>Ga0307311_10000089_pt1 | contig 13763 bp, 11 predicted proteins | sample ER_DNA_198_FD_194511 | JGI IMG/M metagenome (GOLD analysis project Ga0307311, IMG submission 194511) | Bulk soil microbial communities from the East River watershed near Crested Butte, Colorado, United States - ER_DNA_198 | ecosystem: Environmental > Terrestrial > Soil > Floodplain | place...
ATCGGCGAGTGTCGCTAATTCCGTCAATCCTCCCGGCGTTTGGGCCACGAAAACAGTGCCGTGGCCCGAGTTGCGACCGCCACATGCGGCGCTCGCCGGGTGGCGAGCGCCGCGACGAAACCGCTCCGGCGTCTCGTCCGCCGGCGGGCATCGTGTGCTCTTCGCCTGCTGATCAGACTGCCGATGCGGCCGTGGATGCGGCCTCGAGCGCGTCGTCGCTGAGCTCGTGACTCTCGGTGGTGCCACCGAGCTGGGTCAGGCGATCGGAGACCGCGGACGCGGTGTCGTCGTGGGACATCACACCGACAGCCGCCTTGCCTTCCTGCAGCTCGACGGTTAGGCGCGCCTTGTCGGCGTCGCTGAGCCCCAGGTTCTTGTGGTGAAGCGCGCCCACCGCCACGCCGGTCAGCACTGCGGGACCCAGGAGCGCGGTGCTGAAGACGGCGATGACGCCGCCGATGGCGGCGCCTTTGCCGGTGCTGTGGGCGCCGACCTTGTCCTGCTTGAGCTTGCCGTCGTCGTCGAGGGCGAGGATGCCGATGGCGTCCCCGTCGGCGATGCCGGAATCCTTCAGCGCCACTGCGGCGGAGTCGGCGGCGGCCTCATCCGGGAAGACAGCGAGTACGAGTTGCCGGTCGGCCATCGGTCGGTCCCTTCGGTTGGGTGTGGAGGCGCATGAGGCGCCGGACCGAACGATCCCGGTAGGGCCACGCGCCCGCATCACCCCGCTGGTATGAGGCCTGGGCGAGAAGGTCGCTGCGAGCCGCGCCGCTCGATGTAGGCCCTACGACGGGACGGACGTCTCGGTTTGGTCACGCACCGCGGCCTGCACGGCGGCGCGGACGGTGCCGTGGAAGTGGGCGCCGTCGACACGCTCGGTGAGGCGGTCGGCGATCGGGTGCTTGGCGCGCGCGAAGTGCAGCGCGATGCCGTCGTCCTCAAGCGTGCCGGCCAGGTCTTCGAGCGCTTGCAGGCCGGCGGAGTCGACGTGCGTCATCCCCTCGGCGTCCAGGACGAGCGCGGTCGTGACGGTCGGCGCGCCGCGCAGTGCTTCCTGCACTCGGCCTTTGACGTAGCTGGCGTTGGCGAAGAACAGGCGATCGTCGAGCCGGTAGACGACGACGCCCGGCGTGACCTTGGCGTCGTTGTTGCGCGCGACGTCGGCCCAGCGTCCGAGCGAGTCGACCCAGCCGAGCACGGCGTCATGGGGGCGGGCGCTGCGGCGGACGACGTCGACCATCGACAGGCCCACTGCGAAGAGGATCGCTTCCAGGACGCCGGTGATGATCACGCCCGCTGCGGTCACGGCGGCGATCGTGAGCTCGACCTTGTCGGTGTTGGCCAGTTCGCGCCAGACGGCGGGCTCGATCAGGCCGATCGCGGCCGTGATGATCACCGCGCCGAGCACCGCTTTGGGCAGGTAGGCGATCGGGGCGGTCAGGAACAGCAGCACGAGCAGGATGGCGCCGGCGGCGAGCAGGCCGGCGATCTGGCTCCGCGCGCCCATGCTGTCGTTGACGGCGGTCCGGGAGCCGCTGGCGCCGACGGGCAGGCCTTGGGTCACGCCCGCGGCCGCGCTGGCAACGCTCATCGCCAGCAACTCCTGATCGACGCGGATGTGCTGGCCGTGGCGGCCGGCGAACGAGCGCGCGGTCAGCACCTCGTCGGCGAACGACACCAAGAACAGCCCGGCCGCGGCCGGCGCGAGCGCGACGACGTCTTCCCACGGAGGGCTCGGCACCCGGAGGTCGGGCAGCCCGGCCGGGATGTCCCCGACCACCGCGACGCCGTGCTCGTCGAGTCCGAGCGCCTTGGAGGCCACGATCGCGCCGATCACGACGACGAGCGCGGCGGGCAGCCGCGGCGTCAGGTAGCGGGCGGTGAGCAGCAGCGCCAGGGCGGCGGCGCCGACGGCGAGCGTCGGCGCGCTCACATCCCCGATCTCGCGACCCAGCTCGACCAGCTGGGGGATCGGGTCGCCCGCGTCGACGTCGATCCCGGTGAGCTTGCCGAGCTGGCCGACGATCAGCACGACGGCGACACCGTGGATGTAGCCCACGAGCACGGGTCGGGAGAGGTAGTCGGCCAGCCAGCCGAGCCGGAAGACCCGCGCGATCAGGAAGCACGCCGCGACCAGCAGCGCCATCGCGCCGGCCAGCTCGAGGGCCTCTGGGCTGCCGGCGGTGGCGAGCGCAAGCACGGCCGCCGCCACGAGCGCGGACAGCGAGCCCTCCGGTCCGACGATCAACTGCCGCGATGAGCCCAGGAACGCGTACGCCACGGTCGGCAGCAGCAGGGCGTAGAGACCGGCGACCGCGGGCAGTCCGGCCAGCTCGGCGTAAGCCATCGCCGACGGGATTGCGAGTGCGGCGACGGTGACGCCGGCCAACAGGTCCCGGCGCGCGGTCGGGGCGCGGTAGCCCGGCAGCTCCTTCGCCACCGGGATCGCGCGCTGCAACAGCGGGTCAGGCTTGGCCGGACGAAACGGCTTGGCGCTCGCGTAGGGCTCGGGTGCGCCCTCCCGCTCTTCCGGCCCGCTCACGCCGTGCAGCTCCTCAGGGGTCGTACCGCTCGAGGGCGGCGTCGACGTCGTAGCCGAGCGCGAGCGCGACCTTCGGGGCGCACCCGACGACTCGCGCGGAGCCCGTCACCGGCGTCACCGCCTCCAGGCAGGCGACGATCTGGTTACTCGTTACCCCGGCTGCGAGAGCGAACGCCACGGCGTGCTGAAACGAGGAAGGGGGCGCATCGACGGCGATCGTCGCGGCGACGCGCACGAGTGCCGCGGTCCGCTCGTCGATGACCGACGTTGCAAAGGATTTGGCTTCCACCGCGATCGCGTCGAGGAGCGCATCGTCGTGCACGGCAAGCCGCCGCAGGCGCTGCTTGTATTCGTCCATTGGAGCCTGCGCCTATTCCACTTGGCGCGGGCCGCCGGCGCGTCATCCCTCCGGGATGAGATTCGCCCGTGGCGGGTAGACGGAGCTCTCCAAGAGCCCGACCTGCACGGCGCGCTCGATCGCCTCACTGCGAGAGGAGACACCGAGCTTGCGGTAGATAGCCACCGCCTCGGTCTTGACGGTGTTGCGCGAGATAAACAGCCTGCTCGCGATCTCGGGAAACATGAGATGGGTGGCCAGGTAGGGAAGCAGCCGTAGCTCCGCCCCCGTCAGGCTCATCGCCCACGCACCCTCCGAGCCCGAGGTGGCGGCCAGGCGTTCGCGCAGTCCGCGCGCATCCTCGATCAGCGAGCCCATCTGCGGACGAACCTCGAGCACCCGCTCGGTCTCGGAGAGGACCGTGCGGGCGGCGCCGGCCTCGGCAAGCGCGAGATGAGCGCGTGCGAGCTCGAGCCCCACCTGGATGGTCAGCCAGGGAAGACCGTGATCCAGCAGCGGTCGCAGACGGTGCGCGCGTGTCAGCGCCGCGCGCGCATCCTCCGGTCTCGCCTCATGCAGCGCGACGCGCGCCACCGCCACGTACGCGAGCGAGCTTGATGAGTAGTCGCCCAGGCCCGTCTCGTCGACGAGCGCCTGTGCCGCCCGCGCCCGTTGCCCTGCCTCGCCCCAGGCTCCCTGGTTGGCGGCAAGGAGCCCGAGCTGCGCCTGCGCGAGGATGACCACTTCGGCGGCCCCGCTCGCCAGCCCGACTCTGACGGCCGCGGTGAGGTCCTCCGCAGCGCGGTCGGTTGCGCCGAGTAGCGCGTGCGCCGCTCCGCGCAGGCACAGTGCGGCCGGCATCCACCCACTGTCCGGGGAGAGCTGATGGACAGCCAGATCGGCGTCGGCGAGCGCCTGCTCGAGACCGTCGGGCATCATTCCCGCCCGCAGGGTGGCGACCCACGGCTCGATCGTGGCGCTTCCATCCGAGAGCGGGATCGTCGAGGTTGCCCCCTCGGCGAGACCGAGCCACCGCTCGGCATCCGCAGGGCGGCCTGTGAGGGCTCGGACCCAGGCTGCCTCAACGGCGAGTGCCGGATAGCGCTTGAAGTCGTCATCGCTAAACCAGCCCAGCCACTCTTCCAAGGTCTCCCGCCGGCCGTCGTAGTGCACCGCCAGAGCAAGGGCGTCGATCAGGCCGGCGACCGTGTCCATCTCACCCGCCGCGTGCCCGTAGACGACCGCCGCTTCCGGCAGGTCGTTGGCGATGCACCAGGCCATCGCCCGACGGTTGAGCTCAGGAGTGATGTCCGGCTCGCTGCGCTCGAGCTCGTTGCGCAGCAGCTCGCCGAAAAGGTGGTGGTAGCGATACCACTCGGCTCGCCGGTCGAGCGGTACCACGAAGCAGTTCCTGCGCTCAAGCGACTCGAGCGTCCGTGCCGAGCGCGTCGTCTCGACGACGGCGTCGCACAGCCCGCCGCACATGCGCTCCAGCACTGAGGTGTACTTGAGGAACTCCGCCTCGGCGGGCGGCAGCCGCGACAGCAGCTCCGAGCGGAAGTACTCGGACGTGAAGCGGTCACCGCCGGTGAAGCCCGCGGGGCTCGCCGGGCTCGGCGCCCCCGCCAACAACGACAGCGCGGCCAGGTACAAGCCGGCCGGCCAACCTTCCGTGTGCTCGGTCAACGCGGAAAGCGCGTCCGATTGCAACTCGACGCCGGCAGCTTCAAGCAGCAGCCCGGCCTCCTCCTCGTCCAGCCGGAGGTCCGCCACGCCGATCTCGTGCACCAACCCGTGCGCGCGCCAGCGGGCAAGCGGCAATGCCGGGTCTTCCCTACTGGCGACCACGATCTGCGAGCCGGCCGGGACGTACTCGAACAGCGCGGCGAGCGCGTCCAGACAGGCCGGGTTGCCGACGGCGTGAAGATCGTCGAGCACCAGCACCAGCGGGCGCTCGAGCGCCCCAAGCGCGCTCCCGACGCGCGGCACGCGGTTGGTCCACGTGGATCCCCCTGGACCCGACAACGCCTCGAACACCTCGGCCGGGAGCGCTTCGACGCCGTGAATCGCGGCCGCGATGTAGCGCAGGAACACGACCGCGTCGTCGTCTCGGCCGTCGAGCGCGACCCACGCGAACGGACGCGGATCAGCCTCGACCCACTTCGCAAGCAGCGTCGTTTTCCCATACCCGGCGGGCGCGACCACGGTCGCGAACGGCAAGGTCGAGGCGCACAGCCGGCCGATCGCATCCGCTTTCGCCACCGTGCCCGCGCGGGCCGCTGGCGCGGCGAGCTTGACGCCCACGAGATCGAAGGGAACTTCTACGACCGCCATCGCGAGGCGAGCCTACCGTGGTGGTACGACCGTATCTCAGACCAATCGGACTACAAGGAGTGGCGGCGAACACCCAATGATCTACGCACCAGCTCGCGCGAGCAATTCGTGGCCGGAACGCCCGGCGTTCATCGACCCGGCGCCGATCCCTCGGGGATGAGATTCGCCCGCGACGGATAGACCGAGCTCTCCAAGAGCCCGACCTCCACGGCGCGCTCGATCGCCTCACTGCGCGAGGAGACACCGAGCTTGCGGTAGATCGCAACTGCCTCGGTCTTGACGGTGTTGCGCGAGATGAACAGCCTGCTCGCGATCTCGGGAAACATGAGGTGGGTGGCTAGGTAGGGAAGCAGGCGCAGCTCCGCCCCGGTCAGGCTCATCGCCCACGCACCCTCCGAACCGGAGGTGGCGGCCAGGCGTTCGTGCAGCTCCCGCGCGTCCTCGATCAGCGAGCCCATGTGCGGACGGACCTCGAGCACCTGCTCGGTCTCGGTGAGGATCGTGCGGGCGGCGCCGGCGTCGGCGAGCGCGAGATGAGCGCGTGCGAGCTCGAGCCCCACTTGGATGGTCAGCCAGGGGATGCCATGGTCAAGCAGCGGTCGCAGACGGTGCGCGCGGGTCAGCGCCGCGCGGGCATCCTCCGGTCTCGCCTCATGGAGGGCGACGCGCGCCGTCGCCACGTACGCAATCGCGCTCGCTGCGTAGTCGCCCAGGCCCGCCTCCTCGACGAGCGCTTGTGCCGCAAGTGCGCGTTGTCCTGCTTCGCCCCAGGCTCCCTGCTGCGCCGCGAGGAGCGCGAGCTGTGCCTGCGCCGCGATGACGACGTCCACGGCGCCGATGGCCATCCCCTTCTCGACGGTCGCCGTGAGGTCCTGCGTGGCGCGAGGAGTCGCGCCGAGCAACGCCTGGGCGATGCCGCGAACGAGAAGCGCGTCCGGGATCCATCCACTCTCGGGGGCGAGCTGCGTCAGCGCCAGATCGGCGTCGGCGAGCGCCTGCTCGACACCATGGGGCATCATGCACGCCCGCAGCGTGGCGACCCAGGGCTCGATCGTGGAGCTGCCATCCGAGAGCGGGAGCGTCGAGGTTGCCCCGTCGGCGAGACCGAGCCACCGCTCGGCATCGGCGGGCCGCCCCGTCAGCGCGCGGACCCAGGCGCCGATGACTGCGAGTGCGGGGTACCGCACCAGCTCGTCATCGTCGAACCACCCCAGCCACTCCTCCAGCGTCTCAATTCGGCCGTCGTAGTACGTCGGGAGCGCAAGGGCGTCGACCAGGCCGGCGACTGTCTCGGTCTCGCCCGCGGCGTGCCCGTAGACGGCCGCCGCTTCGGGCAGGTCGTTGGCGATGCACCAGGCCATCGCCCGACGGTTGAGCTCAGGACAGCTATCCGGCTCGCCGCGCTCGAGCTCGTCGCGCAGCAGCTCGCCGAACAGGTGGTGGTAGCGATACCACTCGGCTCGCCGGTCGAGGGGTATCACGAAGCAGTTTCGATGCTGGAGCGACTCGAGGGTGTGTGCCGACCGTGTCGTCTCCAGGACGGCGTCACACAGGCCCCCGCACATGCGATCCAGCACCGAGGTGTGCGTGAGAAACTCCGCCTCGGCGGGCGGCAGCCGCGACAGCAGCTCGAAACGGAAGTACTCGGACATGAAGCGGTCGCCGCCGGTGAAGCTCGCGGGGCTCGCCGGGCCAGGTGCCCCGGCCTGCATCGACAGCGCGGCGAGGTACAGGCCGGCCGGCCAACCTTCCGTCTGCTCGGTCAACTGGGAAAGCGCGTCGGCGTGCAACTCGACTCCGGCAGCTGCAAGCAGCAGCGTGGCCTCCTGCTCGTCCAGCCGGAGGTCCGCCGCGCCGATCTCGTGCACCAAACCGTGCGCCCTCCAGCGGGCGAGCGGGAGTGCGGGGTCTTCCCGACTGGCGATCGCGATCTGCGAGCCGGCCGGGACGTACTCGAAGAGCGCGGCGAGCACGTCCAGGCACGACGGGTTGGCGAGGGCGTGGAGGTCGTCGAGCACCAACACCAGTGGGCGCTCGAGCGCCCCCAGCGCGCTCCCCACGCGTGGCACGCGGTTGGTCCAGGTGGATCCCCCCGGACCCAACAACGCCGCGAACACCTCGGCCGGGAGCGGTTCGACGCCGTGGATCGCGGCCACGATGTAGCGCAGGAACACCACCGCATCGTCGTCTCCTCCGTCGAGCGCGACCCACGCAAAGGGACGCGGATCAGCCTCGACCCACTTCGCCAGCAGCGTCGTCTTGCCATACCCGGCGGGCGCGACGACGGTCGCGAACGGCAGGGTCGACGCGCACAGCCGGCCGATCACGTCCACCTTGGACACGGTGCCCGGCCGGGCCGATGGCGCGGCGAGCTTGACGCCCACGAGATCGAAGGGAACTTCCGCGACGGGCATCGCGGGGCGAGCCTACGCCTGGCGGGGACGCTCCATCTCATACCAATCGGGTGAGACGGAGCGGCGACGAACGGCTGCGGATCGGCGCCCTGGCGCTTGCGCTGCACGGTGAGCGGCGCGATCTGCAGCGCCGCGGCGAGCTTGACGCCACGAGATCGACAGGAGCTTCCGCGACGCCTCATCGCGAGGCGCCCTACGCGCGGCGGTGACGCCTTATCTCATACCAGCAGGGTGACGAGAACTCGCGTGGGCATGCCTAGGGTCGGCATCGCTTCGGACTGCAGCTGACCACCCAGGAGGTACACCATGCGAGGTACGGGTCGAGCCACATTCGCCGCGATTCTGCTGCTGATCGCGGGGACGATCAACATCGTCTACGGCATCGGCGCGCTGGACAGCGCGAACATCTTCGTCAACGAGAAGCGGTTCATTCTCGACGACCTCAACACGATGGGCTGGGTCCTCATCGTCCTTGGCGTGATCCAGCTCACCGGCGGCTTCTCGCTGCTGGCCGCCAACGCGTACGGCCGGATCATCGGGATCATCGGCGCCAGCCTTGGTGCGATCGGGGCCCTGTTCTCTATCGGCGGCACCAACCCGTGGTGGTCGCTGGCCGTCTTCTTCCTGTGCGTCTGGGTCGTCTACGGCATCGTCATTCTCGGAGAGGACGAGCGCGAGCTAGCACGCTGAGCGTCACGCGGTCACTGAGAAGGTGAGCCATGGCGGGCGACGAGCCCCTCGAACGGAAGCGGCGGCGCGTGGACCGCGAGCGCGTCGTGCGGTCGCTGACGTTCTGGCTGCGGCCGGAGTTCGTGCTGCGCGTCGTCAACCGGTTTCAGAAGGTGGCGGGCTTCGACCGCTCGATCGCGCTGGCCTCCGGCGCGCTCACGGCCATGATCCCGCTGACGATCGTCGTCAGCGCCGTGGCCTCGGAGCTGGGGGGCAAGGGCACGGCCGACCGCATCATCGACCGCTACGATCTGACCGGAGGCGGCGCCGAGGCGGTCAAGGACGTCTTCGCGCCGCCCGAGGGCAGCAGCACGAGCATCGGCATCCTCGGGTTCCTGTTCCTCATGGTCGCGGTCCTGAGCTTCACTCGCGGCGTGCAGCGGCTGGTCGAGCAGACATGGGAGCTGGAGCCGCTGAGCGTGCGCAACACGTTCAACGGGCTGCTCTGGATCGGCGGGCTCGTGCTGTATCTGGCCCTCAGCGGGATTCTGCATGCCGTGCTGGGGCGCACCCGCCTCGAGCTCAGCGCGGCGCTGCTCGCCACGCCGCTGACCGCAGCGTTCCTGGTCTGGAGCGGCCGGGTGCTCAGCGCCAGGCGGATCGAGCGCCAGGACCTGCTCCCGTTCGGCATCTTCGGCGCGGTGTTGCTCGCGCTCTACTCGGTCGGCGCGACGGTGTATGTGCCGCACCTGTTCAGCAGCTACTCCACCCGCTACGGCGTGATCGGCGCGGTGTTCGCGATGATCTCGGCGCTCTTCGCTGTCATGGTCGTCCTCGTCGGCTCGGCGGCAGCGGGCCGCGAGATCGACGAGGAGCTCGGCCGCATCCGGCGGGGCGAAAAGCCCGCCGACGACGAGGTTCAGCACCAATGGGACGAGGTCACCGCCCAAGCGCGGTCGCGCTGGGACACGCTGCGCGAGCAGAGCCAGGAACGCCGGCGCAAACGCCATGAAGGGCGCTGATCGTCAGTGGGGCGGCATGACTTTTGTGTGGGTTTCATCCCCGCTGGGTGATGCGACCCGATGGCGGGCGCTCGTACCGTGAGTTTCGCGGCAGCGGCCCGACGCCAGGCACCGCTTGTTGCACGCGCACCCCACTGAGAAGGAGAACGTGATGCCCAGCGATTCCGAGCCGACGTACGGCGAATCATCGGCCTGGAAGCCCGAACGTCCCCGCTTCACGATCTTCGGACTCCTCGTCTCGTGGCTCGCCACGGGCGTGGCCCTGATGGTGGCCGCTGGGCTCCTGCCAGGGGTCGGGATCGAGAGCTTCTGGGGGGCGCTGCTCGTCGCGGCGATCGCCGCGGCGCTCAACGCGGTCATCCCGCCCGTGCTCGCCGCGGTGCGGTTGCCCGCCACACTCGTCCTCGGCTTCCTGCTCGTCCTGGCAGCCGACGCGGCCATCCTGCTCCTGGCTGACGCCCTGACCGATGGGATCATCCGGGTGGACGGCTTCGGCTGGGCGCTGCTTGCCTCCCTGGTGGTCGCCGCGGTGAGCGTCGCCCTCGCGGTCCTCGTCGGCTCGGATGACACGTACTCGCTGCGCATCGCGCAGCGCATCGCGCGTCGGCAGGGCATCATCGACGAGACCCACGTCCCCGGGATCGTCTACCTGGAGATCGATGGGCTCGCGCTGCCCGTTCTGCGGCGCGCGATGCGCGACGGCAACGCCCCCACGATGGCCCGCTGGCTGGCCGAGGACACGCACCATCTGGCCGAGTGGGAGACGGATCTCTCCTCCCAGACGGGCGCAAGCCAGGCGGGGATCCTGCTGGGTTCCAACGAGGACATCCCCGCCTTCCGCTGGGTCGAGAAGGAGACCGGAACGATGATGACGTGCTCGGCGCCGCAGGACTGCGCGGAGATCGAGCGCCGGCGCGCGACCGGCATCGGGCTGCTCACCGACGGCGGCTCGAGCCGCGGCAACCTGCTCTCCGGCGAAGCGCAGGACGTGATCCTCACGGTCAGCCGGATGGAGGAGGAGAAGAAGGCCAACCCGGGCTACCGGGCGTTTCTGGCCAACGGCGACAACGTCACGCGCACGCTCGTGCTCTTCGGATTCGAGGTCATCCTCGAGTGGATCGCAGCCCTGCGTGCCATCCGCCGCGACGTGCTTCCGCGCGGCCATCGTGGCGGCATCTACCCGCTGATGCGCGGCGCGCTCTGCGTCTTCGTGCGCGACCTGATCGTCTCCGGAGTGCTCACCGACATGATGCGCGGGCGCCCCGCCGTCTACGCGACCTTCTCAAGCTACGACGAGGTCGCACACCACTCGGGGCTCGAGCGCGCCGACACACTCGAGGCCTTGCGCAAGCTCGACGCCCATTTCGCGCAGATCGACCGAGCCCGCCGCTATGCCCCACGGCCCTACGAGATCGTCGTCCTGTCCGACCACGGACAGACGCAGGGCGCGACGTTCAAGCAGCGCAACGGATACGGCCTCGACGAGCTCGTGGAGCGCTCCCTCGCACACGGTGACGTCGCCGGGATCGCCGGCGGCGACGAGCAGAACTCCATGGTCGGCCTCGCCGTCAGCGAGGCCACGGGAAAGCAGGCGAAAAAGGCCAAGAACGACGTCTCCGACCAGGAGGTCGTGGTCCTCGGCTCGGGCAACCTCGGCCTCATCTACCTCATGGAGGAGTCGCGCCGGCTGACCCTCGAGGAGATCGAGGCGCGCCACCCGAAACTCCTCCCCGCCCTCCGCGCCCATCCGCACGTGGGCTGGCTGCTTGTGCACTCCTCCGAGAGCGGGCCGGTCGCGCTCGGCGCCGGGGGCGCCCACTACCTCGCCGACGGGCGCGTCGAGGGCGAGGACCCGCTGGCGCCGTTCTCGCCCACCGCGCCCACGCACCTCCTGCGGACCGACGGATTCGAGCACGTCGCCGACATCATGGTGGGCAGCTTCTACGACCCCGAGCTCGAGGAGGGCTGCGCGTTCGAGGAGCTCATCTGCTTCCACGGCGGGATCGGGGGCGTTCAGACGCGCCCCTTCATCCTCCACCCGGCGCACCTGGAAGCACCCGCCCAGCCCATCCTCGGTGCCGCGAGCGTCCACGGCATCCTCGCGGGCTGGCGCAAGACGCTCCAGGGCGGCCAGCTCGTCGCGGCGCCGGCGCACGCCGAGCCCACGCCGCCGGCCGGGGTCGCCGAGCAAGCCGTCACACCCTCGGGGTAAGCGGCTCGATTGAGATGCCGCGTCCCAGGCTGATCGAGCGGCGCATGTCCCGGTTTCTCAGGGAGCCGGTATCCGTGCGCAACGCGGCGAGCGTGATCGCCCTGGCCACCACGCTGGTCGTGGTGGGCGGTGGTCTCTTGATGCGGCTGCTCGATCCCAGCGAGTACCCGAGCATCGGCCGCGGGTTGTGGTGGGCGATCCAGACGGTGACCACGGTCGGGTACGGCGACGTGACGCCGGAACACACCGCCGGTCGGATCGTCGCAGTGCTCGTGATGCTCTGGGGGATCGCGTTCGTGTCGATCCTTGTTGCCGCGATCACCTCCACCTTCGTCACGCGCGCCGTGCGCGAGCGCGAGCGAGCCGAGGACAAGGGGAAGCAGACAGCCGAGGACCGAGACCAGGCGCGGTTCGATGATCTGGTGGCTCGCCTGGATCGTTTGGAGCAGACGCTTACACGGCAGGTGAAGCCGTGAACTGACGGAGACCGCGTAGGTCGAATGATCGACGGGGGGCTCGCTGCTCCGAGCCCTGAGGACGCCGGTCCAGCGGCGGCCACCGAATCCGACAATCGGTTCTGCGCCGGGCAGGGTGCAGGCTCGTGGACATCTGAAAGGAGGCACCCATGATCCTCTGGATCCTGTTGGGCGCCCTGTATCTCACGCTGTTCGTCCTGCTCGGCCTGGCGACCTTCCGAAAGGGCCACTACGTGCTGTTCTTCATCGGGATCGTCTTCCCGGTGCTGTGGATCATCGGTGCGCTGCTCGGTCCCACGCAGAGCGCCCAGGCCGCCGGTGTGCGCTGACGCACCCGCCGCACGGGCCGCCGTTCACGCGTAATCCGCTTTCGGCGGTTCGTCGGTGGTCACATGGGCTCTTCCTGCTCATCGACGAGCCGTCGCTCACGGGAAACGTGATCTCAGCTCACTGAGGACGTGATCGGCCAGGCCGAGACGCTTGCGTCTGAGGCAGAGGGCTTGCCGAGTACGTATGTGCACCGGAACATCCGGCGCGCCGACGACGGTCGGACGTGCCGCCTGCGGCTCGCGCCTTCGGGAGGGCAAACGCGAGGCGAAGAGCTCTGCGGACCTTCGTGCTGGCGGCCCTCGGTCGGGCTGGTGCCGGCGTCGCTGGCGCCCGGCCCGCTCCCGGTGGCGCGGGATGCAGCCTGGTCGCAGGCCTGCGGCTCGAGAGACGCGAGCCGCGCTCTCAGATCGGCGACTTCCCGGCGCAGCTGCGCGACCTTTCGGCGCTCGTCGACGAGCTCGACGGCGATGCTGCGCAGCGCGAACCCGAGTCGTTCAGCGCGGAGCTCGGAGCCGATTCCCGGCAGGCCCGGCTCGTCGTCAGAGGTCATGAGCGGTGTTGCTCTCGAGCCGGGCCATCGGCCATCCAGGTCGGATGAGTGCGCTGCCTACGTCGAACGCAATCGCGATGTAGCCGCCCGTTCCGGGCGTAGTGATCCTGCGGGCCGGTGCGCCGGTGGTTGTTCATCCCGCCGGGGTGATGCGGGGGCGCCCCGCGCGCACGACGGTATGTCCTCGTCCCCAACCGAAAGGGAACCATCATGGCTTCCGCACCCTCAGAGACCCCCGTCGTCGACACGCTGGCGGCGATGACCGCTGAGTCGGTGGCGCGCTGCGACCTCGACGCGAACTCGCTGATGGCGGCGCGCATCGCGGCCCTGGCGGCCGTCGATGCCCCTCCGGGCTCCTACCTCCTGAACCTCGGCCCGGCGGCGGACGCCGGGGTCACCCTCGAGCAGGCCCAAGGCATCCTCATCGCTGTCGCGCCGATCATCGGCACGCCGCGGACAGTCAGCGCCGCCGCCAACATCGCCACGGCGCTCGGCGTCGCGGTCATGGCGCTCGAAGCCGAGCTCGAAGCCGAAGAGGACGAGGCGTAAGGGCCCCCCGCGCGGACGACCGTTTTCACCGAGGCGCCGTGGGATCTTCCCGACGGCGCCCTCGGTGGACTCCCCTTAGGCCGCGCCCGCTTTCGCGGCGGCGTCGATCTCGCGCTCGAGCTCGTCGGCGTCGGCATCGACCTGCTTCTCGATCACCTTGTTGGCACGCGCCAGCGCCTTCTCGAGCTGCTCTTCGATCTTCGACTCGCCGAGCACGATCACCGCGGCGGTTCCCGCGTCGAGCTCGTCGCCGAGCTCCTTGAGATCGCCGCGCGAGATGCCCTTCGAGAGATGCCCGGTCAGGGCGCCGGCACCGGCGCCGACGATC
>Ga0307311_10000113_pt1 | contig 12728 bp, 10 predicted proteins | sample ER_DNA_198_FD_194511 | JGI IMG/M metagenome (GOLD analysis project Ga0307311, IMG submission 194511) | Bulk soil microbial communities from the East River watershed near Crested Butte, Colorado, United States - ER_DNA_198 | ecosystem: Environmental > Terrestrial > Soil > Floodplain | place...
TAGATCTGGGGCGATAAGTCACCCGTAGCTCGGGCGAAAACCAGATCCTGTGGCCGCTGGTCCGCAAGCGGTAATTCAGCTCCCAGTCCTGGGCGCGATGCATGCTCTCGTCAAAGCCGCCCACAGCGATGAGGGCGTCCTTGCGGAAGACGCCGAGGAACACCGTCTCTGCCTCAGCTGCCGATGATTCGGCAAGATGGAACGCCGAACCGCCCAGTCCTAATCGTGTGGTGTACGCCGTGGCTACAGCTTCTTCGAACGGCGTGGTTCCCTGTGCGTCCATGACGCCGCCGACGTTGGCGGCACCGGTCTCGTCGAGCAGTTCGACGGCCCTTCTGATATAGCCGTCGGTGAGTTCACCGTGTCCATCGACGCGGACGATGATCTCGTGTTGCGACGCGGCAATGCCGAGATTCAGGGCGGCCGGCGTACGCGCGGCTGGATTGTCGACCACGCGGATCCGCGGGTCCACCGCCGAAAGCGCAGCAGCAATCTCGGGCGTTCGGTCACTGCTGGGCCCCACTGCAATGATCACCTCGAGCTCGCCGGGGTAGTCCTGGTCGAGCACCCTGCGGATCGCAGCCTCGAGGTGACGTTCCTCGTTCAGCACTGGCATCACAACCGAGACACCTGGCCAGGCTGTGCCGACTCGATCCCCCGCGGACTTCACCCGCCCATCCTGTCATCAGCTGCGAGCGTCGGAAATCGCGCGCCGCCGCACGGAGGAGGAGCGAGCGGAGGCGTTCTTTCCTCTGCGAGCGACGACGACGGCGGCGGATTCCAAGCGCGATGCGCGAGCAGCTCAAAATTGCGATCAGGCTGAACAGACTTTTCCTAGATCGTCGGTCTGCGCATCCCTGGACGGCGACGCCGTGGGTTTGGGCTTGGCTGTCGCACTCGTTGTGCTGGCCGGTGTTGGTTCGGCCACTGGACGGTCGATGGCCTCGGAGGTCTCAATCCTCTTCTCGACGGTTTGGCGCACCAGGGTGAAGTCCGGCGAGTTCGGATTGATCAGTGGCGGCATCATGGCCACGCTCGAAAGCGGCAGCCGCTTGGCTTTGAGCGCCAGATCCATCATGGGCCCGATCTCTGAGGTCGGGATGTCGGTGGCGACCACCTCTTGGCTGGCTGCCGCGATCTTGTTGAACTTCGTCAGCACGGTGATCGGGTCGAACTGGTTGAGCATCGCGTTCATGACGCACTTCTGCCGCACCATCCGGTCGTAGTCGGAAGAGTCCGAGCGCGAGCGAGCGAACCACAGCGCCTCGTAACCGTTCAGGTGCCGGTTCTTTCCCGCCTCGACGTAGCCGTGGATCTTGGTGCTGCCACCGCCGATCGGAACCCGGCGGTAGACGTCCATGTTGATGCCGCCGACCGAGTCCACCAGTGACTCAAACCCCTTGAGGTCGATCAACACCCAGTAGTTGATCGTGAGCCCGGTCACCCCTTCGATAGCCTCCTTGGTGGCTTGAGTGCCCGGATTCTGCACGCCGGGATAGAGATCACGATGTTCGGACGCGTAGGTGTAGATCGCGTTCAGCATGCAGGAGCCATCGGAGCAGCGGAACCCGTGAGGGAACCGAGCATGCAGTGGCGAGTAGCTGGGAAATGGGGCCGCTTGCATATTGCGCGGCAGGCTGATCAGCACAGTCCTGCCGCTGTCGGCATCAACGCTCGCCACGGTCATGCTGTCGGGCCGCAGTCCGACACGATCCCGGCCCGCGTCACCGCCAAGTAGCAGGACGTTGTAGCGCCCATGTTTCGCGACCTGGTCACCCCCGCCGCCGAAGACAGTCGTCGTCAAGTCATGCTGCGCAGAGACCATCGAACCCACAGCGATGAAGCCGCCGAAGATGGTGAGCGCGACGGCCAGGCTGAGCACTGAGAAGCCGAGCCGGCCCCAACGCTGGAGTTCCCAAGGGTGCGCGAGCCGCCACGCGTCGACAATGAGCGCAACCCAGCCGAGACCCAGCGCGATGATCACGATCTGGATCGCCATCAGCGTTGGACCGTGCGTGATGACGGCCAGCGCAGCCTGAGGCAGGATCAGCGCCAGCAAAGCAGCGAACATCGCGAGGCACCACAGGGTTGCCCAGACTCGAAGCGCCACACGACCGAGGCGATGGTTACCGGCCGCAAGTTGAGCGGACCCCGGCAACACCAGTGTCATCGCTAGAAAGGTCAGACCTCTGCGTCGTTTGATGCGATCGCTGCGCTCCAAACACGTGTGAATCGAAGCTGGAGTGCGCGGTGCAGCATCCGCGGTGCGAACAGACACCTGGAAGCCTTTCGGTCTGCTGTTGGGGAAGGTAAAACGTGGGGAAGATCCCTGCCAGTATCTGCGGTGCCTGCGGCATCGATGCTGATGCCACGCCGACGAGCTCGAAGTCACACCCGCGTCCCCAGGTACCTTTGCTGATATGTCTCCGGGGCGCGACGAGGATCTCGACTGGCTATACGGGCGTGACCGTCAGCAGGTGGTGCCCGAACGGACCCGAGTGATGCCGAATCCATCCGGGACTGCCGCACCAGACGCGCGGCCCGGCCCGGCACCGTACCCGGCGGGCCCTACCGGCTACGGGTCCGCGCCGCCTCGCCCAGGATCACCGCCGCCCGGCCCGCCGCGCGGACCTGGTGGACCAGGCAGGCCAGCGGCGCCCCAACCTGCAAGGCCCGCGAAGCAACGACATCCGGTTCGGAAGTTCTTCCGGGTGTTGTTGATCTTGCTCCTCCTGTTCGTCCTGTGGCTGGTCGGCGTGCCGGCATACGCGTGGACGCAGATCGCCCGCGTCGACGCCGCCCCATCCGGTCAGCGGCCGGCTGAGCAACCGGGCAAGACGTTCCTATTGGTGGGGTCCGACTCCCGCGCTGGGCTGAGCAAGGCCGAGCAGAAGCGGCTCGGAACAGGTAGCACGGGCGGCCAGCGTACGGACACGATCATGCTGGTCTACGTCCCGCCGGGCGGAAAGTCAGCATTGATCTCCGTCCCGCGTGACTCGTACGTGGACATTCCGAGGCATGGCAAGAACAAGATCAACGCCGCGTACGCGTTCGGTGGCCCTGAGCTGCTGGTGCAGACGGTCGAACAGAACACCGGGCTTCGTCTCGACGGCTATATGGAGATCGGGTTTGGCGGCTTCGTCAACATCATCGACGCGCTTGACGGAATCCGGATGTGCCTGCCGAATGCGATCAAGGACCAGGACAGCCACCTCGACCTGCGGAAGGGTTGCCAGACGCTCAGCGGCACCGAAGCCCTCGGCTATGTACGGATGCGTAAGGCGGATCCCCGTGGTGATCTTGGACGGGTGGAGCGGCAGCGAGAGATGCTGGCGGCAGTGGCCAAGAAGGCCGCATCCCCGGCAACCGTGCTCAATCCAGTCCGCTACTGGAATTTCTGCATGGCTACGGCGGAGGCGATCAAGCTTGGCCGCGACACCTCGCTGCCTGAAGCGCTCTTGCTGGCCCTGGCTATGAAGCAGGTTTCTGGCGATAACGGGCTCACGCTGACCGTACCGCTGTCTACTACAGGTGCATCTACGCCGGTGGGCTCGGCCGTGTTGTGGGATCCGAACAAATCCAAGGCAATGTTTTCTGACATTGCCCGCGGAGATACCTCAGGGCTGGCTAAGTACGCCAAGTAGCACCCCATCTTTTGGGCTGCTCGCGCATCGCGCTCTGTTTCTTGCTCGTTCCGCTCGCTGCAACTTGTTGCGTCGTCATGAGCCGTTATCCCAAGTCAGCTATAGGTAAGAATGTTAGAACAAACTCTTGACAAGGCTTCAGTGAGTACGCAACGCTAGGGCCCGTCGGCACGGGCGCCGGCCCTTTGACACTGGAGGACAGCTCAATGAGTAGCCCACCACTTGCCTCTCGAGCCTCCGAGCGCACCCATCGAGTGGTCCTGCGTGTGTCACAACTCTGGCCCGCTCATTCCTGTGTACGATCGCGCAGCAAGCAGTGCGCATCTACCGCCTGGCATAAAACCTGTGACAGGCGTCCCTCGCCGGGACCACGGGATCCCGCATCACGTGTAGGCGACGATCTCGCCTCACTTATAGCCCAAATCTGCCTCACTAACTACGTTGAGCGTCGTGAGCTCCAGCTCACTGCATTCTCGCGTCCGGGCTTGGCCCGAAGACACAACGAAAGGAATCACAGATGATCCCGATTCGATCCGCAAAGGGCAGGGCCCTTGGCCGATCCCGGAAGGGCTTGACCCTGACCGCCCTCGCGGCGGCTGCATTACTCGCGCTGTCCGCCTGTAGCGGCGGCGGCGCTCCCCCGGCCCCAGAGAACCAGGGCGGCGGTGGCGGAGGTGGCGAATCTGGCTACACCTTAGCCATGATCACCCATGAGTCGCCCGGCGATACCTTCTGGGACCGGATCAGGGCCGGGGCTGAGCAGGCGGCGAAGGACACTGGGTCGACATTGAAATACTCCGCCGATCCCGACGCCACCAAGCAGGCCGTTCTTATACAGAACGCGATTGACTCCAAGGTCGATGGCATTGCGACCACGCTCGTCACCCCGGATGCCCTGATTCCCACCGTCCAGAAAGCCGTCCAAGCCGGCATTCCCGTGGACAGCTTCAACTCCGGCCTCGACTATTACAAGCAGGCGGGCGCGCTCACCCACTTTTCCTCCGATGAGCGACTCGCCGGTCAGGAAGCGGGCAAAAGGATGAAGGCGGCCGGCGCCACCAAGATCCTCTGCACCATCCAGCAGACCGGGTCGGTGGCCCTTGAGGACCGCTGCGCCGGGGTCAAGGACAGCGTCCCCAACACCGAGAACCTGCAGGTGAACGGCCAGGACGACTCGGCCGTCACTTCGGCAATCCAGGCCAAGCTGACTCAGGACAAGGACATCAACTGGGTGATCACCCTCGGCGCACCGCAGGCCATGGACACCCTGAAGGCCTTCGAGGGTTCCGGTAGTTCGGCGAAGGTAGGCACCTTCGACACCCGCCCGGACGCGGCGCAGGCTGTCAAGGACGGCAAGATCCAGTTTTACATCGACCAGCAGCCCTACCTGCAGGGCTACATGGCCGTCACACAGCTCTATCTCTTTAAGAAGAACGGCAATATCCTCGGTGGTGGCAAGCCGGTTCTGACCGGCCCGACCTTCGTCGACAGCAGCAACATCGACACCATCCTGCCGTTCGTCCAGAACAACACCCGATAGCCGAAAGCCTCCAAGAGTGGTCGGGCGAGTGCTTCGCCCGACCACCGCGAAGACAACTCACCGGAGCTGCAACATGAGTACACCTGTCAAGACCGCACCGCCTACGCCCGCCGAGGCCTCTAACCGCGTCCAAGTCACCTGGACGACCCGACTGCTCGGCCGACCCGAGATAGGAGCCTTGGTCGCGGCCATCGTCATCTTCATCTTCTTCCTGATCGTCGCACCGGCATTCCGCACACCGGCCGCGTTCTTCACCGTCCTCTACCAGTCCTCGACCATCGGCATCGTGGCTGTCGGTGTCGGCATGCTGATGATCGGCGGCGAGTTCGACCTGTCCGCCGGCGTGCTCGTCACCTCAGCCGGCCTGATCAACGGCATGCTGTGCTATCAGCTCGGGCTGAACCTGTGGGTCGGCGTGATCATCTCGCTGCTCTTCTGCCTGGGCGTCGGCTTCACCAACGGCTATCTGGTGATGCGCACCGGCATTCCCAGCTTCCTGATCACGCTGGGCATGTTCTTCGTGCTGCAGGGCGCCAACCTCGGTGTAACCAAAGTCGTCACCGGATCCGTCTCGAGCCCCAACATCAACCAGATGGACGGCTTCCAGTCGCTGAACTTCATCTTCGCCCACGAGTTCAAGATCGGCTCCGTCACGCTGTCGATCACCGTCATCTGGTGGTTGCTGTTCGTCGTTTTGTCGGCCTGGATCTTGCAGCGGACCAAGATCGGCAACTGGATCTTTGCGGTCGGCGGCAACGCCGCCAGCGCCCGCGCCGTCGGCGTGCCGGTGACGCGAGTAAAGATCGGCCTGTTCATGACGGTGTCCTTCCTCTGCTGGTTCACCGGCATGCATTACCTGTATCGGTTCGTCACGCTGCAGGCAGGCAACGGCGTGGGCAACGAGTTCCTCTACATCATCGCGGCAGTGGTGGGCGGGACGCTGCTGACCGGCGGCTACGGCAATGCGTGGGGCGTGGCCATCGGCGCGTTCATCTTCGGCATGACCAGCCTCTGCATCGTCTACGCAGGCTGGGACCCGAACTGGTTCAAGGCCTTCCTCGGTGTCATGCTGCTGCTCGCTGTGATGGTCAACCTGTACGTGAAGAGACTCTCGACTCTAAGAAAGGTGGGTTGACATGACCGACACCCTGCAAGAGCATGCCGATCCAACACTCCACAAGGGTGAGCCTCTGGTCGAAATGATCGATGTTGGCAAGACCTACGGAGCGATCCGAGCCCTCGAGGGAATCAACATGGTCGTCAACGCGGGCGAGGTGACGTGTGTGCTTGGCGACAATGGAGCGGGCAAGTCAACATTGATCAAGATTATTTCTGGCTTGCATCCCCACAATGAGGGACACGTGAAAGTCGATGGCGAAGAGGTTCACTTCAGAACTCCCCGTGAATCTCTCGCTCACGGCATAGCTACGGTGTATCAGGACCTTGCCGTGGTCAGCCTGATGGAGGTGTGGCGTAACTTCTTCCTCGGCTCGGAGATGACTGGGAGCAAGCTCCCGCTATCCGGAATGAAGATCAAGGACATGAGGCGCATCGCCGACGAGGAGCTGCGCAAGATGGGCATCGTCGTCAAAGACATCGATCAACCCATTGGAACCTTATCCGGCGGCCAGCGGCAGTGCGTCGCAATTGCCCGCGCGGTGTACTTCGGCGCTCGGGTTTTGATCTTGGACGAGCCAACTGCGGCACTTGGCGTCAAGCAGTCCGGAGTGGTGCTCAAGTACACCGCGGCTGCCCGCGATGCCGGACTGGGCGTGGTGTTCATCACCCACAACCCACACCATGCGTACCTGGTAGGCAACCACTTCATTATCTTGAAGCTGGGCCAGGCGGTGCTGGACAAGAAGAGATCCGAGGTCAACCTTGACGAGCTCACCCGACAGATGGCGGGTGGCGATGAGCTCACCGAGCTAGCGCATGAGCTAGAAGGCACTCGAGGGTGATCCGCTTCGCCCTTTTCGGTTGCGGACGGATTGGGCGCGTACACGCCGACTCGATCGATGTCCATCCCCAGGCTGAGCTGGCCTGGGTGTATGACCCGATCGAGTCGGCGGCGCAGGAAGTGGCCAAGCAGTACGGCGCCAGCACGGCTCCCTCGGTTGACGCCGCAATGGAGGACCCGAGTGTCGACGCAGTCGTGATCGCCTCGGCCACGCCAACCCACGTCGACTTGCTGACCCGCGCCGTACGCACCGGGAAGGCAGTGCTCTGCGAGAAACCGATCGACTTGGACTTGGCGCGAGTCGATCGGTGCTGGACGGAGATTGCTGCGCTTAACCCAACGGTGATGGTTGGCTTCAACCGGCGTTTCGATCCCTCGTTTCGCGAGGTGCGCGAGCGGATCGCCAGTGGCGAAATTGGTCGTCTTGAGCAGCTGACAATCGTAAGCCGCGACCCAGCCCCAGCACCGCGCGAGTATCTCGCTGTCTCTGGCGGGTTGTTCCGCGACATGACAATCCACGACTTCGACCTCGCGCGCTTCTTCCTTGGTGGGGTCGCAGAGGTCTATGCCATGGGCTCCAACCTCGTCGCGGACTACATTGCCGAGCTCGGCGATATTGACGGGGCGGTTGTTGTGATGCGCGGAGCCGACGGCGCGCTCTGCCAGATCACCAATAGCCGCCACAGCGTTTTCGGCTATGACCAACGGCTGGAGGCTTTCGGCTCCGCCGGGATGCTGAGCGTCGGCAACCAGCATCCCACCAGCGTCCGATTGTCCAACGGCACTCAAACTGAGGCCGCTCCGGAGTACCTAAACTTCTTCCTCGACCGCTATACCCCGGCCTACCGCGCTGAGCTTGACCATCTGATCACCGCGATGGAACAGGGCGGCCAGCCCAATCCAGGTTTCGCCGATGGCCGTGAGGCGCTGGCATTGGCCGATGCTGCGCTCGAGAGCCTCCAGACGGGCCAGACGGTGCGGCTTGGGCCGCTGTGAGCCCTTTGCACTCCCTCGTCATGATCTCGGCGTGACAGACGTCAGGCTCTTTGTATCGCCCTGCTAGGAGAGGAAATTGCTAGGAGAGGAAGTCCCGATGAGCACCCACCTCCTCGAGGGCAAGATCATCCTGGTCAGCGGGGGAACTCGAGGGCTCGGCGCCGGAATCGCCCGAGAGGCTGCAGCCGATGGGGCGGCCGGAATCATGATCACGGGGCGAGACCGAGCAGCGGGTGAGGCCTTCGCCGCTGAGCTGTCCGGCAACGGAACCGACACCAGTTTCCACGCTGTTGATCTTGCCGATCCGCTTGCGGCTGCCGGAAGCGTGAGCGCCGCCGTGGCCAGCTACGGCAGGATTGACTGCGTCGTCAACTCCGCGGGCATCACCACACGTGGAACATTGCTGGACACCACCGTCGAGCTCTTCGACGCTCACATCGCCATCAACCTGCGGGCACCGTTCTTCATCATGCAGGCAGCTGTGCAGGATATGCGCCGCCGTCAGGCGCCCGGATCGATCGTCAACATCATCTCCTTCTCCGCACATGGCGGACAGCCTTACCTAGCCCCGTACGTCGCCGCGAAAGCGGGCTTGGTGGGCCTCACTCGGAATGCTGCCTACGCTCACCGCTTTGACCGCATCCGGATCAACGGACTCAACATCGGCTGGACTGAGACCGAGGGTGAGGATGCCACCCAACGCGCATTCCATGGAGCAAGCGACGACTGGGTTTCCACGGCCGCGGCCAGGTTGCCGATGGGCAAGCTCGGTCAGGTCTCTGAGATCGCCGAGTTCGTGGTGTTCCTTCTCTCAGACCGGAGCGGCGTGGTCACCGGATCGGTGATCGACTGGGACCAGAACGTGCTCGGCTGTCACGACTGAGGTGTCTGCGACGACAGACCCCCGCCGAATGTGTCTTATTGACAGGACAAAGTTTGATTAGATACGTTACCCGGAGGGCGCGGCTCAGTGCGTTCCAAACCCCGGGGTGAGTCCTACTCAAAGGAGAGGTCCATGACGATCGGAGTCGCAGTAATCGGAGCGGGCATGGCGGGCCGGGCGCACGCGGCCGCTTACCGAGTCGCGCCGACGCTTTATGAGTCCACATTGCCGGACCTGCGGTTCGTCTCCATCGGCGACGTGAGTCCTGAGCTTGGCTCACTTGCGGCGCGGCGGTTCGGGTACGAGCGCAACGACACTTCCTGGCAGGCGATCGCGGAGAACCCCGACATCAATGTCGTCAGCGTAGTTGTGGCCAACACCCTGCACCGCGAGATCGTCGAGGGACTGGTCGCCGCGGGCAAACACGTCCTCTGCGAGAAGCCGCTGAGCGACAACCTGGAGGATGCCCGCGCCATGGCGGACATCGCCCGCAGCGCCGACACAGTGGTCAGCATCGGCTTCACCCTGCGCCGGGCGCCTGGCGTTGCAGCCGTCCGCGAGCTCATCAGCTCTGGCGCGCTGGGTCGCGTCCTGCACCTCGACGGCCGGTACTGGTGCGACTACGCAAGCGACCCTCAAGGACCGATCAGCTGGCGATACAAGGGCGCTCTGGGCTCCGGCGCACTCGCCGACATCGGCAGTCATGTCGCGTACCTCGTCGAGTTCCTCGGCGGTGAGGTGCAGGAGGTGAGCGGCGGCCGATTCGCGACTGCGATCACGGAGCGACCGGTGCCACTGGGGGTCGTCGTCGGCCACGCGCATGTCGCGGTGAGCGACACCAAGGAGCCGGTGGAGAACGACGATTACGCCAGCTTTAGCGCACGGCTCGAGGAAGGCGTCGGTGTCGTGCAGGTCTCTCGCGTCGCCGCCGGCCACCCGAATGGCCTCGCGCTCGAGGTGTTCGGTGAAAAGGGCGCGGCGAAGTGGGAGCAGGAGCGTCCAGCTGAGTTCCAGCTCATGCTCAACGAGGGGGCCGCTGGCACCCGCGGTTTCCGCCGCGTGATCGTCGGCCCAGACCAGCCATACTTCGCCGGCGGCCTGCCGATGGATGCGCCAGGCGTAGGTCTTGGGCATAACGAGTGCTTCTACTTCCAGGCGCGCGCCTTTCTGGAGGAGGTCGCTGGCATCGACGAGGCCGACTCGTTGCCCCGCAACGCCTCGTTCGATGAGGGCGTACACAACATGGAGATTCTCGCGGCGGTCGCGGAGTCCGCCGCCAGCGACGGCGCAGCGGTCAAGGTAGCGCTACCGCGAGCAGCGGTCGCGCGATGAAGTTCGGGGTTTACAACGCGATCCTGCACGACCGCTCGCTGCCGGAGGCGATCGAGGTGATCGCCAAGCTCGGCCTCACTGGCATCGAGCTCAACTCGGGTGGTTTCCTGCCGCCCGTGCACATTCCCACTTTCGACGACATCCTCTCTTCCGACGCTGCGCGAGACGACTTCCTCGGACTCTTCGAGGGCACCGGCGTGGAGATCGCGGGCCTGAACTGCAACGGCAACCCGCTGCACCCCGATCCGGTGATCGGTTCGAAGCACGCGGAAGATGTACGCCGCAGCATCCGGCTCGCGAATCGTCTCGGCCAGCATCGCGTCGTGACGATGTCGGGCCTGCCGGCGGGAGAGCCGGGCGGCCGGCGCCCGAACTGGATCGTGAACGCATGGAACTCGGGCGCGCTCGACGTGCTCGACTACCAGTGGGGTGTCGCCGAGGAGTTCTGGCGCGAGGTCGACCGCGAGGCGGCCGACCTCGACGTAAAAGTCGCGCTCGAGCTGCACCCGCAGAATCTGGTATTTAACCCGGCCGGCATCCGCGAGCTCGTAGAGCGCACCGGCGCTTCCAACATCGGCGTCGAGCTCGACGCCTCGCACCTGTTCTGGCAGTGGATGGACCCGGTGGCCGTGGTCCAGGACCTCGGCCCGCTGGTGTTCCATGCCGCCGCCAAGGACGTACGCATCAATCCCGCCGCCGCTGTTTACGGCGTACTCGACAACCGGTTCCGCCGGCTGAGCCCGGATGAGCCGCGCACCAACCTCGGCGGCGACGAGTGGGCCAACGAGTGGCCGAAGGAGGCTGCCTGGGATTTCGTCGCACTCGGCCGCGGCCACGACGCCGTCTACTGGTCGACCTGGCTCTCCGCCTTGCACGTGGTCGACCCCGACATGCTCGTCAACATCGAACACGAGGATGTTTCGCTCGGCCGCATAGAAGGCCTCGAGATTGCCTCCGCGGTGCTGCTCGATGCCGCCCTGCGGGCCGGTCTGTCCGGGTCTGGGATGTCCTAGCGAGGATGGCTCGGCGATCTCTCCGATTCCCCACTCCGCATCAATTACTTGGGCCCCGCCTCACCTGCAGACGACGCCAAGATCGAGTAATTGGTGCGAAGTGCCATTCGGCGTCGATACGGCGGGGGTGCCACGGTGAACGCTGTTCAGAAGCGTTGTGACCGGGAGCTTGATCAAATGCAGGGTCTGCGCTACGCCGCGAAGACCTTGATGAAACAGCCAGACGCTGACTGGGCACGACGAACGCAGAGGTTGATCATCATGCTGATTCCATTGGGTTGCCGAGTGCGGCCAATGGCGCCGCGGTAACGGTCCCCGCTGATGGCCCCGCTCAAGATCGGCATTCTCGGCGCCGCACGCATTGCTGATGACGGGATCGTCGAGCCTTCAAGAGTGCTCGGCCACAGGCTGGTCGCCGTGGCCGCCCGCGACCGATCCCGAGCCGAGGCCTTCGCGGCCCAACGTGGCGTCGAAAGGGTGCACCAGACCTACGCCGAGGTCATTGACGATCCAGAGGTCGAGGTCGTCTACAACGCGCTCGTCAACTCACTGCACGCCAAGTGGAACCAGTACGCATTGAATGCCGGAAAGCATGTGCTTAGCGAAAAGCCCTTCGCCAGCAACGCGGCCGAAGCGTTGATGGTACGCGATGTCGCTCGGACTGCATCAGGTCATATCGTGGAAGGCTTCCACTACTTGCATCATCCAGTGAATCTGCGGCTCCGTGAGCTCGTCACCTCCGGCGAGCTGGGTGACGTCCAGCAGGTCGACATCGAGCTGAGCATCCCCGGCCCGCCAGATAGCGATCCTCGATGGTCGTTGGAGCTGGCCGGTGGAGCGACGATGGATCTTGGCTGCTACGTGCTCAACGCCGCCCGTCAGGTCGGTCGTTGGCTTGATCAAGCACCATCAGTGGTTAGAGCCGAAACGACCCTCAAGAAGCCCGACGTCGATGCTGCCATGTGGGTCGAGCTGGCCTATCCAGGCGGTATCCGGGGCCGGCTGCATTGGGACATGAACGCGCAGGGTCGGCAGATGGTCTGGACCGTCATCGGGACAGCCGCCACGGCAGTCGTCCCAGCGTTCGCGGTCCCGCACCTGGACAACCGGATCGTCATCACTCGAGACGGCAGCACCGAGGAGCAGACTCTTGGCGCCCAGACGTCCTACACCTACCAGCTCGCCGCCCTTGCGGACACGCTGCAGACTGGCGCAGAGTTCCTGATCGATGTCGACGACTCGGTTGCCAATGCTGAGCTGATCGACGAGGTGTATCGAAGGGCCGGGCTCTCAGCTCGCGGCTAGGACGCGCCGGGTTTTGCGCCGCGCACGGCTATTCCGGCAGGCGACCCGCGGCCGA
>Ga0307311_10000114_pt1 | contig 12712 bp, 11 predicted proteins | sample ER_DNA_198_FD_194511 | JGI IMG/M metagenome (GOLD analysis project Ga0307311, IMG submission 194511) | Bulk soil microbial communities from the East River watershed near Crested Butte, Colorado, United States - ER_DNA_198 | ecosystem: Environmental > Terrestrial > Soil > Floodplain | place...
TCTGGTCGACCATGCGGGTGGCACGCTGCTGTCGCAGGAGACCATACGCGGCGCGGTGCCACCTCGGCCGAGCACCGTGATCGCTGTCGCGCTGCCGGGAAAGGTGCTTGGCATCGAGGTCGATCACTCCTCTGTCGTGCGGCTGCTGGAGGCCGTCGGCGCGACCGTGAGCGATGGTGGCGACACGCTGACGATCACACCGCCGAGCTGGCGCCCCGACCTCAGGGATCCCTACGACTATGTAGAAGAAGTTGGCCGGCTCATCGGGTTCGAGACGATCGAGCCCATTGTCCCGGCCGCGCCGGTCGGTCGGGGGCTGACCAGGAGCCAGCGGGCCCGACGCGCGATCAACACTGCCCTCGCTGCGCGCGGATTCGTCGAGGTGTTGAGCTTCCCATTCGCGTCGATAGCTGATCTTGACGCGATGCGTGTGCCGGTCGACGATCAGCGCCGCCGCCTGAACAAGATCGTCAATCCCCTGTCGGAGGCTAATCCCTATCTCCGCACCACGCTGCTCCCCGGTCTGTTCACCGCGGCCGTACGCAATATCAGTCGCGGCAACGACGACCTGGCCCTCTTCGAGGCTGGCTCGGTCTTCTTCGCCGCTGATCCGTTACTGCCCGCGCCACGCCCGTCCGTGACCCAACGGCCGTCGGATGAAGAGCTGGCTGCCATCGACCGTGCGCTGGGGCGTCAGCCGAGACATCTCGGAGCCTTGCTCACTGGGCGTTGGCTGCCGCAGGGCTGGCAAGGATCGGGCGTCCCGGCTGGTTGGCAGCAGGCCATCGCGTTCGTGGAGGCGGCTGGTCTTGGGATCGGATTGCACCTGGAGCGGCGGGCGGCGGAGTACGCACCGTGGCATCCGGGCCGGTGCGCGGAGTTCACCTTGCCGACCGGTCAGTCGATCGGCTATGCCGGCGAGCTGCACCCAGAGGTCTGTGCGAGCTTTGGCCTACCTGCTCGCACCGCGGCCGTCGAAATCGATCTTGATGCCTTGGTCTCGGCAGCGCCCGCCATCGGAGACATTCAGGTGATCTCGGGCTTCCCGGTCGCCAAAGAAGACGTCGCGCTGATCGTCGACGATGAGGTGCCCGCAGCCGAGGTGGAGCGAGCGCTACGCGCCGGAGCGGGACCCTTGTTGGAATCGATCAGGCTGTTCGACATCTACGCCGGCCCGCAGATCGGGGATGGCAAGAAGTCGTTGGCCTACGCGCTGCGATTCCGGGCTCCGGACCGTACCTTGACCGACGCCGAAGCTGCCGACGCGCGGGATCATGCCGTCGCCGTGGCAGCGGAACGTACCGAAGCTGTGCAGCGAACTAGGTAGACAGCAGCGATGAGTTCCCGGTCCTAGGGCGGTCTAACTCCGATGAGATTCAGTCCAACAGAAGGAGCCTCTCATGCCTCAGAGTCCAACGGTCGAAACCAGAATCGATCAGCCATATGCGGCGATTCCCGTCAAGGTGAGCATGGACCAGTTGGGTTCAGTCGTCCCTCCATTGACCGGCCAGGTCTTTGACTGGCTGGCTGATCGGGGCGTCCATCCGGCGGGGCCTCCCTTCTGGAGATACGTAGTGGTGGACATGGACGCCGACCTGGAGCTGGAGACAGGAATCGCGGTTGCGAGCGCGGTCGAAGGTGACGAGCGGATCCGGACTGGAGTATTGCCAGGCGGCCGCTACGCCACGGTGGTGCACAAGGGTCACCCGGACACACTGGTGTCGGCGACTCGCGACCTGCTGGATTGGGCAGCGCAACACGGCTTGGAGTGGGATGCCGACGGCGACACCTGGGGTTGCCGACTGGAGGAGTACCTCAGCGATCCTGCCGAAGTGCCGGACATGGCGGAGTGGCAGACCAGATTGGCGTTCCGGCTGCGCGCTTAGGGCAAGCAATCGACCCTTCACGGGGTGCGGTGTCCAGCCAGGCGCATGCTGACCGCCATCGCGCGAACTCTGAGACGGAATTATGCATGAATTTGTCATTCGTGGCATACTCATGCGGATGGCTGTACGAGTTGCAGTAGCAGGCGCTACAGGTTATGCAGGCGGAGAACTGCTCCGGCTGCTGCTTGCGCATCCCGATATAGAAATTGGGGCTCTTAGCGCAAGTGCCAGTGCGGGAACGCTGCTCGGCCAGCACCATCCACAGCTGATTCCGCTGCTGGACCGCGTGGTGGAAGAGACATCGAGGGACACGCTTGCTGATCACGACGTGGTCTTCCTTGCCCTTCCACACGGAGCCTCCGGCGAGCTGGCTGCTCAACTGCATCCCGACACAGTGGTGATCGACTGTGGACCCGATTTTCGATTGGAACAGGTGGAGGCCTGGGAGCGGTTCTACCAATCACCTCATGCCGGCACGTGGCCGTACGGATTGCCCGAGCTTCCGGGACAACGGGACAAGTTGGCCGGCGCGCGAGCTATCGCTGTCCCAGGTTGCTATCCGACGACTGCAACCCTCGCCCTGCTGCCGGCCATCACGCACGGTCTGACGGCCGGTCGGGATGTTGTCATCGTTGCAGCCAGTGGCCCCTCAGGCGCTGGCCGCTCGCTCAAGCCGCATCTGCTGGGAGCTGAGCTCATGGGGTCCGCGGCTGCCTACAGCGTCGGCGGTGTCCATCGTCACATTCCGGAGCTGTTGCAGAACCTTGTGGCGTGCGGTGCTTCGGAGCCATCCGTCTCGTTCACTCCTGTGCTGGTGCCCATGTCACGCGGAATCCTCGCGACGTGCACGGCCCCGCTCACTCAACCTGGCATCTCGCAGCGTCAGGCCTACGCGGCTTACGCGGAGTCGTACGCGGAGGAACCATTCGTCCACGTGTTGCCGGAGGGCTGGTGGCCGCAGACCAAGTCGGTACTCGGATCGAACGCGGTGCAGGTGCAGGTTGCAGTTGATCATGACGCAGGCCGGCTGGTGGCTGTCGCAGCCTTGGACAACCTGACGAAGGGCACCGCCGGCGCGGCTGTGCAGTGCATGAATCTGGCTCTAGGTCTGCCAGAGACGACCGGTCTGACGACCGTCGGAGTGGCGCCATGAGCGTCACGGCCGCCTCGGGCTTTCTCGCGTACGGGTTGGCAGCTGGGCTGAAGAGCAGCGGCAGCAAGGACCTGGCGCTGGTGATCAATAGCGGTCCGGACTATGCAGCCGCCGGCGTATTCACTACCAACCGAGTCAAGGCCGCACCCGTGGTCTGGTCGGAGCAGGTCCTCACCGATGGCCAGCTCCGAGCAGTGATCCTGAACTCGGGGGGAGCCAATGCGTGTACCGGGCCAGCGGGCTTCGCCGACACCCATCGGACAGCTGAGCTGCTGGCCAATGCCCTTCGACAGGCTCAGGGCACAGCTGGGTCGGTTCAGGGCACAGGGTCGGTTCAGGGCATAACTGGGTCGGCACAGGCAGATATCGGCGCCATCGATATCGCTGTGTGCTCGACTGGCCTGATTGGCGTCCGACTGCCGATGGACAAGGTGGCGGCAGGCATCAACGATCTTGTCCCATTGGTTCGCCCGGACGGCGGACAGGCGGCGGCAGAAGCAATCCTGACAACCGACTCGGTGACGAAGCAGGCGAGCTACTCCGACGAGGGCTGGTCGATCGGTGGGATGGCAAAGGGCGCGGGAATGCTCGCACCTGGATTGGCCACGATGCTGGTAGTGCTGACGACCGACGCTGTCGTGGATTCGGAGCAGCTTCATGATCAATTGGCGAGCGCTTGCCGGCGCAGCTTCGAGCGGATAGACAGCGACGGTTGTATGTCCACCAACGACACGGTGATCGTGATGAGCAGCGGAGCATCCGATGTACGGCCCACCCTTCGTGACTTCCAAGCTGCACTGGATGAGACCTGTCATGACCTTGCTTCGCAGCTGCTCGTCGACGCGGAGGGAGCGGCCCACACGATTGCCATCCACGTGGAGCGTGCGGCCTCGGAGGAGGACGCAGTGCAGGTAGGTCGAGCGATCGCTCGCAGCAATCTCTTCAAGTGCGCTGTCTTCGGACACGATCCCAACTGGGGGCGGGTACTGGCGGCCATCGGCACAACAGCCGCGGACTTTGAACCGGAGCGCATTGACGTCGCCTTCAACGGCGTGCAGGTGTGCCGCGATGGATCCATCGGCGAGCCAAGGCATCTTGTCGACCTGAGCGGGCGTGACGTCCATCTCGAGGTCAACCTGCGCAATGGCACGCACTCCGCCACTGTCTGGACCAACGATCTCACCTACGACTACGTCAAAGAGAATGCGGAGTATTCGACATGAGCTCCTCACTGACGCAGCCACCTGAAACCCGGCAACTGTCGCTGGTCGAGAAGGCCTCCATCCTCACCGAGACCCTGCCCTGGCTAGAGACCTACGCCGGCAAGATCGTCGTGATCAAGTACGGCGGCAACGCGATGATCGATGACGACCTGAAGCGGGCATTTGCGCAGGACATCGTGTTTATGAAGCGGTGTGGAGTTCATCCGGTCGTCGTGCACGGCGGCGGGCCCCAGATCTCGACGATGCTCACCCGGCTGGGCATCGCGTCTGAGTTTCGTGGCGGTCTTCGGGTCACCAGCCCCGAAGCCATGGAAGTCGTGCGCATGGTGCTGGTGGGTCAGGTCGGGCGCGATCTGGTCGGATTGATCAACACCCACAGCACGGTGGCGGTCGGTCTCTCCGGTGAGGACGGTGGACTCTTTACGGCTCAACGGCGCGGCACAACGGTCGATGGCGAAGAAGTTGATCTTGGTCTCGTCGGCGACGTGATCTCGGTACGTACCGAGGCAGTTGCCGGGCTGATCAGATCGGGCAGCGTGCCAGTGGTGGCCAGCATCGCACCCGATGCCAACGGGGTAGTGCACAACGTCAACGCCGATACCGCAGCAGCTGCACTGGCCGTTGCGCTCAAAGCAGATCGGCTGGTCGTGCTGACCGACGTAGCGGGGCTTTACCGCGACTGGCCCGCCAGTAGTGAGGTGATCACCGAGTTGTCGGCGAGCGAGCTGCGCGGCTTGATGCCGGAGCTGCAGTCCGGGATGGTGCCCAAGATGGAGGCTTGCCTGCGGGCTGTCGAGGGCGGTCTCAGCCGCGCGACGGTCGTAGATGGCAGGGTTCCGCATGCGCTGTTGCTCGAGATCTTCACCAACGTCGGCATCGGGACCATGGTGACTCAGGATGGGCTGATCCGGCTGGGCAGCCGGGTGTTCTCCCGCGACCAGGGCATTCCGCCACACGAATATGCCAACGGTGACTATGGTCCGGCGGCTGTCGAACCCCCGCAAGGAGCCCGCCCATGACTGCCGATCCCAGCACCCTGAGCCGCGAGTTGTCCGGTTCGGCATCCTCAGAGGCCGTGCTCGAGGCGTACGCCCAGTCGGTGATGAACACCTTCGGCCCTCCCAAGCGGGTGTTCGTACGCGGCGAGGGGTGCTATCTCTGGGATGCGGACGGACGGCGATACCTAGATCTGCTGTCGGGTCTAGCGGTCAATGCACTTGGTCACGCCCATCCCACCGTGCTGTCGGCTGTGACGGGCCAGATCGCGACCCTGGGCCATGTGTCGAACTTCTTCGCGACCCAGCCGCAGGTCGCACTCGCCGGCAGGCTCTGCGTCATGTCCGGTGCCGACGAGGCGCGCGTCTTTTTCACCAACTCAGGGACCGAAGCCAACGAGGCGGCGTTCAAGATCACCCGGATGACTGGACGTAGCACGATCATCTCGACGGAAGGCGCCTTTCACGGGCGCTCGATGGGTGGATTGGCGCTCACCCACAATCCAAAATATCGGTTGCCGTTCGAGCCGCTGCCGAGCGAAGTGATCTTCGTTCCCTATGGGGACGCCGAGGCGCTGGCATCGGCCGTTGACGAGACGGTGGCAGCCGTCGTGCTGGAGCCGATCCAGGGCGAAAACGGCGTCGTGGTGCCCCCCGCCGGCTATCTTGCGCAGGCTCGGGAGATCTGCGATCGCCATGGCGCTCTGCTGTGGATGGATGAGGTGCAGACCGGCATGGGTCGCTGCGGCAGCTGGCTAGTTCATGTCGACGAAGGCGTTACCGCCGACATCATCACGGTGGCCAAGGGGCTGGGCAACGGATTTCCGGTCGGAGCATGTATCGCCACCGAAACCGCCTCACGGCTGCTCGGCCCAGGTAGCCACGGCAGCACGTTTGGTGGTAACCCCGTGGCAGCTATTGCAGGCCTGGCAGTGATCGCCGTGATCGAGCGCGACGACCTCCTCGCACAGGCGAAGACCCTCGGTGAGCATCTCACGACAGCGATCATGGGCCTTGATCATCGGTTGATCACCGGCGTACGCGGTCGAGGGCTGTTGCAGGCCGTGATCTTGGCCAAGCCTGTGGCGGCGGCTGTTGTCGATGCTGCGCTGGCAGCCGGCTTCGTGATCAACGCACCCCGCCCGGACGTAATGCGCCTGGCACCGCCGCTGATCATCAGCGCAACCGAGCTCGATGGCTTTGTCCGGCTGCTGCCGTCGCTGCTGAACCGGGTTGCGCAGGAGTCCGCCTGATGAGGCATTTCTTGGTCGATGACGATCTCAGCACAGCAGAGCAGCTAGCGATCTTGGACCTTGCTGACAATCTCAAAGCCGAGCCGTATGGGCTGCGGCCCTACGCGGGACCGCGAACGGTGGCCGTACTGTTCGACAAGCCCTCGACGCGGACCAGGGTCTCCTTCGAAACTGCGATCGCCGAGCTCGGTGGCAACCCGATGATCATCGATGCGGCCGTGTCCCAGCTGGGCCGCGGTGAGTCGATCAGCGACACCGCACGAGTGCTGGGAAGACATGTTGCCGCAATCATCTGGCGCACCTCAGGCCAGGAGCGACTTGAGGAAATGGCCGCATACGCGGGCGTGCCGGTGATCAACGGGCTGACCGACATGTACCACCCATGCCAAGTGCTGGCGGATCTACAAACCATCCGCCAACACAAGGAAGGGCTGGCCGGGCTCAGCCTGGCCTATCTCGGGGATGGTGCGAACAACATGGCGCATTCGTACCTGCTGGGCGGCAGCGTGGCAGGCATGCACGTACGGATCGGCGCTCCGCCCGGCTTCCAACCCGACTCTGAAGTCCTCAGGCGTGCGGCAGATCTCGCACGTCAGTCCGGAGGCAGTGTGCACGTGTTTGGCGAGGCCAAGGAGGCAGCAGTCGACGCCGATGTGGTCGCCACTGACACCTGGATCTCGATGGGCCAAGAGTGCGGCGACCGGGCGTCGATCTTGCAGAGTTTCGCCGTAACCAATGAGTTACTGGCTGTCGCCGACAAGGAGGCGATCGTGCTGCACTGCCTACCTGCCTATCGCGGCAAGGAGATCGACGCTGCGGTGATTGACGGTCCGCAATCGGTGGTCTGGGACGAGGCCGAGAATCGCCGCCACGCGCAGAAGGCTCTGCTTGCCTTCCTTGATGAGCACGCGAGGGTGGTGCAGAGCTGATGTCGACCTACGCCCGCGCACCTCATTACAGCAAGGGGAGACCCGTGGACCCCCCGAAAAGCTTGATGACGAAGGCCGCCCGGCACGCCAAGATCATCACCTTGCTGGAGCAGCGCGAGGTTCGTTCACAGAGCGAGCTGGCCGAGCTGCTGGCCGATGACGGAGTGCAAGTCACCCAGGGCACGTTGTCCCGTGATCTTGTCGAAATCGGCGCGCTCCGGGTCCGCAGCTCAGCTGGCCACCTGGTCTATGCAGTACCCGGCGAAGGCGGCGACCGGACACCCCACGTGGGCGAGTTCGCTAGCTTCGAGGGACGGCTGGCCCGGTTGTGCGCGGAGATCTTGGTCTCGGCGGAGGCCTCGGCCAACCTCGTCGTCCTTCGCACCCCGCCCGGCGCTGCACAATACTTCGCCTCCGCGGTCGATCGCGTCGGCTGGGAGTCGATCTTGGGCACCATCGCAGGTGACGACACGATCTTGCTGATCACTCGAAGCCCCAGCGGTGGCAACGGCATCGCGCAGCAGTTCTTGATCATGAGCCGAACGGGCAAGCCTCCCGACGACGCAGAGACGTCCCATCCCAAATCCCACCAAGAAGGGCGAACTTAGATGAGCGAGCGGATCGTACTGGCCTACTCCGGCGGCCTCGACACCAGCGTGTGCATTGGCTGGCTTGCGGAAGAGACCGGTCAGGAAGTGGTGGCTGTGGCCGTCGACGTCGGCCAGGGCGGGGAGGACATGGACGTGATCCGCCAGCGTGCCCTTGACTGTGGTGCAGTCGAGGCGGTGGTGATCGATGCCAAGGATGAGTTCGCGGAGGATTTCTGCCGTCCCGCGTTACGTGCCAACGCGCTCTACATGGATCGCTATCCCCTGGTAAGCGCACTGTCTCGGCCGCTCATCGTGCGGCATCTCGCTGATGCCGCCAAGTCGCATGGCGCAACGGTGGTCTCGCACGGCTGCACCGGGAAGGGGAACGATCAGGTGCGGTTCGAGGTTGGCATCGCCAATTTGGCACCTCAGCTACGGGTGATCGCTCCGGTCCGTGACTATGCGTGGACCCGCGAGAAGGCCATTGCGTACGCCGAGGACAAGGGTCTGCCCATCAACCAGAGCAAGGCCTCGCCGTACTCGATCGATCAGAATGTCTGGGGTCGCGCAGTCGAAACAGGTTTTCTGGAGGACATCTGGAACGGACCGATCGAGGACGTTTACGCCTACACCGCGGATCCCGCCGTTGCGCGTGAGTCCGACGAGGTCACCATCACGTTTGAGGCGGGCAACCCGATCGCGATCGACAACGAAAAGGTCTCCGTGTTGCAGGCGATCCAGATCCTGAATGAGCGCGCCGGCGCTCAGGGTGTGGGTCGACTGGACATGGTGGAGGATCGGCTGGTCGGGATCAAAAGTCGCGAGGTGTACGAGGCGCCCGGTGCAATCGCTTTGATCACCGCGCACATGGAGCTGGAGAACGTCACCGTGGAGCGCGAGCTGGCCCGGTTCAAACGGGGCATCGATCAGCGTTGGGCCGAGCTGGTCTACGACGGGCAGTGGTATTCGCCGCTGAAGCGAGCGCTGGACTCTTTCATCGACGAGGCTCAGCAAGCCGTGAGCGGTGAGATTCGGATGATCTTGCACGCGGGCAAGGCGACGGTGACCGGCCGTCGCAGCGACACCAGCCTGTACGACTTCAGCCTCGCTACCTATGACGAAGGTGACCGGTTCGACCAGTCTCAGGCTCGCGGGTTTATCGCCCTGTACGGCATGTCGAGCACGCTCGCGGCGCGTCGGGACGCCAGCCTGTCTTGATCACGCCACCCAACGCCTCCGAAGATCATCGAGGGCGATTGTGGGGAGGCAGGTTTGGAGGCAACCCTGCCGATGCCATGGCAGCGCTGAGTCGCTCGACGCACTTCGACTTCAGACTGGCGCCCTACGACCTGATGGGGTCACGGGCGCACGCCAGGGCGCTCCACCAGGCTGGTTTGCTGACCGATGACGAGCTCGCGCCGATGATCGAGGGCCTTGACAGCCTGGCATCGGAGGTGGCTTCCAAAGCCTTCCTCCCTGCATCAACCGATGAGGATGTGCATGGCGCGCTCGAGCGGCGGCTCGTAGAGCTGGTGGGTGCGGAACTAGGCGGCCGATTGCGAGCCGGCCGGTCCCGTAACGACCAGATTGCAACCTTGATCAGGATGTATCTGCGCGACGCCCTTCGTACGGTCGCGGCTGAACTCGGCAGCGTGGTCGGCGCGCTGCACCAGCAGGCGCGTGATCATCTTGGGATTGCGATGCCGGGTCGTACCCACCTGCAGCATGCGCAGCCGGTGCTGCTCTCACACCATCTGCTCGCCCACGCTTGGCCGCTGCTACGGGACTGTGATCGAATACGTGATCTTGACCGACGGCTCGGAATCAGCCCCTATGGCTCGGCAGCCCTCGCCGGTACCTCCCTAGGTCTGGATCCCGAGGCGGTGGCGAGGGAGCTCGGATTCACGAGTAGCGTCGCCAACTCGATCGACGGCACGTCGGCCCGCGATGTGGTGGCGGAAGCTACGTTCATCTGCGCGCAGATTGCCGTCGATCTCTCCCGACTGAGTGAGGACGTGATCATCTGGGTCACTCAGGAATTCGGATTCGCACGCTTGGCTGACGAGTGGTCGACCGGCTCGAGCATCATGCCGCAGAAGAAGAATCCCGACGTCGCCGAGCTGGCTCGTGGCAAGGCCGGGCGGTTGATCGGCAATCTGACCGGACTGCTGGCCACCCTCAAGGGACTGCCGCTGGCGTACAACCGGGACCTTCAGGAGGACAAAGAGCCGATCTTCGACTCCATCGATCAACTGCTGATCCTGCTTCCCGCGGTTACCGGGATGGTTTCGACGCTGGCCTTCCATCGCGAACGGCTTGAACTCCTCGCCCCGATGGGATTCTCTTTGGCCACCGATATCGCCGATTGGCTGGTACGTCGACGAGTGCCTTTCGCCGAGGCGCACGAGATCGCAGGCGCCTGCGTACGCCGCTGCGAGGAGGACGGCGTAGAACTGACGGACCTGACCGCCGATGACCTCGCCGAGATCTCGCCTCACCTCACCGCCGACGTTCAAACCGTGCTCAACGTGGCCGGCTCGATCAACAGTCGCTCCGGCCGTGGCGGCACAGCGGTGGTCCGTGTCAGAGAGCAACTGGACGAAGTTTCAGACGCCATTCGCGCTATCCAGGACTGGGATGATCAACCTGGCAGCTAGTCCGACGCTACTGTGGTGCCCCGTGGATATGGTGCTCAGCGATCTGAAGTGGCGTGGCCTGGTAGCCCTCTCCACCGATGATGCGGCCCTGGCCGAGCACCTGTCTGCCGGGCCGGTCACTTTCTATGTCGGCTTTGATCCAACGGCGCCGAGTCTGCACTTCGGCAACCTTGTGCAGCTCATGGTGGCCCGGGCCCTGCAACGTTCCGGGCACCGTCCCTTGATTCTGGTCGGCGGATCGACCGGACTGATCGGTGATCCGAAAGAGACCAGCGAGCGAGTCCTCAACCCCAAAGAGACAGTGGCCGCCTGGGTGGAAAGCATTCGCCGGCAGGTCGAGCGTTTTGTCGACTTCTCTGGGCAGAACTCCGCACGGATCGTCAACAACCTTGACTGGACAGGGCCCATGCCAGTGCTCGATTTCCTGAGGGACATCGGCAAGCACTTCCCGGTCAACCGGATGCTGGCTCGCGACGTGATCCGGAACCGGCTGGAAGAGGGCATCTCTTACACCGAGTTCTCCTACGTCTTATTGCAGGCGATGGATTACCTGGAGCTCTTCCGCAACTATGACTGCACACTGCAGTTCGGGGGTAGCGATCAGTGGGGCAACATCACAGCCGGAGTTGAGCTCATCCGACGAGTCGAAGGTGCGCGGGTCCACGCGCTCGGCACACCCTTGCTTACCAAGGCCGACGGTACGAAGTTCGGGAAGACGGAGAGAGGAACCATCTGGCTCGATCCGGCGATGACTTCGCCGTACGCCCTACATCAGTACTTCTTGAACGTCGAGGATGAAAAGGTCATCGAGTACCTCAAAGTATTCAGCGAACGCGGCCGAGCCGAGATCGAGGACCTGGAGCGGCAGACGAAGGAAGCGCCACACCTTCGCGCAGCTCAGCGCGCACTGGCCGATGACGTGACTGAGCTGGTCCACTCCGAGGCGGATCGCGATGCTGCCGTCGCCGCCGCGAATGCACTCTTCGGGCGGGAGGATCTGCGGGAGCTCAGCGAACCAACACTCGCTGCAGTCGTCGCCGAGATCGGTGGTGTAGCTCTGACTGCGAACGAGCAGCTGCCGCAGATCGTCGATGTCTTCGAGCGCAGCGGGGTGGTATCGAGCAAGGCGGCAGCGCGGCGTGCCATCGCTGAGGGCGGGGCCTACCTGAACAACGTTCGCGTCCAAGATCAAGAGGCGGTGCTAACCCGGGCCGACCTGCTGCACGGGCGATTCGCCATTCTGCGGCGCGGCAAGCGCACGGTAGGAGCCGTAACCGTCACTGTCTCCGAATGAATGTCTTGGTGACCGGCGGGACGAGCGGATTGGGACTCGCCATGGCCTCCGCTCTGGCGCGGGCGGGAGCGATGGTCGCGTTAACCGGCCGATCCGGCCAGCGTGCAAGCTCGATCGCCGCCGAACTGCCGGGGGCGGTCGGAGTCGAGCTGGACGTGCGAGATGAATCGTCGGTGGCCAGTGCGGTCGAGCAAGCGTGGTCGCGGCTCGGCGGCATCGACATGCTGGTGAACAACGCCGGGATCGGCATGCGCATGGTCAACCCGCGTTTCATGACGCACGCGCAGGGCTTCTGGGAGGTGCCGGTTGGCGCTTTCCGTGGGGTGATCGAGACCAATCTGACCGGCTATTTCCTGGTGGGGCGTGAGGTCACGCCGCGGATGCTGGCCGCCGGCAGCGGACGCATCGTGAATATTTCGGTGAGTGATTCGACAATGTACCGAGCCGGGTTCGTCCCCTACGGCCCATCGCGTGGGCGCTGTCCCGGATTATGGCCGCCGACCTGCGGGACACGGGAATCACCGTCAATCTGCTACCGCCGGGCGGCGCGACGGTCACTGGCATGCTGCCCCTCGACGGCGTGCCCGAGGGCCGAGAATTCCTAGAGCCAGCCGTGATGGGTCCGCCCATCGTCTGGCTGGCTTCCGACGACGCGGCCGGCGTACATGACGAGCGCATTGTGGCCGTTGACTTCGAACGCTGGCTGCGGGACAGGAACAGCAGAGTGTGAGC
>Ga0307311_10000120_pt1 | contig 12418 bp, 10 predicted proteins | sample ER_DNA_198_FD_194511 | JGI IMG/M metagenome (GOLD analysis project Ga0307311, IMG submission 194511) | Bulk soil microbial communities from the East River watershed near Crested Butte, Colorado, United States - ER_DNA_198 | ecosystem: Environmental > Terrestrial > Soil > Floodplain | place...
CGACGCCTGGGCCCGCGCATCGAACGACACTCGCGCTTTCCCGAGCGAACGAACGTGCAGCTCGTCCGCGTCGACGGGCTGCACGACCTGACCGTCGGCGTGTGGGAGCGCGGGGCGGGGGAGACGTTGTCGTCGGGGACGAGCTCGGTCTCGGCCGCGGCCGCGGCAATTGCGAACGGTTGGTGTGATAGCCCGGTCACCGTCCATCTGCCCGGCGGCGATCTGCTCGTGGAGCTGCAGGCAGACGGAAGCGCAACGCTGACGGGTCCGGCCGAGGAGATCTGCCGGGTCGAGCTGGTCTAGCCGCCGAGACCGTGCTCGCGGAGCGCGTCGTTCAGGCTCACCTTCAGATCTGTCGACTCGCTGCGCCAGCCGACGATCAGCGCGCATGCAAGCTGATACGTCCCCGCGGGAAACTCCTTCGGCCGCGTGCCGGGAACGACGATCGCACGAGGCGGCACGAAGCCGCGATGCTCGACGGGTTCGTCGCCGGTCACGTCGATGACCGGGACCGACGAGGTCAGCGACACGTTCGGCCCGATCACGGCGCGTGCTCCGATTCGTACGCCTTCGGTCAGGATCGCGCGCGACCCGACGAACGCTCCGTCCTCGACGATGACCGGACGCGCACCGGGCGGCTCGAGCACGCCGCCGATCCCGACGCCGCCGGCGAGATGGACGTCTGCACCGATCTGCGCACCCGAACCGACGGTCGCCCAGGTGTCGACCATCGTGCGCGGGCCGACCCAGGCTCCGATGTTGACGTAACTCGGCATCATCACGACCCCCGGCGACAGAAACGAGCCGTAGCGCGCAACGGCGGGCGGCACGACGCGCACGCCGAGCCGCTCGTAGTCGTGCTTCAGCGGGATCTTGTCGTGGTACTCGAACGGCCCGACCTCCTGCGGCTCCATCTGCCGGAGCCGGAAGAACTCGAGGATGGCCTCCTGCACTTCGGGATTCACGCGCCAGTCCCCGTCGATGGGCTCGGCGACGCGCACCTCTCCCCGGTCGAGCTCGGCGATCAGCTCCTCGACTCGTTCGGCGTTCACAACACCACCTCGAGAATCTCGGCCGCCCTGCGGCACTCCGCCTCGGTGGGCACGAGCGCCATGCGCCAGTAGCCCTCGCCGGCCGGGCCGAAGAATGTCCCGGGCGAGACGATCAGCCCGTGCTCGAGCAGCCCAGTCGCGAACGCCTCGGAGGTCTGACCCTGCGGTACCTCGAGCCAGAGGAACATCGTCGCCTCGCTGCCGGCGACACGGATGCCCATGCGCCGCAGCGTCGGGAGCAGGGCATCTCGTTTTCGCCGGTACGCAGCCCGCGTGCGCTCGACGTGTTCCTCGTCGTCCCACGCCACGACCGACGCACGCTGCACGAACTCTTGCGGTGCGGTGCCGACCGAAGGCCTGAACTGTTTCAGCGCGGCAATGAGGTCGACGTCGGCGGCCGCGAAGCCGGAGCGGTATCCGGTCATCGACGAGCGCTTGCTCAGCGTGTTGAACACCGCGACGTTCCCGCGGTTGCGCACCTCGAGCGCAGAGTGGGGAGGAGCAGCGAACCAGAGCTCCGTGTAAGCCTCGTCCGACGCGAGCAGGAACCCGTGCTTGCCCGAGAGGTCTGCGAGTCGCTCGAGAAAGGCGAGCGGCGCAATCGCTCCGGTCGGGTTGTTCGGGTAGTTGATCCAGACGATGGCCGCTCGGTCCCAGGTTGCGGCGTCGACCGCGTCGAGATCGGGCAGGAAGCCGTTCTCCTCGCGCAGGGGAAGCTGGAGGACGTCGGCTCCGGCGAAGGCCGCTCCCCGGTCGGGCACCGGGTAGCCAGGTTCCGTCGTCACGACGAGACGCCGGTCGCCGTCGCGGTCGACGAGCATCTGCGCGAGCAGGAAGATCGCTTCCTTCGATCCGTATGTCGGGATGACCTCGGTATCGGGATCGAGCTCGACGCCGAAGCGCCGCCCGCACCAGCCTGCGACGGACTCCCGGAGCTCGGGCAGCCCCTCGGCGAGCGGATAGGTCGAGATCTCGGTGAGGCTCGCAGCAAGCGCCTCACGGATCATCGGCTCTGTCGGCTCACGCGGGTCCCCTTTGCCGAAGTCGATCAGTGCCACTCCCTTTGCAGCAAGCCGCCGCTTGGCCTCTTCGAGCTTCACGAAGGGATAGGTGCCGGTGGCCGTCAGGGCGGGGGAGAGCTGCACGGGAGCCATGGTGGGGATTCTGCCCAGTTGGCGGCATAATCCGTTCGTGATCCAACGCCAGCCGGACCCCGCGCTGGAGCGTGGGTTCATCGTCGCCGTGCTGGCCCAGGGAGTGGACTCCGACTCCGAGCTGGCCGAGCTTCGAGAGCTCGCCCGGACAGCCCTCGTCGAGCCGATCGACGAGCTCGTGCAGCACCGGGCCCGGCCCGAGACGCGTACCTACCTCGGCAAGGGAAAGCTGGAGGAGCTGAAGCGCTCCTACAAGGAGTCCGGGGCCGAGGTGCTCCTCGTGGACGACGAGCTCGAGCCGGCCCAGCAGCGGTCGCTCGAGAACGCACTCCAGGCCCGCGTCGTCGACCGGACCCAGCTGATCCTCGACATCTTCGCCCAGCATGCGAGGAGCGCCGAGGGCAAGCTTCAGGTCGAGCTCGCGCAGCTGGAATACAACCTCCCGCGGATGCGCGGCATGTGGCAGCACCTCGAACGCCTCGGCGGAGGCATGGGCTCCCTCGGCGCGGGAGTCGGGACACGCGGTCCCGGTGAGTCGCAGCTCGAGACCGACCGCCGCATCGCCCGGCGGCGGATCACGCTCCTGCGGAGGCGGCTGAAGGATCTGAGCAAGCAGCGTGAGGTGCGGCGCAAGGAACGTCAGCGCACGGAGGCGCCAACAGTGGCGCTGGCGGGTTACACAAACGTCGGCAAGTCGACACTGCTGAATGCCCTAACGGACGCCGACGTATCCGTGAACGACCGCTTGTTCGAGACACTCGATCCGACGACTCGCTCGTTCGAGCACGACGGGCGCCGGTATCTCGTGACCGACACGGTCGGCTTTATCCGCCGGCTGCCGACGGAGCTCGTGCAAGGCTTTGCCGCAACGCTCGAGGAGACGCTCGTCGCGGATCTCGTGCTGCTCGTCGTCGATGCATCGGCGCCGGACGAACGGCTCGACGAACAGGACGCCGCCGTTCGCGGCGTGTTGCACGACATCGGCGCCGACGATCTTCCCCTCGAGGTGGTCGTGAACAAGATCGATACGGTCGATACCCTGCGGCGACGGCGACTCGCCAATCGGTTTCCCGACGCGGTCCAGATCTCTGCGCTCACGGGAGAGGGCGTCGAGGAATTGCGCACACGGATCGCGGAGCGGTTCGCGGACCGCTTTGAGGCGGTGCACCTCTTCCTCCCGTACGAGGAAGGGGGAAAGCTCGCGGAGCTGTATGCGCTCGGAGCTCCGATCGAGGAGCGAGAGGATCAGGCGGACGGCGTGTACGTGCGAGCGCGGTTGCCGCGTCGCGAGCTTCGGCGCTTCGCGCGCTACCTGGTTGCGGAGGCGCGCTCCGAGCCTGCGCGTCGCGCACGTTGATCGAGCTTCCGATCCAACGGCTGCACGCGGATGCGGTCGTCCCGCAACGTGCGTACACGGGTGACGCCGGGCTCGATCTCGCCTCGTGCGAGCGCGTCGAGCTCGACCCCGGCGAGCGAGCGCTCGTCGGCACCGGTCTGGCCGTTGCCATTCCGGAGGGCTATGCCGGGTTCGTCCAGCCGCGTTCCGGGCTTGCCGCGCGACACGGCCTGACGGTCGTCAACTCGCCCGGCCTCGTCGACTCGGGGTATCGCGGCGAGTTGCGAGTCGTGCTCCTGAACACCGATCGCACGGAGCCCTTCGTCGTCGAGCCCGGGATGAGGATCGCCCAGCTCGTCGTGCTGCCGATCCCCGAGCTCGAGCTCGTCGAGGTCGAGGAGCTTCCCTCGAGTGAGCGCGGCGTGCGCGGCTTTGGATCCTCTGCGGCGTGATGGCGATCGAGCCGCGCATTCGCGTTTCGGCGATCCTCCGCTGGAAGGAGCAGGTGCTGCTGTGCCGGCACGAGAAGCCCGGCAAGGAGTACTGGCTGCTGCCAGGCGGCGGCGTCAACTCCGGTGAGAGCCTAGTGGATGCCTTGCACCGCGAGCTCGCCGAGGAGATCGGAATCGACGATCAGCTGCCCGTGGAAGGACCGGTCGCGATCGTCGACTCGATTGCACCCGTGCACAGCTTCGCGAAGAAGCATGTCGTGCACATCATCTTCGCGGGCGATCTCGGCGGCAGATCGCTCGAGGCGGTCACGTCGACCGACGCAGCAGTCCGCGGCCATAGCCTCTTCCCCGTCGGTGACCTCGACGATGTGGTGTTGCACCCGCCGATCCAGCGCTTCCTGAGCCGCTGGCAATCCGGCGACCCAGCTGTCTACCTGGGCGCGCTGTGGGCACGTTGACTCACTTTCGGCACGTGCGCGAGCACAAGACGTACGCGTTTCGGAGGTAGGCTCGCGCCGCCGAGGGTGGCGGGTCAGAACCCCACCCTGTGAGGGTGGGGGTGCGTGCTGCGTTCAGCGGCGGCCGCCGCGGGACTCTGCACGGCGGGCTGAGACCTCATGAGCCTCCGTTTCGAGCTCGTCGAGGAGGGACGTCAGCTCCGGCGGTTCACCGAGGCGATGTGCCAGGGCTTGCCCGAGCAGCCAGTCGGCGAACCAGGGGTTGCGCGGCAGGAGTGGCCCGTGGAGGTAGGTCCCGACGACCCGGCCCACACGACAGCCTTCGAAGCCGCTCTCGCCGTCGTTGCCGAAGCCGGCGACGACACGCCCGAGCGGATCCGCGCCTGGATCGAGCCGGGTTCGACCGACGTGGTTTTCGAAGCCTGCAAGCGTGCGTCTGACCCCGGGCTCGAGCTCGCACTCGAGCAGCACGTCGCCGATCATGCGTCTTTCCCCCGCGACTGTGTCGAACGGGAGCAATCCGATGCCGGGCAGCTCTGTTCCGTGGAAGTCTCGGTAGGAGCGCCCGAGCAGCTGGTAGCCGCCGCAAACCGCGAGCACCGCGGCTCCGCCGGCCACCGCCCGACGCACGTCTTCCGCCTTCGCGACCAGATCCCGCGCGACCAGGGCCTGCTCGCGGTCCTGGCCGCCTCCGACGTAAAGCAGATCGTGCTCATCCCCCTGCAACGGATCGCCGACCGAGACGGCACGCACCTCCAGCTCGTGGCCCCGCCAGGCTGCGCGGCGGGAAAGGACGGCGATGTTGCCGCGGTCGGCATAGATGTTGAGGTAGTCCGGATAGAGATGCCCGACGACGATCTTCACGCGGCCCGCTCCCAGTAAGGGCGCACGAAGCCGCGCTCGCCGACGACCTTCCGGAGCGCGAGCATCGCCGTGTACGTGGGCAGGATCACGAGCTCACCCCCTGCGGGAGTCAGCTCGAGCCCGCGGTCGAGCCCGGCCTCCAGCGAGGGGACGACGTCGATCCGGTCCGGGTCGAGACCGCCGTACTTGAAACGGAGCGCCAGCTCCGCCGCGCGCTCACCCGTCGCCACCAACCGGTCGAGACCGGCAAGGAGCGGCTCGAAGTCGACGTCCCAGATCCACGACACGTCCCGCCCGTCGGCGATCGCGTCGTTCAAGCCGATCACGACGACCGAGGGAGCGCCTCCGTCGACGATCGTCCGCACGGCCTCGTTCGCGCCGGCCGGGTTCTTGATCAACAGCATCAGGAGGCTGCGGTCCCCGACCGCGATCCGTTCGAAGCGGCCGAACGCGGCGCTGAAGGACTCGAGCCCGGACACGATCTCCTCGAGCGAGGCTCCGACACTCAGCCCGAGTGAAGCGGCGGCGAGTGCGTTGTACACGTTGTAGAGACCCGGAAGGCGCAGGCGCACGCGACGCTCGCCCGCGGGTGTGGCGAGTGTGAAGGACACCGACTCGAGCCCGTCTAGCTCGATCTTTCGGGCCGCCACGTCGAGTGGGGGACGCCTGTCCCCGCAGGCGGGGCACTGGTACTCGCCGAGGTGCCCCATGTAGGCGGCCGCGTAGTCGTACGGCGTCCCGCACTGCACGCAGTACTTCGAATCGGCGGCGTGCTGGAGCGAGGGGCGCGCCAGCGCAGGGTCGTCCACACCGAAGACGAGTGCGCCGGAGCGCACCCGCGTGAGCGCGCCGAGCTGGGGATCGTCGCCGTTCACGACGAGTGCAGTCTCTGCCGGAAGCCGGCGCACGGCCTCTCGCCAACGTGCTGCGACGTGCTCGAGCTCTCCATAACGGTCGAGCTGGTCGCGGAAGAGATTGCCAAGGCAGACGGCCTTCGGCCTGACCCGCGCGACGATCTCGGGCAGCGCGCCCTCATCGACCTCGAAGAGGCCGAGCTCGGCATCGCTCGCGTCGAGCAGCGCGGACGCGACCCCCGAGACGAGATTCGCGCCGGAGCTGTTGTGCGCCAGGCGAAAGCGGTTGCGCATGATCCCGGCCGCCATCGCGGCAGTCGTCGTCTTCCCGTTCGTCGCCGAGATCACGGCCGACCCTTCGGGCAGGCGCGCGGCGAGGCGGTCGATCGCTCCGGGATCGAGCTTCCACAGGAGCTTTCCAGGCACCGTCGTGCCGCCTCCGGCACCGGCCAGACGCGACAGTTTCCCCGCAACACGTGCGACGGCGATCTCGGCTCCGAGCGGCATCGGCAAGCGCAAAACAGGGGGGAGGCTACCCAAGTGCCGTTGATCCCCCGGAGGGGTGAACTTCGGTGCTGCTACCGCAAAAGGGTGAGGTACGTCCCCCGACAGACCCCTACGTTGCGGACTGTTAACTGCGGCTTGAGAGGAGAACGATGCGGACCGGAGGTCAACGGCGGGATGTGCGCGCGAGCGCACTCTGGGGTAGCGGGAAGCGCGGAACAGGGTCGCGCTCGAACGCGCTCTGGGGTAGTGGTAAGCGGCGCACGGCACTTCTGGCCACACTCGTGCTCACCCTCGTGGTGCCGCTCGGGGCTTCGGCCGTGCCGGGCCCGAAGGTCATCGAGGCATTCGTGGCTCCTGGGCTGCTCACGTCCGCCCAGTCTCGCCCGGCCGACAAGTTCTCGGTGATCGTCCAGGGCAAGGGTGGGAACCAGGCGGCTCACGCGGTCGCCGGCGTTCTCGGCCTTTCCATGAAGGCCGCCCGAACCTTCAGCTCGATCGACGGTGTCGCCATCGACCTCACGGGCGCGCAGATCCTCACGCTCGCCGCCGACAAGCATGTGACGGCGATCACGGCCGACTCGCGTGTTCGCCTTTCGTCCGCTTCGCCGGTCAACGAGAAGTGGCCCTTCGTCACCGGCGTGACCAGGTACAGCTCGGCCCCGGGGGCAACGATTGCGATCGTCGACTCCGGCATCGATGCGTCCCGGCCCGAGTTCGCGGGCCGCATCGCCGCCAGCGTCAATCTGACCTCGCTCCCCGGCAACTCGTCGGGCGACGGGCGCGGCCACGGCACGTTCGTCGCAGGGATCGCGGCAGGCGCCATGGGCGGCAGAGGCGGCGCGGCGCCGACCGCGAAGATCGTCTCACTCGACGTGATGGACGACCAAGGGATGGCGAAGACGAGCGACGTCATCGCCGCCGCCGACTGGATCCTCGCCAACAGGGCGAAGTACGGGATCCGGGTCGCGAACTTCTCGCTGCACTCCTCGGTCGCCAACAGCTTCATGTACGACCCACTCGACAAGGCGGTCGAGAGCCTCTGGTTCAACAACGTCGTGGTCGTGGTGGCTGCCGGGAACTACGGCAACCCGAACGGGCCGAGCGGCGTCCCGTTCGCACCCGGCAACGATCCCTTCGTGATCACGGTCGGCGCGAGCGACACCGGCAGGTCCGTGTCGACGCTCGACGACGTCGCCGCTCCGTGGTCGGCATACGGCTACACGCTCGACGGCTTCGCCAAGCCCGATCTCGCGGCACCCGGCCGCTACATGGTGGGCCCGGTCCCCGTGACCTCGACGCTCTACACGGAGCGTGCCGATCACGTCGTCGACACCGGCTACATGGAGCTCTCGGGCACGTCGTTCGCGGCGCCGATCGTCAGCGGCGTGGCTGCGCTGATCCTCGGGAAGCATCCGGAGTTCACCGCCGACCAGGTCAAGGGCGCTCTCATGCTCGGCACGAAGCCGATGCCTCGGGCTGCCGATCTCTCGGAGGGCGTCGGCGAGGTCAATGCCGCCCGCTCGCTCGAGTACCCGAACCCGCCGAAGGCGAACAAGGCGCTGAACGGCTTCGTCGTCAACGATCCCGTCGCCAACGGGCGAGTCTTCGACGCTGCCAGCTGGGCGGCCAAGGCCAAGAACGACGCCTCGTGGGCCGAGGCTTCGTGGGCCGACGCCTCCTGGGCCGACGCCTCCTGGTCGACCGCGAGCTGGGCGGATGCGTCCTGGAGCGATCTGAGCTTTGCCTCGGCCTCCTGGGCCGACACGGCAACGGCTGCGGCTTCCTGGGCCGATCTGAGCCTCGCGAGCGCCTCGTGGGCCGACAATGCAGGCGACGAGACCGCCCAGCCCGACGCCGGTGCGATCGACCCGGCCGAGCTCGCCGCGATCCTCGCAGGCACGCTGGATCCCTAAACCTCATGCGCCTACCCGGGGTCACCCGTTCGGGGGAATCGATCGAGGGTTCCCCGAACGGGGGATGCCCCCGGGTAGGCGGCCTTCTACGTTCCGCGATGGGCTCTTGTCTGCGGCCCACCAGTACGACGCGTGGCGAAGGAGAGACCCACATGAAGGACCGCACGAGGGCGTGAGCGCGACGCCCACCGATATCTCGCTCGTTGCCGAGCCGGGCTCGGGAAGAAACGAGAGCCTGCCGCGAAACGCGCGGTTCTACTTCATCGCGGTCGCGATCATCGCTGCGGGAGTCACGTTGCCGTTCATCGGGAGACTGCAGACGACCGACCAGTGGCCGGCGTTCCTCATCCTCGCCTCGGCGGCCGCGACGGCGCGCCTCTTCGTCGTTCGCACGCCGGCCGACCAGGCGTACCACACCGACATCGTCTTCCTGATCCCGGCGGCGCTGATCCTGCCGCCCGAGCTACTCGTGCTCGTCGCCGTCGTCCAGATGGTCCCCGAGTGGCTGAAGATGCGCTACCGCTGGTACCTGCAGACCTTCAACATCCTCGACTACTCGCTCTCGGCGATGGCGGCCTGGTTCGTCGGCCGCGTCCTCATCCTCGAACACTCGGGCATCGGTAACGACGCACTGCGGCTGTCGCTCGCCGGGTTTGCAGCCTGCGTCGTCTTCGTGGCCGTCAACCACATCCTGCTCGCGGTAATGCTGCGCCTTGCGCGCGGCTTCACGTTCCGGGACACCGGCCTGTTCGATCCCGAATATCTCGCGACCGACCTCGTGCTCGCTGCGCTCGGCGTCGCGGTGTACGCCTTCTGGCAGTCGAATCCCTGGCTCGTCCCGTTCGCGCTCACGCCGCTGTTCCTGATTCACCGCTCACTGAGCGTCCCCGCCCTTCAGGCGGAGGCACGAGTGGATCCGAAAACCGGTCTCTTCAATGCACGACACTTTGCGGCCGCGCTCGCGGAGGAGATCGGCCGCGCGCGCCGCTTCGAACGCCCGATGTCACTGATCATGGCCGACCTCGACCTGCTGCGAGACATCAACAACACGTACGGCCACCTTGCAGGCGACGCAGTGCTGAAGGGAATCGCAGAGGTCTTCCGCGCCCAGTTGCGGCACTACGACGTGCCCGCGCGTTTCGGCGGCGAGGAATTCTCTATCCTTCTGCCGGAGACGCCCCCCGAGCAGGCACTCGAGATCGCCGAGCGGATCCGCCGTGCGGTAGCCGAGCGCACCTTCGATGTCGAGACCTCGAGCGATCCCATTCGCGCCACCGTCTCGATCGGTGTTGCAGGCTTCCCGAAGGACGGCACCGATGCGAACGAGCTGATCCACCAGGCGGACCTCGCCGTCTACCGCGCAAAGCTTCAGGGACGGAACCGTGTGCTCGGTGCGAGCTCCGAGCCGCTGCTCATTCCGGCCGACCGTTCGACACGATTGATCGCAGTGCCGGAGGACGGCGACCATCACGCCCCTCTTCCCGTGGCCGTCCAGGTCCAGCCGACGGAGGAGCGACGTGCAGACGTGCGCCATCCGCGTCCACACGCTGTCCATGGACCGCGGTTCCTGTCGCTCGACCGGCGCCTGAGCCTGACCGTCGGGCTCGTCAGCGCTGTAGGTGTCGGCGCCGGAATCGTCGGCCTGCTGTTGACCTGGACCACGAAGGACCTGCTCGGCCTGCTGACGGTCGTCGGGCTCGTGGGAGTGGGGCAGGCGCTCGCCCTCGAGGCGGACGAAGGCTCCGCCGTGCTCTCGGTGAGCGCGGTCGGCTGTCTTGCGGCTGCGTCGCTCTTCGGCTTCCGTGCTGCGCTGCCGCTCGCGCTCGCGAGCGTTGCGGTCGAGTGGAGTGCGCGGCGTGCGCCGCTGCACAACGTCCTCTTCAACATCGGGGCGCTGACACTCGCATCGCTGGCGGCGGCGAGCGTCTTCAAGATTGCGTACTTCTTCCCGGACGGCACGGCACATCAGCTGGCGGCCTCGGGGCTCGGCCTGCTCGCAGGCGCAGCGTACTTCGCCGTGAACATGGGCCTCGTCTCTTTGGCGCTCGCCCTTCAGGGACACGAGCGCTGGTGGTCGGTCTTCAGGGAGCGCTTTGCGTGGCTGCTTCCCCATTACCTCGTCTACGGCTTCATCGGCGGCGTCATGGCGCTCGCGTACGAGGCCGTGCAGCTGCTCGCCCTCGCGGTGTTCGCCGTGCCGTTGCTCCTGATGCGGAAGACACAGGAGGCGTACCTCAAGCACACCCAGCGCAGCGCCCAAAAGCTTCGCCAGGCGGCCGAGACAATCCAGTCGCAGAACGTGTCACTCGAGCTTGCGAACAAGCTGCTGAAGGAACGCTCGACCGCGGCGATGGAGTCCTTGTCGGCGACAGTTGACGCTCGCGACTCGTACACGGCCGGCCACTCGCGCCGCGTGCAGCAGCTCGCCCTCGCGATCGGCCACGAGCTCGGCCTCTCACACGCGGAGCTCGACCTGCTCGGACACGCCGCCCTCTTCCACGACATCGGCAAGCTCGCGATTCCGGACTCGATTCTCCTGAAGCCGGCGAGCCTGACCCCCGAGGAGTGGTCGCTCATGCAGCGCCACGCCGAGGAGGGGGCACGCATCATCGACCGCCTCGGCTTCCTGAACGACGCCGTGCCGGCCATCCGCCACCACCACGAGCGGTTCGACGGCACGGGTTACCCGGACCGGCTGCACGGCGAGGACATCCCGCTCGGGGCGCGCATTATCCATGTCGCGGATGCGCTCGACTCCATGCTCACGACCCGCATCTACCGGGCCGCCCGGCCTGCCGCCGAGGCGCTGCAGGAGCTCAGACGGGCGGCAGGCACCCAGTTCTGCCCACGCTGCGTCACGGCCCTGGAGCGGATCCTGCCGGTCGAGAGCATCGAGAGCGAGAGCGACCGCGCGCGTCTCTCCGCCGTCGCTTCGTAGCCCGCTCAAGCCTTAGCTTGCGTTCTTTCCAGAACGCTCTATCCTTCTTGGCATGACCCGCAAGCCCCCTTTCAGGGCGGTCGCGAAGATCGACCCCGACGCGCTCGCGTCCTTCCAGGCCGGAATCCGCAAGCGCTACTCGAACGCCCAGATCCTTCAGGAGCTGCGCGCGAGCGCGGAGCGGTTGGGACGTTCGCCGACAATGCGTGAGTTCGCCGCCGACCCGGAGACGAGCGTGCATCCGCAGACGGTGATCGAGCATTTCGGGAGCTGGAACGCGGCGAAGCGCGAGGCCGGGCTCGTCCCGCGCCGCTTCGCGACGCGTGAGGAGCTCGTCGGCTGCTGCGCGACCTGGGGGAGGACCTCGGCCGCGTGCCGACCGCGAAGGACCTCGACGCCCGCCGCGGCTCAATGCCTTCGAAGTCGCTCTACTGGCATACGTTCGGCTCGCTGGCCGAGGCGCTGCGCGAAGCCGGCTTCGACGTGCCACTCGGCGAGGAACGGCTGGACCGGGCCGTCGAGCAGGGAGTCGGGCTCGCGCGGAAGCTGAAGCGGCTGCCGAAGTTCGCAGACTGGGCCACGGCGCGGAAGAAGGACGAGACGCTCTTGACCGAATGGCAGGTCTACAGGATGTTCGACGCCCGCAGGGGCGCGTGGTCGACCTTCCAGTTCCTGATCAAGGAACGCCTCGAAGACGAGGGCAGATCCGTCGGCTCCGACGGACGCCTGCGCTAGCTACGCAGCGGCGGCGTGCAGCCGGGCGAGGCGTTCGAGACACGAACGGGCCTCGTCGGGAGCCCGCACTGCAGGCAGCGGCTCTTCCTGGAACGAACGGTCCGGCTGGAAGAGCTCCTGCGCAACGATCTTGCCGTGCTCGACGGCCACGACCG
>Ga0307311_10000136_pt1 | contig 11819 bp, 10 predicted proteins | sample ER_DNA_198_FD_194511 | JGI IMG/M metagenome (GOLD analysis project Ga0307311, IMG submission 194511) | Bulk soil microbial communities from the East River watershed near Crested Butte, Colorado, United States - ER_DNA_198 | ecosystem: Environmental > Terrestrial > Soil > Floodplain | place...
GACGCCATCGAGAATTCCGGATTCCTCCCGCAGCCGCGCAGGCGGATACTCCAACGCCGGTGCTGGAACGGTCCCGAGCCCGGCGACCGCCACGTTGCCCTGATCGTCATGCAGCGTCGCCAGCAGACGGCACAGCGTGGTCAGCGCGTCCGGCACAACTCCGCCGTACGCCCCCGAATGCAGGCCATGGTCCAACGTGCGAACCTCAACCGTGCATCCGGCCAGTCCCCGCAGCGAGGTCGTGAAGGCCGGTTGCCCGACGGCCCAGTTGACGGAGTCGGTGATCACAAAGACATCGGCTGCGAACTCGTCATGGTGCCGGTCGAGCAGCTCCGCAAGTGTCGGCGAGCCGATCTCCTCCTCGCCCTCGACAAATACAGTGACACCTATCGGCGGCCGTCCGCCGAACGCCCGCAGCGCAGCGAGGTGAACCGCGAACCCGCCCTTGTCGTCAGCCACACCACGGCCGTAGAGCCGCCCATCATGTTCAGTTGCCACGAAGGACGGTGTACGCCAGCCGCCTGGATCTCCCTCAGGTTGGACATCGTGATGGGCATAGAGGCAAACGGTCGGCATGCCCTCGGGCGCGGGGAACCGGCCGAGAACGGCCGGCGCACCGTCATTTGCGCGGATCACCCGGACATCTGGGCAGTCCAGATCCGCCAGGAGTTGCACGACACGCTGCGCACTGCGCTCCACGTTTGCGGCCCTCGACGGGTCGGCGCTCACCGACTCAATCTCGACGAGCGCTTTCAGATCGGCGAGAACGCCGGGAAGCTGGGCTTGGACCTGGTCACGAAGAGACACTGGATTGATTGATCTTCTGGGTTAGTGAGCCATAGCGGCCGGTAGGGTGCCCTGCCACGCTTCCCGGATACGCGCCAGTGGCAGCGTGAACTGGCCCACCACCTCAAGCGACGCGTCTTCTTCAGGCGTGACCACACCAAGCTTGGTGACCTTGACACCGTTCATCCGGCACAGCGAGGTGAGCTCGCGGTCTGTCCCCTGCTTTACCGAGACGAGCGCGCGGCTCGGGCTCTCGGAGAACAACCAGACGAACGGATCGGCCTTGGCCGGCAGTTTGATGCGCGCGCCCATCCCATGTCGTAGGGCCGACTCGACCACCGCCTGGGCCAGGCCACCGTCGGCGAGATCATGAGCGCTGGCCAGTAGGGCGCGACGGCTCCCCCTGATCAGAACTTCGGCCAGCGCCTTTTCTTTAGCAAGATCAACTGCGGGCGGTCGGCCGCCGAGATGATCATGGATGATGTCCGCCCATGCCGAACCTGCCAGTTCGTCCCCGGTCTCACCGAGCAGATAGATCACCTCTCCGGCAGTTTTGAACCCGCCGGGATTGCGCCGTGTCACGTCGTCGATCACACCCAGCACACCGACGACCGGCGTCGGCAAGATCGGCGTACTGCCGGTCTGGTTGTAGAAGCTGACGTTCCCGCCGGTGACCGGCGTTCCCAATGTCTGGCAGCCGTCCACCAGCCCGCGTATGGCCTCACTGAACTGCCACATGATCGCCGGATCCTCGGGCGAGCCGAAGTTGAGGCAGTCAGTGATCGCCAGCGGCTCCGCTCCCGTGGTCGCGACGTTGCGGTACGCCTCAGCCAGCGCCAATTGCGCGCCAACGTAGGGATCCAGTAGCGCAAAGCGAGCATTGCAATCGGTGGCGAGCGCGATGCCGAGGCCGGAGTCTTCGTCGATGCGCAGCATTCCAGCGTCGTCCGGCTGAGCGAGCACGGAATTGCCGCGCACGTAGCGGTCGTACTGGTCGGTGACCCATGACTTGTCGCAGAGATTTGGGTGGGCAACCATCCGAAGCATGGTGTCGGCCAGCTCGTCACCGTTAGCCGGTCGAGGCAGGTGATCAACTCCGTTGGCTTGGACCTGATCTTGCCAGTCCGGTCGTTCGTAGGGGCGTTCGTAAACCGGACCCTCGTGCGCCACCGTACGCGGTGGCACGTCGACCACCGTCTCGCCCTGCCAATCGATTACCAGACGGTCTCCCGTGGTTACCTCACCGACAACGGTTGCAAGCACATCCCACTTGCGACAGATCGCCAGAAAGGCAGCCACATGATCAGGCTCGACGACGGCCATCATGCGTTCCTGGGACTCGCTCATCAAGATCTCTTCGGGGCTCAGCGTCGGATCGCGCAGCGGCACCAGATCAAGATCGATATGCATGCCGCCGTCGCCGGCACTGGCCAGCTCCGAGGTGGCGCACGACAGGCCCGCGCCGCCGAGATCTTGGATGCCGGTGACCAACCCGGCGGCGAAGAGCTCCAGGGTGCACTCGATGAGCAGCTTCTCCATGAAGGGATCGCCGACCTGAACGCTGGGCCGTTTGGTTGGTCTCGTCGGGGTGTCCTGGAATGTCTCCGAGGCGAGCACGCTGACCCCGCCGATGCCGTCTGCACCGGTCGATGCCCCGTACAAAATCACCTTATTGCCCGCCCCCGTCGCCTTCGCGAGGTGCAAGTCCTCATGGCGCAGCACGCCGACACACAGCGCGTTGACCAGTGGGTTGCCGAGATAGGTGCGGTCGAAGGACACCTCACCGCCGATGTTGGGTAGGCCCAGGCAGTTGCCGTAGCCGCCGACTCCGGCAACAACACCGGGCAGCACCCGCCCAGTGTCAGGCTCCTCGAGAGACCCGAAGCGCAGCGAATCCATCACGCCGATGGGGCGAGCTCCCATCGCCAAAATGTCGCGGACGATACCGCCGACGCCGGTCGCCGCGCCCTGGTACGGCTCGACATAGCTGGGATGGTTATGCGACTCGATCTTGAACGTGACGGCATAGCCCTGCCCGACATCGACTACGCCGGCGTTCTCGCCGATGCCGGCCAGCAGCTTGCCGATGGGCGTCTCCGCCGGTAGATACCCGAATTGGCGGAGATGCACTTTGGAGGACTTGTAGGAGCAGTGTTCAGACCACATCACGGAATACATGGCGAGCTCCGACGAGGTCGGCCGGCGGCCCAGGATCTCCTTGATCCGGGCATATTCGGCGTCCTTCAGTCCCAGCTCAGCCCACGGTTGCGGCTGATCGGGCGTGTGGGTCGCGTTGTCGACAGTGTCTGCCACGGCCGCAACGCTACCGGTGCCCGGCCCTGAGGGCGCTGAGCGTCCAATCGTTGCGTTCGGCCCAGTCGAAGAAGAACCAGCCCATGATGACGGTGATCTGGGCCGTCACCGTGAGCCAGACGAAGATCCCGCCGTCGTTCAGCACGGTGCCCACGATGGCGACAATAAGGGTGGCGATCAAGGCACTCCGTGCGGTGCTGAAATCGGACGAGATTCGTGGGACCACGTAGACGAAGATCACAATCCACAACACAACACCGATCAGCAGCGAACCGATGCCGACGATGGAGGCAATCGTCTCGGCAGATGCGACCGCCTTGCGGCTGATCACGTCCAGCGCGTCACCGTCGAGGATGCGCTGCACGAAATTGCCCAGGTGGGTACGCCGATCGGGCCCGCGCAGCCAATCGAGAACCGAGATCAGAGCGACCGCCAAGACCGCAGAACCGCCAATCGCGAGCAGCTTGGGCCAGGTCATCCGGACGCCTGACAGGGCAAGCATCAGCCACAGCACCGCGGGTGTCAGCGCAATGACCCCACCGAAGTCGCTCCCCATCGATGGCCAGCCTTCACAGATCACAATGCCGAAGCCGACAGCACCGACTGCCGCAAGAGCCGCGCCGCGCCGGCCGGCAGCCAGGCAACGATGCGCGATGTAGCCGGCCAGCAGCAGTCCTGCACTGGCGTACGCGGCGAAGGTCACGTTGCCGAAGCCGTACCAGCGCAGGCCGAAGATCGGCCGCGAATTGAGCATCGAACCCGGCTGCATGACCGCACCGAGGGCAGCGTCGAACGTAAACGCCGCTACGCTGATTCCCGCCGCGGCAATGATGGCGGGGACCCGGGCGCGGCGGCCGACCAGGAGCGCCAGCGGCGTCAAGATCACCATCCACGCGGCCACCAGCAGACTGAGGAACAGTCCTGGCGAGCGGCTGTCCTGCCATGGCACCGCGCCGGTGAGCATCATGGCGGCAGCCAGCACACCGCCCAGCGTCAAGATCAATTTGGGCAACCCGAACTTGCCCCGCAGCACCCCGATCACCATGATCATGAACAGCACGGCACCGGCCAGGCCGAGTGCCAGGTAGCCGATCGGCGCAGCGTCGGAGAGTGCGGCGACGGATCTGATCTTGGCGTCGATCCGCTCGACAGTGAGGCCGGTGTCATAGACCGCGAACGGCGAACCGTCGACAGGGGTGGACGACGTAGGACCGCCGAACTCGATCAAGGTTCGCGTGAGGTCAGTCAGTGTGACGATGCCCTCGCGCCGGGTGCTCGCTGAGGTAAGCCAGCCAGGCAGCGTGGTGCCGAGCCGGTAGACGACCTGCAGGCTCGGATCATCGGAGCCCGCATTCGGGCCGACGCCGGTCGTGATCAGCGTGGTGTCTTTGCGGTTGGCCAGCTCGGTGATGATCTGATCGGAGAGCGGCCCAGCATCCACGATCGTGATGGGGCACGCTGTCTGCATGCCTCCTGTGACGAATTGCTGCGGCGACTGATAGGAGGCGACGGTCCCATCCGACTTGGCCGCCGCGAGGGCGGCGCCTGGGCCGACCGCCGCAACACATCCCTTGACCGAACCAGTGAGCGTGCCGAGCTGCGCGTCACCGCGCCGAGCTGCGGCTGCGGCCTGTCGCGCGGACCAGTCGGTCACCTTGCCGCCTTGCACCTCCGGCGTGCAGAGACCTCCAACCGCTGCGCGACGGCCGGCCCCTAGCGTTGTCCAGCCGGCCGCGGCGCAATCGCCGACATAGCGCGGACGGATGGACATGGTGCCAGCCTGGGCATCGCCGAGATGAGCACCCAGCACCGCACGATCTGTCTGCGTCAGTTCCGCGCGACCAGTCACACCGACAACGACGACTCGGTCGGTGAAGATCGCCGACTCCTCCGGCTGCTCGGCCAGCGCATGTATGCCGCGAAGCCCGACAAACAACACGCCCAGCACCAGGAGCAAGAGGACCCAACCACGCCGACCACGAAGCGCGCCCCGTTTGGTCGGCTCATCCGGTACGCGGCCACCGACAGGGTGACGCCGTGGGGAATGTCGCACGCCGGATGCACGTGGTCCGGACGTGACTTTCGGCGACACTAGACCTTGGCGGCGAGGAAGTTGAACACGCTACTGAAGAAGGCGCGGCCGTCTTGGGTCGGACCGGTCAGCGGGTCGATGTTGTGCTCCGGGTGCGGCATCAGACCGAGGACATTCCCACGCTCATTACAGATCCCGGCAATGTCGTGGAACGAGCCGTTGGGATTGCCGTTGAGATACCGGAAGACCACCCGGCCCTCACCCTCCAGGCGCCGCAAGGTGTCCTCGTCGGCTACGTAGCCGCCTTCTCCGTTCTTGAGCACGAGCGTAATCGTCTGGCCGACAGTGAACTCCGATGTCCAAGTGGTATCGACCGACTCGACCTGAAGATCTTGGTCCTTGCAGACGAACACCCGGACATCGTTGCGGATCAGCGCGCCCGGCAACAGCTGTGCTTCGCAGAGAATCTGAAACCCGTTGCAGATGCCCAGCACCGGCATCCCTGCTTCGGCCGCCTTGATCACTTCGGCCATCACCGGCGCGAACCGGGAGATCGCTCCGCAGCGTAGGTAGTCCCCGTAGGAGAACCCGCCAGGCAAGATCACCGCGTCCACGCCGTCGACGTTGTCGTCGCCGTGCCACAGCGACACCGGCTCGCCGCCACACTTTCGGATGGCGCGGAGTGCGTCCTGATCGTCGAGCGAGCCTGGAAAAGTGACGACTCCGATCTTCGGACTCATCAACCCGCCCGTGCGGCCAGCTCGGCCTCTTCTGCTGATTGGGCTTCGCTGCCGTCGGCTTTGCTGTTCTCGGCTTTGTTGTTCTCGGCTTTGTTGTTCTCGGCTTGGTTGTTCCCGGCTTGGCTGTTCTGGGCCTCGTCAACTGCGCCAGCTGATTCTGGCGTGGGCTCGACGCGAACGTCGAAAGTCTCGATGACGGTGTTGGCGAGCAGCGTCTCGGCCGCCCGCCGCACCTCGGCCAGTCGCTCCTCGGTGACTTCGCCGTCGAATTCGAGTTCGAACCGCTTGCCCTGGCGTACGGACATGCCGGCAAAGCCCAGCCGGGCCAGCGCCCCGGTCACAGCTTTTCCCTGCGGATCCAGGATCTCCGGCTTCGGCATCACGTCGACAACCACTCGAGCCATGCCGCGGAGTCTAACCCGGCTCCCCCAAGCGATTGGCTAGATCAGGCAACGTCGCGGCGTACGGCCGACAGCATGCCGACAAGTGCGGGCAGCAGGCACCATGCCGCCAGGATCAGACCGGCGAGCCACCACGGCGTCGGATGCTGTGCCGCGAAGAGCACCGGCGAGGTGATCTGCAGCATGGCGTTGGTCGCCCCGGTAGGCATCAAATTGAGCAGCTGATCCCATCTCTTGATGAAAAACACCACCGAGACGATCGGCTCCACCAGGAAACCGAGCATGATGCCGACCAGCAGCGCCACCAGCATGTTCTTGATCAAGATGCCGATGCCCATGCCGATCATGGTCCATAACGCAATCGAGCACACGCCAAGAATGATCGACCGCCAGGTCGCCGGCTGCTCGAGCAACAGGGAGCCGTTATTGGCCAGCACGAAGGGAATCGCTACCAGTATGCCGGCCGCAACGCTGACGATCCCGTAGATCATCCCGAAGATCAACAAAGCACCCGCTTTGCCGAGCAGCATGCGGACCCGTCGCGGCGTGGCCAGATAGCTGGCGGCAAGTGTGCCGTACCGGTATTCGCTGCCGATGACCACGATTCCGACGACCATGGCCAGGATCCGGGACAAGACATATCCACCGTTGTAGATGCTGCGGATGATCCCTGGGTCGGTAAACGGAGAACTCCCAGCGCCTTGCTTGCCGTGCAACCACGCGACGGTGGCTGGCAATGCCGCGTAGCCAGCACTGAGCACGAAAATGCAGATCAGCGCGATCCACCACAACTTGGTGGTGGTGATCCTGCGCATCTCCGCACGCAGTACACCACTCATCTGGAGCCCTCAAGCATGGAGAAGAACTCCTGCTCGAGATCGCGCCTTTCGGTGACCAGTTCATCGACCACAATGCCGGAGCCAAACAGGACGGAGCCAACCTGACCCACGTCGTGGCTGTGGATGCGCAGATAAGCGCCGTGCTCGTCGGCGGCGGTTTGGACATCGGCACCAACAGCAGCGAGTGCCTGCATGGCGGTTCTCATGTCGGAGACCCGGGCCCGCGTCGTGCCCTCGCCGAGCTTGAGTTCCGACATCGGCATCTGGGCCAGCAGCCGGCCTCTGTTGATCACGACGATATCGTCCGCGGTGGCCTCGATCTCGTGCAGCAGATGGGAGGAGATCAACACGGCGCGACCAGTTGAGGCGAAGTCGCGCAGCACCGTACGGAGCCAGCGGATCCCCTCGGGATCGAGGCCGTTCGCCGGCTCGTCCAAGATCAAGTAGTCGGGGTTGCCGAGCATCGCCGCAGCCAGCGCGAGTCGCTGTCGCATACCCGTTGAGTACTCGCCGACCGACTGGCGGGCGACCTCGCCCAGCCCGACTTCGCCGAGCAACTCGTCGACCCGGCGATCATTGGCACCTGCGGTGGAGGCGAGCACGCGAAGGTGATTGCGACCACTCCGCGCAGGGTGGAAGCTCGCATCGAGTACGCATCCCACGATTTGCTGAGGATGGGGCAGTTCGGCGTAGGCGCGGTCGCCAAACGTTGCGTTACCGGTCGTCGGGGTGGCCAGGCCGACCAAAATTCGCATGGTGGTGGTCTTTCCGGCGCCGTTCGGACCGAGGAAGCCGGTCACGCGTCCGGGCTCGACAACGAAACTCAGATTGTGTACGGCGAGGGTGCCGTTGTAACTCTTGATCAATCTGTTGACGATGATCGGCGGCACATCATGATCAACAGTCCATCGGGAGCGCCTGGTGCTGCGTACGGCGGCGGGAGCGGTATTGCGGCGGGCCGTCGGTTGGGAACGCTGCAATACCGCGGGAGCACTCGGCTGAGCGACACGCGGAGGTGGTGGCACGTAGCCACGTTGTGCCGGCGGCCTGGGCGCGGGCTGCGGTGTCGGCTGGGGTGCCGGCTCCGATGTCCGCGGTGGCGTCGGAACCGGCTGCGGCGCAACCGGCGGCAGTGGCCGTGACGCCGGAGTCGGCGTCGATGCGGGTTGCGGCAGAGGGCGGGTTGACCGCGGCGGAGGGGGTGCGGTGGATATGGGCGATGGCGGAGGAACAGCTGACGGGGTGGCCGGTGTCGGAGGAACGGCTGACGGGGCGGCCGGTGTCGGCGGTTTCGGCGGTGTGGGCGGTGTGGGCGCCTGGGGTCGTACCGGAACCGAGGCTTGGGCCGTTGTCTGGTAGGTCCTGACCGGTGCCCGCTCGGCCACCGGCTCAGGACTCGGCGACGGCACGCTGCGCCTCGGCTTCGGGTCTGCTAACTGCGGGGATGCTGCGATGGACGCGGGTGAGTCGGGCTGCGGAGCCGGCTGGCTGAATCCGCTCGGCAAAGGATCCATGGCGCGCCTGCCGATCCCTGCCTCGGGTGCGGCCGGTGTCTTCTCGTCGGCGTCGGCAGTTCTGGATTCGGCGGGCACCGCCCGACGCGGTCGAGGCGTACGGTCAGGAAATCCGACATGATCAGATTCGGTACCCGGCTGGGAAGTCACAGCCGGCTCCGGTGCTCGTGCTGCACGTGCGGGACGCGGGTCGAACTCGTCACCATGATCAGCCGGAGTAAACCCGCGCGATCGTCTGGCCACGTACGACTCAACGTCGTCGGGCTCCTCTAGAAGCGCTCGTCGCGGCCGATCTACCGACACAGTCTCTCAGTCAACACCGTTTCAGCTCCCGCGTCGCGATGTGTCGCAGATCAACCGTGTTTCAAAACGGCAACATCCTCAGGGAAGCCACGTTTTGAGCCCTGAGCACGACCCTTGTTGTGCCAGCAGACCGGGCGTTGACCGCGCATTGATAGCGCAGAGTAGGAGTAGCCACAACCTCCACAGTGTCCAGGAAGGACAACGCGACATGCAGCTCTACCGCCCTTATGACGACCGGATGATCGCGGGCGTGTGCTCGGGAATCGCCCGTCGCTTCAATCTCGATCCCACTATTGTTCGAATCGTCTTCGTGGCCAGCCTTTTCCTGCCGGGCCCGCAGATCTTGATCTATCTCATCGCCTGGCTTCTGATGCCGAACGAGTCCACCAGCGTCGCCTGAAATCCCCCACATCGAAGGCCCCTCAGTCACTGACTGAGGGGTCTTCGGCATGTCTCTACCGGTATGTCTGCTACCCGCTCATGGGGCGCCGTACAGGGTGCGCACGATGTCCTCGATCGCCGGCTCTTCGAGGGTCAGGTCGACTACCTCGGCCATCGCGCTTACCTGCGCCAAAACCTCGGCCGCCGTTGCCTGCTGCGGGCTGAACGCGAGCCGCTGCCGCTGGCCGTTGAGCTCGCTGCCTATGTGAGTCGCCGTTGGCACTCGAAGGTTGGCAGTCGGCTCCGGCAGGTCAACGACGAGCACCCGCTGCAGCGCAACCCGCGCCGCGAGGCTGGGCAGCGTGCCGTTGAAGACCAGGCGGCCGCGGTCGACGACGAGTACCCGCTCGCAGAGCCGCTCGATGTCACCCATGTCGTGGGTCGTCAGCAGCAGCGTGGTGCCGAACTCCGCACGCTCAGCGAGCAGGAAGTGCCGGAGCCGCTCCTTGCTGATCATGTCCAACCCGATCGTCGGCTCGTCGAGGACGAGGAGCCGCGGTCGGTGAACCAAAGCGGCCGCCACCTCGCCTCGCATCCGCTCGCCCAGCGAGAGCTGGCGTACCGGAACATCCAACAACTCAGTCAGGCCAAGGCGATTCACGAGCTGCTCGGTTCTGCTCTCGGCGTCGACAGTCGGCATTCGATGAATCGCGCCGAGGATGCGGAACGAGTCGCGCAGTGGCAGATCCCACCACAGTTGGCTGCGCTGCCCGAACACGACTCCGATCTCGCGAGCAAGCTGGCGCCGCTGCGGGACGGGATCGTAGCCGCAGGTACGCACCCGCCCACTGGTCGGGACGAGGATGCCGGTCAGCATTTTGATGGTGGTGGATTTGCCGGCCCCGTTGGCCCCGATGTAGCCGACGGCCTCACCGGCCATGATCGATGCGCTGATCCCGTCGACCGCGTGCACGACTCTGGTTTTCCGACGCAGCCGGCCGACCTTCTGCCGCACTGTGAAGGACCGACGCAGATCCTCGAGCGCGATAATCGGTTCTTCCGTCACCCTCAGCCACCCGCCCCGGTGAAACGACGGATGCCGGTCCGCCAGGCAAGCCAGGCCAGTAGCCACGCCCAGGCGGCGAAGAACGGTGCGAACCAGCCCAGCCAGGCTGGCAAGAACTGTGGCCCAGGCAACCCCATGATCAACAACGCCGGTAGGTAGGCGGTTATGGTCGCCGGGAAGACGAACGTGAAAAGCACCCGCACCGGCGTGATCAACACGCTGCCCGGCAGCTGGCCTGCGTAGCTGCCACCGTAGACAAAAGATGCGGTGAACTCCGCACCGTCGATGAGGAAGAACTGCAAGCCGCCGGCCGTCGTGAAGAACGCGGCATAGATTGCCGCGCCGACGAACGGCGTGATCACGAGCAGGTAGACCGTTGCAGGCGTGTACACCAGGTGCAGGCCGGGCAGCACGACACAGATGATCAGCACGCTGACAGCAACCCGGCCTAGTCGACGCAGCTGAAAGTCGGAGGTGATCAGCTGCAGCAGCAACGGCATGGGCCGGACGAGCATCACTTCTATGCGGCCGAGCCGCAAGTATGTCGGCATCGTGTCGAGCTGGCCGAAGACGATCTCTGCGAGTGCAAAACCGACGCCCGCGAGGGCGAAAACCAGCGCGGCCTGCCGCAGGTCCAGACCGCCGAAGACCGGGACGTTGCTGAGGATGGCGTAGATCTCGATGAACTCGATCATGCCGACACCGACTGAGGTGACGACATTGAGCCAGAAACTGGTGCGGTATGCCAGCTGACTGCGGATGCGGGAGCCGAGCAGGATCCGATAGGCCTCGACAGCAGACAGTTCAGCCACCTTGCACCACCAGTCGCTGTCCGGCTCGCCATTGGATCAGCCGGGCGAGACCGACCAGGCCGATGAGCCAAGCGAGCTGACTGACCACCAGGGCCGCGGCGGCCGCATCGAGCACCCGACCGGAAAGCACGTCGATGGGTGTCTGCAGCATCGAGGGAAAGGGTGTGGCGTAGGCGAGAATCCGCAGCCACTCGGGAAACAGGTGCACGGGAACGAATAACCCGCAGAGCGGGCCGGCTACGACGATGTAGAGCCCGACGAAGCCGCGTACGTCGAAGGTCCAGAAGGCGATGAGGTTCAGCAGGAATCGCACCGTGAAGCTGATCGAAACGCCCAGGATGAGGCTGGCCAGGCCCAGTGGATAAGCGGTCCAGGATTGTGGCAGCGCGAGGCCGATCGTCACAGCGCCGATCAGCAGTGGCGGGAGGCCGCGTGACAGCAGCTGAAATGTGGCGCGGCCCAAGTCGCGAGCCCACCAGGCGAGTTGTAGGTCGACCGGTCGGGCGAAGTCCACCGCGATCTCCCCGCTGCTGACCCGTTCGGCGATCTCAATCCAGCCAAAGATCGCGATCGGTGCCAGCAGCGCTTGGCCGAGCCAGACGTAGGTTGACGCGGATAGCTGGTCATACCCC
>Ga0307311_10000149_pt1 | contig 11583 bp, 8 predicted proteins | sample ER_DNA_198_FD_194511 | JGI IMG/M metagenome (GOLD analysis project Ga0307311, IMG submission 194511) | Bulk soil microbial communities from the East River watershed near Crested Butte, Colorado, United States - ER_DNA_198 | ecosystem: Environmental > Terrestrial > Soil > Floodplain | place: USA...
CGTCCTGGAGCACGGTCGGGTCATCGAGCTGGGCAACCACGAGGAGCTGATGGCACGAGGCGGTCGCTACCAGACCATGTTCGAGCTGCAAGCAAAACGCTTCGAGGCGACCATGGACGAGGAGGGAGCCATGTTCGATGTCCTCTGACACGGTGCCGACCGGAACAGCCAGTGGCACGGTGGCTACCGAGCCTCGCTCCGACGATCTGCCACCAGCACTGTCCTCGATGTGGCGACTGTGCCGGCTGGGCTACATTCACGAGCCGCGACTCGTCATCCTCGTTGTCACGCTGGCCATGCTCCAGGCCGTGCCAGACGCACTGGTTGCGCTGTGGCTGAAATTCCTGGCCGATGCGCTGGTGCAGGGTAACGCGTCGTTGGTATTCGCCATGCTCGGCGCCATGGCCGCGTCCGCAACGCTCACCTGGCTGCTCGGGATCCTCACAACTCGGATGACCCGCCGATTTCGCGACCGGGTCACTATTGCGCTCGAAACCCACGTGGCGGCTCTGCAGGCGTCGGTGCCCGGACTTGACCTGCAGGAGCGGGAGACCCACCTGGACCGGCTGGCGGTGCTCCGAAACCAGGTCTTCGTGCTGGACCACATGTACATGTCGGTGCTCAACACGATCAGTTGGATCGTCCGGGTGGCGGTCACTGTCGTGCTCTTGAGCAGCATTAGCCCGTTACTCGTGCTCTTGGTGGTGTTCGCCATCCCGACAGTGGTCAGCTCGGCCTGGCGACCCGCGGTTGAGCGCAAGGTGGAGGAGCAGTTCGCCCAGCACAACCGACTCGCGGAGCACTTCTTTACGACGGCCACCAGCGCCGCCGCAGGCAAGGAGGTGCGTGTTGTCGGAATTGGTGCCCATCTCGCCGACCGCCGCCGTAGCGAGTGGCAGCGCTGGTTTGTCCCGGTCGCCCGAGCGCGCTGGAGGACGGCAATCTCGCACTCAATCGCGTGGGCGATTTTTGGGTTGGGCTACGTCGGCGCGGTCGTGTTCGTCGTCACTGGGCCCCAGGCCACGGTCGGCAATGTGCTGTTGATCCTCGCCGCCGGCGCTCGGTTGTCGGCCTATGTCGGCGGCACTGTTGGAGAGATCGGCTTCCTGCGTGGTATTTGGCTGGACGGGTCGCGACGGTTGGTGTGGTTGGAGAACTACGTGACCGCGCTGAGCGCCGAGACCGACGTTGCCGTGCCTGAGCGGTTGGTTGAAGGCATCCGATTGGAGAAGGTGTCGTTCCGTTACCCCGGTAGCGAGCGGCTAGCGCTCCACGACATCAGCCTGCACCTGCCGCCCAGCACGGTGGTCGCGATCGTCGGTGAGAACGGCGCGGGCAAGTCCACCCTGGTCAAGCTGCTTGCCAAGATGTATGAGCCGACGGCCGGCGAGATCACCATTGACGGCCGACCGCTCCGGCGGATGCCGGCAGACGCCTGGCGGCAACGGCTGACCGGGGCCTTCCAAGACTTCTTCCGTTTCGAGTTCAGCGCGCAGCACAGCATCGGGCTCGGTGACCTGTCGCAGCTGGATGATGCGCCGGCTGTGACGGCGGCGGTGGGTCGGGCCGGAGCAGCCGATGTGGTGGCACGGCTGCCTGAGGGCCTCGGCAGCCAGCTGGGACCGACCTGGCCGGATGGCCAGGAGCTCAGTTTCGGCCAGTGGCAGAAAGTGGCGCTGTCCCGCGGCTACATGCGCACCGCACCGTTGCTGATGGTGCTCGACGAGCCGACCGCTGCGTTAGACGCCGAGACCGAGCACGATCTGTTCGAGCGCTACGCGGGCGCGGCGCGCAGCAGCGACGCCGGCGGGATCACGATCTTGGTGTCGCACCGGTTCAGCACAGTGCGGACGGCCGATCTCATCGTTGTTCTGGACGGCTCGCAACTGGTTGAGGTCGGCAGCCACGAGCAGCTGATGCATCGTCAGGGCACCTACGCTGACCTGTACCGGATCCAGGCCGCCGCGTACCACTAGCCCAGCACGGCCGAGCGGAGCTTGTCTTCCCCTTAAACCCCACCGAGACTTGCCAGATGACGAGGCTTACGTTGCGCCTGGTCGTCTTGGCGGCAGCAGTGCTGCTGGGCACCTGCGCCGCGATCGTCGACACGACGAAAGCCTTTGCTTGCAGCTGCGCCGGAATCTCGACCAGTCGCGCGCTGCGGGAAGCCGATGCAGTCTTTCGAGGCACCGTGGTCAGTAAGGAAGTCGTCGGACGTGGTGATGCGGCGCGCACTGACATTCGCTTTGCGGTCGATCGGGTGTACAAGGGTGCGGTTTTCAACGAACAGGTCGTGGCGTCGGAACATGACGAGGACGCCTGTGGGCTCGATCCAGATGTTGGCAGTACCTGGGTGATCTTCGCCATCGAGGGCATCGAGGGCGAGGGCGACCGTGCAGTCAACCGCCTCGTCACCACCTTGTGCAGCGGCAACCTGCCCACCGGCATTGCACCTGCCGTACTCGGGCGTCCTACGCCACCGCTCAATGGAGCATCCGATAGCGAGGAGAGATCCACCAATACCGATCGGATCGTGACTCGCGGTCTGGCGTACGCCGGCATCGGCGCGCTCTGTGTCGGCGCTCTCGCGGTGATCGGCCTTGGCGTCCTGTGGCGACCGGGCCGCTCCAGATAACCCTCTAGCCTGCGGACATGTCAGGGACGAAAGCCCGAACCGGTCCGCTCCAGGGCACCCTCCAACACGGGAAGCGCGCCCTTACGCACCGCCTTCACCAAGGTCGCGTGATCGGCCTCGGTCTGGTCCGCGTACGCCCGGGCGAACCGCGCGAACGCCTGATCCAACTTGTCCTTGCCCCCGACGTAACCCGCAATCATCGATGCTCCGCTCGTGCGCGCGTGCCCCTTGGCCAGCAGGTGACCAACGATGCCCGCGTAGTCGCTCAGCGCGGCTGCGTCGATCGCGTCGAGCGGGATCGTGCCTTTCATATTGCGGAACTGCCGCACGTAGTACTGCAGCTCACCGATTGTGGTCCAGCCCAGGAGCGGGTCGCTCACGGTCTGCAGGGCCTGCTGGTACTCCACAACCCGCTGACCCTGATGCGCGTGCCACGCAGCGTCGCCATGCACGTACTTAGCCAAAACCGAGCGGCGAGCTTGCTTGAGCTGCAGGAAGATCACGTCGTCCGGACTGCTTCCCTCGAGCAGCGCAACGTACGCGCGCAAGCCAACGCTGCCAACCCCGACAACCTTGTGAGCAACGTCGACAAGGGTGTAGCCACCGACCACCCGCCGCCAATGTGACGCCAGGGTGTCAAGGTAGTCGTCCAGCGATTCTGCGACCGCTTCGTTGTCCTGGGAATTCAACCGGGTGATCAACGGTGGATCGTCGATGATGTGTCGTTGCCCGTCCCGCTCCTCGGTGTAGCGAGGAAGCGCACGATCGCTGGTCCGCGAGCGGGCTCGTTTCGCCGAACGTTCGATCTCGTCGCGAAGCGACTTCTCCGTAGCCGTCTCATGGAGCCGGCCGACGTCCAGGCGGTTGTAACTACGCATCAGCAACGGCTGCTCGGCCAGCAACCGGACTTCAGCGCGGTAGGCCGCGATACATGCCAGAACCGAGGCCTGACACTGATCCTCGGATGCCCCATTTTCACGGCCCGCCACCCAGATGCTGGCGACCAACCTGCGCAAATCCCACTCCCAGCAGCCCGGGTGTGCCTCGTCGAAGTCGTTGAGGTCGATCACCAGCTCACCCTCGGGTGAGGCATAGAAGCCGAAGTTGCCAAGATGTGCATCGCCGCAGACAACCGGATTGATACCGGTCGCCGGAAGTCGCGCAACGTCATCTGCCATCACGATCGCGGTGCCGCGCAGGAACCCGTACGGCGAGCTGATCATCCGACCCACCCGTACCGGGATCAGCCAGTCGAGCCGCCCTTCATGCGACTCCTTGATCAGCTGAACTGGATCCGGACGGTCGTCAGCAGCACGCCAGGTACCCAGGCTCTTGCGCGGCACGTCACGCCGGAGCGCGCGGCCCATGGCGTACCGCTCCGCGCGCGAGCTGGGGCGTTTGCGGACCGAGGCGTAGACGTCGCTGTCCGCCGAGGCCAGAACGGTATGGCCGGACGAGCGCACGGTCACGATCTCCTCCTCGCCTCATTTCCCGCCACACTATCGGGCTCGAGCTTTGCCCGTCAGCCGCTGATCGTCAGCTCTAGCTCCTTACCCACAAACGCCGCCAGGTCCGCGGCTGCAGCTTCCACCGCGTCGCGCGACGTCGCCACGACACCTGGGGTCAGCGTTATCTCCATGATCATCTTTTGACCTTGCAGGGTACGCCGCCAGAGTCCGACGTTGGTCTCGGCGAGGATCACACAACCAACGAACAGATCCTCACCCGGCCGATGCGGATGGCCGGTCGCTTGCGGAAAGTTGATCACCGGATAGCTGAGCGTCAATTCGTCATACAGCGGGATCAGCAGCGCAGCCGAGGACGGTCCGGGCTTTGCCGCTTCAGCGTCGAACCACAACTCCACTCCCTGAACGGTGACGAAGTCCAGCCCGTCCTTGACCGCGTCGACGGCGTCCCGGCACTGGCTGATAGTCAGCGACGACCAGCGGGCCAGGTCCTGAATGCTGGCCGGGCCGTGACCCAGGAAGAATCGGCGGGCGAGTTCAGCGATGTCGCCGGCGGCATCCGCAGAGCGAGGCGCTCGCTCGTCCAGCAGTGCATAGGTCTGTTGAGCACCGCGCATCGGCCCGCTACAGATCACGCTGTCGAGCTCGGCATTCATCACGATGTAGGCCAAGCCAATGCCTTCGCTCGCCAGGCCTCGCTCGGCCAGCGCTCGGGCCAGCTCGGCTCGAGTCCGGTACCGTCCGCCCCGCAGCTCCTCGCTGATGACCGCGGCGCCGAGATCGAGGCTCGCCCGATCCAGACCATGCTGCCGGTAGATCGTCTGGTTGAGCTTCTGCACCCGCGGCGCGGTGACCTGCATGATCCAACGGATGTCCTCAGCGGCCACGAAGTGCCAGGTCGGACGCAGGATGTGGGTCCGGAGCAAAGAGCCACGGTCGAACTCGGCCCGGACATCAGCAGCCGTCAGGCCGTCGGTCCGCATGCCAAGCGACCACAGCCCGTGGGCGAACTCCTGCGATTGCACGCACCCCAGTAAGCGGACGACGTCTGTTGCCGTTGGCAGCTCGGCACCGGTCAGTCGTTGGGTCGCCAGCCGGCGCCGGAGCACCTCCCGCCAGATGCGGGCTGAGCCCGTAGCAGCCCAGCGCGGATGCCCTTCGACGACCTCTGGGCGCACGAAACCGTCCATCTCACTCACGATGTCGGGGACACTAGCCAGAGCCGCCGACAAGTTTCGGCCAGGGCTTGAAAACCTAAATTTCGACTCACGGCGCGTCTTTGCCGTTTCTGGCACAGCTGGACTTTTTCTCGCCTAGACTCCCCAGGGCAGGTTTCACCCAGACGCGAGGATGCCCCCCTGCTATGCCTCAAATCCTGATTCGGTCGCATAAGAGTCCGTTCACGGTTGCCGATGCCGACACCACCTATCGGCAGAATCTGATCGGTAATAACACTGGCAACCTGGTTTTCAGCCAGGCTGTGTACCGGCTGCTGTCCACAGCGGACAACGATCTGGAGACCTCGGGGCTCGCCAGAAGCCACCCCAGGGTGATCAACTCTCGTTTCGACCATGTCGTAATCCCGCTGGCCAACGCCTTCCGGTCCACCTACATCGAGACACTCGATGCGTTGAGCAGCCTGATCGAACAGCTGACCATCCCGGTCACGGTGCTGGGCGTGGGAGAGCAAGCGTCTCTCGGGGGCGTCTACAAGGGCGCCGACAGTGTCAAGCCCGCGACGAAGCGATTCGTCAGCGCTGTGTTGGATCACTCGCCCTCCATAGGCGTACGCGGTGAGCGGACCCGGGATTACTTGAATTCCCTCGGCTTCGGCGACGAGCACGTCAAGGTCATCGGCTGCCCGTCGATGTTCATGTACGGGCCCGACCTGAACGTCGAGAAGAAGGTGGAGTCGCTCAACGTCGACTCCGCGATCGCCCTGAACGTGTCGCCCTACGTTGCTGAGATGGGGGCGCCGATCAACCTGGACCATCCGCTGATTCGATCCGACCGCGTCCGGTTCTTTCTGGATCCCTCGACTTGGTTCGATCATCTGGCGCAGTACGACTTCTCCTTCGGCACCCGGATCCATGGCAACATCGCCGCGCTGCTCGCCGGCACACCGGCCCTGTTGCTCGCCCATGACTCGCGCACGCTCGAGCTCGCCGAGTACCACGAAATCCCGCATCGCACGATCAACAGCATCGAAGCTGACGCGGATGCCATCACGCTGTACGCCGAGTGCGACTGGAACAGGCTGAACAAAGCCCATCCTGATCGCTGGGACACCTTCGCGACGTTCCTGCAAGACCACAACCTGACTCACGTCTATGACGAAGGTCAGAATGCCAGCGCATTCGACGAACGTCTCGCGGCTACGGAGTTCCCGCCTCCGGTACGCACTCTGATGGGCTTCTCACCTGAGGAGCTGTACGAGATGCGGCGCACGGTGACCGATCTCGGCAGAGAGCTGCACGTCGCGTACAACGACCTCAACGCTGCGCCGTGGCTGCGGTCGAAATCTCGCAAGTTCCATCACCGCGCGTGGAACCGAATTGATCGGGCCGTCCGCAGCCTCAGCATGATGGCGTGAGGCTGAGCACCCTCGGTTTCAGATCTTCAGCGCTCGGCATCCACAACGATGGGTCGGCCGAGACCTGTTCCCCAGTCCGGATGTCCTTGACCTCTCCACCGACCGTGCCGCCGAACCACACGAACGGGATGCCGCGGCGATCGGCGTAGCGGATCTGACGGCCGAACTTTTCCGCACGCGGCGCAACCTCGGTCGGAATCCCGCGGCTCCGCAGCTGCTCGGCGACCTCGATCGCGGTCGCCCGGGTTTCCTCGTTGTCAACTGCGACGAGCACGGCGGTGGGCACCGGCCGCGAAGCGCGCAGCATTCCCTTGGCGAGCAGCGGAGCGAGCAGGCGGGTCACCCCGATGGACAGTCCGACGCCCGGATAGCTGATTCGGCCATCACTGGCCAGCGAGTCGTACCGGCCGCCCGAGGAGATCGACCCCCACGACTCGAACCCGACGAGCTCGGTCTCGTAAACAGTGCCGGTGTAGTAATCGAGACCGCGGGCGATCTTGAGGTCGGCGATCAGGCGGCCGGGGACGTACCGGCCCGCTGTGCTGACCACCTCGGTCAGCAGATCGAGGCCCTCGGTGAGCTGATCATGCCGCACACCCAGGCGCTGCACCTGATCGACGAAGGACGCGTCCGCGGAGCGGATCTGAGCCAGCTGCACGCAACGTCGCGCCTGCGCCTCAGTGATCTTGACCTCATTGATCAGCAGCTCGATGACGCGATCTGGGCCAATCTTGTCGATCTTGTCGACCTGCCGTAGCACTGCCCCGGGATCAGCGATTTCCAAGCCCAAATAGAAACCCTGCGCCAGCTTGCGGTTGTTCACCCGCATCAGCACCGGCGGCAGGCCAAGATCAACATGAAGTCGCTCGAGCGCGGCCAAGGTGACCAGTGGCAGCTCGACGTCATGATGCGGTGCCAACCGCTCGGCGTCCACGATGTCGATGTCGGCCTGGGTGAACTCGCGATAGCGACCCTCCTGCGGCCGTTCACCCCGCCACACCTTCTGGATCTGATAGCGCCGGAACGGAAAAGCCAGCTGGTGGGCGTTCTCGAGCACATAGCGGGCGAAGGGCACCGTCAGATCAAAGTGCAGACCAAGATCAGCTTGGCCATTGTCACCATGCAGCCGCTGCACGGTGTAGACCTCTTTGTCGATCTCACCTTGCTTGGCCAGGCGATCCAACGGCTCGACAGCCCGCGTCTCGATCGATCCAAAGCCGTGCAGCTCGAAGGTCTCACGCAGCCGATCCAGCACGAACTGTTCGATGATTCGGGCCTCCGGGGTGTACTCCGGAAAGCCAGACAGCGGCTTAGGGCGACTCACGCTACTCCTTGGACAGTTCCGCCAAATCCTGCAAATACGGGTTGCCAACGCGCTCCCGGGCCATGGTCGTCTGCGGGCCGTGCCCGGGAAGCACCCCGACCGTGTCCGGCAACGGCAGCACCTTCGTACGCAGGCTCTTCAGCATGTCGGCCAGATTTCCGCCTGGCAAGTCAGTTCTACCGATCGAGCCGGCGAACAACACGTCGCCGCTGAAGACCACTGAGTCGACAGCGGAATTGGCCCGATACTCGGTCTGGAACATCGTCGAGCCGGGCGTGTGACCAGGTGCATGAATCGCCCGGAAGATCAGGCCGGCGACGGCAACGTCGGATCCATCGGCGAGTTCGGCTACGTCGTCCGGTTCGGTGAAGCTCGGCGGGTGACCTGTCAAACGTTCCAACAGCAGCCTGGTTTCAATCCCCATAGCCCGCAGCGGGTCGGTCAGTAGTACCCGATCTGCAGGATGCACCCAACAGGCCGACGCGTAGGAGCGGCACAGCGGCGTCACGGAGAACATGTGATCGAGGTGCCCATGAGTGAGCATCACCGCTACCGGCTTGAGTCGGTGCTCCATGATCAACTCAGCGACACCGGCAACCGCATCCATACCTGGATCGATGATGACGCACTCCTCGCCTGGCCCGGCCGCAACCAGGTAGCAGTTGGTTTGCCATGGCCCGGCGGGGAAGGAGGCTATGAGCACACGTTCGAGACTATCGGCACAATCGGGCAGGATTGAGCTATGACCGAACGCGCTGGGCCTGAAGACATGGGCCCGGCCGCCTTCGGGCGGGTCGATTCCGATGGCACCGTCTATGTCCGTACGTCGGCCGGTGAACGAGTCGTCGGCCAGGTGCCCGGAGTCCCAGCTGATGAGGCGCTGGGTTTCTTCACCCGCAGATTTGAGGCACTGGAGCTCGAGGTCTCGCTGCTGGAGCGTCGGATCGCCACCGGGGCCGTATCGCCTGACGATGCCGTCGGTTCGATCAACAAGCTGCGCCCGGCAATCGCCGAAGCCCGAGCTGTCGGCGATCTGGACGGGCTGCAGGCTCGGTTGGAGACATTGTCTCCTCTTATCGCCAATCAGCGGGCCGCTCGCCGGGCCGAACGCGCCCGGCAGCAGGAGGAGACCCGGGTGGCGAAAGAAAGGTTCGTGGCCGAGGCCGAGCGCCTCGCCGCAGGGAATGACTGGCGCGGCGGAGTGAACCGCTTCCGCGCTCTCTTGGAGGAGTGGAAGGCGCTACCGCGCCTCGATCGCGCAACCGATGACCAACTGTGGCACCGATTCTCCGGCGCACGCACTACCTACACGCGACGCCGCAAGGCACAGTTCGCCCAGCAGAACGAGCAGCGCGAGGCTGCGCGGGTGATCAAAGAGAAGCTTGTCACCGAGGCCGAGGCGCTGGCCAGCTCCACCGACTGGGGCCCGACAACTGGCGCATACCGTGATCTGATGACGCGCTGGAAGGCGGCTGGGCCGGCTCCACGCGATGTCGATGAGCTGCTGTGGAAGAGGTTCCGCGGAGCGCAGGATCGCTTCTTCATGGCCAAGCAGGCAGCGTTGTCGGAGCAGGACTCCGAACTCAGGGAGAACGCCCAGGCCAAGGAGAAGCTGCTGGCAGAGGCCGAGGCGCTGCTGCCGGTCCGCGATCCTGGCGTTGCCCGGGTGGGCTATCGCGGCATTCTCGATCGGTGGGCAGCCATCGGCAAAGTGCCGCGGGATGCAATCCGGCCACTCGAGTCTCGACTACGCGCGGTCGACAACGCCATCAAGGCTGCCGAAGAGAAGCGCTGGAAGCGCAGCAATCCCGAGGCGAAGGCGCGGGCTGAAGACACTGCGGCCAAGTTGGAGACCCAAATTGCCGCGCTCGAGGCGCGCGCCACGCAGGCGGAAGCTCGAGGCGATCATCGCGCCGCACGTGAAGCTGCTGCCTCAGCTGCCACCTATCGCGAATGGCTCGCTCAGGCTCAGCGCACCGCCAGCGATCTGGGTGGCTGAGCGAAGCGAGCCATCAGACACAGCGAGCGCAGCGAGCGGAGCAATCAGCTCACGATTGCTGGATGCGGTATGCCTCGTACACGGCGGGCACACTGCGTACGGCGCGGAGCACGTGGTCCAGGTGAGTTGGATCCGCGGTTTCGAAGGTGAACTTGGCGCGGCAGATCCGATCCTTGCTGGTGTTCAGGGCTGCGGACAAGATGTTGACGTGCTGATCCGACAGCGCACGCGTGATGTCGGACAGCAGCCGATTTCGGTCCAGGGCCTCGATCTGGATGGCCACGAGGAATGAGCTCCTGGCGTTCGGCGCCCACGCCACCGGAGTGAGACGTTCAGGCTCAGTCTGAAGGCTCGCCGTATTGCTGCAGTCCAGGCGGTGCACCGAGATGCCCGACCCCCGAGTCACGAAGCCCAAAATGTCATCGCCCGGCACCGGCGTACAGCACTTCGCAAGCTTGACCAGCAGGTCACTCGCGCCGGTCACGCGGATCCCACAGTCGATCGCTCCACTGCTGCGCCGCCGGCGACCGGTGATAACCCGATCTTCGCTGATCTCCTCGGCGACCGTTTCGTCGCCACCCTCAACGGCGATCAGCCTGTTGACCACCGACTGCGCCCCGACAGTTCCTTCACCTACCGCGGCGTAGAGCGCGGAGACATCGGCCAGCTTGAAGAAGCCGGCGACTGCGGTGAGGTGTTCGAGCGTCAGCAGTCGCTGCAACGGCAGACCACCCTTGCGGAGCTGTCGCGCCAGCAACTCCTTGCCGGCCTCGATGGACTCCTCGCGACGCTCTCGGGTGAAGAAGTGCCGGATCTTGTTGCGCGCCCTGGGGCTGCGAACGAAGCCGAGCCAATCCCTACTGGGACCCGCGTTCTCGGCTTTGGAGGTAAAGATCTCCACCACGTCGCCGTTCGCAAGGACTGATTCGAGCGAGACCAACCGGCCGTTCACCCGCGCACCGATGGTCTTGTTGCCCACCTCGGTGTGGATCGCGTACGCGAAGTCGATCGGCGTGGAACCCTGCGGCAGCGAGATGACGTCTCCCCGAGGAGTGAAGGCGTACACCTCGTTGGTGTTGATCTCGAAGCGCAGCGAGTCCAAGAACTCCCCGGGATCGGCTGTCTCGCGCTGCCAATCCAGCAGCTGCCTGACCCAGATCAGCTCGCCGGCATCGTCAGCGCCCTTGACCGGCAGGCCATTACTCTTGCCTTCCTTGTACTTCCAGTGAGCTGCTACGCCGTACTCGGCGCGGCGGTGCATGTCGTCGGTTCTGATTTGCAGCTCGACCGGCTTTCCTTCCGGCCCAAGAACCGTGGTGTGCAAGGACTGATACATGTTGAACTTCGGCATCGCGATGTAGTCCTTGAACCGGCCCGGCAGGGGATTCCAGCGGACATGCAGCACGCCTAGTGCTGCGTAGCAGTCGCGGCTGTTCTCGACCAGGATGCGCAGACCGACCAGGTCGTAGATCTCCTGGAAGTCTCGGCCGCGAACCACCATCTTTTGGTAGATCGAGTAGTAGTGCTTCGGCCGTCCCGTGACGGTTGCCTTGATCTTTGCGCCGC
>Ga0307311_10000157_pt1 | contig 11376 bp, 9 predicted proteins | sample ER_DNA_198_FD_194511 | JGI IMG/M metagenome (GOLD analysis project Ga0307311, IMG submission 194511) | Bulk soil microbial communities from the East River watershed near Crested Butte, Colorado, United States - ER_DNA_198 | ecosystem: Environmental > Terrestrial > Soil > Floodplain | place: USA...
GGTCAGCAAGATCATCTGCTCCTTTCCCCGGCAAGCCGATTCTTATGTCTTCGATGAGCTCTATCGAGCGGGCAAAGTGGAGCTTGAGCTGGTGCCGCAGGGCAACCTGGCCGAGCGGATGCGGGCCGCCGGCGCAGGGATCGGGGCGTTCTTCTGCCCTACTGCTGTCGGGACATCTCTTACCGAGGGCAAGGAGCGGCGCACGATCGACGGCCGGGACTACGTCTTGGAGTATCCGATCAAGGGTGATGTTGCGTTGATCAAGGCGTTCCGCGCGGACACCGTCGGCAATCTTGTCTACCGCAAGACAGCACGCAACTTCGGCCCGGTCATGGCCACGGCCGCGTCGATTACGATCGTCCAGGTCAGCGAGATTGTCCAGCCGGGCGGTATCGACCCGGAGGTCGTGATCACTCCCGGAATCTTCGTTGACCGCATCGTCAAGATCGCCGGCGTGAGCCCCGTGGCCGAGGCAGGCGCAGCCGGATGAGCACACAGCCCTCATGTGACAACACCCGCCCGCTCGGCCGAGATGATCTTGCTCGCCTGGTCGCCGCGGACATCGCGCCTAACTCATATGTGAACGTCGGCATCGGACAACCGATCCGGGTCGCAGACTTCCTCGACCCGGACAGCGGGGTGATCTTGCACACCGAGAACGGGATGCTCGGAATGGGGCCACGAGCGTACGGCGACGACATCGATCCCGACTTGATCAACGCCGGCAAGATCCCCGTCACCGAGACTCCCGGCGCGGCCTACTTCCACGCCGCCGATTCCTTCGCCATGATGCGCAGCGGGCACCTCGATGTCTGCGTGCTCGGCGCTTTCCAGGTGTCGTTTGACGGCGACCTGGCTAACTGGCACACCGGCGCCCCTGACGCGATCCCCGCGGTGGGCGGCGCGATGGACCTCGCCATGGGCGCGAAGCATGTCTTCGTACTGATGACGCTTTTCAGCAAGGACGGTTCGCCCAAGCTGATCCCGAAGTGCACGTATCCGCTGACGGGCGTGGCGTGCGTGAGCCGTGTCTACACCGATTACGGAGTCTTCGTGCTAACTGATCATGGCGTCGTGGCGCGCGAGACATACGGGATCGCACGGGACGATCTTGCCAATCGGCTTGGGGTCACATTCCTGGACCCTTGAGCCGGGTCACCGCGCGGCAGCCCATGAGGTTGGTATGTCGGCGCCGCCCTCCTGGGAGAGTCGCTGACCAAACCGCACGTATGTGGGGTACGGGACGAACTTGCCGCCCGCCAAGCTCTCCCCTTGGCGGAAAGTCGTGGCCCGTTGGATCAGGCCGTCTGGGACGAACGAGAAAACATCTCTGAGGTGGCCCAAGTCGGCCTCAGAGTTCATCCGCATCAGCAGCAGGTTGTCGCATTGGGACAACACTTCGTCATGCACCTTCTGGGGCCGCTGCGTCGAGGTCAGCAAGTAAAGCCCGAACTTCCGGCCTTCGGCCGCGATCAGCGATGCATAGTTCGTAGCGAGTGCCGTCACCGCATCTGCCGGCTGGCGGGGGCAGACATTATGAGCCTCGTCGATAACGATCAGGCAGGGCCGCCGGCGCGCCCGGTTACGCCACAACGTCGACAGCACAGTCTCGGAAATGAGTCGCTGCTCGTTAATGGTGTCGAGTGAACCCAAGTCAACGACCACGCAGCGGGAAGTCGGCTCCTCCAGCTCGTCGACCAAAGACCTGCCACGGCCGCCACTCCAGACGGACCAATTGAGAACACCAAGATTGGCCGCGCGCAAGCCGAGCCGACGAATGTCGGGATTCTCCGATGACAACAAAGCATCAGGTCCGCTGATCACAGCACGGCCCTTCTCGCCAGCAGCAAGGACCCCTGCCAGCGCGGCATACTCCTCGCGGTCCCGGATCGGATCCAGGCCGAACACCGCAGCCTGGGCAGCTGGATCGACATCGAGGAACTGCAGCTGCAGCGGATGCGCCGCTCCAGGATCGTTCCCCCAAACCGAGACCCCACTGGCGGCGGCGGCGTACTCCGCAGCGACCGCAGGGTCGACACCATCTCGGACCTCCGACAAGCGGACGTAGTCGGAGTTGGGATCGAGAATCACCATCCGCAGACTCGTGCCAACCAGCAGCTGCTCAAGAACCAGCCCGAGCGAGTAGGTCTTACCGGATCCCGATTGACCGCACATGAAGGTGTGCCGGTTGAACCCCCCGGAATCAAGAGTTGCCGCCACCCCCGGCGCAAGCAGCAGTTCTCCGATAGTCAACGCAGAGCGGTTCGGACGTACGTGTGCCAACCATGAATCGACTTCGCTAGGTTCCGCCGGTCGAGCAAGAGCGTCATGGAACGGCCGTAAATCCCCATCCAAGATCACACCTTCACCACGCGCCAAGCGGATCAGCATGCCAGACCCCATGGCCTCCAACCCCACGTCTGGCGCCGATGCGGAGTCGGGGCGCATCGTCAGGATCTGGCCAAGCCGCTTTCCGCCCTCGCCCTCCAAGACGACGTAGCCGCCCGTCTGCAGCTGCAATCCGTGCAAGGAGGCTTGAAACATGAACTGACGCCCATCCACCGAAGTGGCCAGCGGCAGGACACCGCGTTCTAACTCACCGCGGATCCGCCGATGGTCGTCCATGAGATCAGTCAACGATCCCGCAGGCGTCCCTTCCTCAGCTGCCGAGCTTAGCCCTCCGTCAGGCATTGCCTGCCACCTTTCCAAGCCTCCAGCCGCCAGTGCTCACGACCCCACCGGAGTGGACGCGGACAAGCGACGCACGGTCCCGACGACGCCATCCTGTCTGCTCCGGGCCCGCGAGTCCTCACCCCCCGGAGGTGAAAATGGCGGTCAGCGAGTCCCCAAGGCGTACCCGCGCCATCCGCCGTTTGCTGTTGTGCGATATTGCCCATGCTGAGGTGCAGTCGCCGGAGGTGAAATGACGCAGCGCGGGGACGAGGGCGTGGGAGAGCCGGCCGCTTCCGGGACAGCCGCTCCGGTGTCGGATGCTGACTCTTCGCCCTGGGCGCCGCTTGGCCAGCGCGCGTTCCGCTGGCTCTGGCTCGGTGTGTTCATCAGCTACATCGGCACCTGGATGCAGACCGTCGGCGCCCAGTGGCTGCTCGTGGATTCTCCCAACGCGGCCGCGCTGGTTTCCTTGGTGCAGGTGGCGAACACGCTGCCGGTCATGTTGCTGGCGTTGCCGGGCGGAGTCCTGGCCGACTCCTTCGATCGGCGCTGGCTGCTGTTTACGGTCCAGGTCTATTTCTTTGTCGTCGGCATCCTGCTCGCCGTGTTCACATTTGCCGGGCAGATGCCGGCGCCCCTGCTGCTCGCTTTCACCTTCGCCATCGCCATCGGCGCAGCGGTGCAGCTCCCCGCCTGGCAGGCCACGATCCCCGAGATCGTCCCCAGGACGCAGCTGCGAGCGGCGACGCGATTGGAAATGGTCGGCGTGAACGTGGCCCGGGCGGGCGGGCCGGCGCTGGCTGGGCTGGTCATCGCACGCTTCGGCGTCCCGTGGGTCTTCGCCCTAAACGCGCTATCCGTGATCTTCCTCGCGATCGCGCTTCTCTTCTGGCGCCGGCCGTCAGCCGGATCGCAAGCCACTCGGGAGCGCTTCGTGCCAGCGCTCCGCGCCGGCGGCCGGTACGTCTGGCACGAGCCGGTGGTGCGACGCATTCTGCTGCGGGCGGCGCTGTTCATCACACCCGGGATGGCCCTCTGGGCGTTGCTCCCCCTGATCGCCAGTCAGCGTTTGGGCCTCGGAGCCGCCGGCTACGGCGCTCTGTTCGGTGCATTGGGACTCGGCGCCATTGTCGCCGCCCTGGTACTGGGGCGGGTGAGAGACCGCCTGTCCACCAACGGAATGCTCAGCGCAGCCGGCGCCCTCTACGCGGCAGCGCTGGCCGTGATCATCCTGGTACCCAATTTCCCGGCAGCCCTAGCAACATTGGTTTTCGCTGGATTGGCCTGGACAACAGTCATCTCGACGCTGAACGCCGAACTGCAGCTTTTCCTGCCGGTCTGGGTCCGGGCACGAGGCCTCGCCGTCTACATGGTCAACTTCACCGGTTCGATGACGGTTGGAGCGCTGGTCTGGGGACTGGTCGCCGAGGGCCTCGGTCTACTGGTGACATTCCTGCTCGCGGCCATCGTGATGCTGGCCGGCGTCGTCGCGGGCGTGGTCTGGAAGGTGCCGGAGACCGGGCACCTCGACCGCGAGCCTGCCATCTACTGGCCCGAGCCGCGGATGGCCTTCGACCCAGAGCTGGACTCCGGACCTGTCTTGGTGACGGTCGACTACACCATTGCACCGGAACGTGAGGCGGCCTTTCTGGAGGCGATGGACCACCTTCGTCAGTCTCGACGCCGCACCGGGGCGACCCGCTGGGAGCTGTATCGAGACGGCGACCGACCGGACCGCTTCATCGAGCTTTTCAGCGTCCCTTCTTGGGAGGAACACATGCGCCAGCACGAGGGACGCCTCACTGCGGCAGACAGGGAGGTCGAGGAGGCCGCGCTGGCTCTTTCGGATCCACCTGCCCGGGCCGAGCACCTGCTTCCGCCGTAGCTGACCGGACGCAACGCCCGGGACTGATCACACGTAAACAGAAGGGCCGCGATTCTATTCGACCACCCGCGGTCCATGCTCAGTGTTGTTCAGACGCTGACCTCCGTCCGCGGTAACCGTGACGGCCGCCGAAGTCCAGCACAACGGCATCGCCCGGCTTGATCACCCGCTGCCCCGCCTCATGGTGCGGGTTGGCTCCATTGGGACCGGATCCGACGATGGTGAAGTCGACCTGTTCATGTCCGAACTCTCGCAACAGATCGGCAAGATCGGCAGCAACGTCGGCCTCTCGCCGACCAGCAAAACGCCGCTGCACGATCTCGCCATAGGCGGCGTCTGCCGCCGCCCCTGCGGCTGCCAGTCGCATCCCAAGCAGATGCATGGCCCAGGCAGAGTCGGAGATGTCGGACAATATCCGAGCAGCCAGATCAAGTCCGGGCTGGGCGTCACAATGACTCCGGCAAGCCCCTCCTCTACAGCGGAGTTCGCCACGCGACTCATCCGCTCTGCGAAGTCATCCCTGGTGAACGGTGCCGGCGCCGAAGGACTGGTCGTTGTCATCGCAGCCTCCTTTCGCTTCTGACTCACCCTGATATCCCCCATCAAGGGTGATGCCCAGATCGCCGGAAGCTGTTTCACTCAGCTCATGTGCAGATGGATGGCCTACTCAGGAGACCCGATCCTCGCCGAGGAGCTGCTGTTCCGCCCGGCCCATTCGATCATCGACCAGAGTCTCCACTCGCGCCTCGGCGCCACCACAACCAACGGCGACGGCTTCGGAATCGGCTGGTACGGCGACGGGGCCGAGCCGGCGGTATTCAAGAGCATCGAGCCGGCGTGGAACGACCGGAACCTGCGCGAGCTCGCAGGTCAAATAGAAACCCCGGTGTTCTTCGCCCACATCCGAGCGTCCACTGGTACCCCGGTGCAGCGCTCCAACTGCCACCCGTTTCGCCATGGGCGCTGGCTGTGGATGCACAACGGCGCACTCCGCGACTTCCACAACACCAAGCGAGACCTGGTGATGGCGGTGGACCCGACGCTGTATCCAGACATTGATGGGTCAACAGACTCCGAAACCCTGTTCTTCTTGGCACTCACGTTCGGCCTGACCGACGATCCGTTCGACGCAGTCGCGCGCGCGATCGGTCTCGTGGAGAAGGTTGGCCATGATCACGGTGTCGAATACCCGTTCCAGGGGACGGTGGCCACTACCAACGGTGAGTCCATCTGGGCCTTCCGCTATTCCAGCGAAGGCAAGAGCCGGTCGCTGTACTTCTCCACCAACGTTGCGACACTGCGTCAACTGCACCCTGAGGTGGAGATCCTCCACGGCCTGGGTGAGGAGACTCGGCTGGTGGTTTCTGAGCCGCTCGGTGACCTCCCCGGAGCGTGGAATGAAGTACCGGAGTCCGCAGCTGGCGTGATCCGTCCCGGCACGGATGAGATGCGCTCTTTCCGCCCCATCGCCCCCTGAGAAGACAATGGCTGCATGCGGGTGCGTTTACCGCTGGCCGTCACTGTCGCGCTGGTCGCGGTCCTGGCTGTCGGCTGCGGTGCGCAGGTAAGGGAGTCCTCGCCGCAGGCTTCGCCGGACCACAGCTGTCCGTCATTCGGCACTTCCCCGCCGGATGGCTGTTGGCAAGCCGTCCTGCCGTTGGGAAGCGGAGGCTTTCCGGCCGCTCCGGGCGCTCAGAACAGCCCACTGTGGGAACCGGGGCGTTTTCCTCTCACGTTGACTCCGCACCCCGCGTACCACGACGCACTGTGGATGACGGCCCAGACGCATGCCTACGAATCGCCCGATGGCCTGACCTGGACGGAGCACACCAAGACCGATTGGGGCGAGCGAATCTATGAGTCGATCGTCTACTTCAAAGGCCGACTCTGGATGTTTGGTGGATTGGACTATCAGGCTCGCACCTTCCTCAACGACATCTGGTCCTCTTCGGACGGCGTTACCTGGTCGAATCTCGGCAACGCCGCCTGGCCCGTACGCGGTAGCCACACCGTCGTCGTCTACCGCGATCGGCTATGGCTGTTTGGAGGTGCCAACCACATTTCTGATGACCGTTCCACTGACGGCTTCTTGAATGACGTGTGGGTGTCCGACGACGGCGTTTCCTGGACTCTGGTGACGCCCGCCGCCTCTTGGTCGCCGCGCGGTAAGGCCGGTGTTGTGGTCTTCAACGATGAGCTGTACGTCCTCGGCGGCCAGGGAACCGCTGACGTCTGGCGCAGTTCAAACGGCCGCGACTGGACCCAACTGGTGGCCGAGGCCGACTGGACTCCGCGTCATGACTTTGCCCGGGTCGCCTACAACGGCCGACTGTAGGTGTTCGGCGGTTGGACGGAGCGGTCCACCAATGCCCTCAACGACGTCTGGTACTCAGACGACGGGATGAACTGGAGCCGCCAAACTGATCATGCCCCGTGGGTACCGCGCTCACCGATCGCTGTCGTGTTCCTAGACAAGATTTGGATCTACAGCGGCAAACACACCGGCTTCGACGACAACTGGGGCGGCGACTTGTGGCAGATGACCGCAGCAACGGCCACGACGCATTGACCGCCATACTGTCTGCGTGCCGATTCGATTTCCGATCAAGACAGCCCGGCTGACCATCCGGCCGATGCGACCTGACGATGCCGAGGCGTTGCTCGCTGTCTATGGCGACGTGGAGACGATGCAGCATTTGAATTCAGAGTTGCCGGCCACCGTCGACGAGGCACGCGAGTGGGTGCAGACCAAGATCGATCTTTTCAATCGCGACGGCCAATTGAGTCTGTGGACTGTCATTCACACCGAGTCTGGGCAGATCGTCGGCGATGTCGGGCTGCAGCATGAGGATTACGGTTCGGGTCCTGTGGTCGGTCTGGGCGGCCGGGGCAACCAACACTTCTGGCGTCAAGGGCTCGGCTTCGAAGCAGCCAGCACGACCATCGCTGTCGGATTCGAGCAGCTGGATCTCCCGGCCATAGGTGCCGAAACCCGACCGGAGAATCTTCCAGCTCAGGCGTTGCTTGCCAAGCTGGGCATGCTAGCGGCCGGAACCAACGCTGCGGGCTGGCCGGTCTATATGATCACTCGAGAAGATTGGCTGGCACGCTGACACTGTGATCTTGCTAAACAACCAGGGTCCGTGCCTCCCAGCGGCCCTCGCCGAGCAGCATGAGCTCGTTAGTATGGAGTCTGTCGAGGGTGCTCCCATGCGCGACGCTGACGATCGTGCACTCGGGCACCCGATCACGTACGCGCTCATACATTGCGTGTTCCATGCCCTCGTCAAGCGCCGAGGTGGTCTCGTCGAGAAACACCAGTGACGGACGCGCGATCAAGATGCGGCCGAATGCCAGCCGTTGCTGCTCGCCAGGGGACAGCACCCTGGAGAAGTCAGCCTCCGCATCCAGCCGGTCGACCAGATGCGCGAGCTGAACGGCACGCAGCGTTTCCTGAGCTTCGTCGTCGCCGAGACTCTCCGCGGCCGCGGGGTAGGCCAGTGCGGTGCGCAAGCTCCCAAGCGGCAGGTACGGCTGCTGCGCACAGAACATGATGTGTGCAAGGTCCGGCCGAAGGATCGTTCCTTGTACATAAGGCCACAACCCCGCCAAGCTCCGCAGGAAGGTGGTCTTGCCGCTGCCGGACGGCCCCTTGACCAATAGTGCGTCTCCTCCGGCGAGGTCGAGATCCAGATCGGCCAACAAAGGCCGTCCATCCGGAAGCCGTACGTCGAGGTGGCGGACGCCAAGACCAGCGTCCCGCTCCTCTACCACAGCCGCCGGCAGAGCACGGGCCTCCTCGTTGGCATCGAGCAGCCCGGTGAGCCGGTTGAGCGATGCTCGGTAGCTAGCAAAGTCGTCGTAGGCGAGCCGGAAGAACGACAGGGCTGACTGAACCTGTCCAAACGCGGTGGCAGTCTGGTTGACATCGCCGAGGGTGATCTCCTGGCTGAAGAATCGCCGAGCCTGGATGAGATACGGGAAGATCACAGCGATCTGGTTGATCACGAGGTTGAATCCCGAAAACTTCAAAGTCCGGTAGACGATCGCCCAGGTGTTGCCAATAACTGCAGCGAAGCGCGACATGAGCCCGGCGTTTTCCACCTGCTCCCCCCGGTAGAAGGCAATGTTCTCGGAGTTATCGCGGATCCGGACCAGGGCATAGCGGTAGGAGGCCGTCAGAAGTTCGTTCAAGAAATTCAGCCGGATCAGCGGCCTGCCGATGCGGAAGGCGAATACCGTCGCGATGATCACATAAACGAACGCGAGGAAGACCATTGCTCGCGGGACCTGGAGCCCGAAGACGGTGAGCGGGCCCGACAGCTGCCAGAGAATGATGGTGAAGGAGATCAGCGAAACAACAGATGACACTGCTCCCAAACCCAGCGACTGCGAGTCTGAGGCGAAGGAGGTGACATCTTGCTGAATGCGCTGATCGGGGTTGTCGATTGGCGTGCTGACGAACCTGCCCCGGTGATACGCGGCGCCGTTCAGCCAATCACCGACCATCCGTTGGTTGAGCCACAGCCGCCAGTGAATGATCTGTGCCTGGCCGACGTAGAACGTGATCAGTACGAGTACGACGTTGATCGTCGCCAGAATTCCGAAAATCCCAATGGACTTCCAGAACGCAGGTGCGTTGAGCTCCTGCATTGCGGTCAACAGATCGTTGCCCTGATAGGACAAGACGACATCCAGCCGCACCGCGGCGATCGTCAGCAGCAGCAACAAACCAACGGTCAAGATCGGCCGCCAACTGAGCCAGCCCCGCCGCCGTGGGATGAAGTACATACCCGACAGCCGCCAGAATTGCCGGCCCCAGCCCGTACGCCGGATCAGAAACCATGCCACCAACACGAAGCCGACGATGGTGAGAACGAACACCTTGATAAGCCATAGCAGGCTCGTCAACCATTCGGTTGACCAATTGATCGACTCCATGCATCCTCCAAGCTCCTGACCCGACCGAAGGTCGGGCTTACCTTAACCCCGCAGCGCTCTCTCGGGAGGCTCGGTGACCTAGCGGAGCGCGATCATGCACGCACGTCCCCGCGCTCCGGTGCCTGCGCATCACGCAGCCGGCGACGTTCGCTGCGCCGCTCCACCAGCGAGTAGAGCACTGGTACCAGGAGCAGGGTCAATACCGTCGAGGAGACCAGGCCGCCAATGACGACAATCGCCAGCGGTCCGGAGATGAAGGCCCCACCGCCGGTCAGCCCCAGGGCCATGGGAATCAGGGCGAAGATCGTCGCGCAGGCGGTCATGATGATCGGCCGCAACCGGAGCCGAGCGCCGTCGGTGATTGCTGAGTGCAGGGCCTCGCCGCGCCCGCGGTACTGATTGATCAGATCGATCAACACGATCGCATTGGTTACCACGATTCCGATCAACATCAACAAGCCCACCATCGCGGGCACGCCGAGTGCAGTGTCGGTGATCAGCAGTCCGGCAACCGCGCCGGTTGCAGCGAACGGGATGGAGACCATCAAGATCAGCGGCTGCACCAGGCTGCGGAACGTCCCGACCATGATCATGAAAACCAGTGCGATAGCCACCAGCATTGCCAGGCCCAGCTGGTTGAACGCCTCCCGCTGGTTTTCGGCGGCGCCGCCCAACGTGGCCGTTACACCGGGCGGCAGATCAGCGATTGCGTTCAGTCGGCCTTGAATGGTCGCAGAGAGGGCGCCCAGATCGCTGGCCTCCGGCGTAGCGCTGATCGTGACCGACGGAGTCCCTTCGATCTGGGTAACCGTCGTCGGAGCCAGCACTTCCTGCACCTTCGCTACATCCTTGACCTTGACGGGCTTGGCGCGTACGTCTGGCAGCGCCTCCTGTTCGTCTTGCAGCTTCTGCTGCTTCGCCCGCTGCTCAGTGGTCTGCTGGGCCTGCTCGTCGGCGGCGTCCATCTGCTTGTCGAGCTGCTTGATGCTTTCGTCGGTCTGGTCGATGCTCGCCTCGATCTGATCGATGCCCTTCTCTGCTTGAGTCACCGCCGCAGTCAGCTGGGCGACCTGCTGCGTCCACTGCTCAATCCGCTGCTGCTGCGCGAGCTGGTCGCTCGTCACCGGGACAGGTGTAGCGCCCGGGTTGGGCGGAGTCGGCTGCGGTGGGTTCGCCTTGAGCCTTGCGAGCTGTGTCTGGGTAACCTCCAGCTGGTGTCTGGTCTTGCGCAGCTGATCCAGGCTGTCAGACCGGCTTTGCACGAGCTTGGATTGCTGCTTGAGCAGCTCGTCACTCTGATCACTGGTTGCGTCGTCGGCTATACGTTGCTGCTCATCGGTAAAAGCCTTCTGCTTGTCGGCCAGCTTGTCAGAAGCCTTTTTCTGCGCATTCTGTTGCTGCAGCTGGCTTACGGGAAGCTCGAGATTGCCAATATCGGACGGACTCGGTTCGTCCGCTGCCTGACTGCGAACCAAGATGTCCCGCTGTTCGCCGGCGAGCGTGACCGAACCCACCCGAGTGCCGCGTAGAGCGTTTGAAATCGCTTGGCCGACGTCGCCCTGAGTGAAACCGAGCGAGGCGGCCTTCTTCTTGTTGAGATTCACCTTGAGCACCTTGCGCTGCTCCTCAAGGTTGCTCCGGATATTGGTGAGGCCGGCAATAGTCTCCAACTCCTGCTCGACTCGCTTGGCGCCGGTCTGCAGGCTCGCGGTGTTCTCGCTTGAGACCGTGACCGTGAGGTCGTTGGTACTCGATTCGTTGTTGGTCGTTGTTACGGTGACCTCGCCGGCGGATTCGTCAAGCTCGGCCATCTGCTGCTGGAGCTGCGGTCGTACGGCGTCAGCCCTCGCCTCATCGACGAGTAAGACCGTGAACTC
>Ga0307311_10000163_pt1 | contig 11147 bp, 10 predicted proteins | sample ER_DNA_198_FD_194511 | JGI IMG/M metagenome (GOLD analysis project Ga0307311, IMG submission 194511) | Bulk soil microbial communities from the East River watershed near Crested Butte, Colorado, United States - ER_DNA_198 | ecosystem: Environmental > Terrestrial > Soil > Floodplain | place...
AAGCGGAACGAAACTGTCCTAAAAGGACCCTAGCGTCTGAGGCATGACCACAACAGTCGCCGGCGAGACCGGCACCATCCGTCCCTTCACCATCTCCATATCCCAGGAGGCGGTCGACGATCTGCAACGCCGCCTCGCCAACACTCGCTATCCCATCGGAGCGCCGAACGACAGCTGGGACTACGGGACGCCCGTTGCGTACCTGCAGAAGATGGTTGCTGAGTGGCAGCAGTTCGACTGGCGGGCGCAGGAGGCCCGGATGAACGAGGTACCGAACTTCGTGACCGAGATCGACGATCAGACTGTGCATTTCGTCCACCTGCGATCCAAGGAGGCCGGTGCCACTGCGTTGCTGCTTGCGCACACCTATCCGGGGTCGTTCGCGGAGTTTCTCGACATGATCGGTCCGCTGACCGATCCGGTCGCTCATGGCGGACGGGCCGAAGATGCCTTTGATGTAGTGATTCCGTCGATGCCGGGCTTCGGCTTCAGTACGCCATTGGTCGGTGAGGGCTGGACGATGGCTCGCGTCGCCCAAACCTACGACACCCTCATGCGCCGGCTCGGCTATCACTCCTACGGCGCGCATGGCAGCGATGGAGGCGCGCTGATCTCCCGCGAGCTAGCGGTGTTGGATCCGCCTGGGTTCCTGGGCGCGCACGTGCTGCAGCTGTTCTCGTTTCCCTCCGGCGACCCGGGCGAGTTCGAGAAGTTCGGTCCAAAGGAGTACGCCGCTCTGGAGTTCCTTGGTTGGTTCCAGTCGGTCGGCGGCTACAACCAGATGAACGGCACGCGACCACAGACCATCGCGGCTGCGCTGTCGGACTCGCCGGTCGGCCAGTTGGCGTACAACGAGCTGTTCGAGAACTTCGGCAACGGAACCAGCCTGGTGACGGAGGAGCAAGTCCTGACTCAGGTTTCGCTCTACTGGCTAACCAATACCTCCGCCAACGCGGTGCGCTACCACTACAGCGAAAGCCACTCCGGAGCCAAGCCGGCGGTGAGTCAAGGACGCATTGGCGTGGCAGTGTTTGCACACGACTTCCAGACCATTCGACCGCTGGCCGAGCGCGACAACGCCAACATCGTGCATTGGTCGGAGTTCGACAAGGGCGGCCATTACGCCGCCCTCGAGGTCCCCGAGCTCGTCACGGCCGACCTGCGCACCTTCTTTACAAAAGTCACACTGGGTGCGTGACTGATCCGATCGAGGAGATCTTGTACGGCGGCGCCAGAACGCTCTCATAGGAAAGTGGGCCGGCCACTCGAACTCGTCATCCCATTCGGCGGTGTTCCAGGGCTCTCCCAGCGGCTGCCCGCTGAGCTTGGAGGTGAAGGTGTGGTCCTCCACAACAGCGAGATGCTTGAGCAAGCCGCCGATGGTGAGCGTCGAGACACCGATGCGGGTCTGCAGTCCGATTGCGTCGAGGTCGTCCGCCTTCCAGCGGAAGGTCGTGCGCAAACGGTTGAGGGCGCCGATGAGCTGCTGAACCTCGGACCCAGCGAGCGGCGGTTCCCACGGAGTGTCGCTGGCAGTCATTGGCCAACCACAAGGGCTTGTTCCGACTAGCCTGCGGGCCTATCGCTGGGCATGGCAGCGCGACGCCGGGTAGATGTTGCGGCGTGCCAAAGTCGTTGCGCGAAGGGTCCGTCGCCGAGATTGTGGGTTCCGGCGTTGGTGACTAAGTAGTAGGCCTGATGGGGTGATCGCCAGATCCACACCCCGGGCTCGGGTTGGCGGACCCGCCAGCCGCCATGAGTTTTGATGCGGTGTTCGAACCGCAGGAGCGGACCTAGATTGTGGACCCCGGTCTGGCCCGGCGGTCCACCCCGGGCCGGCGGCAGGTAGGGGACAGCGTGGTCGAGTTCCAGGCGTCCAGTGTTGGCCGCGTACGGGAAGCAGCTGGCCGGCATACGCAGGAACATGGCCTCGCGGATCCGCCGCGGAATCTCGTAGCCATCGGCCGGTGGGGTGTCCTCGGGATCGATGACCGGCCGAACTTTGATGTCGCAGCCGGTGTCGGCGAGAAAGCGGCGGACCTGTCCGAGCGTGACCGGCCCGACCCCTTCGAACCGGCCAACCCCAACGCACATGCCGGGTTTGCCGTCGCGATAGCTCAATACTGCTTCTTCGCTCAGATGGATGTGCAAGACGACTTGGGGCCGCAATTTCTGGGGATCGACGCCGGCCGGCTGGATGATCAACCCGCGCCCGGCCGAAGTTTCGCGGCCGCAGCCGGCTTCTCTCTCCACAAGATCGTCGACGAGTCCAGTGGTGAAGTCATCGGATGGCGCCTGGGGAGCGTTGTCGATGGGTTCGTCGGGTTGCTGCGGCTCGGCGGAGGGACGCTGCTCGTTGCGAAACTCCCATAGCATGTGCAACGCCAATGCCGGTTGGGCCAAAATGCCGATCGCTCTAGAGCGGCGCACATCGGGTGATGCCATGTCGCCCTGCAATCGTAGGATTTCAGCGATCCTGTTCACCGTGGCGAGGAACCAGATCACATCACCGGCGTTGGCCTTGGCGATCAACAACTTCAACCCGGACTGGTTGGTGCGGCCGGAACGCACGAACCGCTCCGCCTCCCAGATCTTCGCCTGCTCCTCAGCTGCATGAGGGTCCGCCTCGATGATCTTGGCAGTCAGCAGAGTTTCGAACCGGCCCCACGGCAGCCCGGTGATCGCCGGTGCGACCGCCGCGTCCACCTGCATCGCGGCATCCCGGCTCAGATGCCTGCTGGCCCGCGCGACTGTGCGGGCGCGCCAGCTCGGCACCCTGCCAGTGAGGATAAGCTCCCACAGCTCGGGCAGCCGATGCCTGAGATCCAACGCATCCGCCATCAAAGCTCGCGCTGACCCGTGGCTGGTTTCCATCCGCGCACCCAACTCGGCGGCGGCGAACTCCAACACCTCTGGCGTACCCTCCCCACCCAACTGGCGCCCCTGTTCGGCGCCCGGCAGGGTCTTCTCGACAGGTGCCTGGCTGTCGGGATGGTGCAGATCGGCCCAATGCGCCGCCAGCTCCACCAGCCGGCACTCCTGGTCGAGCACCGCGCGGTGCGCCTGCCCTACCAGCGACAGGGTGGTCGCCGCATCTGGCCCACCTGTCTGCCCATCGAACATACATTCACATTAGGGGCTAGGACCGACAGTTTCTTCTGGCTCTCTAGCATGGTCGAGACTTCCGGCGTACTGCCCGAGCGACCACATGATCGAGCAGCCGGCTTGGGCGGAATCGATACTGTCAGTGCATGATCGCCCGCATGTGGAGAGGCGTAGTGCGACGCGATGATGCGGACGCGTACGTCGAATACATCGTCAACACCGGGATGGCTGAGTACCGAGCTACCCCCGGCAATCAGGGCGCCTGGATGCTACGTCGTGACGACGGCGATCGATCGGAGATCATGACGTTTTCGCTCTGGGATTCTCGCGACAGCATCCGGGCATTCGCCGGCGAGGACATCGATCAAGCCGTCTTCTATCCGGAGGATGATCGTTTCTCATCGAGCGTGATCCTACGGTCCGGCACTACGACGTCGTGAGCTGAGCGCGCTACTGATCAACTTCTCACCACTATCAAGCTGCTCGGTCAATCAGAGCGGCCGCACGCTCCGCGACCATGATCGTCGGTAGATGCGTATTCGCCGACGGGATGTCAGGCATCACTGATGCGTCGACGACGCGCAGACCGGTTAGGCCATGGACGCGGCAGGCGGAGTCGACCACCGCTCCAGCTTCGGGATCACCCCCCATCGCGCAGGTCCCGACCGGGTGGTGATAGGTCCACACCTTTTGCCGCAGCCAGGCCCGCAGGTCAACGTCTGGACCCGGCCCGAACTCGACGCCCTCCGACAGCTCTTTGATTGCGCCGACATGAGCAACCTCGCGCACCCGTCGCAGTCCCTCCATCAATCGATCAAGGTCGCCAGTCGCGCCGAAGTAGCCGAGGTCGATGCGGGGGGGCGCCGTCGGATCGATCGAACGCAAGGTGACGCTGCCTCGCGACTGCGGCCTCAACAATGCTGTACCGAGGAAAAAGGTGGGGGGGTCGCCGTCGTACGGCCCGCCCGCGAAACACTGTAGATCTGGTGCGCCTGCCGAATCGCTGCTCGAACTATGGAATGTGGCGGCGACTTGGAACACCGGGAGGGGTTTGGCCGGCAGGTTGTACAGCAGGTCGATCGAGACGGCCGGATGGTCAATGAGGTTCCGTCCAACACCAGGAAGATCCGCAACAACCGGGATGTCGAATGCCCGAAGGGCCGCAGACGGGCCAATTCCAGAGCGCATCAGGAGGGGCGGACTCGCGTACGCACCTGCCGAAACCACGACCTCGCGAGCTCGAATCTGCTCTCCCGACAGCAGGCGTAGCCCGACCGCACGGGTACCGTTCAAGATCAGTTTGGCAACCTGAGCCTCGCAGCGGACAGTCAAATTCGGCCTTCCTTCAGTGAGCGCGAGGTAGGCCAGCGCTGTGCTCATCCGCACTCCATCGCGCGCGTTCACCGGAATACGGCAGAGACCGACGGCACCAGGCTTGTTGGCGTCGGCGATCGGCGCAAATGCGCACGCTTCGAACGCCTCCAGGCTCGCCGCCGCGACGTCGCTGAGCTCGTCGTCGCCGTACCGTCGAATCGGCAGCGGTCCGCTAGATCCGTGCCACTCAGCCGAGCCGAAGTCGGCGTCGGTCTCGAGCTTGCAGAAGTACGGCAACACATCGCCGAACGACCACCCGGCATTGCCGGCGGACGCCCAGCCGTCATAGTCCGCCGGATGTCCCCGCAGCGCGAAGGTGGCGTTGGTTGACGAGCAGCCGCCGAGCAGCTTGCCACGGAAGAGGGCCAGGCCCGGCGCATCAGGGACTGGCTCGGAGACGTAACCCCAGTCATGATCGAAAGTGGGCCTCTGAGCGTCTCGTACGTCGTCAGGCATCGGCGTACGCAGGTCCGGACCCGCCTCGAGAAGCAGCACTGACCTGCCCGCAGATTCGCTCAGCCGGCTTGCCAAGACACAGCCCGCCGCGCCGCCGCCCACCACGACGACATCCCATTCCTTGATCATTGGTTAGTTCTCGGATGCGGGAGAGCTGTTCTGGTTGAACCGGAAGACATTGTCCGGGTCGTAGCTGCGCCTGACCTCCGAGAGTCGAGCGTACGTCTGTGGTGGGTAGGCCGCTCGCTCGGCGCCGCCCTCAGGGCGAATCGCACGGCGGCGACCAGATCCGCGCCAGCGACCGCTGATCGCAGCTCGGCAACCGTCGCATCCCCGAGCGCTGTGGTCATCGTCATGTGAGAATCTCCTGCCACCAGTATTCGTTCTTGGCAGGCTAAATCTCCGCCGCTTTGCAATCGCTTAGCGAGCTGCGGCGGCGTTCTCGACGGCGGCAAGACCATGCCGCTCGCCGATCTGATCGAAGACGGTTCGAGCGGCACGGAATGCGGCTTCGGCGCCGACGGTGTCCCTGGTACGGTCTCGCAGCTGGGCGAGCAGCAGATGGTTCCAGCCGACAGAACGATGGAAGTCAGGGACCGCGCGTAGGGCGAGCAACCTCTCGACGGCCTGGACAGCGTGGTCAAAGCGCCCGGAGATGATCTCGATCGCCGCAAGATTGTCGAGCGCGCCGCTCAATCCGGGGCGATCGCCGGAGCGATCCAACATCCGCGCGGCCTCACCGGCGAACCCCCGAGCCGTCGTCAGGTTGCCGCGCGCTGCCTCGGCGAGCGCAAGTCCAGACAGCGACATCGCGGAGCCGCGCTGGTCGGGAATATCGGCTCTGAGATCGGCCGATTGGTGGAAACAATCGATCGCGGCTGCGAGCTCCCCGAGTGCCCGATGCAGGTGCCCACGTTGTGCGAGCGCGAACGCCTCGCCGGCCCGGTCGCCGAGCGACTGGAAGACCCGCAGTGCGCGATCGAGGGCCTTGGCCGCGTCGCTGAACCTTCCGCCTGCGCGGGCGGCGAACGCCACGGTGCACATGACGTACGCCTCGGCCTGCGCGGCACCGACGCGACGCCCGACCAGCATGGTCTCCTCAAAAATCGGCAGATTGAGCTCTTCGTACCGCCCAACTGAGAACGCGAGGGTGCAGACGGGGAAGAAAGGTGGCGTGTCGCGCGGCGACGCAGCCAACCAGCCGAGAGAACGCTCGAGCCAGGAGAGTGCGGTGTCAGGATCGCCCCGCGATAGGGCAACAAGTGCTCCTAGATGATCATGAGCCGCCTGCACGGGTGGCACATGGTGAAGATCGGCGTCTGCCGCGTCGAGGAGCTCATTGATCGTCTCCCATTCCGCGGCCAGCCAGCTAAGCAGGCATTGAAGATGAGCGGCGTCGGCACGTCGCAACGGGTCCTCGTCCCGGTGGCCGATCTCGGCAATCGAACGACCTAAGGGGAGTCCTTCCTCCATCCTGCCTACGCGTACCTCGAAGACAGCAGTCGCAAACAGCGCTCGAACATGCACCGGTGACACCTCAGGCGACGCGGCCAGGGCGCGACGCAGCCACTGCAGCCCCTCGGCGTGCCTTCCCGACGCCATCCATGAGCGCCATGCGGAGACCGCTGCAACTAAGGCTCGCTCCGGCCGGCCCTCGAGCGCGTTGGCCATCGCAACGCGCAGGTTCTCCCGCTCCACCGCAAACCACCGGCTCGGCTCACCGACCAGTGGCTCGCCCCGGTCGGGATCGAGCAATTCCGCCCGATCGCAGTACCAGGAAGAATGAAGGCTCTGCCGACTCGGTCCTTCGCCTGACCGCTCGAGCCGTTCCGCCGCATACTGCCGCACGAACTCGTGGAGCCGATATCGGGCGTCCTCTGTCTCGAGCGTGCCGGCGAGCACCAACGACTTGTCAACGAGCCCGGCGAGTATGTCGGGCAGGGGGCTGTGCAGTCCTTCTGACGCGATGGCCTTCGCCGCATCCAGGGTGAATCCACTGGCGAAGACCGACAGCCGCGGAAACAGCAGGCGTTCATCGGCATTCAGCAGGTCACAGCTCCAGCTGACCGTCGCCGCAGTGTCGCCTGGCGATCAGGAACACCGCGAATCCGCGACGCAAGGGCGGTGAGTGAATCGTCGAGTAATCCTGCGATCTGCCTCAGTGTCAGATATGCGGCTTGCGCTGCTGCCAGCTCGATTGCCAGGGGCATGCCGTCCAGGCGATGGCAGATGCGCGCCACCGTCGGCGCGTTGTCGTTGCTGAGGCGAAAGGCAGGTGCAGCCTCTTGGGCTCGTGCGACAAACAGCCGCACAGACTCGTAATTGATCAAGCGGCTGGCATCGATGAGCTCGGATGGATCCGGCGCCCGAAGCGACGGCACTCGCCATGCGACCTCGCCGGGCAGGTGGAGTGGTTCCCGGCTCGTGGCGAGGACGGTAATGCCGGGGCAGTCGTCCATAATCGCCCGGACGAGTGCTGCTGCGGCGTCGATCACATGCTCGCAGTTGTCGAGCAGCACGACGAGTTCACGCGAGCCGAGCTGAGCGGTCAGCGCAGCCACGGTTGGCCGCGATCCAGAGAGGGTGACTCGCAGCGCGGAGGCGGCCGTCGCCGGAACCAGCCCGGCGTCTCGTACGCCCGAGAGGTCTACCGTCCAAATGCCGTCGGCGTAGGAGGAGGTCTTCGCGAGTGCTCTGGCCACCTCAACCGCAAGGCGGGTTTTGCCTGCGCCGCCCGGGCCGCAGAGCGTGACAAGGCGGTGTCTGGTGCAGAGTGCAACCAGTTCGTCGATTTCTCGATGGCGCCCCACGAACCGGGTCACCGGACTCGGTAGGTGAACGAATGTGCCAGGCTTGGCGCCAGCCTGGCCGGACAGCACTCGCCGGTACAGCGTCGTTGTTTCCACCTCAGGTGCGGCGGCGTAATCGTCCTCAAGGCGGTCGCGTAGCGATTCATAGACCGCAACGGCGTCCCAGCGACGGCCGGCTGCGTCGTAGCTACCCATGAGTGCGCGGTGAACCTGCTCATCGGTCATGCGAGCGTCCGCTATTGGCTGCAGGACACGGGCAGCTTCGTCAGCCCTGCCTAGGGCAACGAGTCGGGGCACGGCTGCGAGCACGGCAGTCCGACACATGCCGGCTATGTGATCTTGGTAAGTACGTGCCCAGTCTTCGTAACGGTCCTCGGGCAGCAGGCCCACCGAACAGCGTCTCGCGACGTCCAGCAGCAGGTCAGGGTCGTCCTCGGCCATCGCTTTGTCGAGTGCGGTCGCGACCTCGTGGACGTCCGTCTCCAAGCCGCCGTCGGAGCACAACGCGACAATGCCGGCTCGCAGTCGAAGGACGTCGATAGGCGCGCCGGCCGCTGCGAGGGCGCGACGAGCTGAATGAAGTACCTGATGCAGGTTGTTGGTCGCTGCTGCAATCCCGAGGTCGGGCCACAGCGCCTCGATGATGGCATCGCGGTGCAGTCTGTTGCCCTCGGCCAGTGCCAGCAGCTTCAGCAATGAGCGCGCCTTGCTGAGCCGCCATGAAGCTGGTGGCACAGCAACGCCGTCGATCTCTACGTCGAAGCCGCTCAGCATCCTCACCCGAACCTGGTGCGGCGCCATGCGCTCAGTGTCTCCCTCGAGTGAGCCCCTGAGATACTCCCGCCCATGAGCGTCTTGGCGTTGAAGCTGCTCCTCGCACCGCTGCTGGTGGTTGCTTCCTCGCTTGCCGGGCGCCGCTGGGGTCCGAAGGTAGCTGGGATTCTGGTCGTGCTGCCTATCGTCGCGGGCCCGATCTTGCTGATCTTGTATCTGGACCACGGCCGCAGCTTTGCTGCTGATGCCGCCCGCGCTGCCACCCTCGGAATTGTGCCGCTCTCAGCATTCGCCTTGATCTTCGCGCATCTGTCGCGACGGCAAGGTTGGCTATTGATCTTGCTGATTAGCTGGATCACGGTGCTTGTGGCAGATCTCGCTTTGTCACACCTAGCCGTGCCGGCTGGCGTCGCATTGCTGCTTGCCCTGTTGGCGCTGCACGGAGCAGGCACGTTGCTGCGGCGAATGGACCAGCCACCGCCGCTCGCGGTAGCGACACCGTGGTGGGATCTGCCCGCCAGGGCGATTGCGACTGGAGTCCTGGTTGTGCTGATCACTGGTTTTGCGACGTTTTTAGGACCGGCCCTGACCGGGGCGTTGGCGCCCTTTCCGATCGCCTTGAGCGTGGTATGTGCCTTCACCGTGGCACAGTCTGGTCACGAGGGGATCCTCGCACTGCTGCGCGGCATCGTGCCTGGCCTCGATGGCTTCGCGCTGTTCTGCTTCTTGGTCGCTATCTTGATCAACAAGGTGGGCGGTGCGGTTGCGTTCAGTGCGGCTACTGCGGCTGCCATTGCTTTCGCGATGTTTCTTCTTACCCGGACATCGGCGTCAATATGAACACGAAGAAACGGGTGAGAGGACTGCTCGAGCTGGGCCGATGATCGACAGATACTCAGACGGATCAACCGCCTCATCGAGGAGGCGCGGCGCGTTTCCAGCCGCAGCGGTCCGGACTAGGGTCGAACCCATGATCTCTCGACGCCCGCGGACGTCGTGGTCGGCAGTTGTGATCGCGGCTACCTTCCTCGCCGCGGGATGTCATACCACCTCCTACCCGGGTGCCATTCCTGCTCCCAGCGTGGTATCGCCGGCGCCCGCCCCCGTTACCCCGTCTGCGGCCAAGTCATCGATCCTTCCGCACACCGCAGATGATCAGTCTCCCGAGGATGCCGACAATCCAATTGATCATGTGATCGCCATCTCCATCGACGGTCTCAACCCCGCTGCCATCGAGAAGCTCGGAAAATCCCGTACGCCGGCATTTCACCGGCTGATGCGCGAGGGTGCCTACACCTTGAACGCTCGTACCGATCGGGAGAAGACGAGCACGCTGCCCAACCACACGACGATGCTGACCGGGCGCCCAGCCGCCGCCCGGCGTGGTGGACATGGATACACCGAGAACTTCGACAACGGTGGCACCATCCATCGCGCGGCAGGGCATTACGTCGCCAGCGTCTTCGACGTGGTGCACGATCATGGCGGCTCCACGGCCGTGTTCATGGCCAAGACAAAGTTCAGGATCTACCAGCGCACCTGGAATAGCCACGGCGCCCGTGATCGAGTAGGCGAAAACAACGGTCGTGCCAAGATCGATCGATTCACCATTGACCGCAACAACACCCGGCTCGTCGCCAAGCTAACCGCCGAGCTGGGCCGAAAACCGCGGATGTTCACCTTCGTCCATCTTTCCCTGCCGGATCGAGTTGGACATGCGCGCGGGTTCATGAGCCAGCCATACCTCGGGGCCGTCAAGCGCACGGACAAGCTGCTCGGACGTATCCTCAACACCGTCGCTGACCACCCCGCGCTGCGCCGCCACACGCTGGTGATCTTGACTGCCGATCATGGTGGCCGAGGTGCCTCGCATTACACGGCAAGCAAACTGCAAAACTTCCGGATTCCCTTCATGACATGGGGTGCGGGGATACCCGCCGGTCGCAACCTGTACGGTCTCAATCCCACGTTCCGCAGTCCGGGCAGTAGCCGGACGAGCTATAGCGGCAAGCAGCCCATCCGTAATGGTGATCTTGCCAACCTGGCCACTGACGCACTCGACCTGCCCCACGTTACCGGCTCTGAGTTCGACAGCCCGCGGACCCTCGATCCGTTTCGCTAGGCGCTCGGTCAATCATCGAGCTGGTTGAGTCGCGATAGCTGATCGATGCGGACGGCGTAGACATCACCGGACCGGTCATCGCCCGGCATTGCGCTTAAGACCTTGATCATGGCGTCTTGGTCCAGCCAGGTAGGGCCCGCCCAGCGATGAGTTTCCACCCGGGAGTGGCGATAGCGGTACTCACCGAGAGCACTGAGCCGTGTCACGCACGCAACGGCCCGATCGATTGCAACGGGAATGTATTCGAAGGACAGCATCGAGAGTGGCTGACTCAGGCCGGCAAGCACCTCATGCTCGAATCCCTCCACGTCGATCTTGCAGAACCGCGGTTTGCCATACCGCGCGATGAGCTCATCGAGAGTGACCAGCGGGACGCTGAGCACCGTGTCCCAGCGGATCCGCTGGAATCGTCGATCTGCCTGCACATCGTTGATCCAGGAATCGGCGAAGGTTGAGACGGTCGGCGTACGGCTGCTTCGATGTAGCTGCCCGATGCCAGATTGCGC
>Ga0307311_10000167_pt1 | contig 11068 bp, 7 predicted proteins | sample ER_DNA_198_FD_194511 | JGI IMG/M metagenome (GOLD analysis project Ga0307311, IMG submission 194511) | Bulk soil microbial communities from the East River watershed near Crested Butte, Colorado, United States - ER_DNA_198 | ecosystem: Environmental > Terrestrial > Soil > Floodplain | place: USA...
CTCCTGGCGGATCAGCGTCACCTCGTCAGCGAGGTCGGTGAGGTAATGGGTGCGCAACTCGGCACCGAACCGGTCCTTCAGTGGTGTGATGATCCGGCCCCGATTTGTGTAGTCCTCGGGGTTGGCCGTCGCGATGAGAAAGACGTCCAAAGGCAGTCGCAGCGAATAGCCGCGTACCTGGATGTCACGCTCCTCCAAGACATTGAACAGGGCCACCTGAATGCGCTCGGCGAGGTCGGGCAGCTCGTTGAGGCCGAACACGCCTCGGTTGGTGCGCGGCACAAGTCCGTAGTGCACCGTCTCCGGATCGCCGAGAGTGCGGCCTTGAGCGACCTTGACGGGATCTACATCCCCGATCAGGTCACCGACCGAGGTATCCGGCGTGGCCAGCTTCTCGGTGTATCGCTCGTCGCGGTGCAGCCACTCGACGGGTAGTTCGTCGCCCAACTCAGCAGCCAGGGCTCGACATCGCACACACACAGGCGCGTACGGGTCATCGTGGATCTCACAACCAGCGACCTTGGGGCTCCACTCGTCGAGCAGCCCAGCTATCGTCCGCATCAGCCGGGTCTTGCCTTGTCCACGCTCGCCGAGCAACACCAGATCGTGACCAGCGAGAATCGCACTCTCCAGCTCGGGAAGCACGGTGAGATCGAAGCCGACGATGCCGGGGAATGCCGTAGTCCCGGACCGAAGGCGTTGCAGCAAATTGTCGCGCAGCTCAACTTTGATGCGGCGACTTACATATCCAGATGCCCGGAGCTGAGCTCGGGTAGTTCGTTCCGGTTGCGAAGGCTCGCGCATGGAGAAGACAGTACGACGCCACCCAAGATGGCTCGTTTCCTCGCGCACTCGCGGGCCGAGCGCCTCCCGCATTTCGTAGGAGAGGCAGAGTAAGTTGAGGAGAACAATGCCGCACGAGGAGCCGCCGCGACGGATGCGCAGCGCACGACTGGTGGGACTCAGCCCGGACGGGAAGTCCTTGATCGTGGTCACCGAGAGCGGTGAGGAATTGATCATCGAGGCGGACGAAAGACTCCGCGCAGCGGTGCGGGGCGACCGACCGCGGCTCGGACAACTGGAGATCGAGATGCAAACCTCACTCACCCCGCGTGATATTCAGGCCCGGATCCGGGCCGGCGAGAGCCTCGAAGATGTGGCCGGCGTCGCAGGAATCCCACCGGATCGCGTCGAGCGCTTCGCGGCACCGGTCCTTGCTGAGCGTGAACACGTTGCGTCGATGGCTATGTCGTCCTCCGTACGCCGCCGTGGTGAGCCGTCGGGACACCGCAGTCTGCGCATCACGGTCACTGAGCGACTGATCGGGCGCGGGGTCGACATCGATGCGATTACGTGGGACTCCTATCGCCTAGACGACGGCCGCTGGGCCGTTACTGCGGACTATCGGGCTGGCGAAGCAAGCCGACAGGCGGCGTTCTTCTATGACCTTCGAGGCCGGTTTTCGGTCGCTGGGAACGACGAAGCGCGATGGTTGCTTGGCGATCAGCCGTCCGCGGTGACCGGGCTGCACTCGACCCGTCCGCGGCCGGCGGAGGCCGGGGAGAGTGGCGACAACGAGCCCACCCTCGATCTGAGCGAAAGGCTCGCCGCGACGAAGAGAGCTCGTCCTGCTACCGAGCAGCCGCCCGTATCCGAGGAGCCGGCTGACGACGAGCCGACTGTTGCGGTTTCGCGGACGCTGCATCCAGTTGTGGACGTGCCCGTCACCAGCGAGCCTGACGAGGACGAGGCCAGCCGGTCGCCGATCGGAACGCTTTACGAGATGCTGGGCGGCGACGGCTACAGCGAGGACTCCCCGCGGGTGTACGCGGGGCTGAGCGATGCCACGGCGGTACCGGAAACCGAAACGAGCACCGACGGCGGCTGGGAACCGGCAATTGTGATCAACTATCCCGTTGAGCCCAGCATGCACGAGGACGCGGCACTTGATGTGGCCGAACCGGTGCAGCGCCCATCACGGGTGTCTCACGCAGCACACAAAGAGGAATTGCCGGGGACCGACGAGCCCGGACCACCGGATCCCGCAGTGAATCTGGCGGATCGGACCGACGAAGCACATGAGTTCGAGATCGAGTCGCTTGCGCACCCCGACACGCAGTCGCAGCGGAAGAGCATCAAACGGAAGCGGGCGTCGGTGCCGAGCTGGGACGAGATCATGTTCGGTGGACCCAAACGGAGTTAGTCAAGGACGGCGTCCGACCGCAATAGGCCGACTCGGGTCAGTGATCCACTCGCTCCAGGAGCCTGGGTAGATGGCGGCCGTGAGCCCTGCCGATTCGAGCGCCAACAAGCTTTGTGCGGCGGTGATTCCGGACCCGCAGTACAGCACCCCATTGTCGGCGACGCCTTGGCTAGCCACACCCGCCGCCTCGTACAGCGCCGCGATCTCGGCGGACGGTAGGAATCGGCCGTCGGGATACGCGTTCGCCGACGACGGCACATTGACGGCTCCCGGGATGTGACCGGCAACTGGGTCGACGGGCTCGTTGTCACCTGCGTAGCGCTCGGCGGTCCGGACGTCGACGAGTGTGGGAGCATCCGGTTTGCCCAACCGCGCGGAGATCTGAGCTGCGCTCCACCGTCGGCGTTGGCCGGGTCGGGCAACAAAGTCACCCGGAGTTGGCGTCGCTGACATGCCAGATGCGATCGGAAGACCGGCGGCTCTCCAGGCGGCGAGGCCGCCGTCGAGCACCCGGACCCCATCGTGTCCGGCGTCGCTCAACAGCCACCACAAGCGTGCCGCCGCCTGCGACGTTGCGGCGTCATAGGCAACGACCAAGGAATCTTTGCGTACGCCGATGTCCCGCATCGCCTGCTCGAAGACGGCCACGGGAGGCAACGGGTGTCGGCCGCCGGCGCCTGGCGGACCGGCGAGGTGAGACTCGAGATCCACCCAGACCGCGCCGGGAATATGGCCCGCTTCGAACTCCGGCCTACCGGGTGGTCCGCCTAGGGTCCAGCGCACGTCAGCGATGACCGGCTGTTGCGCCGACCCAAGCAGAGCGGCCAGCTCTGCAGCAGAGATCAACACGGCTGGTCTACGGCTCATCGGCAGACCCGCGTTCGCCGAGCGGGAGCGGATCAGAGAAGCTCGCCCGCGCTACCGCTCGCGTGAGCCGACGACGATGATGGCGGCGACAGAGCACCTCGTACGCGATCTCCTGTCCTGCTGCACTGCCGTCTGCATCAGGACCTGGGAGCGTATCGCCGATCACGACTTGATCGCCCTCCAGCACCATCGCCCCGTTGATGGTGCGGGCGTTGTGCGTCGCTCGCTCACCGCACCAGCACAGCGCGCGGACTTGCAGAGTCTCAAGCCTGTCGCAGAGCTCAACCAGCCGCTGTGAGCCAGGGAACAGCCGGGTAGCGAAGTCGGTGAGGAGGCCGATGGCGAATACGTCAATCTGCAGCTCGTCGACGATCCGGGCGAGCTGATCAACATGTTGTGCCGAGTAAAACTGCGTTTCATCGCAGACCAGGTAGTCGATCCGATGACCGCTGGTCAGCTGGCCGACAACGTAGCTCCAGAAATCGAAATCCCAGGTGACTTCGATCGCCGGCCGGGCGAGGCCAAGGCGTGACGAGATCGTCGACTCGCCGGCTCGATCATGGCTGGTGAAGAGCCGGCCCTTCCGTCCAGCTGCGGCTTGGGTGTAATCCAGCTGCAAAGCCAGCGTCGACTTGCCGCAGTCCATTGGCCCGGTGAAGTAGCACAGCTCAGCCACGCCGGAATCCTGTCATCCCGCTGAGCCTCCCATGGGCTTCCCACTCAAGCCACGATAAGTGGCACCAGCATCTCGGCTGGTGTGAGGGACCCATGCATGCCGATCAGCGTGAATTCTCGAGGGAACGTCCTCGTCATGACGGCCCAGTCGCCACGCAGTGCGACCAGCACGTGTCCCCAGCGATCACGCAGTTGATCATCGATCGCATCGAACCAGCCTTCGTCGATCGCTTCGTCACGGGTGCGCACCCACGCCAGCTCACCGAGCCGCGCCCGCCATCGATCGGCCACCCGGTGCGGTAGATCATGATCAACATAGAGCTGTCTGAAGCGGCCTTCGCCGGCCAGCGCTGATACGCCTGCCATCAAAGCGGAATCATCCTCGGCCACGATACGTTGCTGCGGCGGAATGTCGATCATGCCATGGTCGGCAGTAATGATCAGCGTTACCTCGGGTGGCAGAGCAGCACGCAGCCGCTCGCACATGGCATCGATCCGCGCCAGCTGCTCGAGCCAGGTAGCCGAACTGCAGCCGTGTACGTGCCCGCAATGATCAAGTTCCCGCTCGTAGGCGTAAACAACGCTGTGATCACCGCGTAAGGCCGCTTCGGCGATCAGGGCGATCCGAAGGTCCTCGGCACTGTCCTCGGTGAACGGCACAAAGGAGGCTCCGCGCAGTGCGGCCTCGGTCAACCCCGTGCCCCTGAACCGAGCGAGCGCCACCGTGGTCACCGCAACCCCGCTTGTCGCGGCGCGCTCGAAGAACGTCGGCTTGGACTGATAGGCAGCCGGAGCTGGGTCCGATTCCCAGGTCAAGGCATTGAGGATCTCGCCTGTCGCCGGCACCCGCGAGGTGTAGCCAACCAGACCGTGCTGACCTGGCGGTAAACCGGTACCCAGGCTTGCCAGGCTGGTGACCGTCGTACTCGGCACCGCTGACGTGATCGGCTGCGCGCTGCCCAGCAGCGACGCGAGATACGGCGCCTCGCGTACGGCACGGCGCAGCAAATTCCACCCAAGCCCATCGATGAGGACAACGACGTAACGCGCCGACTGTGGCAGCCGGAAGGCGTCCTCGCTGAACTCTGGCACTCGCAGATGCGCACCGATGCTCGGCAGGAGTTCCCCGAGCGTGGCGGAGTTGTACCGCGGAACGATCATCCCGGGCAGTGGCTGGCTCGCTGACTGCGATTTTTCGGAGTCGTTCTTGTCGGGGTCGTTCTTGTTGGGGTCATGTCTGTCGGGGTCTGCGCGCTGCTCGGCTAGTGGCGAAGATCTCCCCACCATGGGTGAAGTCATACTGCCGCCGCTCGCTGGAGCGAGCTGGCGAACCGCACCAGCCGGGCGACTCGGTCCGGGCCATCAGCTGCCGCGCTCATTCGCACGGTCAAGTCGTCACCCACCAGGGTTCCGGTGTATCCATGATCGGCCTCGCACTGCGGATCGCTGCACGTCGCCGGTTCGACATCGATCCGACGCACCGCTCCCCAGCCAACTGCCAGCCAAGTCTCAAACACATCCTCCGATCCTGCCTGGTAGGCCTCCGGCTGGGTGACGACGCGGGTCAAGGCCACCGTATTGATCTTTTTCAGCGCCACCGACTCAGTGGAGGACGCCGCATAGATGCCCGGCGTCGGAGGTTCGGCGGGCTGGTCATCGGTATGCCCGATCACCAATCTGGTCGGAGTCAAAGCGAGGACTGTGACATGACGATGGATCTCGTCACGATTGAACGTCGGCTCGTGGTGCACGACGAAATCCAGCAGCTCCTCGTCGGCGAGGGCGAGCATGACCGCGTCCTCGACGAGTTCCGGGAAGTATCCGCATGCGTCAATTTCGGCGCGCAGATCCTTCCTCGTGGAGCCAATTCTCATGTCGATCATCCTGCCACGCAGCACCGACAGTCGGTGCATCTAGAGGAACCGTGCCAACGGGTCGCGCTGGTCAGCGGTAGGCGCGACGAAAACCCGTCCGCCCAGGACCGAGATCGAGTTGACCGAGGCCACGCAAGGCCGCAGCGTCAGCGAAGCCAGCTGCGGAATGGCGTCGGACAGCTGTGCCACCCGATGCAGCAGGTCCTCGACCCTTGTCACGTCGACTCCTGGCGCGCCGTGCCGACCGAAGAGAGTAGGAGCAGCCTTGAGCTCTCGGACCATCTGGCCAGCCTCGACGGTCGTCAACGGCGGTACCCGATAGACGATGTCGCCAAGCAGCTCGCTCGGGATTCCGTCCAGGCCCAACGAGACGATCGGACCGAAGGCCGCATCCTCGCGACTGGCGATCACCAGCGCCACGCCCGGTGGCGCCATGGCCTGGACGACAGGTTTGGCGGCCGAGAGGTCCTCATCCTCTGGGAGCCCGGTCTCGGCCATCAGCTGGCGCAGATCCTTCCAGGCTTCGGTCAGCTCAGCGGGGTTGTCGATGTTGCGGTGCACGCTGGCAAGATCGGGTCGACCGCGGACGGCGGCCGTCGTTGCTTTCAGCACAACATTCCAGCCAAGCTGCTCGCCCGCAGCAATAGCGTCCGCCAACCCGGAGACCGCGATCTGTGGCACAACGTTGATCCCATAGCTGCTCAGCAGCTCAGCCGTCTCCGCAGTGGTCAGCTCGCGACCCTCGGGCTGCTGGGCGAGGACCCGATTGACCACTCGTCGTGCCGCCTGCGTGTCCACCTCCAGGATGGGAACGGCACCGGGGTCTTGAGCGCACCACTTGGCATATGCCGTCAGATATGCGAGCGCCTGAATGGCATCCACCGAGCCGTCGAACCTCGGCAGGGATCCGGGCCAGTCTGGCTCGCCGTCGCTCCCCAGTGGCGGATGGAAGTCCAAGAAGACTCCGATCAATGGCTTCACGCCCTCGGCGGCAACCTGCTCAAGAGCCAAGATGACTTCCTCGGTGCCGCGGTCGAAGGCATTGACCGCGGCGCAGACGACGGAGTCATATCGGGGATCCGCCAATGCCGCCCGCGCGGCTTGGGCGAACGCTGCAGCGCCCGCATTAGCGCCGAGCAGTTCCGGCTCTGGGTCGTGGAACAGACCGACCGAATCCATCTTCTGCATCATTTGGTGACTGAGAGTGAGGGAGTTGGTGATGATCCGGACCCGCGGGCCTCGAGGCAACGGCTGGCGTGTGGCGATCTTGGCGATGTCGATCATGTCGCCGCGGTTGTGCACCACCATGACGCCTGCCTGCCGGAAGAGCGCATCGACTGCCTCATCCGGAGCATGCCCGAGCCCACCGCGTACCCCGGCATGATCATTCCGGCGAGTACGTCCGGGGGCAAAGACGACAACCGGCTTCTTCCGAGCCAGGTGCCGGGCGATCCGCGAGAACTTCCTGGGATTGCCGATCGAATCGAGGGTGAGTAGGCAGACTCGGGTTGGTTCGTCGTCCTCCCAGTACTGCATGACATCGTTCGCGGTGACGTCGGCGTAGTCGCCCGTGCTGATGAAGGACGACAAGCCCACATCGTGACGTAGGGCGTGGTTCAGGAGCGCCACCCCGACGGCGGCCGATTGGCAGAACAACCCCACTCCCCCGGCCCGCGGCATCGGCCCCGGTGTGCCGTTCAGTCGCACCGTCGGCAGCGTGTTGATCACTCCCAGAGCATCGGGACCAAGCGCTCGGATACCGTACGCGCGCGCCAGGTTGATGATCTGGTGGTTGTCCCCGGCGGCGTAATCCGTCCCGGTCAGCAGCACAATGCCGTGCACTCCCTTGTGCGCCGCATCGATGACCACAGCTCCTAGCTGGCTGGTCGGCACCGACACGAGTGCCAAGTCCAGCCGACCCGGGAGCGCGCCGATCGATGACGCATTGCTGATGCCCGCAACCTCGCGACCATCGGTGGCAACCGCCGCTACCTCACCGTGAAAGCCACCCCGCAGCATGGAATCGATCAAGCCTTGCATCCGGTCACCGTCGCCGTACACCACGATCCGTTCCGGCGTCAGCAGCCGCCGCACGGAGGCACTTTCCGCACGATGTTCGCGACGCTCCATCACACCGACCGATGTGTCGGTGGGCAAGATCGGGAACTCGACGGCGAGTACGCCATCCTCGATGCCCTTGGAGACGCGGTACCCAGCGTCCGCGAAAACCTTGGCCATCCGCCGGTTCGCCGGCAACACCTCGGCGACGAAGCGGGTGATTTCGCGCTCGCGGGCGGCTTGGGCCAGATGCTCCAACAGCAACTGGGCGATGCCGCGGCCCTGATGAGCGTCCTCGATGAGAAAGGCGACCTCGGCATGATCATCTTCGATCCGGTCGTAACGGCCGACCGCGATCATGTCATCGCCGAGGGTGATGATGAAGGCCACTCGATCCACGTAATCGACCTCGGTGAACCGTTTGACGTCACGATCACTCAGTCGCGGATAGGGAGCAAAGAAGCGCAGATACTTAGACTCCGGAGAAACCCGATCGTAGAAGGCGACCAGCCGGTCGGCGTCTGACGGCCGGATCGGCCGCAGATGGGCAACCCCACCGTCGGAAAGCAGCACGTCCGCTTCCCATTCTCGTGGGTATCCGGGAGGGTCGCCTTCCGCATCGGAACGGCCCTGGCCTGCAGACACGAGCATGAGCCTACGCAATCGAACCATTGATCCAGAGCGCGACTAGCGAACCAACCAAAGCCGGATCGCGCGCCGCCGTGCTGAGGAGGAGGAAGGGGACACGCTTTTCCGTCCCCACGCGACGACGAAGTAGGTGGCAACAGAGCGCGATCCGCGCGGAGCGAGCCCGGCGAGCGACGCAATCTAATACGCAATAGTGTCGGGCCATGGCCGACTTCGTTGCTGCAATCGACCAAGGTACGACAAGCACTCGCTGCATGATCTTTGATCACTCGGGCCGCGAGGTCGGCAAGTACCAGCTCGAGCACGAGCAAATCCTGCCTAGGGCGGGTTGGGTGGAGCACGATCCTGTCGAAATCTGGCAACGCACTCAAGATGTCGTGAAGCAAGCCATGCAAGAACGAGGCCTGGCTGCTAGCGATCTTGCCGGCCTCGGCATCACCAATCAGCGGGAAACGACCGTGGTATGGGATCCGACCACTGGTGAGCCGTACGGGAATGCGATCGTCTGGCAGGACACCCGCACCGACAAGATCGCTGCCGCCCTTGATCGAGACGGTCGAGGGGACGTGATCAGGCAGCGCGCCGGCCTGCCGCCGGCCACCTACTTCTCCGGCGGCAAGCTGCAGTGGATTTTGGAGAACGTCGACGGCGTACGAGCTGCCGCAGAACGCGGCCGTGCGCTTTTCGGCACCACCGACTGCTGGTTGTTGTGGAACCTCACCGGCGGCGTTGCGGGTGGTCAGCACATCACCGATGTCACCAACGCCAGCCGCACCATGCTGATGAACCTGGAAAGCCTCGACTGGGATCCGGAACTGTTGAGCTTCTTCGGCATTCCTCGGTCGATGTTGCCCGCCATCCTGCCGTCCTCGCATCCCACTGCCTACCAACGCACTCGCTCCGATGGGCCGTTCGGCGGTGAGGTCACGATCAGCGGAGATTTGGGAGATCAGCACGCCGCCATGGTCGGGCAGGTGTGTCTGTCCGAAGGCGATGCCAAGAACACGTACGGCACCGGCAACTTCTTATTGCTCAACACCGGAGAGAAGCTGTGCCGCTCGACAAACGGCCTGTTGAGCACCGTGTGCTACCAGTTCGGGGAGGACGCGCCGGTTTATGCGCTCGAGGGCTCCATCGCCGTCACCGGTTCCGCGGTGCAATGGTTGCGCGACCAGCTCCAAATCATCCGGGATGCCGCCGAGATCGAAACCCTGGCACGGCAGGTTGACGGTGCATCCGGGATGTATTTCGTCCCCGCTTTCTCCGGGCTCTTCGCGCCCTATTGGCGCTCTGATGCCCGTGGCGTCATTGTCGGATTGTCCCGTTTCCATACCCGTGAGCACCTTGCCCGGGCGGCACTGGACGCGATCTGCTATCAGAGTCGGGATGTCGTCGAAGCCATGCAAAAAGATGCTGGTGTCCGGCTGGCGGAACTGAAGGTTGACGGTGGCGTCACCTCGAACGAGCTTTGCATGCAGATACAGGCTGACACCCTCGGTATTGAGGTGAGTAAGCCTGTGGTGGCGGAGACGACGGCGCTAGGTGCCGCGTACGCCGCTGGTCTCGCGACCGGGTTCTGGGCGTCGGCGGACGAACTGCGAGACAACTGGCAAGAGGACCGGCGCTGGGCCCCGCAGATCAGCGAGCAGGAACGGGCCGCCGGGTACGAGGGGTGGAAGAAGGCGATCGAACGAACGCTGGACTGGGTCGAGGTCTAGCGCTAGCGACGACAAGAGGAGTAGTGGAGATGGCGACAGAGACCCAACGTCGGACCCGGGAAAAACTCGGCGCGGAATCGGACCGGAATCTCGCGCTGGAGCTGGTCCGGGCGACCGAAGCCGCCGCGATCAGCTGCTCGCGGTACATGGGCTTCGGTGACAAGAACCAGGTGGATGCCGCTGCCGTGGACGCCATGCGCCCAGTGCTCGGCACGGTTCGGATGAACGGCGTCGTGGTGATTGGCGAGGGCGAGAAAGACGAAGCCCCCATGCTCTACAACGGCGAGCGGGTCGGTGACGGCTCTGGGCCGGAGTGGGACATTGCCGTCGACCCGGTCGATGGCACCACCCTGACGGCCAAGAGCCTGCCCGACGCCGTCAGCATCATCGGCGTATCTCCCCGCGGCACGATGTTCTCCCCCGGCCCCGCGGTGTACATGCAGAAGCTTGTGGTGCCTGGGTATGCCGCCAGCGATGTTGATCTTGACGCGCCGATCGCTACGAACCTCTCCAAGATCGCCGCGACGACCGATCGTGCAGTATCCGACCTTACGGTCTGCGTCCTCGATCGACCGCGGCACACCGAGCTCGTCACCGCTATCCGCGCCGCAGGTGCCAGGATTCGATTTCTGCTCGATGGGGATGTAGCCGGTGCGATCATGGCCGTCACCCCGTCGACCGGAGTCGATCTTCTGGTGGGCGTCGGCGGAACTCCGGAAGGAGTGCTTGCCGCATGTGCGCTCCGCTGCCTGGGTGGTGAGATGTTCGGCCGTTTGATCGCGCGCAATGAGAGCGAACGGTCGGCGATTCTTGATGCTGGCTATGACCTTGATCGCACCCTGTCAACAACCGATCTTGTCTCCGGCGACAATGTGTTCTTCGCCGCCACCGGCGTTACAGATGGCTCATTGCTGCGCGGCGTGCGATTTGAGAGCCACCGAATCGTGACCCACTCGCTTTCCATGCGATCTCGATCGGGCACGATCCGGCTGATCGAGGGGCGCCATGATCCGGAACGATCCTTC
>Ga0307311_10000169_pt1 | contig 11054 bp, 7 predicted proteins | sample ER_DNA_198_FD_194511 | JGI IMG/M metagenome (GOLD analysis project Ga0307311, IMG submission 194511) | Bulk soil microbial communities from the East River watershed near Crested Butte, Colorado, United States - ER_DNA_198 | ecosystem: Environmental > Terrestrial > Soil > Floodplain | place: USA...
GGCCGTGGAAGGAGCTCGGCAAAGCGCGCGCCGAGTTGGACAGATTCGTGGTGGCTCGCGGCTGATTCTTGGCTTGCTGCTCGAGTATCGCGCGCTTGGAATCCGACGTCGTCGTGCGCGCGATTGTCGACGCTCGCAGCGTGCAGGCTGATGTTGATGGCTATTCAGCGAGCGGCTCGGCGCTAGCGACCAGATCGGCGACAAACGCCAGTTTCACGATCACCGGCTGCCCCAGGACGAAGGGGTAGAGATCGGGTTTACCCATACTTCGGTTGATCTGGTTCAGGCCCTTGGACAGTGGCAGCCAGGTTTCCGGGACCACCTGCGCCATGGGTCTCTCCAGCAGGCTTGCCCGCAGCTTTCGCGAACTCCCCGATGTCGAGAACGCGTTACTGCTGTGCTGCTCCGGTCGAGGCAAGAGCCCGAGCTCCCCCGCCGTTTGCAGCGTGTCCGCGATGTGCAGGAAGTGGCCGAACACCTCCGCAAAATCCTCGAGTGGGTGCATGGTCGCGTACGCGCTGATGAAGTTGTCCTGCCAGTCCCGAGCTGCCCCAGTCATGTAGTGGCGCTGCAACGCCTCCTCATACGAGGCGCTCTCGTCGCCGAACAGCGTCCGGAATTCGTCCCGACGATGTGGAGTCAGAGCCAGTAATTGGCAGTAATAATGGCCGATCTCATGCCGGAAGTGCCCGAGGACCGTGCGGTACGGCTCGTCCATGCTCTCCCGCAGCGCCTCACGATGGGCATCGTTGCTCTCCGCCAGGTCGAGGGTGATGATCCCGTCCTGGTGCCCGGTCATGATCTTGCTTTGACTGCTGGAGAGCAGGTCGAACGCCAGTCCGACCGAGCCGTCGCTGATCATGATCGGCAGCTCGAGCTCGTCGAGTCCGAAGATCAGCCGGCGCTTCGCGGCTTCGGCCACCCAGTACTGCGCAAGCCCTACCGCGTCCGCATCCGCTGGCCGCGTTCGGGTCAACCTGCAGCTGAAGCACAACCCGAATGGAGAAGCGGGATCTGCGATCCAGTTGCATCCGCAGCGATTCAGGTTCGCGCAGATCGGGCGGTCGGCGGTGACGGCCACCATCGTGCCCTGGTCCCGCGAGTATCCGACCGCCGAGCCGCATCTGACACAGACCGAGTTCTCGAAGAAGAGCTCCGCTCCGCAGACTTCGCAGTGAAATGCGCGCACGAGAGTTCACTGTGCCAGTCGACGGGCTCCCCGTTACCGCGAGGGTCTAGCCTCATCAAATGATCACTGCGCTGCACGCCCTGCTCTATTCTGAGGACCCGCCGACGACTCGAGCCTTCTTGCGGGACGTGCTGGGCTGGCCATTCTTGGAGAATGCCGAGAGTGGACCTGGCTGGTTGATCTTCAGATCCGGACCCAGCGAGCTTGGCGTACACCCCAGTAGCTGGACATATGAAGGTCAAACAACGAGCGTGGGGGTGCACCATGAGATCTCGCTGATCTGCGACGACCTCGCCGCAACCATGGATGAGCTGAGTGCCAGGGGTGCGGAATTCAATGGTGAGCCCGTTGACTACGGCTACGGCCTCATGATCAATTTGCGTATTCCCGCTGCTGGGGAGGTCCAGCTCTATCAGCCGAAATACCAGCCCTCCTACGACCTCTAGTTACTACGCCTCGGCCATGTCGACCGAGACCTCCATTGTGGATTTCTTGGCCTCAGTGAAGATGACGCCCTTCACTGGAGGGACGTCGCCGTAGTCGCGGCCCCATGCAACAGTCGTGTGCGAGTCGTCGATGAGGCGGTTGTTGGTCGGGTCGAGATAGAGCCAGCCGCCGCCGGGGATCCAGCAACCAACCCAGGCATGGCTGGCAGCATCCTCGACCTGCCGGGGCTTGCCAGGTGCCGGTCGGGTGGCCAAGTAGCCACTCACATAGCGTCCGGCCAGGCCGAGCGAGCGGAGGTTCGCCACCATGAAATGGGCGAAGTCCTGGCAGACGCCGGTCCGCTTCTCCAGGAGATCGGAGACCTTGGTGCTCAAGCTGGTCGATCCCGATTGATAGGTGAAGTCGCGATGTATGCGATGCATGAGCTCCACCACCGCCTCGCCGATCGGCCGCCCGGCAGTAAACGAGGGACGGGCATACTCCCGAATCGGCGAGGGAATCTCGACGTAACGCGATGGGAAGGTGAAGTCGGTGGCTTCCCAGGCGTCGGGCTGCGATACCGCGTGATCGTCGTCGGAGCCAGGCACGGCCTGCTCCCATGGCGTATCCAACACGCCGGGCTGCAACGTGTTCACCTCAACTTTGACCACGCTGGTGGAGGTTACGACGAGCCGCGTATGCGGCTGCACGATGTGGAAGTAAGACTTGGTGTTGCCGTAAAGATCGACATGCGCGAACAGATCCGCTGGCTCAGGCTCGATCCTTATCTCGTGGGCGACGCAGGTCTGCCAGCCAAGATCACGTGGTCGAAGATGGACTTGGCCGTAGCTTCCTGTGACATCGGAGTCGTAGGTGTAGGTCGTCCGGTGTTCGATGCGATAGGTCGTCATGCCGTGCTACCCAACGCATCCGGACGGAACAGCGGCCGCTGCGTCGGCGGCTGCTGCAAGTATTGATCACTGATCGCGTCTGACAAGCTGCGCAGCTGCTGTTGCAGCGCGGAGAGAAGATCGTGGAGGTCGGACCGGCGACCGTCCGTAGACTCTGCCAACGCAACCGGATCGCTGGTGCGTACCCGTTCGGCGAGACTGTCGAGCAGCCGCAGCGGTCGTGCCGCAGGCGAGGTGTTAGGAAGGGCGCGCAGATCGGTCCTGATCCGCTGGAGCTGGTAGGCGACCGAGCGCGGATTGAACGGATCGATGATCAACAACTCCAGCAACGCATCCACGCTGGCCCGCGGGTGATACCGGCGACGGTAGGTGACGATCGATTCGGCGGCAGCGAGAACCGCCTCGAGCACCACCCGGTCAGTCTCAGGTGCGCGCTCCTGGCAGATCGTGACGCGCAGCAGCGCCAGGATCTGCAATGCCCGCTCCAGCCCGCGCCCAGCGTCGAGCAGATACCACCCTGGGTCGCGCACCATGTTCTCGGTCGCGATTCCGGCCAAAGCGAGCAACCCGGACAGCACTCGCTCGCTGACGTCGGTCAACTGAAGGCCCTGATCGTGGGGATTGGCCGCGAGTGCAGCCAGTGCCCGCTCGATGTCGGCCAGCACCATCCAGACGTCTTCAGAAAGCTGATCGCGTACGCCTTGGGCCGCCATCGATAGCGCGCCCAGAGACTGAGCGGCGGTGCCGGTCCGGTGTCGATCGAGCAGCATTGAGCGGAACTCCGACATCATCTCGACCTGCGGAGTGACGAAGCCGGGGTACGTCGTGCTTACGTGGGTGACAGCCTGCAACATCACTTTCAGGGCCCGGCCGTGCGTCACGTCGAGGTCGCCCTCAATCGCGACCGTACGCGTCGCAAGCAGCACCCTAAGCAGGTCTTCGGCCCGTTCGGCGTACCGGCCGAACCAATAGAGGTCATTCAGCACCCGAGGCACCATCGCGATCGACGCCGACAGTGCGGGCACGAAGCCAGCCTCCTCTCCGGCCCGCACGCGAACGACAATCCGCGGCGCGGCGACAGCCTCGCTGCCGACTACCCAGACATCTTTGGCAAGTTGGCCGTTCGGATCGGTGACGAGTACGCCGCGGCCATCCGAGGTGTCGTCCGTGATGCGGCCCAGGCCGCCCAGCATCGGGGCGTACGACTCACCGCTGCGTACCGCGAAGGAGCGCAGCACCACATTGCGTCGAACCAGCCGATCTTCATCACTGGTCGGCGCCGACGACAAATGCAGCACTTCCTGCCCGACAAAGCGATGCGGGGCCCCTTTGATCTTGTCCGCAAGCAGTTCGCGCTGGTGCCTCGTCAACGCCGCTCCTCGCACACTGCGACCATGGCCTCGGCTGATGGGCCGAATGACCAGTGAGTCCAGATTGCTCAGTACGTGACTCAATGCCGCCTGATCGCCACACCACCACGTGTCGACCGAGGGCAACCGGAGTGCCTGGCCGAGCAGTCGTTCGCACAACTCGGGAAGGAACGGCATCAGCGCCGGATTCTCGAGGACCCCGGAGCCGAGGTTGTTCAGCACGCTGACGGAGCCTTGGCGGACGCATTCCAGCAGTCCGGTGACACCGAGCCGCGAATCGGGCCGCAGCTCGAGAGAGTCCATCCACGAGGAATCGACCCGGCGCAGAATGACGTCGACCTGTTCCAGCTTGCCGAGCACCCGCATCCAGACTCGTCCGTCACGGACCGTCAGGTCGCTGCCTTCGAGCAGCGGGAAGCCCAGCAGCGAGGCCATAAACGCCTGGTCAAAGGCAGTTTCTGAGAGCGTGCCCGGACTCAGCACGACAACCCGCGGATCCTCGACCGCGCCCGGCGCCGCATCGACAAGGGCCAGCCGCATCGCCTGGAAGAAGGGGGTGAGCCGATGCAAATTGGCTCGGTGATAGATCTCAGGCATTATCCGTGACACCACGCGACGGTTCTGCATGGCGTAACCCGCGCCGGAGGGCGCCTGGGTTCGATCGGAGATCACCTTCCACCGGCCGCTGCTGTCCCTCCCAAGATCAGCCGCTACCAGGAAAAGGCGTTGGCCGGCCAGCGCGTGACTGCCGACCAGTGGCCTGAGGTATTCGTCATGATCAAAAATGGCCGCCGGCGGCAGGTGTTGCCGCGACAGCAACCAGCGGGCGCCGTAGAGGTCGGCCAGAATCGCATCCAGCAACTCAGCCCGTTGCACGAGGCCGGCCTCGAGCCCGGCCCACTCGCGATCGTCGAGGATGAGTGGCAGCGGATCCAGGCGCCACGGCTGCGGCTCCGCCAGGCCAGTCGCCGTCGCTGCACTCGGCAGCCCATGGCCGCTCGCTTCATCGGCGATGGAGATGGTTGACGCAGGACTTGGCGTATAGGTGACATTGTCGTCCTCCAACAGCCGTGCCACCTCGCGCTGCGCGCGCAACAAGTCGGCCTCGGCGAACTCATCGAGGCCGGTCAGCAGCGCGGACCACCCGTTGCGTACGGTGCCGTCCGCGGCTGCAAACTCGTCGAAGATCGGCCCTTGATCCGGCGGGATGGACTCGCTGGCCGCTGCCAGATAGCGACTGAGGACGGTCACGGATCACCCCAAGGCCGAGACTCGGCCTGTCCCCAGCCGCGTGGCACCCGACGGCGTAGGTCGAGGGTCATTGGATGCTCATCGTCGCCGGCTGCTCGCCCCATCAGCTGAGCATCCAGCGCCTCAATGTCGATCATGCCCGTGGTGTGACCCATCGCCTCGAACCGCATATGCCGCCGCGCCTCGGCCTCCAACGCATTGACCGGCGGATGGTCGTACGCGCGACCGCCGGGGTGGACCACGTGATAGGTAGCGCCGCCGAGCGAGAGGCGGCTCACTCGATCGATCAGATCGAATGCCAAGGGCGAATCCACCTCAAGCGTTGGGTGCAGCGCAGACCAGGGTTTCCACGCCTTGTAGCGAACGCCGGCAACGTAGCAGCCCGGCGTTCCCGTCGCCTTGAGCGGAACCGGTCGCCCATTGCAGGTCAGCAGATGCCGTTCGGGCATGAAGTCTTTTGCGGCCACCTGCAGCCGCTCGGTCGAGGAATCGACGTACCGCGCGGTGCCGCCAGCGGTTGCCTCCTCTCCCAGGACATGCCATGGCTCGATAGCGCTGCGCAGCTCCAGCTCAACGCCGCTGACCTTGGTTATCCCGACGCGAGGGAATCGGAACTCTACGAACGGCAGCAACCAGGAAAGATCGAACTCGACGCCGTGTGCGCGTAGATCGGCGACGACGTCGGCAGCATCGGCGAGGACGAAATGCGGCAGCACGAATCGCTCGTGCAACCCGGTGCCCCAGCGGATCAAGGGTGCTGAGTATCGATCCTCGGCGAACCGGGCGATCAGTGCCCGAACCAGCAAAGCCTGGACCAGCGCCATGTCCGGATGAGGCGGCATCTCGAAGCCGCGCAGTTCCAGCAGGCCGAGTCTGCCGCGCAACGAGTCCGGGCTGTACAGCTTGTCGACGCAGAACTCAGCACGGTGGGTGTTGCCGGTGATGTCGGTCAGCAGGTGCCGCAGAGCGCGGTCAATCGCCCACGGCCGGTGTTCGGTGTCTGCTAGCTCCTCGAGCTCGGCGAAGGCAGTCTCGAGTTCGTACAGCGTCTCCGGCCGGCCCTCGTCGACCCGAGGCGCCTGGCTGGTCGGGCCCACGAAGCGTCCGGAGAAGAGATAGGACAACGAGGGATGGTGCTGCCAGTAGGTGATCAGGCTGACCAGGAGATCGGGCCGCAAGATCAACGGTGATCGGATGGGTTCGGGGCCACCGAGCGTGAGGTGGTTTCCGCCGCCGGTGCCGCTGTGCCGCCCGTCCAGAGCGAACGTCTCGGCGCAGAGCCGGTGTTCGCGGGCGATCCGGTACAAGGTATTGGTCAGTTCGGATAGCTCGGCCCAGCTCGAGGTCGGATGGACGTTCACCTCGATCACTCCGGGATCGGGTGTGATCGACAACGTCTTGATCCGAGGATCCGGAGGCGGTCCATACCCTTCCAAGATCACAGCGGTGCGCGTCAGCGTCACCGCCCGATCGATGAGCCGGACCAGCTCGATGAATTTCTCCAGCTTCTCCAGCGGCGGCAGGAAGACATGCACGAATCCGTCTCGAGCCTGGATGACCAACGCCGTACGTGCCGCGGCCTCTCTCGGATCGACGACGACGGCTCGCGGATCATCGCCCTCCTGGGCGAGCGGCGGCCCGGCTCTCAGGTAGGACTCTTCGCCGGCGAAGGAGGGGTCTACCCAGGACAGCGCGTCAAGCGGGAGGCGTGATCCCGCCGGTGAGCCGCCCGGAACCAGAACCAGCCGACCACGTCGGGTCTTCCAGGCCGGACTAGCCCAGCCTTCGCCGAACCACGAAGGAGTCAGCGGCAGTACCCAGGCTGCCGCTGCGATTTCTGCGCCATCCAGCCGACTGATCAGTTGTGGATCGGCCAGCTGCGAATCGGCCAGATCCGGATCGAAGGTCGGCCGCGGGCCAATCGGCTGGCTCATCTCTGCCCCCAGCCGTGCCAGCGGATCTTCGAAGGCTGGCACCAGCTGCTCCTCGGGCAGCTCGAAATCTGCGGTTATAGCTCGGGCCAGCTGCTCGGCCGAGGCGGCCGCGTCCGGATCAGCTTTAGCGGCGTCGAATGGATCGGCGAGCAACGCCGGATCGCTCCACAACGGCTCGCCATCGCTGCGCCAAATCAGGCCGATCTGCCAGCGAGGCAGTGGCTCGCCGGGATACCACTTGCCCTCTCCGCGCTGCACGAGCCCGCCCTTGGCGTAGCGGTCGGCCAGGGCTGCTGCGAGCCGGTTAGCCAGCTCGCGCTTCTCAGGCCCATCCGCAGCGACCGTCCATTGAGCCGATGTCATGTCCTCGGCAGAGACAAACGTCGGCTCACCGCCCATGGTGAGCTCAAGACCGGCTGCCTGCAGTCGCTGATCAACTTCCTCACCGACCCGCTGAATGTGATCGACCGCAGCGGCCGTGTACGGCAGCGATGTGCGCGGAGCCTCCTGGACACGCCAGACCCTGTTGGAGAACTCCATGATGGCTTCGGAGGGCTCGGTCGCTCCTGTGATTGCAGCCGCGGAGGCCGGCTGCGGCGTTGCAGCCAAAGGAATGTGGCCCTCGTCGGCGAACAAAGCAGAGGTGGGATCGAGCCCGACCCAGCCAGCGCCGGGGATATAGACCTCCGCCCAGGCATGCAGGTCGGTGAAATCCTCGGTCGGGCCGCTCGGGCCATCCAGACTCGGTTGATCTGCGGCGAGCTGGACGAGGTAGCCGGAAACGAATCGAGCCGCCAGACCGCATCGTCGTAGCGCGGTCACCAACAGCCACGCCGAGTCGCGGCAGGAGCCGATCTGCCGGGTAAGCGTCTCGTCCGGCGCCTGAACACCTGCTTCCATCCGAACCGAATAGGCGACGTCGTGGTTCACGGCGGCATTCATGGCGCCAAGAAACTGAACCGTCGATTGCCCGTCGGGCTTGGGGATGGCACTACCTGCAATCCACTGATCGAAGACCGGCCCCTGTGCCGCGACTGGCGTATCCAGGTACGGCTTGAGGTCAGCGGCGAGGTCGTCGGGATAGCGAAACGGGTAGGTCTCCGCGTACTCCTCGATGAAGAAGTCGAACGGATTGATCGCTCGCAGGTCGGCTACCAAGCCGACGGTGATCTCCAGCTCGCTGGCCTTGCTAGGGAAGACCGCGCGCGCCAGATAATTCCCGAACGGGTCCTGCTGCCAGTTGAGAAAGTGATCGGCAGGGGAGATGGTGAGCGAATAGGCCTCGATGGGCGTACGCGCGTGAGGCGCAGGACGCAGCCGAATGACGTGCGGTCCGATAGCGATCGGCCGGCCGAACCGGTAGGTCGTGCGGTGCTCGAGCGCGATCTTCATCTAGTACCGGTAGTGATCGGACTTGTACGGCCCGCTCACGTCTATGCCCAAGTAGGCCGCTTGTTTGGGCGTGAGCTCGGTTAAATGGACGCCGAGCGCGTCCAGATGCAACCGGGCGACGGCCTCGTCGAGGTGCTTTGGCAGCGTGTACACCCCGAGCGGATACTTCTCGGGTCTGGTGAACAGCTCAATCTGAGCAAGCACCTGATTGGTGAAGGAGTTGCTCATCACGAAGCTGGGATGGCCGGTCGCGTTGCCCAGATTCATCAGACGGCCTTCACTGAGCACGATGATGCTGTGCGGTTCGGCGCCGTCCTCGGCGAACTCCCACTCATCCACCTGTGGCTTGACGTTGATCTTGGTAGCAGTCGGCAGGGCTGCCAGACCCGCAATGTCGATCTCGTTGTCGAAGTGCCCGATGTTGCACACGATCGCCTGGTGCTTCATCCGCCGCATGTGGTCGGCAGTGATCACGTCGCGGCAGCCGGTCGCGGTGACGTAGATGTCGGCGACATCAAGGACCTCCTCGATCCTGGCGACCTGGAAGCCGTCCATCGCGGCCTGGAGAGCGCAGATCGGGTCAACTTCGGTGATAATCACCCGGGCGCCTTGGCCACGAAGCGATTCCGCACAACCCTTGCCGACGTCGCCATAGCCACAGACAACCGCGAGCTTGCCGCCGATGAGCACGTCGGTGGCGCGGTTGAGTCCATCGAGAAGTGAATGGCGAACGCCGTACTTGTTGTCGAACTTCGACTTGGTGACCGAGTCGTTGACATTGATCGCGGGGAACAACAATGTGCCGGCCCGCATCATCTCGTACAGCCGATGGACGCCGGTGGTGGTCTCCTCCGTCACACCCTTGATGGCATTGGCGACCTCGATCCAGGACCGCCCCTCGGCCAGCGTGCGGCGTAACAGCTCGAGAAACACTCGCCACTCCGCAGAGTCCTCCTCTCCTAGCTCTGGCACCTCGCCGGCCTTCTGCGCCTCGGCTCCCTTGTGCACGAGCATCGTGGCGTCACCGCCGTCATCGAGGATCATGTTGGCCAGCTCGTCGTCGGGCCAGCTGAGGATCTGGTTCGTGCACCACCAGTACTCCTCTAAAGTCTCGCCCTTCCAGGCGAAGACGGATACGCCCTTCGGGTCGTCAGGTGTGCCGTCTGGTCCGACCACCGCGGCGGCCGCTGCGTGGTCCTGGGTGGAAAAGATATTGCAGCTGGCCCACCGCACGTCGGCGCCCAAGGCCACGAGCGTCTCGATCAGCACCGCGGTCTGCACCGTCATGTGCAAGGATCCGGCGATCTTGGCACCAGCTAGCGGCTTGGCGTCGCCGTACTGCGCACGCATGGCCATCAGTCCCGGCATTTCGTGCTCAGCGAGGCTGATCTCCTTGCGGCCAAAGTCGGCGAGGTCCAGGTCGGCAACGCGGAAATCCATAGCTGGAAGCCTAGGGGAGCGATGTGAAAACCGGAGAACGATTCCGAAGCTGACTTAACGACGTAGGCGGATCCAGCTCTGAATCAATGGGACGCGGCTGGCGGATCTGGCCGGGCGGCCGGAACGTAGTTCGGGTCGTAGATATCTGGCTCCAGGTAGAGCGCCGTGACCGTAGGCTCGGTCTCGCGAATGTTGCTCTCGGCCCGATCGATCGTCTCGGTTACCTCCAGTGCCGTCTCGCACGGCACCACCGCGATCTTGGCCGCGACCAGGACCTCCTCCGGACCGAGATGCAGCGTCTTCATGTGAATGATCCGCTCGATGCCCGGCGTGCTGGTCAGCGCCTGCTCGATCCGCGCAACGACCTCCGGGCTCGCCGCCTCACCGAGCAACAGGCTCTTGGTCTCGACAGCGAGCACGATTGCGACTGCGACCAGCAGCAAACCGATCATGGCCGTGCCAATCACGTCGAAGATGCCGTTCTGGGTCAGTAGCGTCATGCCGACACCGAACAGCGCGAAGATCAGACCCACCAGCGCGGCAAAGTCCTCGAGCAAGATCACCGGCAGTTCCGGCGCCTTGGCTGCGCGAATGTATTTGCTCCAGCGCTGCGTGCCGCGGGTCTTGTTGGACTCCTTAATCGCAGTCCGAAAGGAGAAGCTCTCGGCCACTATCGCAGCCACCAAGATCACTAGTGGAACCCACCACCATCTGCTCTCCAGCAGCTCGTTCGGATGTCCTTCCGCGATCTCGTGCCACTTGTGATACGCCTCGTACAGGGCGAACAGGCCGCCGACGCTGAACAGTACAACGGAGACGATGAAGCCGAAGACGTAGCGCTCCCGCCCGTAGCCGAAAGGATGCTGCGCAGTGGCGCCTCGCTTCGAACGCCTGCCACCAACCAGTAACAGCACCTGGTTGCCCGAGTCTGCAACCGAGTGGATTGCCTCCGCCAGCATGGATGAGGCTCCGGTCAGTGCCCACGCCGCAAACTTGGTCAACGCGATGAACGCATTGGCGAGCAAGGCCGCGATGACTGCCCTTGTCCCACCCTCGGCGCTCACAGGGCACATCCTGCCAGAGCCTGCTCATCAAGCTCCCCAGAGTCATTCCCGAAAATCCGCCGTCGCTTCATCCGCTG
>Ga0307311_10000184_pt1 | contig 10802 bp, 10 predicted proteins | sample ER_DNA_198_FD_194511 | JGI IMG/M metagenome (GOLD analysis project Ga0307311, IMG submission 194511) | Bulk soil microbial communities from the East River watershed near Crested Butte, Colorado, United States - ER_DNA_198 | ecosystem: Environmental > Terrestrial > Soil > Floodplain | place...
AGCCGGGGTGGACCTCGACGATCTGCGCGTTTGCGGTGTGGAGCGTGAAGTTCTTGCCGGCCGTTTTGCGCCCGTCGATCTTGTTCAGCAGGGCAGGCAGCGTCGGGGCGAGAACGTCGACCACGTTCATCTGCTTCGCCTTGACCTCGTCGAGGTTCGAGGCCTTTCTCACCGCCTCGGCCGCCCAGGCGGCGTTGCGGTGGTGGAAGCGCATCAGGCTGGTGAGCGATGCGACCGCGTCGTTGATCACCTTCCTCCGCAGATCCGAGCCGAGGTTCTGGCCGCTCGAGTCGATCGGCGTCGAGGAGCCGATGTTCGTCGCGGGCGCCATCGCTGCGATGTCCGCCGCCTCCGTGATCCAGACGCCAGCCGAGGCTGCTCGGGCCCCGCTCGGCGACACGTACACGATCACCGGGATCTTCAGGCCGATCTCCGTCTTGACGATCTTGCGCATCGACTCCGAGAGGCCGCCCGGAGTGTCGAGCACGATCACCGCGGCGCTGTAGCCACCGTTCTGGGCGCGGTCGAGCTGGTGGTCGAGGTAGCTCGAGGTGACCGGGTTGACCTCGGTGTCGAACTGGATCGCGAGCACGCGCGGCGAGCTCGAGGCGGTGGCGAGGGCGAGCGCAGGAACGGCGAGGGCCACGGCCCACGAGCCGAAAAGTGCCCGCAGAAACGGCCCTTTCACGTCGTAAAGATTCTATCAGCGAGGCCCGGTTTTCCTTGCGGCCCAGGAAGACGTCTGCCACCCTCGAAGCGGGTCATTTCTCAATGAGGCCGCTCATCGCCGCAGCCGTCCTCGCTGCCGCGTTCCCGGGCTCCGCCTTCGGAGCCGGGCTCGTGCAACAGCGGGATCTCCCGCCACAGGCGCCGCGACGCGCGCTCTCGCCCGGCACCTTTGAGCTCGTCGGCCTGCACTGGCGCGGCGCGGGACGGGTCAAGTACCGGACACGGGACCTCGCCGGCCGCTGGAGCGCCTGGCGGTTCTTCTCGGACGAGGACGCGCAGCCCGACCGCGGTCGCGAGGGCTCAGCGAGGCCTGGCTGGCGCGAGGCGAGCCCGTATTGGACCGGGCCCTCGAACGGGATCCAGTACCGGGCGGTCGGGCGGGTCTCGAAGCTGCGGGCCTTCTTCGTCCGCAGCCCGCGGCAGCCGTTGCCTGCCAAGCGCGCGGAGATAGCGGGTGCGCCCTCGATCATCACGCGCGCGGGCTGGCACGCCGACGAGTCGATCCGCCGCGCGCCGCCGTACTACGCGGACGGGGTCCACCTCGCCTTCGTCCACCACACCGCCGGCTCGAACTCGTACACGCGCGCCCAGTCGGCCTCGATCGTGCGGGCGATCGAGCTCTATCACGTGAAGGGCAACGGCTGGAACGACATCGGCTACAACTTCCTCGTCGACAAGTACGGCCAGATCTTCGAAGGCCGTTACGGCGGCATGACGCGGCCGGTCGTCGGCGCCCACTCGATGGGCTTCAACTCCGGGTCGTTCGGAGTCGCGGTGATCGGCGACTACGGCTCGACCGCGATCACGCCCGCTGCTCGCGCCGCGCTCGTCTCACTGCTCGCCTGGCGGCTCGACCTCGCCCATGTCGACCCGCTCTCGAGCGTCGTGCGGGTCTCGGCTGGGAACCCGCGCTACCCGGCCGGCAGGACGGTGACGCTGAAGGCGATCTCCGGGCACCGCGACGTCTATCCGACGAGCTGCCCTGGCGCGAGCCTCTATTCGCAGCTTGCCTCGCTTCGCTCCGCGGTCTCGCGGACCGGCGTGCCGAAGCTCTACTCGCCGGCCGTGACCGGCTCGCTCGGCGGCTCGGTGCGCTTCACGGCGCGGCTATCGTCGGTCGTAGGCTGGACGGTCAACGTGCGCGACCAGAACGGCGCGGTTGTCGCGAGCGGCACGGGCACGAGCGGCAAGGTCGATTGGACCTGGGACTCGAGTGCGGCCCCCACGGCCCGCTACACGTGGTCGATCGGCGCTCCCGAGATGCGGCCGGCGACCGGTGTGATCGGAAGCACGGCCGCTCCGCTCGCGCTGGAGCAGCTCCGCGTGGCGCCGTCGATCGTCTCGCCCAACGGGGATGGCCGGGGTGAGAAGGCGGGGATCAGCTACCGGCTCTCCGCAACGGCAGCCGTGACCGCGACCGTTCAGGACGTGCTCGACACGACCGTGGCGTCGGTCTTCACCGGTCGCCGGGCGGCCGGCAAGCAGACCTTCGCGTGGAGCCCGACCGTCCTGCGGGACGGCTGGTACCGCCTGACGCTCACCGCGGTCGCCGGCGGCAAGCAGGTGCAGACGACCACGCGCTTCTGGGTCGACCGCACGCTTGCAGGCCTGCGTTCGAGCGCGCCGGCGATCTCGCCGAACGGCGACGGCCGGCTCGACACCACCGACCTGTCCTTCCGCCTGCTCGGGCCGGCACACGTCGAGGTTCGAATCCTGCGCGGGCCGGAGGTCGTGGCGACCTTGCTCGAGGGCGACTTCCGGGCTGGCTCGCAGCGCGTGGCCTGGGACGGCGGCGGTCTCGCAGACGGCAGCTACACCGCCTCGGTGGCGGCGACCGACTCGCTGCTGGTCTCGACGCAGACGGTCCCGGTGCGCATCGACCGCAGGGCGCCGGTGTTGCGGCTCGTCTCATTGCGGACGCTGATCTTTCGCGTCAACGAGCCCGGGAGTCTCGTGCTCGCGGTGAACGGGCGCTGGCGGAAGGTGACGGTGCGCCGCGCGGGCCTCGTCCACATCCGTGTGACCGCGGCGGTGCGCGGCCTGACCGCCTACGCGGTCGACCTGGCCGGTAACCGCAGCCGCACGATCAGCGCGCGGCGCTGACCCACGCGTCGTAGCGGCGCTCGAGCCTTTCGAGCACCTCGGCCAGCAACTCCGCGCGGTCGAGCTCGCTGCCGGTCTCGACGAGCAGGGACGTCGCCGGCCGGTCGACGTCCGCGGGCAGCGCGTCCGCCGGGACGTTGACGTTGATCCCCATCCCGAGCACCACGCGCTCCTCCCGCGCTTCCGCGAGCACACCGGCGACCTTGCGACTGCCGAGCAGGACGTCGTTCGGGAACTTGAGCTCCGGCTCGAGCCCGGTCAGCGCGGCGATCGCGTCGGCGCAGGCCCGCGCGGCCACACCGGTCAGCTCGGGGAGCCGCTCGGGAGAGACCGGTGGCCGGAGCTGGAGCGAGCAGAGCAGGGAGGTGCCTGTGGGAGCGAGCCAGCGCCGGCCGAGGCGGCCGCGGCCGGCGGTCTGCTCCTCAGCCGTCACGAGCGCTCCTTCGGGCGCATCGGGCCCGAGCAGCAGCTGCGTCGACGGCGTCGTGCCGAGGTGCTCGTACGGCCGGCCGAGGCGGCCGCGCAGGCGCGGGAGCAGGGTCTCGGGCTCCAGTGAGTCGCTCACCGCGGCATAGACTAGGGCGGCCGTGCAACCTCCTCTCGGCAAGCGCCGTCAGATTCGGCAAGACCCGCGGTCCGAGGGGCCGCTCGTCTACGAGAAGCTCAGTGACCCCATCCTCGTCAAGCGAGCCAAGGACGGCGACGCGCACGCGCTCGCCGCACTCTGCGAGCGCCATGCTCCCCGGGTCGAGCGCCTCGCCTCGCACCTGCTCGCAGATCCGGAAGACGCGCGTGACGCCGCCCAGGAGGCGCTCGCCAAGCTCTGTGTCCGGCTGCGCCAGTTTCGCGGCGAGTCGCAGTTCGCGACCTGGCTGCACCGCCTCGTCGTCAACACCTGCCGTGACGTCGGCGACCGCCAGCGCGTGCGCCGCTGCGAGCCGCTGTTGGAAGACGCGCGCGTCTCGCCGGACGCCGACCCGGCCCGCGAGGCGGCCCTCTCGGAGCTGCGTCACGAGCTTGCCGCCGAGCTCTCGACCCTGTCGGAGGAGCAGGCCCGCGTGGTCGTGCTGAAGGACGCCCTCGGCTTCTCCTTCGCGGAGATCTCCCGCGGCTCGGGCATGCCGGTCGGGACCGCGAAGTGCTATGCGCACCGTGCCCGAGCGGGCCTGCGCGCACGGCTGACCGACGAACACGCCGCCACGGACGAACACGCCGCGTGAGACGACGCTTGCGTCGTCTTAGTCAGACCGAGCGGGCTATGCCCGTTCGGTCGTCTGCAACGACCGGTCGACACGTAACTCATGAGAAGTTGCGGCCTCAATGAGCCTGGGGCGCGAGGAGATCGAGGCGATCCTGCCTCACCGGGAGCCGTTCCTCCTGATCGACGAGGTGCTCGAGCTCGAGCCCGGCAAGCGCGTGGTCGCTCGCAAGACCGTCCGCCCGGATGAGTGGTACCTGAAGGGCCATTTCCCCGGACGGCCGGTGATGCCCGGGGTGCTGATCGTCGAGGCGATGGCGCAGACGGGTGCGGTCGCCGTCCTCTCGCAGGAGGAGAACCGCGGCCGGCTCGCGCTCTTCGCGGGGATCGACGACGTGCGCTTCAAGCGGATCGTCGAGCCGGGTGACGAGCTCGTCTTCGAATGCAGGATCGAGACCGTGCGCGGGCCGATCGGGAAGGGCAAGGCGACCGCGCACGTGGGGGACGAGCTCGCGGCGCGCGGGATGCTCACCTTCGCCGTGGAGCAGGACCGATGATCGGCACCGCCAACGGCGTCGCGATCTCGATCACCGGGCTCGGCTGCCAGGTCCCTGAGCGCGTAGTCACGAACGACGAGCTCTCGACCATGATGGACACCTCCGACGAGTGGATCCGCGAGCGCACCGGGATCCGCGAGCGGCGCATCGCGGCCCCCGACGAGGCGTTGTCCGACCTCTGCCTTCCGGCCGCGCGGCAGGCGCTCGAGGGCGCGGGCCTCGAGGGCTCGGACATCGACCTGATCATCGTCGCCACGGTCACCCCCGACATGGCGTTCCCCTCGACGGCCGCGATCCTCGCCGACCAGCTTGGCGCGACCGACGCCGCGGCCTACGACCTCTCCGCCGGGTGCACCGGGTTCATGTACGCAGTCGCGCAGGGATACGGGATGGTGGCCGGAGGCCTGGCGCAGAAGGCGCTGATCGTCGGCGGCGACGTCCTCTCGAAGATCCTGGACTGGAGCGACCGCGGCACGGCCGTGCTGTTCGGCGACGGGGCGGGCGCGATCGTGCTCGAGCGGGTCGCGGAGGGCGGGTTCCTCGGCTTCGAGCTCGGCGCCGACGGCTCGGGTGGCCCGCAGCTCTACCTACCCGCCGGCGGCTCCCGAACGCCGGCGACGGCCGAGTCGGTGGCCGAGCACCAGCACTTCGTGAAGATGAACGGTCGCGAGGTCTTCAAGTTCGCGACGCGGGTGCTGGTGAGCTCGGCGGAGGCCGTGCTGGCCGAGTGCGGCCGCACGATTGACGATGTTGACGTCTACGTGCCCCACCAGGCGAACGTCCGGATCATCGAGCACGCTCGGCAGAAGCTCGGCATTCCGGAGGAGAAGACCGTGATCGACGTCGACCGCTACGGGAACACTTCGTCGGGCTCGATCCCGCTCGCGCTCGCTGACGCGAAGGCAGACGGCAGGCTTCACGCGGGGCAGCTCGTACTGATGACGGGAATGGGCGCCGGGCTCACCTGGGGTTCTGGTTTGATCGAATGGACAGACGGAGGAAAGGGATGAACGCGCAGAAAATCGCATTCTGCTTCCCGGGCCAGGGCTCGCTCGAGGTGGGCATGGGCCGGGAGATCGCCGAGGCAGTGCCTGCGGCGATGGACGTCTTTCGCCGTGGGAGCGAGGCGTCAGGCCTGGATCTCGTGCGGCTCTGCTTCGAGGCGCCCGAGGAGGAGCTCGTCCAGACGGAGGTGCAGCAGCCGGCGCTCGTGGCCACGAGCCTCGCGGTGCTCGCGGCTTTGCGCGCTGACGGCTTCGAGCCGGATTACGTCGTCGGCCACTCGGTCGGCGAGTTCGCCGCGCTCGCCGCCGCGCAGGCGATGACGACCGAGGATGCGATTGCGCTCGTCCGCCAGCGCGGGCTCCTGATGGCCGAGGCCGCACGAGAGAACCCGGGCTCGATGGCCGCGATCCTCGGGCTCGCCGACGAGGTGGTCGAGAGCCTTTGCGAGCGGATCTCGAACGTGTGGCCGGCGAACTACAACTGCCCCGGCCAGATCGTCATCTCCGGCCAGAACCCGTCCGTGGAGGAGTGTTGCACCGAGGCGGAGCTCCAGGGCGCCCGGCGCACCGTGAAGCTGCGCGTCTCGGGCGCGTTCCACAGCCCGCTTATAGGGCGTGCGGCGGAGCACCTGCGGCCTGCTATCGAGCGCATCAAGTTCTCCGATCCGATCGCGCCCTTCATGTCCACAGTCACGGCCAAGATCGAGCCCGCGCAGCGGATGGCCGCGCTGCTCGTCGATCAGCTGACGGCGCCGGTGCGCTTCACGCAGGCGGCCCGCGAGCTGATGCGCCAGGGCGTGAAGGTCTTCGTCGAGGTCGGCCCGGGCAACGTCCTCAGCGGTTTACTGAAGAGGATCGACCGCAGCGTGAAGGCGATCCCGGTGGGCGATCTCGCGTCACTCGAGAAGCTCAGGGAGACCCTCGGTTCCGCCTGAAGGGTTCGGCTCGCTCGAGGGCAGGCTCGCTCTCGTCACCGGGGGTTCGCGCGGGATTGGCCGCGCGATCGCGCTCGAGCTCGCTCGGGGTGGCGCGCAGGTGGTCGTCGGTTACCGCTCCGGCGCGGAGGAGGCCGAAGCCGTGGCCAAGGAGGCCGGTGGCCGCGCGATCCAGGCTGACGTCTCCGACCCGGAGGAGGCCAAGCGCCTCGTCGAGGAGGCGGGTGACCTCGACATCCTCGTCAACAACGCGGGCCTGACCCGCGACGGGCTACTCGCCCGGATGCCCGACGCCGACTGGCGCGACGTGATCGAGACCAACCTCTCGTCGGTTTTCTACACCTGCCGCGCGGTGACCCGCGGGATGATGAAGAAGCGCGCGGGCGCGATCGTGAACGTCTCCAGCATCGTGGGCGTGCACGGCAACTGGGGCCAGACGAACTACGGCGCCTCGAAGGCCGGGATCATCGGCTTCACGAAGTCCCTCGCCCGCGAGCTCGGCAGTCGCAACGTGCGCGCGAACGTGGTCGCGCCCGGCTACGTCAACACGCGCCTGACCGAGGTGCTGCCGGAGGATGCGCAGCAGGCGATGCTGGCCAACACGCCGCTCGGCAGGCTCGGCGATCCGGAGGACGTCGCGGGGGCGGTACGCTTCCTCTGCTCCGACGAGGCCGCCTTCATCACAGGCGAGGTGCTCCTCGTCGACGGCGGGCTAGGCATGTGACTTTGATTTGAGCAACGGAAGCCTCAACGGACGGCGCAGGGTCGTGATCACCGGCCTCGGTGCGGTGACCCCGCTTGGCAACGATGCCGAGAGGACCTGGCAGAACCTGATCGCGGGGCGGTCGGGCGCGGGCGAGATCACCCAGTTCGACTCGACCGACTACGCGGTGCATTTCGCCTGCGAGGTGACGGACTTCGACCCGACCGACTTCATCGACCGCAAGCAGGCGCGCCGCATGGACCGCTTCGCGCACCTGGTAGTCGCGGCGGCGCGGCAGGCGGAGGCGGATTCCGGCCTCTCGATCGAGTCGGAGCCCGACCGTGTGGGCGCGGCGATCGCGACCGGGATCGGCGGGCTGAAGGCCTTTCAGGATTGCCACAGCGAGTTGCTCGAGCGCGGGCCCGACCGCGTCAACCCGTTCTCGATCCCGGAAATCATCCCGAACATGGGCGCCGCCTGGGTGTCGATGCAGCTCGGCACGCAAGGCCCGCTCAGCTCGCAGTGCACCGCCTGCGCCGCATCCAACATGGCGATCGGCGACGGCCTCGACGCGATCCGGCTCGGCCGCGCGGACGTGATGCTCTGCGGCGGCACTGAGGCGCCCGTGACCGAGGTCGGGATCGCCGGCTTCAGTGCGATGCGCGCTCTCTCGCGACGCAACGACGACCCGCAGGCGGCAAGCAGGCCGTTCGACTCCGCGCGCGACGGCTTCGTGATGGGCGAGGCGGGCGCGGTCGTGGTGCTCGAGGAGCTCGAGCACGCACGCGCTCGCGGGGCGAAGGTCTACGCGGAGCTGCTCGGCTACGGCGTCTCGTCCGACGCGCGGCACATCACCGAGCCGGATCCATCCGGACTGAATCCCGCGCGGGCGATGACGATGGCCTTCGGCGACGCGAGCGTCGATCCGAGCGAGATCGACTACATCAACGCGCACGGCACTTCCACGCCACTCGGCGACTCGGCCGAGACGCGCGTGATCAAGATCGCCCTCGGCGAGGAGAACGCGCGGCAGACGCCGATCTCCTCGACGAAGGGCGCGACGGGCCACTGCCTTGGCGCCGCCGGCGCGGTCGAGGCGATTTTCTCGATCCTTGCGATCGAGCGCGGCGTGTTGCCGCCGACGATCAACTACGACGACCCGGATCCCGAGTGCGACCTCGACTACATTCCGAACGAGTCACGAGAGGCTGACGTCCGCACGACGGTCTCGAACTCGTTCGGGTTCGGCGGCCACAACGCGACCGTCGTGTTCCGCCGCTTCGAAGACTGATCAGTCGCAGGCGTCGGCATAAAAGCGGAGGTACTCGGCGAAGTGGGCGTCCCAGTAGCGGCCGTCGTGGTTACCCGGCCAGACGTGGAAGCTCACGTCCGCGCCGTCGGCTTCTAGCTCGCGGGCGAGGGTCGCCGCCGCGGGCCGGAGGTCGTCTCGATCGCCCACGTCGATCCAGACCGGCGCGTCGTAGGGCGACCGGGTGCGGGCGAGCCTGATCAGGTCGTGGCGCGCGAAGTCGGCCGGGTTGTCAAACCCGAACGAGTCCGAGAGCCGAAGATAGACCGCCGGCGAATGGCCTCCTATCGCGCAGAAACGCTTCGCCTTTCGCCCGAGGTCGAGCGCGCCGAAGCCGCCCATCGAGATGCCGCCGATCGCGATGCGCTCTCGGTCAGCCCCACTGCGCGCGATCGCGGCCGGAATCGCCTCCCGCAGGACGTAGGAGCCCCACGGCCCCTCGGTGCGGTCGTGCCACCAGCCCACGTCGCCCTCGGGGAGCAACACCACCGGCGCGCGGTCGCCGAGCCGGCGCAGGGCCGACGTGAAGGCGGGGCTGAGCACGTCGCTCGGAGCGGCCCCGTAGCCGTGCAGGAAGACGAGCAGCGGCCGCCCCTTGCCGCCGCCAGCCGGAGTGACGAGCACTTCCTGCAGGGAGCGGCCCATGAGCTTGCTCTGCAGGTCGAAGCTGGACACCTTCGGCGGCGCCGCGGGCGCTGTCTTCTCCGAGCCGCACGCGGAGAGGACGGGTAGCAGAGCAGCGAGCAAGACGGCGACCCCGACGCGCATCCGGTCGATGCTACTCGCGCGGGTACGATCGCTCGCGTGGCAGGGGATCGCTGGGCGACGTTCGATTGTTACGGCACGCTGATCGACTGGAACGGCGGGATCCGAGCCGAGCTCGCCCGCGTTTTCGGAGCTGAGCGAGTCGATGAGCTGCTCGTGCGCTACCACGAGCTCGAGCCCGACCTCGAGGCCGACGGCACCCGCTCCTATCGCGAAGTCCTGACCGAGGCGATGCGACAGCTCGGCGCGCCGGCCGGCGAGGAGGAGGCGCTCGCGCGGTCGCTGCCGGAGTGGCAACCGTTCCCCGAGGTTCCGGAAGCGCTCGAAGAGGCGCGGGCCCGCGGCTGGAAGCTCGCGATCCTCTCCAACACCGACCGCGACTACATCGAGGCCTCCATGCGACAGCTCGGCGTCCCGTTCGAGCTTGCGATCGTGGCGTCCGAGATCGGCTCGTACAAGCCGGCGCTCGGGCACTGGAACGCATTCGAGGAGCGCGTCGGGAGCCTGCCCGACGTCCACGTGGCGGCGAGTCTCTTCCACGACGTCGGTCCGGCGAACGAGCTCGGCCTGCCGTCCATCTGGATCAACCGGCTGGCCGAGGCGCCTGGGCCGCAGCCCACCCGCGAGCTGCCCGACCTCACCGGTCTCGCGGAGACGATGGGCGAGGCCGCATGAGCATCGAAGTGCGCGACGCGCGCATCGACGAAGCTCCGGCGATCAAGGCGCTCATCGAGGAGCACGCGCTGGCGTCGTTCGGTGAGCCCGAGCTGAGCGAGGACGAGATCCGCAGCTGGTTCTCGCAGCCGAAGCTCTGGATCCAGCTCGCCGAGCGCGATGGGCGGCTGGCCGGTTACCTGGACGTGAACCACGAGGGCGAAAGCCGGTTCGACGTCGATGCTCGGACGCTCGAGCCGGAGGTCGCGCCGGTGCTCGTCTCCGCCGCCGAGGAGTACGCGCGCGGTCGAGCGGAGGCACCCGTTCTGCACGGCTACGTCCAGGGCGAGGAGCCCGTCATTCGCCAGGCCTACGAGGCAGCCGGCTGGCAGCCGATTCGCTACTCGTTCCAGATGCGGACCGAGCTCGACGGCGAATTGCCTGAGCCGGTCTGGCCCGATGGCCTCACGCCCCGCAACTTTCAGCCGGCCGAGGAAGTGCGGGTCTACGAGGCGCACATGGACGCGTTCGCCGATCACTGGGACTTTCATCTGCAGTCACTCGAGGACTGGCGCGTGTTCACCGTCGACAAGCCCAAGTTCGACCCAGCCCTGTGGTGGCTCGTCGAGGATGAGGGCGAGCTCGCGGCGATCTCACTGAACGCTTGGCACTTCTCCGGCGACCCCGAGTTCGGCTGGATCAACGTGCTCGGCGTTCGGCCTCGCTGGCGGAGGCGCGGGCTCGCGACCGCCTTGCTGCAACACTCCTTCCGGGACTTCCACAGCCGCGGAGCCACCCGGGTCGGGCTCGGCGTGGACGGCGAGAACACCACCGGGGCCGTCAGG
>Ga0307311_10000185_pt1 | contig 10793 bp, 10 predicted proteins | sample ER_DNA_198_FD_194511 | JGI IMG/M metagenome (GOLD analysis project Ga0307311, IMG submission 194511) | Bulk soil microbial communities from the East River watershed near Crested Butte, Colorado, United States - ER_DNA_198 | ecosystem: Environmental > Terrestrial > Soil > Floodplain | place...
CCGACGTTGCCGGAACGGCCACCAGCACGTTTGCGAGAACCGGCAGGAGGTTGGCATACGCGGCGGGCGTCCCGGCGCCCTGGCTGAGCAGTTGGCTGTACCGGCCACGTCGTTGCACGTCCTACCCGATTCCATGGACTCCGTGCTCGGTGCGTTGGTGGAGCCGGGCGGCAGTTCATTGCGGTCGGCCCAGGCTGCGGCCCTAGCGCCGGGAAACCGGGCGCTGGTACTCGGCCCCGGAACTATCGGGCTTCTTGCCGCTATGTTCGCCCGCGCAGCTGGCGCCGAGGTTCACCTGATGGGTATCAGCGAGGAGTCGCTGGTATTCGCCCGGAGCCTCGGGTTCGAGCATGTCTGGACCGAGAACAGCCTCCCTAGCCAGCCCTTCGACGCGGTGATCGATGCTTCCAACGCCGCACATTTGCCTGCGCTGGCCCTCGACCTGGTGGAGCCGGCCGGACGGGTCGTCTATATCGGCTTGGCCGGAAGCCAGAGCCACATTGACACCCGCACCTTGGTTCTCAAGGACGTCACTGCGGTTGGCATTTTGTCGGCCTCTCCGGGTCTCGACGCCACCATTGCGGCGTACGCGACCGGTGCGGTCGATCCCCGTCCACTCGTCGCCGCCGCCGTCAGTCTCGAGCAGGTCGGTGCCGTGCTCGGCGGAGAACGTCCGGAGGCGGCCGGCCCCGGTCCCAAGATCCACGTCGATCCGCTGCTCGGCTGAGAGGACTCCGACATGTCCGACGCATCCCCGCACCATTCGCTCGAGGATCAGAACGGACTTGTCCTCGACCACTCAACGCATCACAGGATCCATAGGGTTCAACAGCCGGCGGTCAGGGGTCTACTATCCGATGCATATACATCGCATAGTAGACGTGTAGAAGGGATAGGTCATGGCAGCACCGGAGAAGGTCAAGGGCAGGGTCATCGATGCACACAGCCACATTGGCGAGATGGATGCGTGGGCGTTCTACAACCTGAAGGAGCCCGTGAAGCCGACCGTCTATGAGTTCGCCGACGCAGGTGCGTACCTCGGCCATCTCGATGGTCTCGGGGTGGAGCGCGGGCTGATCCTTCCGAACTACGGGATCCCCGTGCAGAGCCAGCCATTCTCGCTCAACGACCTGGTGCTCGACTCGATCCAGAAGAATGACAGGTTGGTCGGAGGGCTGTGGGTCTCTTTCCTGCCGCAGAACAAGCAGATGACCCTCGAGTCCTTGGAACGCGCCGGCGAGGCGGGGATCGTCGCTCTCAAGACGACCTTCCTGCTCGGCGGCAACCCCAACCCCAACACCTGGGACGACGAGACCAAAGAGATCGCGGAGGCTTGCATCGCCGCGGTCGAGGAGCACGACCTGACGTTCCACTTCCACACCAGCGCCGGCGGCACGTCCGACATCAATAACTTCATCCCGCTCGTCGAGAAGTACGGGAAACGGATCAAGATCTACCTCGTCCATTTCGGCGGCGGCGTCAGCGGACACATCAAGCTGGTCCCGCAGTTCCTGGACTGGGTCGAGGAGGGCTACCGGGTCTACTGCGACACCACCTGGACGATCGGCTTCGGGCCGCGTTGGCTGATGACGGAGATCGAGCGACGCGGCGTCGGCGAGGACCGCGTCCTCTTCGCATCCGACGAGCCGTGGAGCGACTTCTGGAGCGAGTATTGGAAGATCAACGGCGCCTCTGTCAGCGACGAGCTGAAGCAGCGAATCCTCTACCAGAACTTCGAGCAGTTGTACGGCGAGAAGGCGTGACCGGGGCGGGCGCCCATCGAGCAGGCCGACTACCGCCGGTCCGGCAGAGGAGACGCCCGACAAGATGTCAGGAGTCTCTGAGCGCGACCCAGAGAGCGCGAGCGGGCTTGGATTCTTCATTCGCCCAGTGATGGGGTTGGTCGCCCATGAAATGGAGGGCGTCTCCGGCCCCGACCTCGTGGCGTGCCCCCGCGATCTCGAACACCAGCCTGCCTTCGAGAGTGAAGACCAGCTCCTCTCCCGCATGGACGAGCGGCTTGGACCCACTGTTCGCGCCGGGCGAGACGGTGGCCACCGCGGCCGCGCTGCGGAAGGGGGCATACGGCCCCGATACCCCCTCCAGCGTCAGGCCCTCGTGCGGAGTGAAGACAGCGGGGCGAGCCCCAGCCGGTGTGAACGCGACCGGCTCGGGATTGCTCTCATCCTCGACAAAGTAGGTGACCGCCCGATCCAGCGCAGTCGCGATCTTTAGCAGGGTTGTGATCGTCGGAACCATGTCGTTGCGCTCGATCTTGTGGATGGCTGCCGCGGAGACCTCTGCCTTGATCGCCAGCTGCTGCAGTGATAGGCGCTGCTCCTGCCGCAGCTTCTTCACCTTCGGTCCGATGGAGCTGACGATCCCGTCCACGTGCTCCTCGATGCGGACCGAGCTAGCGGGACTGTGTCTGCTGCTGGCCATGATTTCGCTTCCCTTGACGCTTCGGGGGCATGCAATATAGTAAACAAAAGTCAACCATGGTGGGCGACTCTGAGGTACTCCACGCGTAGACGGAGGCTCGTAGTGGTGCGCAAGATCGTAGTCGTCGGTGGTGGCGCAGGCGGGATGGGCGCGGCGGGTGGCGCCAAGGGGGCCGATCCACGAGCTGAGGTAGTCGTCTACACCGGCTTCGACGACGTGGCCTACAGCCCGTGTGGGATCCCCTACGTGCACGGCAGGGAGATCGAGAACTTCGAGAAGCTGTTTCTTGCCTCCAAGCAGGCCTACGTCGACGCCGGGATAGATGTGCACTACAACACCGACGTCACCAGTGTCGATGTGAAGCGCAAGCTCGTTCACGTCGCTGGTGAGGGCGAGGTCGGGTGGGACACGCTCGTGCTGGCCACTGGCTTCAACTACGCCGATCCGGGCGTCCCGGGCGGCGACCTCGGCGGCCTCTATTACGTCAAGAACATCCGTGAGGCCATGGAGTGGGACAAAATCCTGGACACGGTCAAATCCGCGGTGGTCGTGCAGGCCTCGCCCCTCGGCGTCGAGATGGTCACGGCGCTCGCGCACCGAGGTATCGAGACACATCTCGTGGACCCGAGCCCGTGGCCGATGTCGGAGGTGGCCGACCCGGACATCATGGCCCCGGTGGAGGAGTCGTGGCGCGAGCTTGGTGTCATCACGCATTTCAACACGACCCTCAGGGCGTTCGTCGGTGATGGGCAGCTAGCCGCCGTGCAGACCTCGGATGGCGAGATCAAGGCCGAGCTGGCCGTGGTCTGCACTCACAAGGAGCCAAACACAGCACTCGCTGTCGCCGCCGGTCTCCAGACCGGATCGACGGGCGGCATCATCGTGGACGAGCGGATGGCAACATCGGTGCCCGGCGTCTTCGCCGCCGGAGACTGCACCGAGATTCCGCACGGGCTGACCCGCGTACCGCTGCAAGGCTTGACTGGCAGCCACGCTTACGCCCAGGGCAAGACGGCCGGCGTCAACGCCGGCGGTGGTCAACGCACCTACAGCGCGGTCTATGTGCCGTGGGGCACCGCGGCCGGTAAGTGGATCATCGGGGGAGCATCCTTCGGCGAGACGACCGCTACAGCGCTCGGGATTCCGTACGTCGTCGGGACCGCTCAGGGCATCTCGCGAGCCCGCTACTACCCCGGAGTCAAGCCCGTGAAGGTCAAGCTGCTGGCCGAGCCTGGCAGCCTTCGGCTGCTCGGCGCCCAGATGGTCGGCGGCGAGGGCATCAAGGAGCGTGCCGACTTCCTCGCAATGGCGGTCAAGTTCGGGTTCACGCTGCACGATCTGGCCCGGATGGAGAACGTCTACTCGCCGGCGATCGGGGCCCTCAACGAGCCCATCGTGGTGGCCGCCCAGAGCGGCCTCGACGCCGTACCGAAGAACTGAGATGTCCTTCTCTCAGTGGCTCCTGTCCTTCTCGCAGTGGCTACGACGCAATTCCGAGCACTACCTGCTGATCGCCGCACAGGAGCGCGTCGCCCGGCAGTACGGCGCCCGAGAACCCAGGTCACCCTACGGGCTCCGCGAGCTCTTCTGGCTGCGCATCTTCGCACCGGTCTACCGCAGGCTGCCCTGGCAACTACGGCAGAAGGTGATGCGGGCGATGCCTGGAAGTCATCGGCGGCAGTGGGCGCCACCTCCACAACCGCACGGCTCGGCCGTGCAGCCCTTTGTTTTGGGAAGTTCAACACAACAAGAGAGGAACTCTGGCTATGGCACAGATCGTGGGTGAGCGCGTCAGCAAAGGTGACGCCATCGTCGACTACGAGGACAAGGTCTTCGAAGACATCCAGGCGGAACCGGGGGAAAAGGCCTTCATCCTCATGCACACCGTGCCTTTCGAGGGCTCGGTAGGCCTGGTCAACATGCTCACGGCAACCCGCATCAACCGGAAGGGCTTCGACACCCACTTGGTGCTCTACGGTCCCGGCTCGCTGATGGCATCCGCCACCCGCGGCTACCCCAAGGTCGGAGACGAGGCGTTCCCGGGCGCACTCGGCTACAACAAGCAGCTGCAGACGTTCATGGACGAGGGCGGCCATGTCTACGCCTGCAGGTTTTCCGCCGCTGCCCTCTATGGCATGCGCGAGATCGACATGATGGAAGGGGTCAAGCCGATCAACCCGCTCGACGTGCTCGACGCGGTGTTGACAGCTCGCCGTAGCGGCGCGCTGATCATGCAGACCTGGACGGTCTGAAGGTCCTCGACGGCATGGGCCGCCGCTCGCTTGGGCGGCGGCACGCGTCGTATCTGGGTCTGCTCGCGCATCGCGCTTTGGAGGGCCGGCGTCGTCGTGGCTCCTCGAGGAAAGAACGCCTCGGCCCTCTCCTCCTCCGCACTGCGGCCGCGCGATACCGACGCTCGCAGACCGTTACGCCCGGGCCGATGGGGTCGTCGTCAGAGCGTCATCTCGGCGTACAGCCGAGCGTGTTCCTCGGCTGTACGCGCCCAACTGAAGGCCGGCACCACGCTGCGGCCGCCGCGGACGAGCGTCTCCCGGAGCGCGTCATCTGTGACGACACGACGCATGCCCTCTGCGAGGGATGTCGGGTCTGCGACCCGCGTCATCACCGCGGACTCATCGGGTGTGAGGTACTCGCGCAGCACAGCGATGTCGCTGGATACCACTGGCAGGTCGGCCGCCATGGCCTCGAGAACTGCCAGCCCCCATCCCTCCTTGGTCGACGGGAAGGCCAGCGCGTCCGCACTCCGGTACCACGCGTGCAGCTCGGCGTCGCTGAGGGTGCCGGCCAGGACGACGTCGCGGCCCAACTCAAGCCCGAGACGGGGCAGCATCGCGAGCGCGTCGTCGCGATAGCGGGCGTAGTCCTGGAACGAGTGCCCACCGACGACGACGAGGGCGGGCGCTGGATCGAGCGCTTTGGCGAGGATCGACATCGCTTCGAAGAGATAGGTACTGCCCTTGCGCGGCTCGATGCCGCCCACGGACAAGAACACGAATCGGTCATCCAGTCCTGCTTTCTTGCGCAAAGCGACTCGCCGACTCTCCTCGATCGGACCAAAGCGGGCGGCATCAACCCCGTTGTGGATGACCCTGGCGTCGACGCCGAACTCCGCCCTCAGCCGGCTGCGCCAGTCCTCGCTCACGACGACCACTTCATCAGGCTCCTCGATGGCCTTCCGCTGACACTCGATCAAGGCAGCAGTGGTGAAGTCGTCGACGTGGTGGACGGTGCGGACGACGCTTACGCGGGCGCCGGTGTCCCGGACCCGAGCGGCGGCACGTGCTGAGATGCAGTCCTGGGTGTGGAGGATGTCCACGTCGCCGGCGACCGCGGAGAGCCCCGCCTCTAGGTCGTTGATCGACGCGAATACTCGCTCCTCCAAGGTGTCTGCCGGTGGAGAGTTCGGGACCAGGATGTAGGGCGCTCGTACTGGCCGGAAGAAGCCCTCGTTGGGATTGCCGAGTCCTACGATGCGAACGTCCATCCCCTGATCCACCATCGCCTCGGCCAGCGACAGCGTGTGCACCACACCGCCGCGTGGCTTGGTCGAGTAGGTGACGAGGGCAACGCCGCGCTGACCCGGCCTGACGGTCTCTTTGCGCTGCTCGCGCACGCCGACGCTCGCAGCTGAGAACGGTTCATTCACAGTGGCGTCCTGAGCAGACCGGGGTTGTCTGTCGCGATTGCGGCGGCCACCAGCGAGGACCTGGCCGCAGTCTCGGTGACAATGCAGCCGGCCTTGACGAGGCTCTCGCGCTGGGCGGAGTAGCACTGCGGGTCCTGGTCGGTTCCGAGCACGTAGGCGATGATCTGCGGACCGCCCCCGGCCATCACCGATGCACATTCCGGCGCGAGGATCCCGGCTGGGTCCGGATGGGCGCCGTACCCGAGAACCAGGTCCAGGATGATCACCGCGACTTCAGGATCCGCACCGTGCTCGCGCAGCAGCTCGATCCGCGCCTCGGGGTCGATCATCGGGTGTGGGCGCCCCCGGGTGTACTCCTCCTCGCCTAAGTCGAGGCACTGGTGCGATCCGGCCGGAGCCGGCAGGCCCCATGCGGGGTTGATCGGTGTGTTGGATCGGACCTCACCGATTGTGCGGCCGAGGAGGACGAGGGATTCGTAGCAGAGGGTGCCGCCGGAGAACAGTCCCCTGATCAGGGCGCGGCCAGGCGTCATCCGCCGGCGCGCCTCCGCTACCGAGGGACCCAGTGTCAGTGTCGAGTCCGGGGCTGCCATTCCGAGAACGTCGAATATCGCCATCGCCCCGCCCTCGAGGGTGTCCGCGAGGACGACGCCGGTAGGCGCAGGAAACTCCGGATCCAGCCCGAGCAGGGCGCCGACCAGAGGGGTTTCCCCCGCAGCCGCGAGCACCTCAGCCGCAACGTCCGGCGCAGGTGGCTTGGAGACGAGCAGGATGACATCGGTCTGAGGGTGCTCCCGCAGGGCGGCGATCGCGGCCTTCGCCATCCGTCCGCCGACCTCGCTGGACAGGTCGCGCCCTCCGACGCCGATGACCTGGCTGACGCCAACCCCCCATCGATCCAGCAGGGCCATAGCCTCCTGCGCACCAGTTCCTGCCGCGGCGACGATGCCCACCCGTCCAGATCGGACGGCGTTGGCGAAGCCCAGACCCGTGGCCCCGAGCATGGCTGTGCCGGCGCCGGGCCCCATCACGAGCCGGCCGCGGCTGAGCGCGTAGTCCTTGAGGGCGATCTCCTTGTGCAGCGGCACGTTGTCACTGAACAGGAGCACGTGAAGGTCCGAGGACAGCGCCTGGTAGGCAGCCATCGCGGCGTAGTCACCCGGCACCGAGATCACCGCGACGTTGGAATCCCGTTGCGCACGCAACGCCTCCCGCAGCGAGCGCGGAGCCTTTGCCTGCTGTCCGGCATCGGCGACCGGGATGGCGGACAGTACTGCGGCTTCGCCGACGGTGAGGGCCTTGGAAGCGGTCTCCACGTCATGCGCCCTTGCCACGATGAAGAGGTCGTTGGACCCGACGCCTTCGACGTCGGCCGCGTCAACGCCTTCAGCGCGTAGCGTCTCGATATTCGCAGGTGTCGCCATGGCGGCGCTGGCCCACTCAACATCCGCGATCTCGCGCATCGCCCGCATGCCCCGGAGCTGCACGACGGAGTCGACGTAAGTGTCCGGGAAGACCTTGATGGCGATACTCATGCGAACGCCCCGCTCCGGCTCGTCACCGACGTGATGCGGGTTCCCAGTGACTGGTCTGCCGGGTCGTCGCTTGCGAGCGTGTCGACCACCAGCCGCGGGGACGTGATGACGGCAAGGTGTCCGCCCCGGCGTACGAACGAGATGGCGGCGCGCACCTTGGGGCCCATGCTGCCCGGAGGAAACTGGCCAGCTTTCAGGTGTCGCTCGACCTCAGCAGCGTTCGCCCAGGTCAAGGGCCGCTGGGTGGCCCTGCCGAAGTCGAGCTGTACGGCGTCCACCCCGGTGATCAGGACGAGCGCTTCGGCCTGCAATTGGGAGGCGAGCTCGGCAGCTGCGGAATCCTTGTCGATGACGGCATCAACGCCGTCCCAGCCTTCATCTGTGCGACCTACCGGGATCCCGCCTCCGCCGCCCGTGACCACAACATGCCCCGCGTCCAGCAGGCAGCGGATCGCACCGATCTCGACGAAACCCTTCGGTTCAGGGGAGGCAACCACGCGCCGGAAACCCCGGCCCGCATCCTGGGTGACGTCCCAGCCTCGCGCGCGGGCGAGCTCACGCGCCGCCTGCTCGCTGAAGAACGGTCCGATCGGCTTGGTCGGGTGGCCGAAGGCCGGGTCGTCGAGGTCAACGATTACATGACTTAGCAGGGCGGCGATGCGATTGCGTCGACCGCACTGCCGATACAGCGCGATCGCGATGAGAGAACCGAGTTGTCCTTCGGTCATTGCGCCCAGGCTGAACAGCGGCATCTCCGGCACCTCCGCACTGCCCAGCTCCTGCTGAATCGCAAGGTTACCGACTTGAGGCCCGTTGCCATGTACAACGACCACGCGCCAGCCGGCGTCGAGCAGCGCGCAGACCGGTCGGGCCATGGCCGCGGCGTTCTCACGCTGCTCGTCATAGGTCCCGCGCTGACCCTCGGCAACGAGTGCATTTCCCCCGAGGGCGACTACCGCGGTCCTGGTCACGACCCCTCACTTCGCTGGACAATCAGCCGGTACGTCAACCGGCGTAGCAGAGCGAAATGTTTAGCATACTAAGTGATTATGAACGATAGTGAACGTCACCGGCGTAGACAAGACTGCTCGTGCCGGGGTGCTGGACGGCCATGACCGGACCCCCCGGCCCCATTCCTGCAGCGGTACTTGTCAGGTTCACCAGCGCGGAGTCTCGCCTTTACCCGATGGCCATGACTGACCCGGACGGCTACGAGCGCGCCATCACCCTGGTCGGCATGGTGGCCAACGAGTTGAGGCAGCAGTGCGCCGATATCGAGTCCGTGCTCGAGCGTCGCGACGAGTTGATCGCTGCACTGCCGGGGCTGGCGGCCGCGAAGGGTCTGGAACTCGCTGGGCTGCCGCCAGACGCAATAGTCGACGCCGCCTCCGCCCTGCGCTGTCGCGAGCTGCAAGCCCACGCTTGATCGTTGCGGCTGCGCACGCATCCCTTGACGCCGATATAGGCGATGCTTTTACTAAAGGTTACAGTTTGTCTCGTGAAGTAAACGCTGGGGAGGGCGGAGATGAACATGGGTCGCGGGGGTTCCGGCACAGTGTCACCCCTTGAATCAACTCCGACCCAGCCAGCAGAGCGCGTCGATGCTGCGGCGTCCCTGGCAAACCTGGTGGTCGACCTGCAGGCTCGTGGCCTCCGGGTAGAGGCGCCGCTCGAGCGTCGCCAAGGCGGCGCCGGGCCGACGGACTCTGGCATGCTCTGGGTCGGCGGTTTCCCGATCACGGTCCCGACTGACAACGCTACGGCGGCTGGCTAGCCTTATGTCCTGAAGGCGGAGGACGACGGATATGCGATCTTCGAGGGCAGTCAGCGGCTGGCTACCGCCTCGCCCCAGCAGCGCCCACGCTTCTACGACCTCACCACCGCTGACGGCATTCCGTACTGGAAGATTGGCCTGCTGCACCTCGACTCCTTCGCCAGCACAGTCGTTCAGACCTGCTCCTACTGGGGCAACGACGATCAATGCAAGTTCTGCGGGATCGGCCTCTCATTGGACTCGGGCAGGACGATCGTCAAGAAGAGCCCGGAGCAGCTGGCCGAGGTGGCCGCGGCAGCCAAGGAGCTCGACGGCGCCGTCGATGCGACGCTGACAACAGGAAGCTCCAACGGGGTCGACAAGGGCGCCCGATACGTCGCCCGATGCGGACATGCGGTCAAGGAGACGACCGGCCTGCCGGTGGAAGTTCAGTTCGAGCCGCCGATGAAGCTCGAAGTCATCGACGAGGTGGCCGCCCTAGGAATCGACTCGGTCGGCATCCACGTCGAGTCGTTCGACCCAGCCGTCCTTGTCCACGTCGCACCGGCCAAGGCCCGGACGGGCATCGACGGGTACTTCCGCGCCTGGGAACGCGCGGTTGACCGCTTCGGCGAGGGGCAGGTCTCGACGTACGTGATCCTGGGCATGGGAGAGGATCCGGAGCTGACCGTGCAGGGATGCCGTCGCGCAATCGACATGGGTGTCTTCCCCTTTGTCGTGCCCCTCCGCCCGGTCGCCGGCAGCCTGATGGAGGACGTCATGCCGCCGGACCGCGCCTACACCGAACGCATCTACCGACGTGTGGGCGCTTACATGGCCGAGCGTGGCATGGACACCAACGCCCCGAAGGCTGGCTGCGCGCGTTGCAAGGCCTGCTCCGGACAGCAGGGTGTCCAGCCGCTCCTGCAGATCGGCCCGCGTCCTGTGCAGTTCTCCTATGCCGGCTGAGCTGAGCCTGCCAGCGGCAGGGTTACCGCCTGCAGCCCCCCTTTCTCGGTCGGCAGCCTCTCGAGTCGTGTGCCGGCAGGTCGCCTCGGCGGCAGAGCTCGCCGACCACTTCGCCATCCGGCGCCGAATCTTCGTCGACGAGCAGGCGATCTTCACCGAGTCGGACCTCGACCTTCACGATCGGGACACGTCGGCCGTCGCCCTCATGGGGTATTGCGACGGTGTCGCCGCCGGCACGGTCCGGTTGTTCGCCATCGACCCAGCCGACGGCATCTGGCAGGGTGACCGCCTCGCGGTGCTCGCGCCCTACCGAACGCGCGGGCTGGGCGCCCCGCTGGTCCGTTGCGCCGTTGCGACCGCGGCGGTGCTCGGAGGTCACCTGATGAGCGCTCACATCCAGCTCCCGAATGTGCGGTTCTTCCAACGA
>Ga0307311_10000215_pt1 | contig 10207 bp, 10 predicted proteins | sample ER_DNA_198_FD_194511 | JGI IMG/M metagenome (GOLD analysis project Ga0307311, IMG submission 194511) | Bulk soil microbial communities from the East River watershed near Crested Butte, Colorado, United States - ER_DNA_198 | ecosystem: Environmental > Terrestrial > Soil > Floodplain | place...
CGCCCCAGATGAAGATCCCGACGCCGAAGTCGGCGGCGAGCCGTCCTCGGCCGACGAGCGCGGCCGCAGCGAGCGCGCCCAGCAAGCCGCCGACGCCGACGGCGGAATTGAGGAAGCCGACGCCGGCGTTCCCCGTGTCGAGCAGCTTCAGCGCTACCACGACGATCAGCACGTTGAGCATCCCGTCGACGAACGTCTGTGCGGAGAAGAGGCCGACGAGCAGGCGCAGCCGGCGCTCCCGAGCGATCGTGCGGAAACCGAGGAGCAGCTCGTCGACGACCGAGCCGGGCTCGACGACACTGCGCTCGACCGCGCCGGCCGGTCGTACGCCCACCACCAGGATCGCCGACCAGACGAGAGCCGAGGCCGTCACGATGAAGACGGCGCCCGGTCCGGAGACCGCGAGCAGCAGGCCCCCGATCGCGGGGCCTCCGAAGATGCCGATGCTCTCGATCGCGCTCGCGGAGACGTTCGCCGCAGTCAACTCCTCGGGTGTGCGGGCCAGCGAAGGAACGAGGGCAGCCTGGGCGGGACGGAACGCGGTCGCCGCAACACCGACGAGACCGGCGATCACGTAGATGACGATGGGGCTGGCATCGGCGTAGGCCGCGACAGCGGCTCCGGCGATAAGCAGCGCCCGTACGAGATCGGACACGACCATGACGAGACGCCGGTCGTAACGGTCTCCGAGCAGGGCCGCGAAAGGCGAGGCGAACGCGGCCGCGAGCCAGCGGGACAGGCCGACGATGCCGACCGCCGTGGCGCCGCCCTGCTCGTAGGCGTAGACGACGATGGCGATGCCGTAGGCCCAGGTCCCGATGAGCGATCCGGCCCATGCGAGCTGGATCCGGCGGAGGTCGGGGTTCGCAAAGACCTCCCGAAACGCTCGACTCGACCCGGCCAGCTGCCTCAGGAATCGCCGCACCGGGCGCAGGATCGCAGCCAGGGTTGTGTATTTGAAGGGCAGGAGGGAAGATTCCTCCCGGACGAACCGTCTAGTACCTGAAAACCGGCAATCCGCCGCGTCCCTTCTAGAAGGAGGATTTCAATGTCGGACGAGCGCTTGGAGCAGGACGAGGCCAAGGACGAGGACGTCGAGGCTCACCGCAAGCAGCAGCGTGCGGTCGAGGCCACCGACGAGCCCGGCACCGACGATTCAGACGACGTGGAGGCACATCGCAAGCAGGCGTAGCCTCCCGTTTTTCATGCATCGACGAAGCCCGGGCTAGCCCGGGCTTCGCGCTTTCTAGAGAAGCTTTTCGAGCTCTGCGAGCAGCCGCAGCGCGTTCGCGCGCGAACCGTCCTCTTCGTCTCGCTGCTGCTCGAGGGCCTCGGCCACGCGGGCGACCACGGCGAGGTCACCCTCGCCCACGAGGGCAGCCTGCGCCCGCCGGGCCCGCTGCAGGAGATCGAGGGCGATCGCGGCCTGGTTCGCGAACAGCCCGAGCAGGTCCATCTCGGCAAGCGTGAACCTCGTGTCCTGCGGCCGGTCGAGCACCTCCAGCACGCCGAGCGCGCGTTCATCGTGGAGGAGCGGCACGGCCATGAGCCCTTTGGGAACGAAGCCGGTGCTCTCGGCGGTCTCCCGGGAGAAGCGCGGATCCTGGAGAACATCCTCGATCACCAGCGGCTGCCGGCTGACGAGAACGAAACCGGCGATGCCGGTGCTGGACGGAAAGCGCTGGCCGACGAGCGAGTCGGAGCCTTCACCGGCAACTGCCTCGAAGACGAGCTCGTCGGCCTCTTCGTCCAGGAGGAAGATCGAAGACGCTTTGGCCTTGAAGATCGCCCGGGCCACGTCGACGATCGACTGCAAGAGCCCTCGGAACTGCTCCTCCGAGCCGAGCACGCCGGCGGCTACGGCCGCCCGCAGGTCGTCGCCGTCGCTCACTTGCCTCCCCCCACGTTGTTCGCCGCCAGGTAGAGCACGCTCTTTAGCTGGAACGGCGTCAGCTCCGGATGCTTCGACAGGACGAGCGCGGCAATGCCAGCTACGTGCGGGGTGGCGAAGCTGTTTCCGGTGCAGACGAGGCGGCCGCCGCCGTTCCACGCCACCTCGACATCGACACCCCTCGCGAAGAACTCGACCGGCGGCGCGGGGTTGTAGTAGTACTCGAGGGGATCCTGGCCCTCGTGGCTTCCGACGGAGATGACGCTCGAGAAGCGCCACGGATAGCTCTCGACGGGCATGTTGTGCGCAGAGGCGACCAGCATCGTCCGCTGGAAGTATGCGGTGTCCGCGAGCTCGTGCAGGAGGGACGCGAACTTCTGCTTCGTCGTCGAGAGGCTCATGTTGATGACGTCGTAGCCCTGCTCGATCGCCCACTTGAGGCCCTCGAGCAGGACGGCGCCGCTGCCGGTGTAACCGGCTCCGAGAACGCGGACGCTGACGAGGTCGCACTCCGGCGCCAGCGAGCGGATCACTCCGGCGCAGGCCGTGCCGTGGCCGCAAAGATCGCCCTGGGTGTCCTCCTCGTCGACGATCACCTCGTCGCCCTCGATCGAAATGGCGACCGACTGCTGAACCTTCCCGACCAGCGGATGCCCGTCCTCGATGCCGCTGTCCAGCACGCAGACCCGGGCGCCGGCACCCGTTGCCCCGCCCCACGCCCAATCCCGCGTGATCTCGCCGGGCCATTCCTCGGGCAGCGCGATCCGCTCGACCGCGGCGGCGGGGAGGCTCCAGGCGGGGAGTTCTTCCTCGGACACTCCCTCAAGGGTATGAGGCGCGGCTCAGGGAAGACAAGGCCTTCGTCGCGCGTCCTGTTGGCGAAGTGTTTCCGCAATCGCCGCAAGAGATCGCCCGAGACCGCCACGCCGACCTCCTTCGCGAGGCGACCCGGCAGCGATTGGCCGCAAGCATCCGCGAGGGGACGGAAACGGAGCGGCCGCTTCGGGTGCATGCGGGAGCACTTCGGTTGACCGCCGGCGTAGGAAGGGGCCTCACGCGGCGGTTGGCGGTTCGCGCCGCCTGATCTACTCCCGTGCCGCCCGCGCCTCTTCTGCGGCGCGGGCGGCGTTCTCTGCCAGCCTCCCCGCCTCGCGGACCCGCTCGTCGCGCGCCGAGGCCGTCAGGTTGACGCCCACCAGCTCGGCCGCCGAGCTCGCGGCCGCCGCCGCCAGAAGCGCTGCAATGACGGCATCCGCGTGAAACGCGGGATCGCCGTTTCTGGCCACGACAACCGCCAGCTCGGCAACGTCGGCGGCGGCCCGGGCGATCTGGAGCGGTGGCTCTGCCGCGCGGGCGTACGCTCGCCCGAGGGCGAAGTCCCGGCGCTCACCGGCCTGGGTGCCGTCGTCCTCGCGCGCCCGCAGCGCGGCTTCGTACTCCTCCGCGTCCGCCTGGGCGAGGGGAGCCGCACGGTCGCGCAGGGACTCGGCCTGCGCGGCGATCCCCCTGCTTTCGGGCCACGCCGTCGAGGTTCTGGCGATCTTGGCCAGCAACGCCGCGGCGAGGGCGGTGACGAGAGCTGCGGCGGAGCCGCCCCCCGGGGTCCGTCCCGCAGCCGCGACATCGTCGAGGAACTCCCGCAGCGACCTGTCCAGCAAGGCCATGCGGGGATTGTGATCGAAGTGCTACGTGGACTTGAAGCGAACCCGCAGCTCTTCGACGACCGCCGGGTCGCGCTCGTAGCCCTCGGCCTCGAGCGCAGCCTCGAGATCGGCGACGAGACGGGCACGGAACTCGGCATCGGCCTCGGCACGGGCGACGATCTCGTCGAGCTCGGCCTTCGCGAGCGGCAACTCTTGCGCTGCCCGCACCCACGCCTCGGGCGCAGGCGGCAAGGCCCGGATCAGGCGTGCGAGGCGCTCTTCGTCAAAAGCGGTCATCGTGAACCAGACGCGGGACCGGCGTCGTTTCTTCCCTCGAGGAGCTCACGGAGGCGCGCCAGGCATCTCGAGATCCGGCTGGCGATCGTGCCGGAGGGCAGGTCGAGGTCCTCCCCGATCGTCTTGTAGCTCTCGTCCCGGGCGAAGAACCGGTCGAGGATCTCCCGGCAGTGCTCCGGTATCTCGGCCAGCGCCTCGTGGACCGTGAGCGCCTCTTCGAGCAGCGTCAGCGTCTCCTCGCTCCCTGCGAGCTCCAGCTCTTCGTCGGCCGTGGGCCGTTCGCGGGCCGAGGCGCGCAGGCGATCGATGCAAAGACGGCGGGTCAGTTGGGCGAGCCAGGGACGCACCGCGGCATCGTCGCGGAGACCGTCGAGATGCTGGTACGCGCGCGCGAACACTTCTTGGAAGACGTCCTCCGCATCGGCGTCCGAAAGCCGGAAGGCCTGGACGGAGATCGCGTAGACGTACCGGGAGAACCTGTCGACGAGCTCGGCCCAGGCCTCCTGGTCGCCGGCACGGCAACGCGCAACGAGCTCACTGTCGGTCAGCGCCTGGGCCATGCCAGAGATTCTGACGGGTTGCTACGTCGTCAGGCGGCCGGGGATTGGCCGGCATTGTTCCCGAGCTGCTTCGTCCACCACTCGGATTCGCGGCGATCGAAGTTCTCCTGGAGCTGTGCGACGTACATGGAGAGGTCGCTCTCACGGGTCGAGAGAGTCGCCTCGAGCTCGGCGCCGGCCTTCTCGCGCTGCTCGAGCCGCTGCTCGCGAACCTCGAACTCGGCCTCGAGCTGTGCCTCCCGGAGGTTCAGAGCGGCATCGCGCTCCTCCAGCTCCTTCGCGCGGGCGGCGAGGACCTTCTCCCGCTCGTCGAGTCCCTTCTCCTTGCCCTCGTAGCGGCTCCGCGAGGCGAGGATCGCCTGCTCGGCCTTGTTCAGCCCGGCCTCCCTCGCCGTGAGCTCCTCGTCACGCTGCTTCAAGCGGCGCTCGGCGAGCTCGTCGACCTCGGGCTTCTGCGCCTCTTCCGCAGCGCGGCGTAGCGCCGCCTCCTGGCGGTGGAACTCGGCTTCGCGGGCCATCAGCTCAGCCTCACGCCGTTCGATGTTCGCGACCTGCGCTAGAGCGTCTCTCGCAACCGCATCCCGTTCCCGAAGATCGCCCTCGAGCTGCTCGAGTCGCGCAGTGAGGTCGCTTGCGCGAGCCGAGAGCTCCAGCTCGCGCTGATCCAGCTCGCGCGCACGCGCGACGAGCTCTTCCTGATTGCCGGTGCTGTTGGCGGCGAGCTCGGCCTCACGCTTGTCGAGCACCTTCTCACGAGCTTCGATCTGAACCCGAGCCTGTGTCGCTTCGCGCTCGGCCTTGGCGAGCGTCGTTTCGCGTTCGGCGAGCGCCTTCTCGAGTGATCGGACCTGTTCCTCCTTGGCGCGAGCTTTCTCCTCGCTCTCGGTCAGGGAGCGCATCAACTTCTCGTGGCGTGCCTCGGTCTCACGGAGGCCGCTGGAGACACGCGCCTCCGACCGGGCGAGCTCCTTCTCCTTCTGTGCGAGGTCCTCGACCTTTTCCTTGAGGTCCTTTGCCGCGGCCGCACGTTCCGCGTCGGCGTTCTTCAGCTCGTGGACTTTCAGCTCGACCGTCCGCTCACGCTTGGCGAGCGACGCCTCGGTCTTCCCGAGCGTCTCCTTCAGCTCGAGCAGGCCGTCGAGCTCGACGAGCCGCTGGGTCATCTTCCGCTCGCGCTCCTCGAGCTCCGCCTCCGTAGCCGCGAGGGCAGCCGCGCGCCGATCGAGTGCGGCGGACTGCTCGGCCAGCACCTGCTCTTGCTGGACCTCGCGGCCGGAGACGTCGACCTGCTCGGTGAGCGACGCTCTGAGCTCCTGCTCGCGCGCGAGCGAGGCATTCAACTCGAGACGCAGCGCCTCGACGTCGGGTGCCTCTACCTCGACCGCGGCGGCGATTGCCTCGCCGGGAGATCGCGGCTCGGGCTGATCCTTCTTCTCGAGCTTGGCTCTAAGACCGGAGCCGAAACCGCCCTCGATGCCGTGTTCAGTCACCGACATCCCTCTGCCTAAAGCGTGAAGACCTTGGCGATGTTGATGAAGGCCGGCCCGAGGATCACGATGAACATGGCCGGGAAGATGAAGAGCACCGTCGGGAAGAGCATCTTGATCGGCGCCTTCATCGCCTTCTCCTCGGCGAGCATCTGACGCTTCAAGCGCGAGTCGCCAGCCTGGATGCGAAGGATCCGGCCGAGGGAGATACCGAGCTGGTCGGCCTGGATGATCGCGCGCACGAAGCTCGACATCTCAGCGGATGCGCTGCGCTCGGCCATCTTCTTGAGCGCTTCCTGGCGTCCTTCGCCGATGCGCATCTCGCCGAGGGCGAGCTCGAACTCCTCGATGAGCGGTCCGTCCATGTGCTCGGTCAACTTCTGCACGGCCCCGTCGAAACCAAGCCCGGCTTCGACACTCACCGAGAGAAGGTCCAGTGCGTCGGGCAGATCCTGTGCGACCGCTGTCTGGCGCCGCTGAACTTTGCCGTTCAGATAGACGCTGGGAGCGACGAACCCGAGGAACCCCGCGCCCAGACCCCAGAGAATGGCCTGCTTCGGCGCGGCTGCGCCGCCCAGCAGGATCCCGAACACGAAGCCTCCGATACCCATGATGCCCTTGGCGGCGATGATCGTCATCGGCGAGGTCTTCCGCATGCCTGCGGCCATGAGACGCCCGGAGACGGACTCGACGCTGGTGCGTGGGTTCACGCGCAGCATCAGCCGCGCGGCCTTGGCGATGAAAGGCTCGAGAGCCCGCTCGCGGAATTTCGGCATTTCCTTGCCTGTGGCGGTGCGAATGAGCCCGTAGTGGGCGGCGCGGTGCACCAGGTTCCTGCGTGTGCGCATCGGTGAGCTGGCCAGCTCCGCGAAGAAGAAGGCGGCGGCACCCACGGCTGCGATGGCGATGATCAAAAGCATGGCATCAACCTCTGAAGGAGACGATTTTCTTGAGGATCAGGGAACCGATGGTCATCATCCCGAGGCCCAGGAGCATCAGCATCTGGCCCACGTGAGTGTGGTACAGCGGGTGCATGAAGTCGCGGTTGATCAGCGTGATGCCCCCCGCCAGCAAGAACGGGATGGCCACCAGCGTGTAGGCGGACATACGTCCCATCGCGGTGAGCGCACGAACCTTGCGCGCGAACTGCTGCCGCTGCCGGACCGTGTCGGCGACCATGTCGAACAGTGTCGCCAGCGAGCCGCCGACCTGCCGCTGAATGGTCACTGCGGTGATCGCGAACTCGAAGTTCTTCGAGCCGAGGCGCTCGGACATGTCGGCGAGCGCGTCGTCCATCGATCGGCCGAGCGACGCCTCGGTCAGCACGCGCTTGATCTCCTTGTTCGCCGGCGGGTGTCCTTCGTCCACCACTGCCTGCAGGCCCTGCTTGAACGAGTGGCCTGCCTTGAGGGAAGCGGCGATCGTGATCAGCAGATCCGGCAGCTGATCCTCGAAGGCCTGAAGGCGCCTGCGCATCTTCAGCCAGACCCACCCGAACGGCAGCGAGCCGACGACGACCATGCCAAGGATGGTGATGATCGGGGACATTCCGAACAGGGTCGCGAGCAGCCCGAACGCGACAGCCGAGCCGACGGCGATCCAGAAGAACTCCACCGTCCTGATCGGGATGTCGGCACGCTCGAGCATGCGGCCGATCCAGCGCCACTGCTTGAGGTTCCCGAGCAGACGCTCGGTGGCGCTGAACATCGACGTAAGCATCTCCGAACGGCGCTTCTTCCGTTGCAGCTTCGTGTTGCCGTGCGACTCGCCGGTGTGAGCCGCGATCCGGCTGCGGACCCAAGAACCGCGGGCACCCTTGAGGAAGAAGAGGCTGGCGAGCAGCACGAGCCCGGCGACGAGGCCGGCGAGACCCAGCGGGCCGCTCGGGCCGTAGGCGCCCTTGGGAAGGAGCTTCGACGGCGCCGGGGGCGCGCCGCTGCCCGACGTGTGGGGAATGGCCACGCGCTGGAGCGCGGAGCCTTCACCGACGACGGCAGCGGTCAGACGGATGAGGTCTCCGGGGCGCGCGGCGGTGACGTACTGCATGCGCCAGGTTCGCTTGAGCACTTCACCGATCGTCCCGTACACCGACTTCAGCGCCGCCGTCGAGGAAGCACCGTAGTACTGGCCTCCTGTTGCGCTGGACAGCTGCTCGAGCGGCGCGGAAGTGAAGCCCTCGCCCTCGATACCGATCGTGTAGACCGCCGCGTTGGCGGCGCGTGCTGCCGAGATCGCCTGCGTCAACGTGAGCCTGCTTGCGTTGTCGGCGCCGTCGCTCAGCAGGATGATCACGCGACCGGGAAGAGGATTCGAGCTTGCGAGCTGCGCGGCGAGCGCGACACTGTCGTACAGCGCGGTGCCGCGAGCCGAGTCGACCTTTAGGCGCGACAGTGCACCGTCGCCGTCCTGCACAGCCGTGGAGAACGGAGAGAGCGCCACCGCCCGGGAACCGAACGCAACGACGGAGACTTCGTCCGCGCCCTGCTTCGCAGCGACGAACGCGCGGGCCGCCTCGCCTGCATTGGCGAGCGGAGCTCCGCGCATCGACTGCGACCGGTCCACTGCGAGCACAATCGCCTTCGCACGACCGAGGTTCTGCAGCTGTAGCCCGGCAACGGGTGAGCCGTTTTCCGAGACCGCAGGCACGACCTTTGCACCGGCCGGGGAGACGACCGTCGCATGGATCGTGGGATATGCGCTCGTATCGACGCCCCGGAGCTGGACCGCGGCCCCGGTGGCCGCCGGCAGCACGAGAGCCACGAGTGCGACTCCCGTCAGGATTACTCGGTTCCGTCTCACTGAAAGGCGCCCTTGAACTTCGAGGCCTGGTGACCCTGTCCGACTGCAGGAGCACTCGAGTCGTCCGTCGTGAAGAAGCTCGGCTGGAGGACGACGCCGTTGGCGGCCAGCTTGTCGAGGAAGTTCGGCTTCAGGCCCGAGCACGTCAGGGGCGACAGAAGGCGAACCGCCCCAGCGTTGCCGGACTGAGACTGCTCGTCCGGCGGCTTGGCGATGAAGATGTCCTGGAGGGTGATCACGTCGGACTCCATGCGCAGGACCTCGGTGACGTGCGAGATGCGCCGCGAACCGTCGACGAGACGGGTGATCTGTACGAGCAGGTCGAATGCACTCGACACCTGCTCGCGGATCGCCCGCAGCGGCAGCTCCACGCCGGCCGTGAGGACGAGCGTCTCGAGACGGGAGAGCGCGTCACGCGGCGAGTTCGCGTGGATCGTGGTGAGCGAGCCTTCGTGGCCCGTGTTCATCGCCTGGAGCATGTCCAGGGTCTCTGGGCCGCGGACCTCACCGACGATGATCCGGTCAGGGCGCATTCGCAGTGCGTTGCGGACGAGCTCGCGGATGCGGATCTCTCCCTGGCCCTCGATGTTCGGCGGGCGCGACTCCAGCGTGATCACGTGCTCCTGCTGAAGCTGGAGCTCTGCCGCGTCCTCGATCGTGAGGATTCGCTCGTCGCCCGGAATGAACGCGGACATCGCGTTCAGGGTCGTCGTCTTACCGGTACCGGTACCACCGGAAATGAGGATGTTCAGCTTGCCCTTGACGCAGGCGGCGAGGAACTGGGCCGCCTTCGGGGAGAGGGATCCGAAGGAGATCAGGTCGTTCATCGTGTACGGGTCACGCGAGAACTTCCTGATCGTCAAGGTCGGCCCTCTGAGGGCCAGTGGCGGGATGATGGCGTTGACGCGGGAGCCGTCGGGGAGACGTGCGTCGACCATCGGAGACGACTCGTCGACTCGCCTGCCGATCTGCGAGACGATCTTGTCGATGATGCGCAGCAGGTGGGAGTTGTCCGCAAACGCGGCGTTGGTGCGGTCGATCTTGCCGAGCCTTTCGACGTAGATCCTGTCGAAGGCGTTCACCATCACCTCTGTCACGGAGTCGTCCCGGAGGAAGGGCTCCAGCGGGCCGTAGCCGAGGATGTCGTCGGTGATCTCGCGGATGATCTGACGCCGCTCGTCGCGGGTCAGCGGCGTCCGGTCGAGAACGAGCTGCTCCGTGACGGCACGCGTCACCCGCTCGTTCAGGTCACCGGTGCCCTCCCGCTTGAAGAGCTCGGCGCCCAGCGTGGCGATGCACGCATGGTGAATCCGGGTCTTGAGCTCGGCGTACGGGTCCTGCGCAACGGTCGGCCCTGACGGCTCGTGGGGCGAACCGTTCGTCGGCAGCTCGGCCGTCGCAAGGCCACCGACCCCGTTCGAGGTCTTGAGACGATCGTGGAGGCCCATGGTTTACGACCTCGCCAGTGCCGGCAGGAGGCGCCGCTTCTTGCCCTCTTCCTTGGGTGCGAGGAACAGCTCCTTCGCCATC
>Ga0307311_10000227_pt1 | contig 10018 bp, 12 predicted proteins | sample ER_DNA_198_FD_194511 | JGI IMG/M metagenome (GOLD analysis project Ga0307311, IMG submission 194511) | Bulk soil microbial communities from the East River watershed near Crested Butte, Colorado, United States - ER_DNA_198 | ecosystem: Environmental > Terrestrial > Soil > Floodplain | place...
GAGAGCGCGCGGGCGGCGGCGCAGCTGCTCGGCGACGAGCGCGTTCGGACGCTCGACTCGCAGAGCGCGTCGGCGGCGATCGCGATGCTCGGGCTCGCAATCCAGCGCAGGCTCGAGCGCGGCACGAGCGACGACGAGGTGGACGAGCTCGTCGAGCGCTATCGCCAGGAGACGGGTCTGCTCTTCACCGTCGAGACGCTCGAGTACCTGGCGCGTGGCGGGCGCATCGGCCGGGCGCGCGCCTGGGCGGGCGAGCTGCTGAACATCAAGCCGATCCTGACGATTAAGGACGGCGAGGTGATCCCGGTCAAGCGTGTGCGTGGCAACCGAAAGGCCTTCCTCGAGTTCGAGTCCGCGTTCACGAGCTCGACGCGCGACGTGGCGGGCCTGCGTGTCGGGATCGCGCACGCGGAGGCCCCGGAGCGGGCGGAGGCGCTCAGGGAGCTCGTACGTCGCACCCGGCCGGCGGCGGAGCTCGAGCTGGTCACGACTCTCGGCCCGGTCGTCGGCGCCCACGCGGGGCCGGGCACGGTTGGCTTCTTCTGGTTCGACGACGTCGAGTAGCCGCAACGGTTCCTAGACTGGCCGGGTGCCCAAAGGCTTTGCCGGAGAGGACGCGCCCAAGAGCTGGCCCAGGCTGCCGGGGACGCCGCGACCCGAGAACGCGGAGCGGCCGGTGGCGTCGCTTTCCGGGGTCGGGCCTTCGTTGGAGAAGAAGCTCGCAAAGCTTGGGCTGCGCAGCCTCCGCGACCTGCTCGAGCATCGGCCGCATCGGTACGAGACCGCCGTGCCCGAGCGGCGCATCGCCGACCTGCTCGCGGGGGAGGAGACCGCCATCGCGGGCGAGGTGCGGTCGGTCTCGGTGCGGCGACCGCGGCGGAATCTGGCGATCGTCAACGCCCGGGTCGGCGACGAGAGTGGCGAGATCGTCGCGGTTTGGTTCAATCAGGCGTGGCTCGAAGAGAAGCTGCAACCCGGGACGCACGTGCGCCTGCGCGGCCAGCTCAAGCGCAACGGCTTCCAGGTGCGCTCCCACGACCTGAACGGTGTCTCCGCGACCGCCGACTTCGCGCCGGTCTACCCGGCGAGCGAGGAGGTGCTGCCGAAGCGGCTGCGGGCGCTCGTCGAGCGAGCGCTGCCGCACGCACGCGACCTTCCCGATGTTCTGCCGGCGCCTTTGAAGGTGAGCGAGCGGTTGCCGTTGCGCGCCGACGCGCTCGTCGCGTTGCACCGGCCGCGCTCGGAGGAGGAGGGGGAGGAGGGCCGGCGCCGGCTCGCTTTTGACGAGCTGCTCGTGCTCCAGGTCGGCCTCGCGCGGGCACGCGCCGGACGCGACGCCGCCGTCGCGCCTGCGCTCGGGGAACCAGGCGAGCTCGTGCGCCGCTACAAGGAGCTGCTGCCGTTCACGCTCACGCCGGACCAGGACCGGGCGATCGAGGAGATCGACGGCGACCTCGCGCGGGCGGCACCGATGCAGCGCCTGCTGCAGGGCGACGTTGGCTCGGGCAAGACCGTGGTCGCTCTCTACGCACTGCTGCGGGCGGTGGAGGCGGGGCAGCGTGGCGCGCTCATGGCACCGACGGAAACCCTTGCTGAGCAGCACTTTCTTACGGTTGAACCTCTTTGCACGCAGCTCGGCGTGAGCGTGGTCCTGCTCACCGGCTCGGTCAAGTCGGAGGTCGAGGGCGCGCAGATCGTGGTCGGCACGCACGCGCTGATCCAGGAAGGCGTCGTGCTCGAGCAGCTTGCCGTCGCTGTCGTCGATGAACAGCACCGCTTCGGCGTCGAGCAGCGCCGGGCCCTCGTCGAGGGGCGCACGCCGCACGTGCTGCACATGACCGCCACGCCGATCCCGCGCACGCTCGCTCTTACGGTCTACGGCGATCTGCACGTAACGGAGATCGCGAAGCCGCCCGCGAGCCGGAAGCCGATCGTCACCTCCTGGGTGACCGCGGAGCGAAGCTCGGAGGCTTACACGCGACTGCGCAAGCATCTCGATGCTGGACGGCAGGCATACGTTGTGTGCCCGCTGATCGAGGATTCGGAGACCTCGCAGGCGCGCGCTGCGGAGGGGGAGGCCGAGCGGCTGCAACGCGTGGAGCTGAAGGGCTACCGCGTCGGCCTTTTGCACGGGCGCCTGCGGCCTGGCGACCGGCGCGAGCTGATGGCCCGCTTCAAGGCGGGCGAGCTCGACGTCCTAGTCGCCACAACCGTGATCGAGGTCGGCGTGGACGTCCCGAACGCGACGATCATGATCGTCCAGGAAGCAGACCGCTTCGGGCTCGCGCAGTTGCACCAGCTCCGCGGGCGGGTGGGGAGAGGTGCCGAGCAGTCCTACTGCCTGCTCATCTCGCGGCAGCGTGAGGAGTTGACCGACAACGCCCAAGAGCGGCTGCAGGCGCTGGTCGACTCGACGGACGGCTTCGAGTTGGCAGAAAAGGACCTCGAGCTGCGTGGAGAGGGCCAGCTGATGGGCACGAGGCAGGCAGGGATCTCCGAGTTCCGCTTCACGAAGCTACGAGCCGACCGGCCGTTGCTGGAGCGGGCGCGCGCTGCGGCGGAAGGGCTCGTCGCGTACGAGGGCCCCTTGGCCGACCAGGTCGACGCGCTCTTCCAGCGGAAGGAGGTGGCGGCGTGAGCTCGCTCGGGCGGCTGCGGCTCGTCCGGGCGCTGAAGGCCCGCGACGACGCCAAGCGCTGGAAGGCCGCCACGGCGCTCTCCCAGGTCGACGATCCACGGACGCTGCGCCGTGTCGAGCGCTTGCTCGAGAAACGGGGCCACGACCAGGGGCGCGCCGCCGCGGCGTACGTGCTTGGGTTCAGCGGCGAAACCGACGTCTCGGACGTCCTTGCGCGGCGGCTCGCGGACACCGATGAGAGCCCTCTCGTGCGCGCCCACGCGGCGGAGGCGCTCGGTCATCTCCTCCAGTACCAGCAGGTGATCGTCGACATCCGGACGGCGATCGTCTCGTGCCTCCGCGATCCCGAGCCCGAGGTGCGCTTCTGGAGCGTCTTCGCGGCCGGCGTCCTGAACCTGCAGGAGTCGCGGCCACAACTCGAGCGGCTGAAGGGCGACGAGGCGATCGTCGAGGGCTGGTGGACCATCGGCCAGGAGGCCGAATGGGCGCTCCGCTGCCTCGACGGCGAGGAAGACCCGCCGCTGCCCGAGCCTGCCTAGGCTCTCGCCGTGCGAATCATCGCCGGCTCACGGAAAGGGTCCCGCATCTTCGCGCCGAAGGGCACCGAAACCCGCCCGACCGGCGACCGGGTTCGCGAGGCCGCGTTCAACCTGCTCGGCCCCGGCGCGGCCGAGGGCGCGTCGGTGCTCGACCTCTTCGCCGGCTCCGGCGCGATGGGGCTCGAGGCGCTCTCCCGCGGCGCCGAGAGCGCGACCTTCGTCGAGTCGGACCGCGACGCCTGCCGCACGATCAACCGCAACCTCGACAAGCTCGACCTCAGCGGCGCGAAGGTTCTCTGCCAGGACGCCCTCACCGCCCTCCGCGCCGACGCCCGCGCGGGCAGGCGGTACGATCTCGTGCTCGTCGACCCGCCTTACCGGAGGTTTTCTTCCCTGCAAAACGCGCTGATTCAGTACCTGCCTGAAGTTCTCGAGCCCGGCGGGCTCCTCATCGTCGAGACCGCAGCGAGCGACGAGCCTGAGTTGCCGCTGCCCAAGCTCAAGAGCCGCCGCTACGGAGCGGCGCGCCTGACCCTGTTCGAGCGCGATGACTGACCAGCACCCGCTGACCGCGATCTGCCCGGGCTCCTACGACCCGGTCACCCTCGGCCACCTCGACATCATCACGCGCGCCGCGTCCATCTTCGATCGCGTCGTCGTCGGCGTGGTTCGCGACCCCCACCACAAGGGGACGATGTTCAGCGTCGAGGAGCGAGTCGGCTTCTTGAACGAAGCGCTCGGCGACCGGGACAACGTCGAGGTCGCGGTCTTCTCCGAGCTCGTGGTGGACTTCGCCCAGCGCTGGGGCGCGAAGACCATGGTCAAGGGCCTGCGGGTGATCTCCGACTTCGAGTGGGAGTTCCAGATGAACCACCTCAACCGCACGCTGGCTCCGGACATCGAGACCCTCTACGTGATGGCGAGCCCGCAGTACAGCTTCGTCTCCTCGAGCGGCGTGAAGGAGATCGCGTCCTTCGGCGGAAAGGTGGACGAGCTCGTGCCCGAGGCCGTCGCACGCAGGTTCAAGGAGCTCTTCCCGGACGGACGGCCAGGAACGCCGGAGAACCCACAAGAGTGACCGACACCGACAAGCTCGAGACGTTGCTGGGCGCGGAAGGCGAGGTGCGCCTCGGCCGCCGCGACGCGCAGGACGTGTTGCAGAAGCTGCGCGCGCGGGGCGCTGTGAGCGATTCCGCGGACCGGCTCGAGGCACGGCTTGCGCACTCCGACGAGGTCGTGATCGCGCCGAACGAGGCCCAGGCGCTGCTCGAGGAGCTCCGTGCCAGCGGCCGCCGCTGGATCTCCGGCACCGACGCGCCGCGCGAGGAGCCTCCGCCGCCGGCTCCTGAACCGGAGCCGGAGCCCGAGCCGGAGCGTCGTGGAGGCCTGAGTAGGTTATGGCGCCGGTAGCAGCCGATACGCGCCTGTAAACTCCGCAAACCTATGGATGTACTGGTTCTGATCGACAAGCTCGACGACCTCGTGCACAACGCGAAGGCCGTTCCGCTCACCGACCAGGTGCGTATCGATCGCGAGGAGATCTACGACATCCTCGACCAGATGCGGGCGACGATCCCCGAGGAGATCAAGCAGGCGCGCTGGATTGTGAAGGAGCGCCAGGAGATGCTCGCGGAGGCCAAGCGCGAGTGCGACCGGATCTTGGGCGAGGCTCGCGAGCAGGCCGTGCGTGAGGCCTCCCAGACCGAGATCGTCAAGCTCGCCGAGCGCCAGGCCGGGGACATCGTCGAGGACTCGAGACGGCAGGCGCGCGAGACACGGCTCGAGATGGAGGACTGGGCCGACTCGATCCTCTCGACGCTCGAGGTCAACCTCGACAAGTTCCTGACCGCGGTCAAGCGGGGTCGCGAGCGGCTGCACGAGCGCTCGCAGGAATCGGTGGTCGCAGGAGTGGCCGCCGAGAGCTCCAACGACGACCACCCCTTCTGACGACGTGGTCACGGTGTCGCTTGTGTCGACCGGTCATTGCCGACGGACGCACAGGCAGAGCCTGCGCGTCCTGACGACGGCGTCGCAAGCGACGCCTTAGAGGCCGCATTGGACACCTACCTGGCCGTCGCGAGCAAGCGCGACTGGCGCAGCTACGCGCCCGACCGGCCGGTGCCGCCGGAGGTGGAGCGGCGCATCCTCGACGCGGGCCGAGTGGCGGGAAGCGCCATGAACCGGCAGCCGTGGGTCTTCGTGGTCGTCGAGAGCCCGGAGGCGAAGGAGCGGGTCGCTCAGGTGGTCCACGCGCAGGACAACGTGCGCACCGCTGCCCTGGCGATCGCGATCGCGACCGAGGGCGGCAAGGCGGCGCTCGACGTCGGTCGCGCGATGCAGAACATGTTCCTCGTCGCCTGGAACGACGGGGTCGTCTCGTGCCCGAACGGGATGCCAGACGCGGCCGCAGCCGCCCGCGTCCTCGGTCTCGAGGACGGCCTGCTGCCGGTCAGCATCCCGAGCTTCGGCTATCCGAAGCGGCCGCTCGACCCGGAGTCGAAGGCCCCGGAGGAGTGGAGCGCGGAGGCCAACCGCAAGCCCCTCGAGGAGCTCGTTCGGCGCGTCTAACGAGCCGGTGCGCAAGCCCGGTCTGGGTCGACCGGTCATTGCAGACGGACATACGGGCAAAGCCCGTACGTCCTAAGAACGGCGCCGCAAGACGGCGCCTTAGGGGTTGCTACCGTGATCACATGACCACGTTGAACCTGCGCACGATCAAGCTTCGCTCGGGCGAGCAGTTCCGGGACGAGCTGGAGATCGAGCTCGAGCCGCTCGAGCTCGGCGGCCAGAACTACCTGCCGGTTCCCCAGAAGGTGCCCGCCGAGGTGACGATCACTCGCGCCTCGACCGGGACCGTGTTCGAGCTGAGCTACCGCGTGCTCCTGCACGGGCCGTGCTACCGCTGCCTCGAAGACGCCGCGCTCGAGCTGCCGATCTCGGCGCGCGAGTATCAGGCGACGACCCCCGAGTCGGACGAGATGCGCACGCCCTACCTCGACGACGACAAGCTCGACCTTTCGGGCTGGGCACGCGATGCGCTGGCTCTCGCGCTGCCCGACAAGATCCTTTGCAAGCCCGATTGCGCCGGCCTCTGCCCGGTCTGCGGCAAGGATCTGAACGCCGAGCCGCACGAGCACGACGAGCCCAAGACCAACTCGCGCTGGTCGGCGCTCGAGGGGCTCAGAGAGCGGCTCTAGTCGTCGCGTCCGTGGCCGCCGCAGTGGCCTGAGTGGTCGAAAAGCCGCCGGAGCCGGGCTTCGCCCGGCGGGAGGCTAGCCAACACGAAAGCCATCGGCATCGGGATGTGAACTGGCGGCTCCTGCAGCCGTGGTACTCAGCTGCCGCTCGCAAGGAGGGGGCTCGTGGGGGAACCAGGGGTTCCCACACGTCATGGCTATACTCCGCCGCCAATGGCCGTCCCCAAGAAAAAAACCTCCAAGTCGCGCCGGGACAAGAGGCGCGCCACGCATCGGATCGAGGCGCCGCGCGTGAACACCTGCCCGCAATGCGGACGGCCGAAGCAGCCGCACCGGATGTGCCCGAACTGCAAGACGTACAACGGCCGCGAGATCGAGCCCTTGCGAACGCCGACGCCTTGAGTACAAACGCCCGTGCGTCCTGAGGTCGGCATCGCACGCGATGCCTTAAGGGGCTGGGTTACCGAGAGATGACCCGCGTCGCAGTTGACGCGATGGGCGGCGACCAGGCCCCGGAAGAGATCGTCGCCGGCGCGCTCGAAGCTTCCTCAGCGGAACTCCAGCCGATTCTGTTCGGCCCTGCCGGCCTCGACACGGGCGGCCTGGAGCTCGTCGAGACGACGCAGGTGATCGGAATGGACGAGAAGCCCGCGGAGGCGGTAAGGGCCAAGCCCAACAGCTCGCTCGTCGCCGCCTGCCGGGCGGTGGGCGAGGGCAAGGCCGACGCGGTCCTGTCCGCCGGGAACACCGGCGCGATGCTGGCGGCCTGCTTCCTGGAGCTGCGTCGCCTGCCTGGAGTCGCGCGCCCGGCGATCGCCGTCGTGATCCCGGCCAAGCGCGGCCCCTCGGTGCTGCTGGACTCGGGCGCGAACGCGGATGCGCGGCCCGAGCACCTGCACCAGTTCGCGCACATGGGCGCCGTCTTCGCCGAGGACGTGCTCGAGGTGCGCGATCCCGAGATTCGCCTGCTTTCGATCGGCGAGGAGCCGGAGAAGGGCAATCAGCTGACGCTCGAGACGCACGCGCTTCTGGCCACCGACGAGAGCCTCAACTTTGGCGGGAACACGGAGAGCCGCGACCTTCTGGTCGGCGCTGCGCACGTCGTCGTCTGCGACGGCTTCACCGGCAATGTCGTCCTGAAGCTGATGGAAGGGACGATCCTGACCGTGCTCGAGGAGCTCCGCGCGGAGATCGTCTCGAGCCGGCGCGGCCGAATCGGCGGCCTGCTCGTGCGCCCGGCAGCACGTGGTCTGCGCCAGCGGCTCGACCCCGAAACCTACGGCGGCGCCTACCTTCTCGGCTTGCGCGGGCTCGCCGTGATCGCCCACGGGAACTCGTCACGGCGCGCCATTGCGAACGCGATCCGGCTCGCCGCACGGGGAGTCGAGCACGACGTTGTGGGTCGTCTCGGCCAGCGACTGCCGGAAAGAGTGTTAGCATCCGCGCGCTCTGAAGCCCCCGGCAAGTGAGGTGAAATGGCAGCGTCACGAGAGGAAGTGTTCGAGCGGGTCAAGGAAGTCCTGACGGAGCAGCTCGGAGTCGACGAGAGCGAGGTCACTGAGGAAGCCTCGTTCCAGGAGGACCTCGACGCAGATTCACTCGATCTCGTGGAGCTGATCATGGAGCTGGAGGACCAGTTCGGGATCAAGATCTCGGACGACGACGCGCAAAAGATCCAGACCGTCGGGCAGGCCGTCGACTACGTCTCCACGCACCAGTAGCCGCGCCCCGGGCGGCCGGCCCGAGGAGCTGATGACGCTCATCGACCGGCTGCCGGGCGAGCTGCTGGAAAACGTCTTCACGCACAGTTCCTGGGCGCCGGACCGCGCGTCCTCGTACGAGCGACTCGAGTTCCTCGGCGACAGCGTCCTCGAGCTGGCGATCGCGCGGGCGCTGTACGAGCGGTATCCGGACTCCTCCGAGGGCGGGATGGCGAAGATCCGCTCGCACGTCGTCTCTCGCGCGAGCTGTGCCGTCGTCGCGCGCGAGCTCGGCCTCGGCAAGCGCCTCGCCGAACGCGGCGCCAAGCAAGCGCCGGCGGACGAGCTCGACCGGCTGGCGCGAAACCGCAACGTCCTCGCTGCGCTGCTCGAAGCCTCGCTCGCCGCGCTCTACCTCCAGCACGGCTTCGAGCCGATCCGGGATGCGGTGGTCGCAGCGTTCGACGGGCGCATCACCTATGCGCTGACGACGCACGTCGATCACAAGACCGAGCTCCAGGAGGAGCTCGCCCGCCAGGGGCGGCAGGTCGCCTACAGCGTCCTCGATGTGGCAGGGCCGCCGCACGACCGCACGTTCACCTGTGCCGCCGTGATCGACGGCGAGGAAGCGGGCGTCGGTACCGGCCGGTCGAAGAAAGACGCCGAGCAGGCAGCGGCGCGCGAGGCGCTCGACCGGCTCGCGCGCGCGGCGTGAATGATGTTTGACCTTGACGCCGAGAGCGCAACCAACGCTTGAGGAGGTGCCAATGGCAAAGATGATCAATTGCGCGTGCGGCGAGACGATCCGCGGCGAGACCGAGGACGAGGTGCTGGATAACGCCGAGGAGCATGTCCGCACCGCGCACGCCGACATGGCTGACCAGTTCCCGCGCGAAAAGCTCGCGGGCATGGTCGAGGACGCCTAGCGACACCGCGGGCGCCGCCATCCGCGGCGCCCGCTAGCGTCCCTCGCGCGTGCACCTTCGTGCGATCAAATTGCGGGGCTTCAAGTCGTTCCCGGAGGCCGTCGAGGTGCGCCTCGAGCCGGGGGTGGCGGTCGTGGTCGGGCCGAACGGCTCCGGCAAGTCGAACGTCGCCGACGCGCTGCTCTGGGCCTCCGGCAGCCTCAGCCCGCACGAGCTGCGGGCCGAAAAGCCCGACGACGTGCTCTTCGCGGGCTCGCCCGGACACGCACCGGCCGACTACTGCGAGGTCGAGCTCCTCTTCGACAACGAGGACGGGGCCCTGCCGGAGCTCGACTTCAGCGAGATCTCGATCACCCGGCGGCTACACCGCGGCGGTGAGGGCCAGTACCTGATCAACCGCGCGGCGGTGCGACGGACCGATCTCGTCGAATTGCTCGCCGATGTCGGGCTCGGCGGCAGTCACGGCTCGGTGATCAGCCAGGGCAAGGTCGAGGAGATCCTTGCGAGCAAGCCCGAGGAGCGGCGCGCGCTGATCGAGGATGCCGCCGGCCTGGGGAAGTTCAAGCGACGCCGGCACCGGGCCGAGCTGAAGCTCGCGCGGGTGCAGGTGCAGGTCGAGCGGGCACGCGATCTCGAGGCCGAGGTCAAGACGCGTCTGCGGCCGCTGGCGCTGCAGGCCACCGCGGCCGAGCGCGCGGAGAAGCTGCGCACGGAGATCGCCGGCCTGCGCGCGCGCCTCGCGGAGCTCGACCTCGCGGAGCTCGAGGAACGGCTCGGCGAGGTCGAGGGGCGGAGAACCGCAGCCGCGCTGGAGCGCAAGCGCACCGACGAACGGCTCGAGGCGCTGCTCGCCGAGCGCAACCGGGTCGAGGAGGAGCTGGCCGCCGCCGCAGGGCGCGGCGAGGGCGCGACCTCCGCGCTCTACCGCCTGCGCAGCGGCGGGGAGCGGCTCGAGCTGCGGCGCGAAGCCGCACTCGAGCTCGCCGAGCGTCTGCGGGCCGAGCCCCTCTTGCCGCGC
>Ga0307311_10000231_pt1 | contig 9960 bp, 9 predicted proteins | sample ER_DNA_198_FD_194511 | JGI IMG/M metagenome (GOLD analysis project Ga0307311, IMG submission 194511) | Bulk soil microbial communities from the East River watershed near Crested Butte, Colorado, United States - ER_DNA_198 | ecosystem: Environmental > Terrestrial > Soil > Floodplain | place: USA...
GCCGCCGGCGTCGCGGCCGGCCAGGGCGGCCGCGAACCGGGCGTGCAGGCGGGTCCGCTCCCCCGGCAGCAGCTCGGCGTACACCGCCTCCTTGACCAGGGCGTGGCGGAAGCCGTAGGCGCCGTCGTCGGCGGCGACCAGCAGCACGTGGGCCGAGACGGCCTCGCGCAGCCCGGCCAGCAGCTCGGCGTCGGGCAGGCCGGCCACCTCGGCCAGCAGGTCGTGACCGACCCGGGCCCCGGCGGCCGCGGCCACCCCCAGGACCTGCTGGGTCGGCTCGGCCAGCAGCTCGATGCGGGCCAGCAGGGTGTCGCGCAGGCTCGGGGGCAGCTCGCCGTCGGCGGCGGCCGTGGCCGCCAGCTCCTCGACGAAGAAGGCGTTGCCGTCGGAGCGGGCGTGGATCCGCTCGGTCAGCTCCGGCGGCGCCGGCGTCCCCTGGATCCCGGCCAGCTGGGCCGCGACCTCGTCCCGGCCGAACCGGGCCAGCTCCAGGCGCTCGGCCCGGCGGCCGCGGTCCAGCTCGGCCAGGAACGGCCGCAGCGGGTGGCGGCGGTGCAGCTCGTCGGACCGGTAGGTCATCACCAGCAGCAGCCGGCCATGGCGCAGGTTCCTGACCAGGAAGGCGAGCAGGTCGCGGGTGGACCGGTCGGCCCAGTGCAGGTCCTCCACCACCAGCACGGCCGGCCGCTCGGAGCCCAGCCGCTCCAGCAGCACCAGCAGCAGCTCGAACAGCCGCCTCTGCTCCGACCCCAGCCCGGAGCCTCGCGGTTCCGCACCGGGCCCCCCGACCCAGGATCCCGCGGCGTCCGGCCCGGGACCGCCAGGGCCCAGCTCGGGCAGGAGGCGGGCCAGCTCGACCCGGGCCCGGCCCGGGACCAGTTGGGCCAGCTCCGGCTCGTCCAGGTCGCGCACGAACCCCCGCAGGGCCTCGATCAGGGGCGCGAACGGCAGCCCCTCGCCGCCCAGCTCGACACAGCCGCCGACCAGCACGGTCGCCCCGGCCTGGCGGGCCGAGGCCACCAGCTCGCCGACCAGCCGGGTCTTGCCGACCCCGGCCTCGCCGCCGACCACCACCGCCGTGGGGGTGCCGGCGGCGGCCCGGTCGGCGGCGGCGGCCAGCCGGGCCAGCTCCTCGGTCCGGCCGACGAAGGTCGCGCTGGTGAGCGTCGCCGTCATGGCGACGAGTATGGCGCGGCCGGCCTCGGAAGCGAACGAGCCGGCGGGTGCGCCGGCTCGTCGCTGCCTGTCGTGGATGACCACGGTCACGGGGGTTCCTCCTAGCGGCTCCGGCGGTTGGACCGGATGAGGTGGCGGCGGGTCCTGGCCAGCCGGGCCTGCCGGGCCTCGCGGCGGAGGATGTCGACGTGGTCGCGGGCGATGACGTCGTGGATGGTGTGGTGCTGCTGCATCGTGCACCTCGCTTGTCGGTTCCGTTCTCTCGATCATCACGGTACGGCTAAGACCCCCCGGCCCGGATCGGACGGCTGCCTTAGGTTCCCGGCCCGCCTACCTCATCTTCCGGGCCCCCTGCTTAGAGGCTGTCACCCCAGGGTTGACAGGAGCCCGCCGGCGGGTGCACCCTGAGCCCCATGCAGCGACAACCCAGGGTTGACAGTCCTGCGTGGGAGGCCACGCTGGTGCACCGGCCCCCCGAGGCCCGTGGCGCCGTCCGCGACCGCTTCGTCGAGAACGGCATCACCCCCGACCAGGTGCGGGCCGTGCTGGATGACGGCGGCGACGCCCTGTACGCCGCCGCCACCGGCGGCGCCAAGGACTGGACCGACCGCTTCGGTGGGCCCCTGGCCGTGGCCCTGCTGGCCGCCGAGGTGAGCGCGCTCACCGCCCACCTCAACGCGCGCGGCTCGGCGGTCCGGGCCCTGGCCGTCGACGCCCTGCTCGACGACTTCAGCGCCGTCACCGTGGCCGCCCGCCTCGGGGTCTCACGGCAGAAGGTCTACGAGCTGGGCCGCGCCAACCCCGCCGGCTCCCACATCGACCGCGTCCCCTGGAGACAGCCATGAACGACATCAACGAGCTCGTCGACCTGCCCGACCCGGCCGTCTACCCGCTGGTCCACCCGCTCGACCTGCCCCAGGCACGCCGGCCGTACCGCACCGCCTGGCTGCTCGGCGCCCTGACCAGCCCCCCGGTGGGCGTGCTGGTGGCGGTGATCGTCTGGTTCGCCAGCCACAACTACCTGGCGCCGCTGATCGCCGGGGCCGCGGTCATCGGCTTCGGGCAGCTCGCCAGCGGCGTCTACCAGGAGCAGGCGTGGGCGTTCATCCCCCGCAAGCGCCAGGACCGCCAGCGGCCCCTGCCGGTGGCCTGGGAGCTGGGCTCCGGGCTGGCCCTGGCCGCCCTGCTGGCGGTGGCGCTGGTGCTGGTGGCGTTCCGGCTCGACCAGCCCGACGTGCCGGCCGAGGTGCGGGAGCTCACCTTCGGCATGGGCGCCGCGGCCGGCCTGCTGGTGGTCGCCGACCTCGCCGCCAGGCTGCTGCGCCACCGCGGCCACACCCGCCGGCGGGTCCTGTACACCCTGCCCGGGGCCGTCGCCGTGGTCGCGAGCCTCGGAGTCGCCTACGGCGTGCTGTTCGGCTCCGCCGGCCCGGGGTCGCCGGCCACCGTGCTCTGGGGCGCGGCGGCCATGCTGGCGGCCGGGGCGGCCGTCGGCATCGGGAAGCTCGTGACCAGGCCCTAGCGGGACCGGTCGGGCCCCGGGGGTCGGGCGAACACCCCGGCCACGATGCCGGCCAGGGCGGTCAGCACCGTCGCCGCCACCGGGGCGACCATCGCCCCGACGGGGATGCGGGTGGGGTCCGACCCGGTCTCGACCACCGGCGACGCGATGCCTGCGATGGTCGCGACCAGCCAGAGGGCCAGGGTCGCCAGCGTGAGCCCGACCCAGATGGGCCCTCGGGCCGCGTCGCCGCGCAGCCTGCCCATCGCCAGCAGGAACGCCCCGGTGGCGATCAGGCCCCAGAACCAGCTCCCCAGGGCCGCCACCGGCAGGTGCTGGTGCTCGCTGCCGGTGACCATGTCCGGGGCGAAGACGCTGATCAGCGCCACGGCGACCCAGATCCCGGCGATCCCGGCCGCGGTGCACGCCATCCACGACCCGTCGGCCATCGCCGACCGGCGCCCCTGTCCCACTGGCTGCATGGTCCGCTCCCTTCGGTGTCGGTCGCTCCAGGCGAACTTAGGCGGCCGCGGCGGCGCGCACCTCGGCCGCCGGCGGGAACCTCGCCCTCCCTCCCGCGAGGGAGGCGTCCCGGGCGATCCCTCCCGCGGCGGAGACCGCCCTTTCCCAACGGGCCGCGAACGGCGATGATCTCGGCGCCCAGTTCGCAGACCGAGGAGCGTGGCCATGGCAACGCACGAGGTGCGCGTCGACAACTCCAGGACCCTCGCCGAGGAGCCGCAGACCGGCCACAACCGCTGGCATCCGGACATCCCGCCGGCGGTCACCTGCGACCCCGGCGAGGAGGTGGTGCTGGAGACCCGGGACGCCTTCGACGGCCAGATGGGGCCGCAGGCGACCCTGGAGACGGTCGCCGGGCCCAACCTGAACGTGGTCCACCCCCTCACCGGCCCCGTGTACGTCAACGGGGTCGAGCCGGGCGACCTGCTCGAGGTCGAGATCCTGGAGGTCGAGCCGGACCGCTATGGCTACACCGTGCAGGTGCCCGGGTTCGGGTTCCTGCGCGACGTGTTCCCCGACCCGTACATGGCCCGCTGGCGCATCGACGGCGGCTGGGCCACCTCCGAGGACCTGCCGGGGCTGCGCATCCCCGGGTCGCCGTTCATGGGCACCATCGGCCTGGCCCCCGACCGGGCCCTGATGGAGCGGACCGCCGCCCGCGAGCAGGCCGCCATCGACCGGGGCGGGTTCGCGCTGCCGCCCGACCCCAGCGACGCCGTCCCCTCCGACCCGGCCCTCGCCGCCGAGGCCCTGCGCACCATCCCGCCCCGCGAGACCGCCGGCAACGTCGACATCAAGCAGCTCGGCAAGGGCGCCAGGCTCTACATCCCGGTGTACGCCCAGGGCGGGCTGTTCTCGGCCGGCGACGCCCACTTCGCCCAGGGCGACTCCGAGACCTGCGGCACGGCCGTCGAGATGCGCTCCACCCTCCACGTCCGCTTCGCCGTCCACAAGGGCCGGGCCGCGGCCCGCGGCATCCAGGACCTCCAGTTCGCCCGCGACGACTACTACCTGCCGCCCGAGTACGCCGCCCCGCGCCGGTTCTTCGCCACCACCGGCCTGTCGGTCACCCGCGACGGCGAGAGCCACCCCGAGGACCTCACCCTGGCTGCCCGCAACGCCCTGCTCAACATGATCGACCACCTCCAGGACCACGGCGGCTGGACCCGCCAGCAGGCCTACGCCATCTGCAGCGTGGCCGTGGACCTGAAGGTCTCGGAGGTGGTGGACGTGCCCAGCTTCGTGGTCTCGGCGTTCCTGCCCCTGGACATCTTCGAGGGCTAGGCGCGCCGGGAGGACGCTGGCTGCCTGTCGGGCCGGTCATCTACCCTCGGGTGGTGACCGTCCACGAGCTCTCCCGCGCCGACGCGCGCCGCGTCGCCGTGCGCGCCCAGCTCCTGGACGGCCCGCGCCCGACCGGGCTGCTCGAGGTGGTGCGCCACCTGACCCTGCTCCAGGTCGACCCGACGGCCGCGATCGCGCCCAACGCCGACCTGGTGGCCTGGAGCCGCCTCGGGTCGTCGTACTCGCCGGCCCAGCTGGACACCGCCCTCCAGGACCGGACGCTGCTCGAGCTCCAGGCGATGATCCGGCCCAGCGAGGACCTGGCGCTCTACCGCGCGGACATGGCCGAGTGGTCCAGGCGCGGGGAGCTGCTGGCCGGCTGGCGGCCGTCCCAGCGCGACTGGGTGCAGGCCAACGACGCCTGCCGTCGGGACATCCTCGATCGGCTCGGTTCCTCGGGGCCGCTGTCGTCGCGCGAGCTCCCGGACACCTGCACGGTGCCGTGGAGGTCGTCCGGGTGGACCAACAACCGCAACGTCACCCAGCTGCTGGAGCTCATGACGCTGCGCGGCGAGGTCGCGATCGCCGGACGGCGGGGCCACGACCGGCTGTGGGACCTGGCGACGCGGGTGTACCCCGACGACCCGGTGGTCCCCTTCGAGGAGGCGCGGCGCACCCGCGACCAGCGGCGGCTGCGCGCCCTGGGCATCGCCCGCGCCCGGGGGCCGGAATGCCGGGTCGAGCCGATGGACGTGGGCGACGCCGGCGAGCCGGCCGTGGTCGAGGGGGTCGACGGCGGCTGGCGGGTCGACCCATCTCTGCTGGGCCAGCCCTTCTCGGGGCGTGCGGCGCTGCTGTCACCGTTCGACCGGCTGGTCCACGACCGCCGGCGCACCCTCGAGCTGTTCGAGTTCGACTACTACCTGGAGATGTACAAGCCCGCCGCCAAGCGCCGCTGGGGGTACTTCGCGCTGCCCGTCCTGTACGGCGACCGGCTGGTGGGCAAGCTCGACGCCACCGCCGACCGCAGGGCCGGGGTGCTCCGGGTCAACGCGGTCCACCAGGACGCGGCCTTCGACGCGGCCACCACCGCCGCGGTGGAGCACGAGATCAAGGACCTGGCCGCCTGGCTGGAGCTGGACCTCGCCCTGACCTCCTAGCCGGCGTCGCCCTCCGGCTGGTCGCCCAGGACGGTGACCAGCCACTGGGCGACCGACTGGGCCGACAGCTGGTCCTGGCCGACGGCGCGGTACATCGCCTCCAGGTCGGCGGAGTCCAGCATGGCCAGCGAGCCGTCCTCCATGGCCCGCTGGAGCGACCAGCCCTGGTCGGCCAGGACCTGGCCGATGGCCTCCTGGCCGGCGTCGACGGCGTCGTCGCGGCGCTGGGAGGCCAGCCACTGGCGGATCTTCACGTGGGCCTGGGGGCTCCTGACGAAGCCCAGCCACTCCTTGGACGGGCCCGGGTACTCGGCGTTGGAGGTGAGGATCTCGACCACGTCCCCGTCGGCCAGGACGCTGGCCAGGGGGACCAGCTGGCCGTTGACGCGGGCGCCGATGCAGTGGTGGCCGAGCTCGGTCCGGAGCGCGTAGGCCATGTCGACCGGGGTGGCCCCGGCCGGCAGGGTGACGGCGTCGCCCTTGGGGGTGAACACCAGCACCTCGTGGTCGGACAGGTCGGAGCGGAGCGACTCCAGGAACTCCCCCGGGTCGGACACGGCCCGCTGCCAGTCCAGCAGCCGGTGCAGCCAGACCAGGTCGTCGGCGCCGCCGGTCGAATCGCCCTGGCCGTTGGCGCGTCGCCGGTGGGTCGCCTCCCTGGCCTGGGCGATGACCCCGTACTCGGCGGTGCGGTCCATGGCCTCGGTGCGGATGTGGACCTCGACCGGCTCCTCACCGGGGCCGATCACGGTGGTGTGCAGCGACTGGTAGCCGTTGAGCTTGGGCGCGGCGATGAAGTCCTTGAACCGGCCCGGCACCGGGTGCCAGCGCCCGTGGACGGCCCCAAGGGCGATGTAGCAGTCGCTGGCCCCGCCGGCGACCACGACCAGGATGCGGTCGGGGTCGTGGATCTCGCGGCTGCCCCGCTCCAGCATCGTCTGGTAGATCGAGTAGTAGTGGCGCGGGTGCGGGGTCACCACGGCCTTGATCTTGGCCGCGCGCAGGTCGGCGGCGACCTGGCGGGTCAGCATGGCCACGTGCTCGCGGCGGCCCGGGTCGCGCTGGTCGACCACCCGCACGATCTCGTCGTGCTCGGCCGGGCGCAGGGTGGCGAAGGCCAGGTCCTCCAGGTCGCGGCGGATCACCTGGAGCCCGAGCCGGTTGGCCAGCGGGGCCAGCACCTCCAGGGTCGCCCTGGCGGTGCGCTGCTGCTTGTGGGCCGGCTGGAAGCGGAGGGTGCGCATGTTGTGGAGCCGGTCGGCCAGCTTGATGATCAGCACCCTGAGATCGAGGGCCATGGCCACGATCATCTTGCGGATGGTCTCGGCCTCGGCGGCGTGGCCGAACTCCATCTTGTCGAGCTTGGTCACCCCGTCGACCAGGTGGGCGATCTCGTCGCCGAAGTCGTCGCGGGTCTGCTCCAGGGTGTAGCCGGTGTCCTCCACCGTGTCGTGCAGCAGGGCCGCGACCAGGGTGGTGGTGTCCATGCCGAGCTCGGCCAGGATGGCGGCCACGGCCACCGGGTGGGTGATGAACGGCTCGCCGCTGGTCCGCTGCTGGCCCCGGTGCTCGCGCTCGGCCACCTCGTAGGCCTGGTGCAGCAGGCGGGTGTCGGCCTTGGGATGGGCGGCCCGGTGGGCCGCGACCAGCGCCTCCAGCGGGGTCTGGTGGCCGTGGGCGAAGGGGTGCATGGAGCGGGCGGCGAGCGCGCGCACACGCCGGCCGAGCGGCCGCGGCGGGGGCGGCGGCGCCGGCCGGGCCCCGGGCACCTGGGCGGTGTCCGGCACGGCAGGCTCGACCTCGAAGCCCACAGGCACCTCTCATTCCAAGGTCGCCGGGGGCATGCTGGTGCAGGCCCCCGAGGATCCTATGGTAACGGGGGCCGCCAAACCGTGACCGGCGATCCTCCCGTACCGCTCAGGTGGAAGAATCCGCTCCGCCGTCGGGGAGCAGCCGGCGCAGGAGCTTGCCCGAGGGGCCGCGGGGCAGGGCCGGGACCAGGACGAGCTCGCGGGGGGCCTTGGCCGCGGCCAGCCGCCGGCGGGTGAAGGCGCGCAGCTCGGCCAGGGTGGGCGGGCTGGCCGGGTCGCGGGGGACCACGAAGGCGGCCACCCGCTGGCCCCATTCGGGGTCGGGCCGGCCGGTCACGGCGGCCTCGGCCACGCCCGGGTGGGTGGCCAGCACCGCCTCGACCTCGTCCGGGTGGACGTTGACCCCGCCGCTGATGACCAGGTCGTCGCGCCGGCCCAGCACGGCCAGCCGCCCGTCGGGTCCGACCCGGCCCAGGTCGCCGGTGCGCAGCCACCCGTCGCGGAGCACGGCCGCGGTCCGCCCCGGGTCCCCCCGGTACCGCCGGAACAGCATCGGCCCCCGGACCAGCACCTCGCCCTCGGGGTCGGCGATCCGCACCTGGGCGCCGTCGAGGGGGTGGCCGTCGTGGACCATGCCGCCGAAGGTCTCGGTGAGCCCGTAGGTGCGGACCAGCCCGACGCCCCGGCCGGTGGCCTCGGCGATCAGGTCGGCCGGGACGGGGCCGCCGCCGAGCAGGACCCGGCGGAAGCGGGCCGCCTCGCCGCCGACGAACAGCAGGCGCCGCAGCATGGCCGGGACCAGCGAGACCAGGGTGGCCCGGCCGGCGGCGGCCCGCACCGCGGCGGGGTCGAAGCGCTCGTGGACCTCCAGCGGCAGGCCGGTGTGCCAGGCCCGGGCGAGCACGGCCAGCCCGGCCACCCCGTGCACGGGCACACAGCACAGCCAGCGGTCGCCCGGGCCGGCGCCCAGGGCGGCCGAGGTGGCCAGGGCCGACCAGCGGACCGCGTCGGCCCCCAGCTCGACCGCCTTGGGGGCGCCGCTGGTCCCCGAGGTGGCGACCACCGCGGCCACGCCGGCCTCGGCCGGCTCGCCGCCGGGCCGCCGGCTGCGCCCCTCGCCGTCCAGCAGGTGGGTCGGCCGGGCCGCGGCCAGGGTGGCGGCCAGCTCGGGCGCGGGCGCGTCCGGGTCCAGCGGCAGGACCGCCTCGCCGGCCTCCCAGGCGGCCACGATCGCCCTGGCCGCGGCCGGCCGGGGCAGGGCGATGGCGACCAGCGCAACAGAGGACGACATGGGCAGGTAGGCTAGCAGGGCCGTCGCCGCCGAGAAGCCTGTCGAGGAGCGCGAACCGCCGTGGAGTGGCAGCCGCAGGGCAGCTGGACCGACATCGGGTACGAGACCTCGGAGGGGATCGCCAAGATCACCATCCGCCGGCCGGAGGTCCGCAACGCCTTCCGGCCCAGGACCCTCTACGAGCTCCAGGACGCCTTCGAGCTCGCCCGCGACGACCCGGCCATCGGGGTGATCGTGCTCACCGGGGAGGGCCCCGACGCCTTCTGCTCCGGCGGCGACCAGCGCATCCGCGGCGACGACGGCTACGTCGACGAGCACGGCATCGGGCGCCTGAACGTGCTCGACCTCCAGATCCAGATCCGGCGGCTCCCCAAGCCGGTGATCGCCATGGTGGCCGGCTACGCCATCGGCGGCGGGCACGTGCTCCACCTGGTCTGCGACCTGACCATCGCCGCCGACAACGCCCGCTTCGGCCAGACCGGGCCGCGGGTCGGGTCCTTCGACGGCGGCTACGGCATGGGCATGCTCGCCCGCACCGTTGGCCGCAAGAAGGCGGCCGAGATCTGGCTGCTGTGCCGCCAGTACGACGCCGACGAGGCCCTGGAGATGGGGCTGGTCAACACGGTGGTGCCCCTGGCCGACCTGGAGCGGGTCACGGTCGAGTGGTGCCGCCGGATCCTGGAGCACAGCCCGCTCGCCCTGCGGCTGCTCAAGGCCGGGCTCAACGCCGACACCGACGGCCTGGCCGGGATCCAGCAGCTGGCCGGCGACGCCACCCTCCTGTTCTATATGACCGAGGAGGCCCAGGAGGGCCGCGACGCCTTCCGCGAGAAGCGGCGCCCCAACTTCGCCAAGTTCCCCAAGCGCCCCTAGGCCGATGAACGTCTGGGTCCAGGGGGCTCGGCCGAGGACGCTGGTCGCGGCGGTGTGCCCGGTGCTGGTGGGGACGGCCGCGGCCGCCGCCGAGGGCCCGGTGATCGTCTGGCGGGCCCTGGCCGCCCTGGTGGTGGCCCTGGCGCTGCAGGTCGGGGTCAACTACGCCAACGACTACTCCGACGGCCTGCGCGGCGCCGACACCCCGGCCCGGCTCGGCCCGGCCCGCCTGACCGCGGCCGGGCTGGCCGCCCCGGCGGCGGTGCGGCGGGCCGCCGCGGTCGCCTTCGCCGTGGCCGCGCTGGCCGGGCTGGCCCTGGCCGTGGCCGTGGACCTGCGCCT
>Ga0307311_10000240_pt1 | contig 9792 bp, 9 predicted proteins | sample ER_DNA_198_FD_194511 | JGI IMG/M metagenome (GOLD analysis project Ga0307311, IMG submission 194511) | Bulk soil microbial communities from the East River watershed near Crested Butte, Colorado, United States - ER_DNA_198 | ecosystem: Environmental > Terrestrial > Soil > Floodplain | place: USA...
GGCCTGGTCCGCCTCTACCCCAAGAAGGGCGCCCTCGTCGTCCCGCCCTCAGTCGACGACGCTCGCGACGTCCTCGAAGCCCGCCTGGTCATCGAGGAGTGGGCGGCTCGGGCGGTCTGGCCTCACCGAGCCGAGCTGCTTCCTGCGCTCGAGGTCGAGCTCGAGCTTATGCGGGCGACCCTGGGGACCCAGGACGTCGTCGGGCTCGTGGAGCACGACCGCCGCTTCCATGCGATCGTCGTACGGGCGGCCGGCAACGCCATCCTCGCGCGGACCTACCAGGGTCTGCGCGACCGACAGCTGACGATCGTCGCGGCTCAGTTCCGCCGCGACCGAGAGCGCATCGACCTGGCGGTCGCTGGGCACACCCGCCTGCTGGAGATCCTGCGGACCGGAACCGTCGAAGAGCTCGTCGTGGAGACGCATACCCACGTCCACACCGCGCTGGCAGCGCTGCAGGCGCCCCGATGAGCAGGACCATGAGTACTGACGGCGGCCTCGGCGGCCGACGCGCGTACGCCGTCTGGCTGGCCGCGCTGGCGGTCTACATCCTCGCCGTCTTCCACCGCACCTCGCTCGGCGTCGCGGGGCTGTTGGCGGCGGAGCGGTTCCACATCTCGGCCACCCAGCTGGCGACGTTCACCGTCCTCCAGCTGCTCGTGTATGCGGCGCTGCAGGTCCCGGTCGGCGTGCTCCTCGACCGGTTCGGCTCGCGACGGATGGTCCTCATCGGCCTCGCCCTGATGACCGGTGGGCAGCTCCTGTTCGCCGTCGTCGGGACGTTCGAGCTGGGTGTCCTCGCGCGAGCTCTCGTCGGCGCCGGCGACGCGATGATCTTCGTCAGCGCGATCCGAGTGGTATCGCTGTGGTTCGGCGTGCGGCAGAGCCCGGTCATCACGCAGCTGACCGGGCAGCTGGGCCAGGTCGGCGCCATCGCGGCGTCGTTCCCGCTGGCGGCCGCACTGCACGGCGTGGGCTGGACCCCCACCTTTCTCGGCGCCGCGTCGATCGGCGTCGTGCTGGCGGTCACGGTCCTCCTCGTCATGCGGGACGCTCCGGGAGAAGAGCATCCGCCGCTGCGGTTCCGGGCGCTGGGGCGCACACTCCGGAGCACCTGGGACACGCCAGGGACTCGGCTCGGCCTGTGGTCGCACTTCACCAGCCAGTTCGGGATGACGGTGTTCACCCTGTTGTGGGGCTTTCCCTTCCTCGTCCGCGGACAGGGCCTCAGCGAAGCGGCCGCCGGTGCGCTCCTGGTCCTCATGACCGCCACCCAGATCGTCACCGGCCCGGTCCTCGGCGGCCTCGTCGCCCGGCACCCGTTCCAGCGCTCCCGCATGGTGCTCGGCATCGTGGGCGCCATCGCCGCGGTGTGGGCGGTCGTCCTGCTCTGGCCGGGGCCGGCTCCACTGGCGCTACTGGCCCTGCTCGTCGTCGTGACCGCCCTCGGTGCCCCCGCGGCGATGGTCGGGTTCGACCTGGCCCGGTCGTTCAACCCGCGGGAGCGGATCGGCAGCGCGCTCGGGGTAGTCAACGTCGGCGGCTTCGTCGCCTCGCTGTCGGCGATGGCCCTGGTCGGGATCGTCCTCGACCACGTCACGCCGGGCGGCCCCAGCGCCTACACGCTGGACGGGTTCCGGTTGGCCATGGCGGTCCAGTTTCCGTTCTGGCTGCTCGGGGCGGTCCAGATCTGGCGGTACCGCCGCAAGGCCATCGGCCACCTCCACGCCCATCATCCCGAGGCGTTGCGGGCCCTGCGCGACGGCGAGTCGGCCCTACCGGGCATTTCGCGATAGGCCGCCGCCCTCGAGGGGGAGCTGTGGGTGTCGGGCGCGGCGGCACATGGGGGGCGGGTGCCGCCGCGCCCGCGGTCGTGCCCATCGGGGGATGGCACGACCGGTGACTCCGGGGATGACAGGGGGCGAAACCCCGAAGCGCCCCCAGCATACGGTTACCAACCGGTAGCACAGCAAATCGCCGAACAATCTTCGCCTCAATCGTTGCCACAATCGATGGCGTGGACGCCTCCGAGTGGGACCGTCGGTACGCCGCCGTCGACCTCGTGTGGTCGGCCGGTCCGAACGCGGTAGTCGCCCGGGAGGCGGCCGACCTGGCGCCCGGCCGAGCGCTCGACCTCGCGTCGGGCGAAGGGCGGAACGCGATATGGCTCGCCGAACGCGGCTGGCGGGTGACCGCCGTGGACTTCTCCGCGGTGGCGACCGAGCGCACCCGGCGGCTAGCGGCCGAGCGGCTCGGCGCCGACGCCGGCCGCGTGACCGCCGTGACGGCGGACCTCATGACCTGGGTTCCGGAGCCGGCGAGGGCGGACCTCGCCGTTCTCGCCTATCTGCAGCTCGCCGCCAGAGAGCGCACGCACGCCCATCGCCTGGCGGCGGCCGCTCTGTCACCGGGCGGGATCTTTCTCCTCGTCGCGCACCATTCGGACAACCTCACCCAGGGAGTCGGCGGGCCGCCAGACCCCATGGTGCTCTTCACGGAGCGGGACGTCGTCGCCGACCTGGTGGGCACCGATATGGTCGTGGACCGCGCCGAACGGGTCGAGCGGGTGGTGACGGCGGGAGCCGTGGCCCTGGACGTCCTCGTCCGCGCTCACCGACCTTCCTGAGGCCCGGCAGCACCGGCCGCTAGGGTCCGGGCGTGCCCTCGGTCCCGCCCGCGCCACCGATCCGCGGCGTGATCTTCGACTTTCACCACACCCTCGCCCACGCGGGCGACCCGGCCGTATGGCTCGAGGAGGCCTGGTCCGACCTCGGCCGCGCGGGCGACCCGGTCAGCGCACTCGGCGCGGCGACGCATACCGAAGCCGTGGAGTTCCTCGACCAGCTGTGGGAGTCCGCTCGGGTCGTCGATCCGGACAGCGAGCGGGACCTCGACTCACGCCGGCACCGCGCCGTGTTCGACCAGGTCGTCGCCGCCGCGCCGGGTATCGACGGCGACCTGGCCGACGCGCTGTACCAGATCATGCACCGACAGTGGGACGTCTACGACGACGTGCTTCCGGTGTTGGCGGCATTGCGCGACAAGGGGATTCGCGTGGCAATGCTGTCGAATGTCGGCTTCGACCTGACCCCCACCCTGGAACGGACCGGCGTCCATGCCCTCATCGACGGCGCGGTGTTGTCGCACGCGGTCGGGGTCGTCAAGCCCGACCCCGGGATCTTCCGGCGGGCGCTCGACATCCTCGAGCTCCCCGCCTCCGAGGTGCTCATGGTGGGCGATGCCTGGCGCGACGACGCAGGAGCAGCCGCCCTCGGCATCCGGACGCTCATCCTGCCGCGCACCGACGACCCGTCGCACGGGTTGGAGCTGGTGCTGCGCCTCGTATGAGTGCATCGGCGTCGCGGATGTGAGGATGGGCGGGTGCTCGACGTCGTCCTCGCTCAGCAGTTGCGGGCCGCCGGACTGGATTGGGAGCCGAAGCCCGGCGACCGGTTCGTCCTGCCGCTGCCCGACATGCGTGACGAGGTGTTCATCCTCAGCAACGTCATCGCCGACGTGCACCGGTTCGAGAACGGCAACGTCATCGGCTTCAACGGCACGACGGAGTGGGCCCTCGACAGCGTCGAACAGGACGACGTCGTCTGGCTGCCGCGCGAGGAGCAGCTTCGCGACCTCCTCGGCGCCGCGTTCGTCCGGCTCGAGCAGGTGACCGGCGGCTACGCGGTGACGGCCACGGCCGGAGACGGCGAGGACCGCCGGTTCGTCGACATCGACGCCGAGCGGGCGTATGCGCGTGCGGTGCTCGCCCGGTTGCAGGTCGCCCGCCCCTGACCGGGTGCGCTCCTGTCGCGCCTCAGGGGCCGTCCGGGCGAGCCAACCGGATGGCGTCTCGGAGGGACCCGTTCTCGGTGACCGACAGCACCGGACTGGTCGGCTCGGGGGCGTCCGGATCGGCCTGCTCCGCGAGCCCGCGGTCCATCGTCGCCATGCTCTCTTGAGACAGTACCCACCCGAGCGGGGCCGTGACCGACGGGAACGTCGACTGGTGCACGACCACGACCGGCTTCGGCCGCCACTGGTCGATCTGCGTCACGAGCTCGGGCGGGGCGCCGGTCGACGCGTCGAAGAGGCTAGTCGTCGGGATGGCGCGGGCCGCGTTGCGCAGCAAGGCCGGGGTGTCGACGAGGGCTCCCTTGGCGCGCCCGTCCGTTGTCGTCGGCACGAGGATCTCCGGGGTCGGCGCCGGCGGGTTGGCCACAAGGTCGCCACCAGTGCCGTTGTCGAAGTACATGACGACGGGGACGATGACGTCGACCTGAGCGGCTCCGCTACCCAGAGCGAGGGCATTGCGACGCTGGACCTCGGGTAACCAGACGGGCGCCAGGTCGACAATCGTCGCGAGCCCGCTGTTCTCGACGTACCCGCCGTCGACCAGCTGTTGCTCGAGCTGACCGGCACACGGACCGGCGACACCTGACGGCGTCACGAACGGAAAGCGCGACGCCAACAGCGCCCCGGTCGCCGCGCTGACCGGTCCGAGACAGTGGTCGGTCCCGGTCGGTGTGCCCGCCGCCCCCGCCCCGAGGACGCCGAACAGGTCCACGGTGTGACCGGCCGGTGTCGGCGAGAAGTCGCACGACTCCTGGTCACCGGTGGCGAGCACGACCTGGCTGACCCAAATCCGGCATCCGTCCGCGACGCGGGTCGAGTTGAGGATCAGCGAACCGGTCACGGCGGTCGACACGGTGCCGTCCGACGGCAGGAACGGCGTGACCAGGTCCGAGGACTTCTCCCACGCCGACTCCATGAGGCCCGCGCGGTCCAGCCACACCGGTCCGGAGACCTGCCCCGCGGCATACCCCGGCGCGCCGAAGAACGGGACGCCCGTCGCCGCATACGCCGTGTCGCGCACGAAGAGCCCGCTGGTGGCCGCGCCGAGCGCGTCGGGGGTGGCGATGGCCGTCGCCTGGTCCCGAGCGAGCCCGGTCCCCGCGAACCGGGCCTGGGTGAGGCCGACGGCTCCACCACTGGCGCCACCGGCGAACAGCGCTGCCGCGCAACGATTCGGAGTCGTCTGAGCGGACCAGTCGACCGACTGCGCAGAGGGTGTCACCGCACCGCGGAAGATGTCGAGGCCCGCGGTGGTCCAGTACGCGGCCCGGATGCCGCCACCCTCGGCCGCCAGGAGGAACAACGGCCGCAACCGGTATGCGAGACCGGCGGCCGTGACGGTGTGACCACAACCCTGAGTCCGAGCTAGCCATTGGTCGATGGCCCGCGGCAGAGTGGGCCGGCTGGCCGCAGGAGCCGGCGTGCCCGGTCCCGTGCCGAGTCCGCGGACGCCGTGCACGTCGACGTCGCTGCCCAGGCTCGTGGTGAAGACGATGGTGAGCAGGAGGATCGTCGTCACGGGCAGCGACCGCAGCCGAATGCCCTTGTACCAGAATACTTCTGGCGCCTTGCGGTCCTGAACAACGACGACAGTGCCGCCGACCACCAGTGTCGCCGCCAGGAGGGCGAGCAGCGACGTGGCGATGACGCCGAGACCGCTTCCGAAGGCGGCCGCGAACCCCCCGACCACGAAGAAGAGGGCGATGCCGGCAACGAGCACGCCCAGGCGCAGGCCGAGGTTGCTCGGCACGTCGACGGTGGGCGTCAGGGTGGCTCGTACCTTCTGCCACCAGTTCCGGCTGGCGTGGACGCCGCCGACGAGGGTGTCGTCCGTAACGAACAAGACGAGCCAGCGGGCCACCGGCCAGCCGAGGACGGCGAGGGCGAAACCCAGCAGCAGCAACGGCAGTCCGCGCCAGGTGCCGCCGAGGTCGACCGCCGCGAGTGCCACGACGGCGGTGAATGAGCGCACCAGCCCAACGGCGGCCACGACGATAGAGATGGCGGTGAGGATGTCACCCGCGAGGACCATCGCCCTCTTGACCTCGGCTGTCGGTACGCGGTGCGGCAGGGCCTCGAAGTGCGCCGTCCACCACGTCGACGTTCCGCCGGCTGCGTTCAGCCGCCACCGGATCAGCGCCGACATCCCGATGATGATGAGCGGGACCGCGAGGAAGGCCATGAGCCGCTCCGGCTCGAGGCCCGGCATGCTCCAAGGCGCACCGCCACCACGGACCCAGATGACGACCAGCGCGACGGCGACGACCGCCGGGACGAGCAGCCCAAGCCAGAGGTTTGCCGGCGGCTCGGCGGCGACGGACCGATCGGTCCGATGCCACATGGCACCGGACCGCAGTCGGCCGAGCACGAGGACACCGACCGTGACCACGGCGACACTGACCGCGGCCGCGAGGAAGTGGAGCAGGCCCTGCCCGTCCCAGACCCATCGGCGCTGGACATCGGGAAGCTGGTCGAGCAGGTCCGACCCCGCGGGAATGGTGAGCACCGCCAGCGGGATCACGGCGAGGATCGAGAACCGTTGCAGGTAGAAGCCGCGCAGCCACACCGAGGTCAACGCGCGGGCGCCGGGTTGGAAGACGCCGTAGACGACGACGGCAAGCGCGGCGAGGACCACCAGCCACTTCAGGACCGACACGTACGCCGTGACCTTGGCGAGCGCAGCCGACCCGGTGGACGTCGTCACCAGCGCGAAGGCGTCCTCGAGCACGTCGACCACGGCCAGGAAGCGGAGCACCCACGCGAGGGAGTGGGCGCCCTGGCCGGCCAGCCAACCGGCGACAACGATCCCATAGAGCGCGATGAGAACGACGTCGAGGGCGACGTACATCACCAGCCACTCGGCGCGCTCGGAGGCATATGCCGGGAACGTCGCCGTCCAGCCCTCGACGTTTCCGAGGGCACTTGGCCCCATGAGGGCCGTGAACGACCAGGGTCGGGCCTTGTCGTCCAGAACCTGGCCCGAGAGCCGGTTGATCTCGCCCAGGGCGACGAACAGCGCGACGACCACGCTCACGGTGATGCCCTTGCCGATGCCGAGCACCGGCGTTACCGCCGATGTGGCTGCCGGCGTCGGACCCGCCACTGCCGGCGCGGCATTCTCCGCAGCCATGGACTCTCCTTCAACCGGATCGGTGGCCCGCGTCGACGCCTCTCGACCGTGGTGATCCATCGAAGCAGGACGGCTGTCGTTCCTGCGTGATACTCGTGGGCCGCGTGTCCTCCCGAGCCGGGTGTTCGGCTGGAGCGAGACTGGACTCAAGGAGCAACGGCGATGAGAGACCTCGAGGTGGCCATGACGAAAGACGACGTCGTCGCCGCGCTGGCGTGGTGCGACAACCCCTGGTGTGGCGAGGTCTACGACCTACGCGACGGCTGGGGCGGCCGCTGCCCCTCGTGCCTGGCGCTCGCCGACGAGCACCTGTCCGGGATCCACGTCGTGGTCATCGAGGCGTGCGTGGAGTGCCGGCGCGAGCCTCGGGAACGGCGTCGATCGGCCTGAGCGGCCGCGTCAGGTGAACGCGAAGAGGGCGATCGGCGTCGTCGTCGGCTGAGGCGAGCCGCCGCTCGGCTCAACCGAGACGCCGGCGCCCTGGGCGGTGGCCGCGTCGCCCTGGAGGAGGACGGTCTCGTTCGGACCCGGAGGCACCAGCCCGGCGGAGACGAAGTTGCCCCCGGCCGCCTGCAACCACATCTGGTAGGTCTGCCCGCTCGGCGGTGCGGCCACGTTGTCGGTGACCAGGACGGCCCGGCCGACCGATTTGGACCGGACGATGGTGATCGTGCCGCCGCTGGGCGCCGCCTGCTGGTAGCGCTGCGCGTCCGGCGCCTGCTGGACCTGCGCGGCCACGTCCGTCTGGACCTGCGAGGACGACTTCCAGGGCTGGGTGATCGCCAGCGCGCCCCCGCCACCGAGAACGACCACGGCGGCGGCCGCGGCCAGCCAGCGGTTCCGGCGACGGCGAGCCTGGGACAGCCGAGCGGTCCGGGTCCCCGGCTCCGCCGCGTGGGCGGCCTGTCGCTCGCGGCTGGTCGCCTCAATCCGCTCGCCGGCCTCCCGGCTGACCGAGGGTGGCAGAGGTCGGACCGTGGCGATGTCTCGGAGCACCTGCTCGCGGAGCCGCTCCGGGGGCGTCGCCTGCATCAGCAGTGAGAGCTGCAGCGCGGTCGCCTGGAAGCTGGCGACCTCGGCGCGGCAGTCCGCACATGATGCCAGGTGCTGCTCGAAGTCGGCGCGCTCGACGTCGTCGACGGCGTCGACCGCGTAGGCGCCGGAGAGGGCGTGGATGTCCGCCATGTCGTTCCCGTTCATGAGCTCAGCCCCAGCGTGTCACGCAGGCGGATGAGCCCGTCGCGGATGCGGGTCTTGGCGGTTCCCAGCGGGAGGTCCAGCATCGAAGCGACCTCGGTATGCGTGTAGCCGCCGAAGAAGGCGAGCTCGAGGGCGCTGCGCTGGGCCGGGGTCAGCGTCTGCAGGGCCTTGCGCACTCTCTCGGCCTCCAACGAGGCCTGTGCCGCCTCGGCGGTCGAGTCGTAGTCCACGTCGTGGTTCGCCTCGTGGTAGCCGTGGTCCCGGCGGCCGGCGGCCGCCGCGGATCTCACCCGGTCCACGGCCTTGCGGTGGGCGATGGTCATCATCCACCCGAGCGCGCTGCCGCGATCCGGTTCGAACCGGGTCGAGGTGCGCCAGATCTCGAGGAAGGCCTCCTGGGTGACCTCTTCGGACTGGGCCGGGTCGCGGACGACCCGGAGGACCAGACCGTAGAGTCGTGGGGCGACGGCGTCGTAGAGCAGCGCGAACGCTCCCTCGTCACCCCACGACGACTGTCGCAACAGGCTGCCCAGGCGAGCGTTCGGATTGGTGCCCTCCGGCGACTCATCGCCGGAGGGCACGGCCCGGAGCTCAGCCATGACGAGCATTCTGCTGCGTCATCTTCTGTTGCGCCTGCTGCTGTCCGTCTGCGTTGTCAATCGCGACGGTCAGGGCATGAGGACGGAGTCGACGATGTAGACCGTCGCGTTGGCTGTGGTCACGTTGCCGCAGACGACGTTGGCATTCTCCTTGCCGACGGTGAACATCTCGCCCGACCCCTTTACGGTGAGCGTCGTCCCGGCCAGTGTCTTGTGGTCCCCCGCCAACTGGTCCGGCGCGATCTTTCCGGAGACCACGTGGTTCGTGAGGATCTTGGTCAGCGTCTCCCTGTCGGCCAGGACCTTGTTGAGAGTTTCCGCAGGGATCTTCGCGAAGGCGTCGTTCGTCGGCGCGAAGACCGTCACGGCCGGCGCGGAGTTCAGCGTGTCGACCAGGTTCGCCGCCTTGACCGCGGTGACCAGCGTTCCGAGGACGGGGTTGTTGCTGGCAGCGGTGGCGACGGGGTCGGTGGCCATACCGGTGAAGGAGCCCTTGCCGTCCTTGGGCACCGCCGAGCAGGCCGCGCCGAACGGCTGGCCCATCATGTCGGAGCCACTCGTCATCGAGCCGGACGATGTCGTCGAGCTCGACGTCGAGCCGGACGAGCTCGAGGTGGTCGACGGAGCCGCTGCTCCGCCCGAGGAGGGTGTACTGGTCGAGCCGCACGCGGCCAACCCGATCGGCAGTGCGGCCGCCAAAGCCACGAAGGCGGTGGCGCGGTGGGCGCTCCTGATCCGTGCGTTCATGTCTGTTCCTACTTCCCTGCTGGTGTCTGTGTCTCGCACTGGTATTCGAGGTGTCAGCAGCCCTGGATTGCATTGTCAGCATTGGCTTTTCGTCACGAAACGAGAATGACGACCTGCTGGATGCCGCTCGACCCGTTCGGAAACGGCGTCAGTCGTTCATCGGTCTGGACCGCTCCGGTGAGGTCGGTCGCCCGGACAGCCAGGGTGTGCTGGCCCGTCGTCGCATCCCACGGCAGGTACCACTGCCGCCAGTAGTCCACGCCG
>Ga0307311_10000245_pt1 | contig 9691 bp, 9 predicted proteins | sample ER_DNA_198_FD_194511 | JGI IMG/M metagenome (GOLD analysis project Ga0307311, IMG submission 194511) | Bulk soil microbial communities from the East River watershed near Crested Butte, Colorado, United States - ER_DNA_198 | ecosystem: Environmental > Terrestrial > Soil > Floodplain | place: USA...
ATCACCACGTCGGCGATCTCCGATAGCCGTCGGCCGCTGGGATGTTTTGGTTGCACCTGCGCGGTGTGCTGGAGTGATGTCACGGCGATGACATCATGGCCCCTCTCTTTGGCCAGCAGTGCCATGCCCACCACTGACCCGTTGACCCCGGAGTTAGAGGCGATCAGGAACACGTCCCCGCGATGTATGGGCGAGATGTCCCACAACTCTTCAACGATTGCGGGACTACGTTCCAAGCTCGACCCACTCAGCTCCTGTACCGGCAGGCTGCCGTGCAGCGCGAGGTCCCGGAGAGCAATCTTGTTGGTCGGAATGAGGCCACCGGCCCGGCCCGCGATCTCCATGGCGAAAGCCTCCGAATGGCCCGTCCCGAAGGCCTGAATTACTGCCCCGGTTTCGATGGCCGTCGCCATCTTGCCGATCGCCTCGTCCAAACCTCCGTCGACAGCCAGAGCGAGCAGCCGTTCGAGTCTTTCGCTCACTTCCTTCGCGAAGTCGGTCACTGCCGGGGCAACGGCGCTCTGCGTCATTCGTCGGCCTCCTCGCCAGGTATGCGCCCTGAGCCGGTCGAAGGGCTCGGATGCCCTCCATCGCTGCTTCCAGCCGTCACGGCGCCCGCCATGGCGACCGTCGCGCGCGGCGGCGTACGACGAGGGCGCCGGTGCGAGGAGACGGCGCGGGCGGAGGCAGTCAGTTTCGCGCTCGATCGGTCGAAATTCTCCTGGGCAACGAGCAGATAGAGCAGATCGAGTACGAGCAACTGGCCGTGCTTGGCCGATAGGTCATCGGGCTGAACAAATTGCTCGTAGATCGACGTCACAATGCTCCGGTCAGCGAGCTCAGCTAGCGAGGATGTGGGGTCGTTGGTGATCGCCACTGTGAATGCACCGCTGCGACCTGCCTCGGCCAGCATCTCGATCGTTTCTTCCGTACGCCCGGTCGCCGAAATCCCGATGGCGACAGTATCCGAGTCCTGGATCGCCGCACTGGTCAGCCCGCTGTGGACCTCCGACCACGCGTATGCCGGAACCCCGACGCGGTAGAGCCGGCCCTGCAGCTCCTCGGCGAGCATCGCACTGCCGACAACGCCGTAGATGTCGACGTGCGAACTCAGCGCGATTCGCCTCGACACCTCGGTGATGACGGCAAGATCGATAGCAGAGGTCGCCTCTCGCAATGCCTTGGTGTGGCTGCTGATCAGCATCCGCAGCAGGTCCTCCGGAGAGTCGTCGGGGCCGAACTCCCCTCCGATCTCGCTCGACCATGAGTCACGCGAGGCGCTGCGCCCCACATCGGTGGCGATACCGACGCGAAGCTCCACGTACCCGGGGTAGCCGATCGTCCGACAGAAACGAGTGACCGTCGCGGCCGAGGCTCCGGCTTGCTCGGCAAGCTCGCCGATGGACAGGGTCAGCGGCGCTTGAGGGTGTTTGAGCAGGTACTCGGCCACCCGTGCGACCGCGGAGGGCATGTCAGCCAACAATGACCGGATGCGATCTTGCACGGCAGGATTCTGCTCCCGCGTATGCGCGGCGCGCGCCGGTGTGAGAATCACTATCAGCCTAATCCAAAGTTCGTGAAATTCGCTATTACGGTAGCGTCTAGCTCTCTTCCCTGCAACCGATGAAACCGAACTGAAACCCTTCCGATGTCGCTGCCGAGATTGCTTGCCCTCGACGCCGGTGGCACCAGCACCCGCGCGGTCGTCGTCGACGCTGCTGGGCGCGCGTACGGCTACGGTTTCGCCAGCGCTGGGAATCCGACGGCAGCCGGCATTCGGGAGGCTGCGGCTGCCATTGGCATCGCCGCGGAGCAGGCTTTGGCAAGTTCGACCAGCTCCGACCGACCGGCCTTGGCCCTGATTGCGATGGCCGGCGAGAAGACTGCCGCCTTTCGTACAGAGGTCTCCCGCAGGCTCGCTGCATTGGGTCTTCGCGACGTCGTCCTGGAACACGACCTGCTCGGTGTCTTTCATTCCGGGACTGCCGCGCGGGATGGGTACGCCCTCATCGCTGGGACGGGAACTGTCGCTGCGCGGATTCGCGCCGGCAGGCTTGACAGGGTGGCTGGCGGCAAGGGCTGGCTTCTTGGTGACGCCGGCGGCGGTTTCTGGATTGGACATGCCGTTGCCCGAGCAGTGGTCGCTGCACTCGACGGCCAGCAGCAGAACACCGCGCTGACCGGCCCGGTGCTGGAGGCGATGGGGATCGAGGCCGACACGGACACGCTGGCCGGGCGCGCAGCGGCGCTTCGGCAGCTGGTCTCGGGCGTGTACGCCCGTCCTCCCATCGCGCTGGCAAACCTTGCGCCTCTTGCTTTCGCCGCGCATCAGGATCGTGTGGCTCGCTCGATTCTGATTGACGCATCAGCGGCCCTAGCGGACCTCCTCTCTGCCGTACGGTCGCGCGATCTGCCAGGCCCCGTCGTGGTCGGCGGCAGCGTCATGGTTCTCGGTATGTTGGCGGCGCCGCCCAGCCTCCGTACCGAGCTGGTCCCGCCCGCGGGCGCGGATCCCGTGATTGACGTTTCGGACGGCCTGGTCGGCGCGGCGGTGCTGGTCCTCCGCCATGCAGGCCATGAGGTTGACGAGGTGCTATTTCGTACGATTCAGGCCGAGGTCTCAACCGTCAGAAAGAGCACATAATCAAGCGACGGGCCCGTAGCCCATGGGTCAGTTCATATCGAGGGAGATGGACGATGGCGAGTGTTGTCGTGACCGGCGGTGCTGGCAAGCTCGGGCGCGCCTGTGTCGATGAGCTGGTACGTCACGGCTGGGATGTGATCGTGTTCGATCGCGTGGCTCCGCCGACGCAGAGTGGAGCGGTATTCGTTCCGATCGATCTGACCGACTACGGCCAGGTGCTGGACGCGATGCTCGGCGTGGAGGAACGCTTCAGTCAGCCGGAGGCACTGATTCATCTCGCCGCTGTCCCTGCACCGGGGATCGTGCCGGACCACCACACCTTTATCAACAACATCAGTTGCACCTGGAACGTGATCAGCGCGGCGCGACGTGCCAGCGTGACGAACATCGTGTGGGCGTCGAGCGAAACCGTACTCGGTCTCCCGTTCGACACCCCGCCGCCGTACATCCCGGTGGACGAGGGCTACGCGCCCCGGCCCGAATCCACCTATTCGCTCGTCAAGACGCTTGAAGAAGCCATGGCTGTTCAGTTGTGCCGCTGGAACCCGGAGCTGAAGATGATCGGGCTGCGCTTCTCCAACGTGATGGAGCCCGCCGACTACGCACGCTTCCCCTCGTTCGACGACGATCCGAGTTCGCGGAAGTGGAATCTGTGGGGCTACATCGATGCCCGCGATGGCGCTCAGGCCGTTCGACTGGCACTTGAGTCGGAGCTCACCGGGACCGAGGTCTTCGTCATCGCGAACGCCGACACCGTGATGTCCCGACCGAACGCTGCCCTGGTGAAGGAGTTCTATCCCGACGTCGAGGTGCGTGGCGACCTCGGAGAACACGACACACTCCTCTCGATCGACAAGGCCAGGCGGTTGCTCGGCTACGAGCCCGCGTACGGCTGGCGCGCCGATCGAAGGTAATCATCAACGTGGCCCGTACGTCGGCTACCCGGCTCAGGTTTCCACGAGCTGCTGGCCACCGTCGATGTCGAAGGTGGCGCCCGTAACCGCGGTGTTCGTCATCAGGTGGACCGCCAGCCTTGCGATGTCGGCCGGACCAACGACGCGGCCGATCGGCAGCGTCGTGCGCAGCTGCTCGCGGCGCGCGTCCAGCTGGTCGCCGAGGAGCGACGCCGATAACGGTGTGTCCACGAATCCGGCCGCGATCAGGTTGACCCGAATTGGTGCAATCTCGAGTGCCAGGTTCCTCGTCAGGGCAGGCAGCGCGGCCGTGAGTGCCGAGATGAGCGTAAGACCGGTCGCTGTGCGGCGGCCGCCGGTTCCGCTCAGGAATAGCAGGGTTCCGCCCGGACGAACTTTGCCCGACGCTTGCCGAGCGATGAGAATCGGCAGCATCAGATGGGTATCGACGTCACGGCGTGCCTCATCGATGTCGAACTCCGCCAATGGCGCGTAATAGGGACCGGAGCCGGTAAGCAGTACGTGATCGATCGGGTTGGACAACTCGTCCAAGAACCTCTCGAGCCGGTCGAAGTCGGAGGCGTCGAAGGCAGCGACACTGGCGCCCAGCTCCCGACCCACGCGCTCCAGTCGCTCAGGATTGCGCGCCGTGATGATCAGCTCGGCTCCCTCGTCGCGAGCGAGCCGAGCCGTCTCAAGTCCGATGCCGGCGCTGCCGCCGATGACGACGAGGGTCTGTCCTCGCAGGGCCTCCCCGCGTTGTGCAGCTGACACGGCAGTCGAGGTAGCACTCTGGTCGTCGGTCACGTCGGCAGCTCTGTCCCGGCCTGCTCCGCCGCCATGTACGCGGCATACCACTCGGGCCAGTTCTCGTCGGCCTCGCCGGTGCGCTTCTCGTGCTCGCCGTGCGCAGCAGCCGCCCGCCGGAGCGCGCCTTCCAGGTCAGCCGCGGACGCGAATGACGTTTCAGCGGCGTCGATCCGACCAGGTAGCCGGGTCGTGATTTCCTGCAGCAGCCAGTCGTTGCCGTCGGGGTCACTGAAGGTCACGAAGGTGCTGTAGCTGGCGTGATCTGGCGCGGAGCCATTGACGCGGCCGCTGCTGCCATTGGACTGGAACTGAGCGCCCGGCTCGCCGGGGTAAAACACCTCGCTGGGCGTGACGCCGTGGGCGATCAGATCCTCACGAGCGGCCCCTGCGTCAGAAACGATCAGGTAGTTGCCGTGGGCCGAGCCAGGCGTCGCCGAGGTCATCTTCGTGCCGAATTGGACGGAGCATCCCGAGCCTGGTGGCGTGAACTGGACCACCCGAAAGCCGTTGTCGAAGGGGAAGTCGGCGTCGAGCCGCCACCCGAGACCACCGTAAAACTCCTTCGCGCGGTCGACATCCGAGACCGGAATGACGACCACCTCGAGCTTCATGTCGACGCTGGCGATCTCGCTCGCGTCGCTGCTGCTGACATCCGTGCTCACTGTGACCTCCTCGGTTGTGTCTAGGTAGATCCAGACTCGCGTGAAGATCGTCACCGAGGCAACAGGTCACGGCGTGTCAGTCGCCTCCCAACCCGAGCCAGGTCAGCAGCGCACGACCCATCAGGGCCGATGCTCCGAACGTCGCCACGTCGGCGTAGCGACGGTCGTCAGACGGCCACCCCATGTCGACGACCAATACGTCGACACCGGCCGTACGCAGCCTGTCGACAGCATCTCTGGCAAAGGCATGCCGATGGATATCGCGCCCGACCACGAGTACCGGTTCGTTGGAGTGGAAGGACGGCATCCTCGATTGCCCAGGGGAAATCACATATTCGGACGCTGGCGGCCCCCACGGTATGTGGCCCGCAGCGATATTGGGAGCAGCCTCGAGACGTACGACCGAGTACCGGCCGGCTGCCCTGCTGCGCCAGGCCGATGCTGCGGGTTGGAGATCGAACGTTTCAGCCAGCCCGACCTCGCGTCCCGGCTGCCAGCCCGGTACCAAGTCCGGAGGCGGCCCGGCTGTCGCCCGCGCGGCTGCGAGATCCCGCCCAAGCCCAAGCACTCGACTCGCTGCGTTCGACACCCTGTCGTTCGCAAGGCTGCCCTCGGCGATCGCATTCTGGACTGCCTGCTCGATATCGGCCAGCTGCGCATCTGTGTTCTCGGTCCCCAGACACAGCAGATCGCAGCCTGCTCGCAGCGCAGCGACAGCCGCCCCTGCCATTCCGACAGCGCCGGAGGCACCGGCCATATCCAAGGCGTCGCTGACGACGACGCCGGAGAAGCCCAGCTCTCTGCGCAGTAGATCATCCAGGACGATTCGGCTCATCGTGGCCGGCTGCTCTCGATCAAGTTGTGGCAGCAGAATGTGCGACGTCATGATTAACCGGCAGCCCGCATCGATGACGGCGACGAACGGCAGCAACTCCCGCTGGCGAAGTTGATCAAGGGAGCGGTTGACCACAGGCAACGAAACGTGGGAATCCTGCGCCGTGTCGCCGTGCCCCGGAAAATGCTTGGCCGTCGCCGCTACGCCCGTCGACTGCAGGCCTGCCACCCAGGCTGCCCCATGCCGCGCCACCAGATCGGCGTCGCTGCCAAAGCTGCGGACGCCGATCACTGGATTGTCGGACCGGGAATTGACATCCACGCACGGCGCGAAGTTGACGGTGCAGCCGGCCTCACGCAGCGACCAGCCGATGGCTGCCGCGGTGTCGCGGGTGGTGTCAACGTCGTCCAGCCGCCCCAGCACAGCGTTGCCAGGGAACGGCGCGCCAGTCGCCGCAAAGAGCCGTGTCACATCACCGGCTTCCTCATCCACAGCGATGATCGCGTACGGGTTCGCGGCCATGATCGAATCGGTCAGGGCCCGCAGCTGCGTGGGTGAGGAGATGTTCTCCGCAAATAGGCAGACACCTCCCAATCCCGCCCTGAGCCGCTCCCGTAGCCAGCTGGGCAGTACTGTCCCGGCGAACCCAGGCAGCAGAGTTTCGAGCAACGTTAAAAGCCCTGCCAGCTCGGTTTGCCCTGATAAGTCTCGATGTAGTACGAGGCGAGCTGAAGGCGCGAAGCCGCTGCGGTGTCCAGCAACACCGTGACATGTGGATGTAGCTGCAGCGCCGTAGCGGGCCACATCGCGGAGACGGATCCCTCGACGAGCTGATGGACGGCTTCCGCTTTTCCTCGCCCCGAAGCCACGAGCACGATGTGGCGAGCCTCGAGAATGGTGCCAATACCTTGGGTCAGGCAGTGCTGTGGAACAGCGTCCACGTCCCCGCCGAAGAATCGAGCGTTGTCCCTGCGGGTCTGGCTGGTCAGTGTCTTGATCCGGGTTCGCGACGCGAGCGACGAGCCTGGTTCATTGAAGGCGACATGACCGTCGGTGCCGATGCCAAGAATCTGGAGGTCGACACCGCCGGCGTCAGCTATCGCGTGCTCGTACGCGTCACAAGCCGTCGCCAGGTCCTCGGCCAGTCCATCCGGCCCCGATACCTGAGCCGGATCGATATCCACCTTGTCGACAAACTCGGCTTGGATGACATTGCGGTATCGCTGCGGATGATCTGCCGGCAGCCCGACGTATTCGTCAAGCATGAAAGCTCGCGCGCTCGCCAGCGACAAGGAGCCCTGCGCCACGCGGCGGCCGAGTTCGTCATAGATGATCAAGGGACTTGATCCGGTCGCGACGCCAAGCACAGCTTCCGGCCGCGCCCGGACGAGTTCATCGATCGCGTCGGCAGCCAACTTTCCTACCTCGTCGCGGGTCGTCGTGATGACAACTTCCATCGCCTACTGCTCCAGCTCCCCGACCAACTGCCCGCCGATCCAGACACTCCGTACCTGCCAGTCCTTGTCGAACAGGACAGCGTCGCCGACATAGCCCGGCTCCAGGCGTCCGAACTCATCGTCGACTCCCAGGATCCGAGCGGGGATGACTGTTGCGGCTTCGATGACCTCGAGAGGTGTCAGGCCGACGGTCTGTACGCCGTAGCCGACCGCAGCGTCCAAGGTGAGTGTGGAACCAGCAATCGAAGTTCCTCCGATGACCCGCGCAACGCCGCCGGCAACCTCAACATCCAGGTTGCCCAGGTGGTATCTCCCGTCCCCGCCGCCTGCGGCTGCCATTGCATCGGAGACCAGGGCCACTCGTCCGGGAGCCAGCCGGTAGAGCATCCGAATAACCGCCGGTTGCACGTGGATACCGTCATTGATCACCTCCATCCAAACACCGGAATCCTCAACGAATGCGAGCACTGGCCCGGGCGCGCGATGATGCACGCCGGGCATCCCGTTGAAGGTATGGGTGAGGAGGGTTGCCCCCTCGTCGATCGACGCTCGCGCTTGTTCGTACGTCGCCGCGGTGTGACCAGCCGCGACGACTACCCCCGCTTCCCGAAACATCGCCGCCGACTTCGCGAAATTGGTCCGCTCCGGTGCCATCGTGACTTGGCGCAGCGTGCCGTCGGCCGCGCTCAGCAACTGCTCAACCAGGTCCGGATCGGGGTCGCGAAGCAGCGATGGGTCGTGCGCCCCGCAGTACTTGCGGGACAAAAATGGGCCTTCGAGATGGATTCCGAGGATCGTGGGGTCTCGTCGCGTCTCAGCCACTGCGACCTGGATCTGAGAGATCAAATCTTCCGGTGAAGCCGTAACCAACGAGAGCAACTGACGAGTCACACCGTGCTCGCGGTGCAGCCGGCTTGCCGTACGAATCGCCTCGGCGCCGTCGCCGTACGAGGCTCCGGCGCCTCCGTGGTTGTGGATGTCGATCAGCCCTGGGGTGAGAATGTGGCCCGCGCCCTCCAGCACATCCGCGTCGTCTCCGGCGAGCTCACGCCAGCCGTCGCCGGTTCCGGTGGCAAGAACGCGACCGTCTGCGAAAGCGACGAAGGCGTCGGCACGGTCCACAGCTGCGCTTATCAACCGGACTGAGTGAATGACCGCGGTGGCGACGCCCATGGCCCTGGACAATACGCTGACGGGTGGGAGAGCGCTCTCGGCCGGGGTGACGCCGTGCCAGACTTCGGCCTATGGCCTGGCACGTCTCAACAGAGATTGCTGACCAGCCGTCGGCGTGGGCGCGGGCCGCCAGTCTCGCAATTACCAGACCCACTCGTGACGCTTTTCCTGAGCCTGGTCAGCGGGTGGCCGTCATAGGGTGCGGGACCTCGTTCTTCATGGGCCAGAGCTTCGCCGCCCTGCGGGAACGTTCCGGCCACGGCGAAACCGACGCGTTCCCCGCGTCAGAATTCCCGACCCACCGCTTCTACGACGCCATCGTCGTACTGTCCCGCAGCGGCACCACAACAGAGGTGCTCCGGCTACTCGAGACCCTGCGGAACGGAACGGGACCGCGTACGGTCGCGATCACCGCCGACCCCGCAGCACCGGTCGTCGAGCTGGCGGATCATCACGTGATCTTGGGCTTCGCCGACGAGAAATCCATCGTGCAAACCCGGTTCGCTACCACGTCCTTGGCCTTGTGGCGAGCCTGGCTGGGCGAAGATCTCACCGATGTCATCGATCAGGGACGATCCGCATTGAGCGCTCCGTTGCCGCCGCGCGCGCTCGACTCTGCCCAGTTCACGTTCCTGGGCAGCGGCATGTCCGTCGGGATCGCGAACGAGGCCGCACTGAAGCTGCGCGAAGCCTCCCAGTCCTGGACGGAGTCCTACCCGGCCACGGAGTTTCGTCATGGTCCGATCAGTGTGGTTGGTCCGGCCTCGACGGTGTGGGTGTTTGGCTCGCCTCCATCAGGGTTGCTCAAAGACCTAGAGGTGACCGGCGCGTACGTGGAAGACAGCGGTCTTGACCCGATGGCGGACCTGATCAGAGCCCAGCGGTTAGCGGTGGCGCTCGCGGAGGCCAAGGGCCTCAATCCAGACGAGCCCCCGCACCTGGCTCGCTCCGTCTTGCTTTCCTGACATGACCGATCTCGTCATGGGCGTCGATGTCGGAGGTACAACGATCAAGGCCGCGCTCCTCGATTCGGACGGGCGCGACTACGGTCGCTGCCAGCAACCAACGCCCAGAGACGAGGGCCCGGACGCCGTCGTCGCAACAATGATTGACACCGTCGTCGAGCTGCGAAACCACATCCCCGAGGCCGGCCGGCTGCGGGCGGTGGGCCTGGTGGTTCCTGGTGTTGTGGATGC
>Ga0307311_10000255_pt1 | contig 9476 bp, 7 predicted proteins | sample ER_DNA_198_FD_194511 | JGI IMG/M metagenome (GOLD analysis project Ga0307311, IMG submission 194511) | Bulk soil microbial communities from the East River watershed near Crested Butte, Colorado, United States - ER_DNA_198 | ecosystem: Environmental > Terrestrial > Soil > Floodplain | place: USA...
AGGAGTCGGGATGCAGGACCTGAGACTCATCGGCGTGCAGGAGGATGGGGAGCACCTGCTCCTTTCGGGTCCGGACGGCGAGCACTACCGGTTGGCGCTGGACGATGCGTTGCGGGCGGCCGCGAGGCGAGACCGGCCTCGCCTCGGACAGCTACAGATCGAGATGGAGGGCGGTATGCGACCCCGCGAGGTCCAGTCGCTCATCCGGGCCGGGGCGACGGCCGAGGAGGTCGCCGAGCGCGCGGGCTGGACCGTTGAGAAGGTCCGTCGCTACGAGGTGCCGATCATCGCCGAGCGCGTGCACATAGCCGACCAGGCCCGGCTGGTCCGGGTCCGGACACGGGGTGGTTCGGGTGGTTCGGCTGGCTCGAGCGGATCGGTGGCGCCCACGCTGCAGGGGCGAGTCGCCCAGCGAATGCGGGAGCGCGGCGTGGATCCCGACCGCAACGTCTGGGACGCCTGGCGTGCCGTCGAAGAGCGGCACTGGACGGTCGTGCTGACCTTCGCCGCGGGGGGCCGGCAGCGGCAGGCGGTGTGGACCTACGACCCCGTGCTGAGGACGGTGGAGCCGGCCGAGGACGAGGCGCGGTGGCTCAGCGCCGACGAACCGGCCGCCGTCGGACCCTTGCCACCGGTGCCCGCGCGCGCGTCGAGCGTCTACGACGTCGAGGCCGAGGGCGGGGTGGCCGCGTCGCCGCGCCGGCCTGGGGCCAGGTCGTCGGACGAGGAGGAGCCGCTGGACCTCATGACGGCGATGCGGCAGCGGACCACAGTGGGTCGCCGCGCCGGACGGCGGCGGCCGGCTTCGCACGAGCCGGTGCGTCGCGAGACGGCGCCGGCGTTGCCGTTGGAGAGCGAACGCCAAACCGAACCACCCGTCGAGGCGTCGTCCGTAGAGGCCCACCCCCTCGGCGACCTGGAGCCGGGGATCGAGCCGCCGGGCGCGGAGAGCCCGCCGCTGGAGGAGGAGTGGGTCGAGCCTGCGGCGGCCGATGTGAGGACGGTCGCGCAGGAGCCGGTCGAGGACCGCGCAGACGAACCAGACGACGAGGAGGCGGAGGAGTCGGTCGACGACGATGCCGAGACTCCCGAGTGGGAAGTGGTGGCGGCGGCACCGGCCTCGGAGCCGACACCGCTCGCCAAGAAGTCGGCTACCCGCCGGAAGCAGCGCCCGTCGGTCCCGTCGTGGGACGACATCATGTTCGGTGCCAAGCGCGACTGATTCCGTCGGCGTTTCGTGGCCGGTTCAGGACGGTTTCGAGGACGGCGGGGGCAGCGGGCATACGTCGAGGTCGAAGGGCAGCACGTCCGGAGACAGAGCAGCCGCCCGGGCCGCGTGTGACGTCATCCGGCGCATGTGATGCCGCCGGCACAGCACCTCGTACTCGACCACGCCGGACGCGACGGGTGCCGTGTCACCGACTACGACCTGCTCACCCTCGACGACCATGACGCCGTCGACCACCCGCGCGTTGTGGGTGGCTCGCCGGCCGCACCAGCACAGCGCCTCGACCTGGAGCTGCTCCACCCGGTCCGCCAGCTCGATGAGCCGTTGCGAACCAGGGAACAGCGTCGCCCGGAAGTCCGCGGTGATCCCGAAGGCGAAGACGTCCACGTCCATCTCGTCGGCCAGCCGGGCCAGCTGCTCGACCTGCGCGGACGTGTAGAACTGTGCCTCGTCACAGATGAGGTAGTCGATGCGGCTCCCTGCCGTCGCGACGCCTACGACCTCCTCCCAGAGGTCCAGGTCGTCGGTGACCTCGCGCGCGGGCGTCAACAGGCCGAGCCGCGACGACAGCACCGCCGTCCCGGCTCGGTCAAGCTTGGTGAAGATGAGCCCGGCCCGGCCGCGCGCCGCGTGGTTGTGGTGCATCTGCAATGCCAGCGTGGACTTTCCGCAGTCCATCGTGCCGTTGAAGAAGACGAGCTCAGCCACGGCCGGTCACTCTAGGCGGTGCGCGCCGGCACCGTGATCAACGGAACGCGCCGCTCCTCGTCGGACACGGAACCGTGGAATCCCCGTAACCGCACCAGCTCCGGTCGCATCCGCTCCGAGTCCACGACGGCACCGTCGTCCAGCATGAGCGCCAGGACGTCTCCGATCCGGGGCAGCACCTCGGGCCGGACCGCCCCGAACCACCCACCGGCCACCAGCTCGTCCCGCGTCACCACGCGGGCGGTCTCGCCCAGCCGGTCTCGCCACCGTTCGGCGACCGACGCCCTCGCCCCGGGCTCGACGTGCAGCTGAGTGGCCCGCGGTTCCCAGGCAATGTGGCGGATGCCTCGGCACAGCTCGGGCTCGGCGGCCAGGTCCACGCGGTGGGCGAAGGGCACGTCGACCATGCCGTGGTCGGCCGTCACGTGAACGGCCGTTCCCGCCGGTACCTCCGCCACCAACCGGGCCAGGTGCCGGTCCACCGACTCAAGCTCGTCGACCCATTCCCACGACGCCGGGCCGTGGACGTGTCCGACCTTGTCGACGTCACCCCAGTAGAGGTAGACCAGCGCCCGAGGCTCGGAGGCGGCCGCCTCCACGGCGGCGGTGACCCGGTCGGCCAGCGAGGACGCCGCCCGGAACCGACCTCCGCGCAAGGCGGCGTTGGTCAGCCCGGAGCCGTCGAAGAAGCCGGGGCCGATCCGGGTCACCTCGAAGCCCTCCGCGGCCACCTCCTGGAAGACCGTCGGCGTCGGTTGCCAGGCGAACGGGTCCGGCCCGTTCTCCCACGACAGCTCGTTGAACACCCGGTCCTCTGCGGGGTCGAGCACCTCGTACCCGACCAGCCCGTGGCCGCCCGGCGGAGCGCCCGTGCCGAAGGACCCCATCGCGGTCGCAGTCGTCGACGGGAACCCCGAGTCCAGCTGTCGCGCCGATCCAAGATGCTCGCGCAGGAACGGCGCGTGCCCTGACCGCCGCAGCAGCTGCTGGTAGCCCAGGCCGTCGACGAGGACCACCACCGCACTCTGGGAAGTGCCCAGACCGAGGTCCGTCGCCGACGCGTACCGAGTCGAGCCCAGGCTCCGCGCCACGGCGGGCAGCACCGAGGCCAGCGTGCCGGTCGCGTAGTCCGGGGCGGCCGGGAGCTCCCGCCGAGACCCGTCGACCACCCGTCAGGACCGGACGGGTCCGCCGATGGCGCCGGACAGCGTGCGGGCGAAGCCGAGCGCGTCGGTGAGGGCCCGGTCGCCGTCGGCGTCGGCGCTGATCCGCAGCGAGATGTCGTCGGAGGCGACGGTGCCCTCGAACCCGTGGTCGGCGTCGCAATCGGGGTCACCGCAGGTGGCCGGCACGATGTCGATGCGAGCCACGGCCCCCCAGCCGATGGTGAGGGTGATCTCGCGTCCGAGCGAGCCGGGGACGTAGGCGTCGGGCGAGCTGACGACGTGGGTGAGCATGACGCCGCGGACCGAGGTGAGCGGGACCGTCTCGCTGGTCGCCGTGGCCACCGGCAGGCTGGCGTCGGCCTCGCCGCCGCCGGGAATGCCCTCGTGGTCGTCGGCGTGGGCGATGACCAGCCGGGTGGGCGTCATGGCGAGCACGGTGATGTGCCGGCGCACGGCGTCCTGGTCGAAGGTCGTCTCCTGGTGGACCAGGTGCGCCACGACCGTGTCGGGGCCGAGGGCGGAGTCCACAACGTCCGCGACGAGGGCCGGGTAGTAGCCCGCCCGCTCGATCGCGGCCGTGAGGTCGGCCGGAAGGGCCGGCGCCGACCGCATGTCGCGTGATGGGGCCATGTCGCCATCCTTGCACCTCGGACCCGCCGGACCGGCCGGCGGCCCCACCGGCCGGCGCCGCCCGCACGGGATAACCTCGACGGTGTGACCTCGTCACAGCGCCCCGAACCGCGGCGGGTGCTCGTCATCATCCCGGCCTGGAACGAAGAGGCGACCCTCGCCGCGGTCGTCGAGGAGACCCGCGCGGCGCTCCTCGCCGGCAACGTGCTCGCGGACATCCTCGTGGTCGACGACGGCTCGGACGACGCGACCGGCGGCGTCGCCGAGGCGTCCGGCGCGCTGGTCGCCCACCTTCCGGTGAACCTCGGCGTCGGCGCGGCCATGCGGACCGGCTACCGGTATGCGCAACGGCTCGGGTATGCGGTCACGGTTCAGGTCGACGCGGACGGGCAGCACAACCCGGCCGACATCCCAGCTCTCCTCCGCGCCCTCGCCGAGGGCGCCGACATCGTCATCGGAGCCCGGGTCGCCGGCGACGGCGCCTTCGTCGCGCGCGGGCCCCGGCGCTGGGCGATGAGCCTGCTGTCCGGGACGATCTCGCGGATCGCTCACACTCGGCTCACCGACACGACGTCCGGGTTCAAGGCCTGTGGCCCGAGGGCGATCGAGCTCTTCGCCCGGTCCTACCCCGCCGAGTACCTCGGCGACACCGTCGAGTCCCTCGTCGTCGCGGCCCGGTCGCACCTGGTCCTGCGTGAGGTCGGCGTGGTGATGCGGCCGCGGGCCGGCGGGCAGCCGTCGCACGGACCGGCTCGCTCGGCTGCCTTTCTGGGACGGGCTGTCCTGGCCCTCGGGCTGGCTCTCACCCGGCCGCGGCCCGAGCTGAGAGGTGAGCCGTACCGCCGGTACGAGGAGCTGGGCGCATGAACCTCCTGGCGCAGAGCGGCTACCCGTTCGCCCTGGTGGTCTCGGCGCTGCTGCTGCTGGCCCTGTTCTGGCTGCTGCGCACGCAGCGGCTGCGGGAGAAGTACAGCGTTCTGTGGTTCGCCGTGATCGTGGGTGTGGTCGTGCTCACCTTCATCCCGGCGATCACGGGATGGCTCACGGCGCTCGCCGGCGTCACCACCCCGATCAACCTCGTGTTCATCCTGGCGTTCCTCGTCCTCCTGGTCGTCTGCATCCAGCTGAGCATCGAGATCTCGACCCTCGAGGAGTCCGCGCGCACGGTGGCCGAGGAGGTCGCGTTGCTCCGGCTGGAGCTGGAACGGCGGACCGGGAAGCCCCAGAGCCTCCCGGGACAGGAGACCGACGTGCGGCAACCGCATACCGACGAGTCCCCCGCGTCCTGACCGACCGCGAGCGTCAGGTCATGATGCGCTTGTCGGAGTCCTTGCGGATCAAGGCGGGATGGACGGAGATCTCCGCGTCCAGGACATCCACACCGCCGGTCCAGGCGTTGACCGGGTTGAGCTGGACGCTGTCGACGTCGGGCAGGTCGTCGGCCAAGCACGAGAGCCGGGCCACGACGTCGGCCAGCGCCGCCCGGTGGACGGGCATGGCGCCGCGGTGCCCGTTGAGCATCGGCGCGGCCCGGACCCCATTGAGAAGGTCCTGGACGTCGACGTCGGTGAGCGGCGGGATGCGGTGGGCGATGTCTCCCAGCAGCTCGGTCGGCGGGCCGGCCACCGAGAAGCTGACGACCGGCCCGAACAGCGGGTCCTCGACGCTGGCCAGGACGCAGCTGACGCCGGGCGGTGCCATCCTCTGGACGAGGAAGGATCCCTGCGCGATCGCGCCGAGCCGCGCGCGAATCGACTGCAAGGCTGTACGGACGGCCTCCGGGCCGGCCAGATCCGCACGCACCCCGCTGACGCCGGGTTGGTGGCGGAGCACCGGAGAGGTGGTCTTGAGGATCACCGGGTACCCGAGCGCGTCGGCCGCCGCCACCGCCTCGTCGGCCGAGTCGACCAGCCGCGACTCCCAGACACGGATCCCGTATGCGGCGAGCAGCCGGCTCGTCTCCGCGCCGCTCAAGGACCGTCCGTCGGGAGCGTCGGCGAGGACCTCCTCGACGAGCTTCGCTCCGGCGGCGCGGTCGATGTCGACCGGGTCGACCGGGTCACCCCGGTCCCGGGCCCGCCACTCGCTGTACCGGGTCGCCGCCGCCAGGGCGCGCACCGCGTCCTCCGGCATGGCGTAGACGGGGACGATCCGCCGGTAGGCGTCACCGATGGTGTCGGTCTCCAGGCCCTCGTGCACGCCGGACATCCCGAGGAACGTCGCCACGCAGGTCTTGTCGCTGGACCGCGAGGCGTCCCGAACCGCGGCGACGACCTCTTCGTCCACCGTCTCGAGCGGCGGGATGAAGCACGTGAGGACGCTGTCGACCTCGGGATCCGCGAAGGCCGCCCGCAGGGCCTCGGAGAACCGGTCGGCCGTGGCGTCGGCCGGGAGCGAGACCGGACCGTGCGCGATCTCCAGATCCCAGCTCAGGGCGGCCTGGGCGGTCAAGGCGCCCAGCGCGTCGGAGTTGCCGACGACGGCGACCCGCTGGCCGGCGGGCAACGGCTGGTGGATGAGCAGCTGGGCGACGTCGAAGAGCTGGTGCACGTTCTCGACCCGGATGACGCCCGCCTGCCGCAGCATGGCGCGGAACGCCCCGGCCGGCATCCGCGTGGTGCGGATCCGGTGCCCGGGAGGGGCACCGTAGGCCGAAACGCCCGATGAGACGGCGATGACCGGCTTGCGCTGGGAGAGAGCGCGCGCGATGCGCGAGAACTTGCGCGGGTTGCCGATGGATTCCAGGTAGAGCCCGACGGCGGCGGTGTTGTCGTCGTCGATCCAGTACTGCAGGAGGTCGTTGCCCGAGACGTCGGCCCGGTTGCCGGCGGAGGCGAAGCCCGACACCCCGAGGCCTCGGCGGTCGGCCAGGTCGAGCACGGCGATCCCCAACGCGCCACTCTGCGAGAAGAGGCCGAGACCGCCGGCTCGCGGCATCCGCGGCGCCAGTGAGGCATTGAGACGGACCTCCGGGTCGGTGTTGATCAGGCCGAACGAGTTCGGGCCGACCACGCGCATCCCGTTCTGACGGGCCCGCCGGCGCAGCTGCTCCTGGCGCTCCGTGCCGTCGTCCCCGCTCTCCGCGAACCCTCCGGACGCGACGAGGAGGTACCGGACGCCCTTGGCCGCGCACTCGTCGACGATGCCGAGCACACTGTCCGCCGGGACCGCGACCACGGCCAGGTCGACCGGGTCGGGGATCTCGCCGACGCGCGCATACGCCGGCAGACCAAGCACCTCGAGCGCCTCGTTGTTGACGGCGTAGACGGGACCGGCATACCCGCCGCCGAGGAGGTTGGCGAGGAACCGGTGCCCGATCGACGCCGGCCGCCGACTGGCGCCGACGACCGCGATCGAGGCGGGGCGCAGCAGGCCGTGCATGCTGACCGCCTCGGCCCGGTGCTCCCGGGCGAGTCGGACGGCGGTCGACTGCTCGGTCGGCCGGATGTCGAAGTTGACCATCACCACGCCGTCCTCGAAGCGGTGGTGAACCGCGTACCCCGCCTCCTTGAAGACGTTGAGCATGCGACGGTTCTGCGGGAGGACCTCGGCGGTGAACCGTTCGACGCCGAGCTCCTGGCTGATCGCGGCAAGGTGCTCGAGCAGGACGGAGCCGATCCCCTTGCCCTGGTAGCTGTCGGAGATGTTGAAGGCGACCTCGGCGGAGGGTCCGCCGTCGATGCGGTCCCAGCGGCCGATGCCGATGATCGCGCCGCGAACCGTCACGACCAGGGCCACCCGGTCGACGTTGTCGACGTGGGTGAACCGGTGGACGTCGCGGTCGCTCAGCTCGCGGATCGGGGCGAAGAACCGCAAGTAGATGGACTCCTCGGACTGCCCCGAGTGAAAGGCCCGCACCCGGTCGGCGTCGTCGGGCCGGATGGGACGGATGTGGGCGACCGACCCGTCCCGCAGCACGACGTCGGCCTCCCACTCGGAGGGATCGACGCGCCGGCTGCCGGTCGCGGCCGCTCCGGCGTGGCGGTCTCGGGGCATGGCCCCATGGTTCCATCCGGGCGACCGGCTGGCAGCATCGCCGCATGGAGTTCTCCGCCGTCGTCCGCCGCCGCCACATGGTCCGCCGGTACGCAGCGGACCGTCCCGTGCCCGACGACGCGCTGGAAGCGGTTCTCGACAACGCCTGCCGCGCGCCGAGTGCGGGGTTCAGTCAGGGATGGGACTTCGTGGTGCTCACTTCGGACGAGGACCGGGATCGGTTCTGGGCCGCGGCCAAGGAGGAGGACGAGGAGGAGACCCGGTGGTTGCGGGGCGTGCAAACCGCTCCGGCGCTGGTGGTCTGCTGTTCTGACAAGGAGGCCTACCTGGACCGTTACGCCGCGCCGGACAAGGGGTGGACCGACCGGAGCGAGTCGCGTTGGCCGGTGCCGTACTGGGATATCGACACCGGGATGGCGGCGTTGCTCATGCTGCTGACGGCCACCGACCAGGGGCTCGGCGCCCTGTTCTTCGGGGTGGCGCCGGAGTGCCACGACGACGTGCACGAGGAGTTCGGGATACCGCGGGAGCGGACGATCATCGGGGTCGTCGCGCTCGGTTACGAGGTTCCCGGGCCGAAGAGCCCGTCGCTGAAGCGCGGCAAGCGTGGCCGGGACGAGGTCGTCCACTGGGGCCAGTTCGGCACCCACCGCTGACGGGACCGAGATCTCGCCCGAGACCCCGGCAACAACTCCGAGATGTCTGACTTGTTGCAGCAGAATCTCGCGATCGGCGACAACAAGTCAGACATGTGGGAGTTGACGCGAGGGCGGCACGCGGGGCGGCGGCACGCATACCGGTGGGTCGCCCCGGGTCGCGAACCCGGGGTGAGCCAAGATGGGCGAAGCCCCGTCCCAGCAAGGAGCCTGACCAGGTATGCCGCGCAGCACGCGTAGGACCGCGCCACCGGACGAACCGGTGGAGGAGCGCATCATCGACATCGACGTCGAGGAGGAGATGCGCAACGCCTTCCTCGAGTACTCGTACTCCGTCATCTACTCCCGCGCACTCCCGGACGCCCGCGACGGCCTCAAGCCGGTCCAGCGGCGGATCCTCTTCGGCATGAGCGAGCTGGGCCTCCGTCCCGACCGCGCCCACGTCAAGTGCCAGCGGGTTGTCGGCGAGGTCATGGGCCGCTATCACCCGCACGGCGACCAGGCCATCTACGACGCGCTGGTGCGGATGGCCCAGCCGTTCACCATGAGACTTCCGCTCGTCGACGGCCACGGCAACTTCGGCAGCCTCGACGACGGCCCGGCCGCCGCCCGCTACACCGAGGCCCGGATGGCCCCGGCCGCACTGCTCATGGTCCAGAGCCTCGACGAGGACACCGTCGACTTCATCCCGAACTACGACGACACGGCCACCCAGCCCGAGGTCCTGCCCGCGGCGTTCCCGAACCTGCTCGTCAACGGTGCCAGCGGTATCGCCGTCGGCATGGCCACGAACATGGCGCCGCACAACCTCGTCGAAGTCATCGGCGCCGCCCGCCATCTCATCGCCAATCCCACCTGCTCCCTGGACGACCTCATGAAGTTCGTCCCCGGCCCGGACCTGCCCGGCGGCGGACGGATCATCGGGCTGGACGGCATCCGCGACGCCTACCTCACCGGCCGCGGCGCGTTCCGCACCCGGGCGACCGCCCGCATCGACAACGTGAACCCGCGCCGCAAGGGCATCGTCGTCACCGAGCTGCCCTACCTCATCGGCCCCGAGAAGGTCATCGAGAAGATCAAGGACCTCGTCCA
>Ga0307311_10000271_pt1 | contig 9210 bp, 10 predicted proteins | sample ER_DNA_198_FD_194511 | JGI IMG/M metagenome (GOLD analysis project Ga0307311, IMG submission 194511) | Bulk soil microbial communities from the East River watershed near Crested Butte, Colorado, United States - ER_DNA_198 | ecosystem: Environmental > Terrestrial > Soil > Floodplain | place: USA...
GCGATCCACGAGGGCGTCTCGATCGCGGCTGCAGGCCCGGCTCGCCCTCCGCCTCGTAGCGGCGGACGAGCTCATGGACCCATCGCCTCGACAGCCCGTAGTCGCGGGCGACCTCCGACTTCGTCCGCCCCTCCAAGAAGACCGCGGTGACCACGAGCCGTGCCAGCGACATCCCTCCACCTCCTGATCTGAGGTGTGAACGATGTCGCGAGACACCTGTGCACTATGTCCTGGAACCACACACTCCCGTCTCCGCACGAGTGACCAGAGCGACTGGGTGACGTCGCCGAGATGGAGGATGCGTCTCGGACACGCTCCGAGTACCTTCGTCGCGGTGAGGTTCCAACGTGCCGGTGTGCGTCGTACGAACCCGGAGGACGTCGCGAGGCTCTGCATCGTGCTTGTGTTCCTGATCGCGGCGTGTAGGTCCACAGGCACGGGCGGACCGGCCGCGCCCGAAGACATCTTCCTTCCTCGTCTGACCGGCGCGCCGCCGCACTACGGTGCGGCCGCGATCGAGGGAACGTTGGTTGAAGACCACGGCTGCCTCGAACTGAAGAACCTGTATCTCTCGGCGGAGTTCGCGTCGCCGAGCCCACATGCGGTCGCGCTCCTCTTGTGGCCGGAAGGGTCGAAGGCGACACGAACGGACAGCGGGCGTTTGCTCGTGGATGCCCCTGATCTGCCCTTGGCATCGACCGGCCAGCGTCTCTTCATCGGAGGGATGTTCACGCCCTCCCTGGCAGACGCGGAGCAGAAGGTCGGCGAGCCGATACCTGCTGACTGCTGGGTCGGGCTTTACTGGGTCGCGACGCCCGTTCACGCCTGATAGATCCGCAGAGAGGACACGAACCGTGATCCCGCGTGGGCGCATGAGATGTTGTCCACGAAACCTCCACGACCGGAACCGCGCCACGTAGCCCGACCGACACGGGACCGAAAGCTCGGGCCGACAACCCCCTCCAAGAGATGTCTCAGGTTCGGCCTTTGGGCAGTACAGAGGCAGCAGACGCGGTTCGGATCCTGCCGCCTCAGCCGCGAAGGGCGGGTGGCTTCGAGGACTCCACCACTTCGAACCCCTGGCCCGACTGGCTCGGTCGGGTTGCGTGGGAGCGACCTCGACTTGTCTATCCTCTGCGGATGTCGATCCTTCTGTCGGCCAAGGCTTCTCGGGTCGTGCTCCGCGACGCCCCGGACGATGAGTCCAGCCATGGCCCTCAGGTTCGTCCCGTGTGGTTGGGCCTCGCTGCGTTCTTCCTGTTCCTGGTCGCGTCTTTCGTGGTGTTCGGTTCGCCGATCGTCGGAGGTCACCAGGAGCGTTACGTCGGCAATGGATCGGCTGGCGACCCGATCTTCGATGAGTGGGCATTGGGCCTCACTCCCTGGGAGCTTGCGCACGGGCACGTGCCGTTGAGGACCGATCGCATCCTTGCTCCCGAGGGCACCGACCTCACCTGGGTCACCTCCATGCCGGGTCCGGCGTTCGTGATGTGGCCGGTGACTCGAGCGTTCGGCTCCCTCGCCTCCTACAACATCCTGATGATCCTCGCCCCCGCCCTCGCGGCCTGGGCTGCCTACCTGCTGTGCTACCGCCTGACCCGTCGTTACGCGGCCTCCCTCGTGGGCGGGGCGATGTTCGGCTTCTCCGCCTACATGACCGGCCACATGCACGGCCATCTCAACCTCGTCCTCGTCTTCCTGATACCGCTCGGCGCGTACCTGGCGGTCCGTCACGTGGAAGGGTCTCTCGGTTCGTGGGCGTTCGTCGGGTGGCTCGCTCTCGTGTTGGTCGGTCTGTTCACCGTGTTCACTGAACTGGCCGCCACGACGGTCGCCTTCGCGGCGGCCGCGTTCTTCGGTGCCATCAGATACGGCGGGGACGACCGACCCCGGATCAAGGAGACGGCTCGACTGTCGCTGCTCTCGGGTGCGATCGCGGCCGTGATCCTGTTGCCCTATCTCGTTGCCGCCCTCCTCGGTGCGGACGGCTCGATGAACGGGCCTCCCCCGTGGGGAGGGTGGTCGGTCGACCTGCTGAGCCTCGTGATCCCGCGACCGGGGATCTTGATCGGTGGCGCGGCTTTCAGCGGGCTGACGTCGCGGTTCCCGGCAACCCCGACGGAGGACGCCGGGTACCTGGGCGTGTGCGCCGTTGCGATCCTGGTCTGGTTCGCGGTGACACAGGGACGGCGGAGGGAGACGTGGTTGCTCCTCGGCTTCCTCGCCCTCAGCTTCGTGCTGGCGCTGGGGCCGATGCTCCATGTCGCGGGCCTGTCCATCGTTCCGTTGCCCGGCATGCTCCTCCAGCACGTTCCGTTGCTGGGGGCGGCGCTTCCGGGGCGCTTCTTCGTTTTCGGTGCGTTGACCTTCGGGGTGATCGTTGCCCTTTGGCTGGCTCGCTCGCCGCGCCGCAGCTGGCTGCGGTGGGGTCTCGCGATCGTGACTCTCGTGATGCTGGTCCCCGATGCGTTGGTATCCGGAGGCGCTGAAGCTCGGACGATCCCTCCCTTCTTCACCTCGGGCACGTACCGATCTGTCCTCAGGCAGGACGAGATCGTGTATCCGTTGAGTGACGCTCACGAAGGAGAGCTTCTCTGGCAACTCTCGGCCGGCTACTCGTTCCGCCTCGCGATGGGCTACATCGGGCGGGTGCCTCGGGGGAACGTCGTGAACGACGAGATGTGGGCCGGCATGGAACGGCCGACGCCATCTTCGGGAACCTTCCTCCGCTGGATGGATGACCATCACGTCGCGACCGTTCTCCTCGGCAATGTGGCTCGGTTGCGCTTCGAGCCGATGCTTCGGGGCGCCGGGTTCCATCTCGATTACGAGGGGGGCGGACTTTCCGTGTGGCGCCTACCGCAAGCGCCGGGAACGACGACCGCCACCGGATGACCGGTGGCACGAGATTAGAACCGGCTCCCGACGGGAACTCAGCGAGGTGGACGTATCTCGACGTTCGGCAGCAAGTCGTCGGCGAGACCGGAGAGGTGCAGGAGCTTGAACACTTGCCGGGATGACTGGACGATCACATCCTTCCCGTCGTCCAGCTCCAATGCCTTGAGCAGGGCGCGAAGGCCCGAGGAGTCCATGAAGGTGACTCCGGACAGATCGACCAGGAACGTCGTGCCCGACGCTCCGCTCACGGCCGCCGAGAGTTCGCCGCGGAACGGCTCCGCGGCGGCAAGGTCCAACTCGCCGTATACGCGGACGCCCTCGGCCGTCCTGTCTAGACCCCAGGTACTAGGCATGGTCGTGGCGACGGTTTACACCCGTGCCTCTCGCCGGGCAACCGTCGGAGCGAGGGGGACGCCGTGCTGACGCTCGTCTGTCCGCACTGTGGCAACTCGTTCGCTGCTGCGATCCAGGACCGACGGACGTTCGAGGCGATGCGGGTCGAGAGCATGATCGAGCGTTGCCCGTCCTGTGAGCATGCGTCTCGGTTCAAGAAGGTGGAGTACCGCTACATCGCCGACGAGCGTCCCAACTCCCCGCTCGGTTGAAGTGACCCCGCTATCCCGGCGCAGGTGACCACCGGTCGCCGCGCGACCCTCCATCCGATCCCGTTGCTCCATACACTCGGTCCTTCGTCCCGAGGAGGCTGGCATGTCGAAGGGGATCCTGGAGCGGCTCGCGGAAGGTCCGGTGCTGGGCGACGGCGGATACCTGCTCGAGCTCGAGAAGCGTGGGTACGTACAGGCGGGGCCGTTCACACCCGAAGTCGTCATCGAGCATCCCGACGCGCTCGCACAGTTGCACCGCGAGTTCCTGCGCGCCGGCGCGGAGGTCCTCCAGACGATGACCTTCTACGCGAGCGACGACAAGCTCGCGACGGTGGGGCTGGCCGGTAAGGTCGACGAGATCAACCGCGATGCCGTCGGCATCGCTCGCAAGGTCGCGGCGGAAGGGGATGCGCTCGTCGCTGGGAACCTCTCGCTCACCTGGGCCTACGACCCTGCCGATCCGAAGAGCGCCGACCATGTGCGCGCGCTGTTCGACCGGCAGCTCCGGGATCAGCTGGACGCGGGACCACCCGACTTCTGGATCGGGGAGACGTTCTCGTACACCGGCGAGGCGCTGTTATTCGTCGAGCGCGCGAAAGCGACCGGCCTGCCCGTCATGGCGACGATGTGCTTCGAACGGCTCCCGGCGCGCTCCTACGAGGGCGACACGCCCGGCGAGTCGGCGAAGCGGTTGGCCGACGCCGGGGCAGACATCGTCGGCGTCAACTGCCTCAACGGTCCGACGCAGCAACTCCCGATCGCCGTCGAGATGGTGGACGCGGTCGCCGGTGCGGTCGCGGTCGCCTCACAGCCAGTCGGTTACGCGACGACGGATGACTCGGCGGATTTCACCTCCTGGCCCGACTTCCCGTACGGGCTCACCCCGAAGACCCTCGCTCGCGCGGAGCTGGCCGCGTTCGCCGCCGATGCGCGCGATGCGGGCGTCCGTTACATCGGCTCCTGTTGCGGTTCGGTCGCCGAACACGTCCGCGCGATGGCCAAGATGATCGGGAAGCTGCCCGCCGAGGAGCGCGAGTGGAAGAGCCCGACCGGCCAGGCGATGTCCGCGTACGAGTACTACGCCCACACCGAAACCGAGGTCTGACAGGGCCCGGTCGGTCTCAGCTGTCGAGGTTCGCGTCTTCCGTTTCGGCCTCGGCCTCAGGCAGCTGGATGTGACGCTGCTTCTCTGCCTTCACGACCTCGCTGAGCCGCAGTTTCGAACGGAGAGACGTGATCTCCCACTCGAGCTCGGCGACGCGCCGTTTCATCGCCCGCCAATTGTCCGAGCTCCCCCGGATGAGGCCCATCCCGATCACGAAGAGCGCTGCTGCGAGCGCGCCCAGCGCGAAGGGGACGATCACGACCGCCACGCCGGAGACGGTGATGTTCGAGCCGAACAGCGCGATCGTGTGGTTCGGCGCCGTGAGCAGGTCGTTCTCGGCGATGTAGTCCACCACGACCCCCGCCGCGGCGAGGCTCAGGATGATCATGAGCACGCCCATACCTGCACCTCTCCTAGCCGTTCCTCGCTGCGACCGTACCCCTTCTACCGTAGTTCGGCCAGCCCTACCTTCGAGTGACTAGTCATCCCGAGCCCGACCCGTAGGGAGCCGGCCGCCGAACTTCGGAACCCTTGACCCCTGCGCCGGTGTGCCGGAGGTGCCGAGCATAGGTACAGACGGCGAACGAGGAGGACATCATGACGACGATCCAGCGCAGCGCGACCCTCGCCACTCTCGGACGGCACCAGGAGAGCGATCTTCGAGATCGGATCGCGGACGGAGGTGCGAGGCGTCTCCCGGGCGGCTCATCGCTCGATCTTGACGCGGGCGTCGTGGTCCTCGATCTCCAAGAGCTGGCGCGACAGCGCCTTTCCTGAGCGGAACGACGGCGCGGTAGCATGGGCTGCCTGCGCCGGTAGCTCAATGGATAGAGCATCTGACTACGGATCAGAAGGTTGGGGGTTCGACTCCCTCCCGGCGCGCTGGTGACTCCCTAACCGCCCGGTCAGACGCACGATAGGCTCGAGACGCGTGGACGAGCGGCCGGGTCTGACGAGTCGCATCGGGCTCCTCCGACCGATGCGTCACCGTGACTTCCGATTGCTGTGGATCGGTCAAACGATCTCGATGATCGGCGACGGGACGTACTACGTTGCGGTCGCCTGGCTGGTCTACCAGAACCTCGACGGCTCACCGGCGGCGTTCGCGGCCGTGGGCGTTGCCTGGTCCCTGCCCCAGCTGGTGCTTCTGCTCGCGAGCGGCGCGTTGTCGGATCGGATGGACCGTCGCCACCTGATGATCGCGGGCGATCTGTTGCGGCTCGTCGCGATCACGACGGTCGGCATCCTCACGTTGGCCGACCTGATCACGATCCCGATCCTCGTCGGCTTGGTGGTGTTCTATGGCAGCGGTCAAGCGCTGTTCGGCCCGGCGTTCTCCTCGATCGTCCCCTCGATCGTTCCGGAAGACGTCCTGGTCGAGGCGAACTCGGTCGGTCAGGTCGTGCGGCCCTTCGCCATGACGATCGTCGGCCCCTTGCTCGGCGGGTTGTTGCTCTCGATCGGGACCGGCTGGGCGTTCATCTTCGACGGCCTCACGTTCGCCGGGTCCGCCGTCTCCATCTTCCTGATGCACTCGCGCAAGACCCCGGACGAGGGCGCGCACGAGGCGCTGATCCCGCAGATCAAGGAGGGCATCGCGTACGTGCGGAGCGAAACGTGGATCTGGGTGGCCCTCGTCACCGCGACGGTGAGCCTGTTCTGCGTGTGGGGACCGTGGGAGACCCTGATGCCCTACGTGATCAGCCACGACCTCGACGGGAGCGGGGTCGATCTGGCTCTCGTGTTCGCCGCGGGCGGTCTGGGTTCGGCGCTGGTCGGCATCATCGCAGCGCAGCGCGGCTCGCTCGGCCGCCGCCCGATCACCGTGATGTACTTCGCGTGGGCCCTCGGGATGCTGATGACGGCGGGGTTCGGGTTGATCACCGCGGTGTGGCAGGGGCTGTTCGTGGCCTTCGTCGCCGAGGGGTCGATCTCGCTCTTGATCGTACTCTGGTACACGATGCTGCAACGGCTCGTGCCCGAGCACTTCCTGGGCCGCGTGATGAGCCTGGACTGGATGATCTCGATCGCCGGGCTGCCGCTGTCCTTCGCGGTGGTCGGTCCGCTCGCGAACTGGATCGGGACCGACGAGACGCTGATCCTCGCCGGCGTGGCGGGCGCCGTCGTGACGATCGCGGCGATGTTCATCCCGGGCGCGCGCGGTCCCGAGCACGATGGCCGGCTCGCCGAAGCTGAGCGTGCCCGGGCGTAAACTCGAGCCATGGAGTACACGCACGTCGGCCACCTGGGTCTGGTCGTGAGCCGGTTGTGTCTGGGCACGATGAACTTCGGGCCGCATACCCCCGAGTCGGACTCGTACACGATCATGGATTCCGCCGTCGCGTACGGGATCAACTTCTTCGACACGGCCAACGTGTTCGGCCGACACCTCGGCGTCGGCGCGACCGAGGAGATCATCGGGCGATGGTTCACCAAAGGCGACGGCCGTCGTGACAAGGTCGTCCTAGCGACGAAGGTCTACGGGACGATGGGCGACTGGCCCAACGAATCGCGACTGTCGAAGCTGGGCATCGTCCGGCAGTGCGAGGAGTCCCTCCGGCGACTGCGCACCGACCGGATCGATCTGTATCAGATGCATCACATCGACCGCCAGTCGTGGTGGGACGAGATCTGGGAGGCGATGGAGCAGCTCAAGCGCCAGGGCAAGGTGCTCTATGTCGGCTCGTCCAACTTCGCTGGATGGCATATCGCCCGCGCGAACGAGATCGCGGGGTGGCGCAACACGCTCGGCCTGGTCTCGGAGCAATCGCCCTACAACCTGATGCAGCGCTCGGTCGAGCTCGAGGTGATCCCCGCGATCCAGGAGTACGGCATGGGCTTGATCGCGTACAGCCCCCTCGCCGGAGGTCTGCTCGCGGGCGCGCTGGAGAAGGTCACCGAGGGGCGTCGCTCGCAGGGCTACATGGTGGGGGAGATCGAATCGAACCGCCCGAAGCTCGATCAATGGGAGACGCTCTGCAAGGAGCTGGGGCACCGGCCCGCGGACGTCGCGCTCGCGTGGCTGCTCCACCAGCCGGCCGTGACCGCCCCTGTGATCGGCCCGCGCACCGAAGCCCAGCTGCTCGGCTCGATGCGTGCCCTGGGCATCGAGATGTCGGAAGAGGTGCTCGGCAAGCTCGATGAGATCTTCCCGGGACCTGGCGGCCCCGCGCCCGAGGCCTACGCTTGGTAGACGAGCGGACCGACGTCCGCACCAGCCTCATCGGGATCCTCGGATACGCAGGAGCTGCCGCCGCGCTGGCCGGCCTCTCGATCGCGATCGGACGATCGGCCAGCATGACCGAGCAGGTCACGGCGGATGTCGCGAGCGTCGCCGCGTTGATCGCGGCGGGCGCATGGATCGTCGGTGGGCATCACGAAGCGCACGAGCGGATGCGGAGCGTCTTGTGGTTCGCGGCCGTCGCCGTCTGGGCGAGCGCGGCTGTGGACGTGTTCACGCGGGGACCCGATGCGATCGCGCTCCACGGGAAGTGGCTCGTGGTCGTGACGGCGCTGGTCGCGGCGATGCTCGCGCTCCCGCTCTGGGTCCTCGCGCCGCGCAGCCTGCAACTGCTGGCCCTCGTGGTTTCGGTGAACGTTGGGGCCGCGGCGACGGTGTATTCGCAGGCATCCTTCTTCGGGGTGGGCGTCCCACAGCTCCGTTGGCCGGCGATCGTCACGATCGTCGTCGGGCTCGTCACGCTCGCGTCGGGCGCGTTCGGTCTCCTTCGCCCGAAGCGCACCGCGATGGTCCTCGGCTCGGTCGCCATCATCGGCGGGGCGCTGTTCGTCGACGTCGATGTGCTTCGACAGGCGCCGTCGGATCTCTCGTTGTGGCTGGCCCTGACCGCTTCGGTCGGTGTGCTGATGGTGGGGGACTTCGTGGCGGATCGGGCGGTCTCAGGGATCGGGATCGTCGGCGTGATCGGAGCGGTCGCCGAGATCGTCCACCGCACGGTCACGGATCGATCGACCGCGGTGGCGCTCGTGGTGCTCGGCTCGGTCGCGCTGGCGTCGTGCGTGATCCTCGCGCGCGCGTTCAGCCACCGAGTGCCGACTCCACCTCCCGAGCCGCCTGCATGACGGCCGGCGCGTAGGCCTTCGCTCGGAGCGGCGCGATGCGGCTCGCCGGGCCTGAGACCGAGATCGCCGCGAGGACCGCGTCTCCCGGACCGAACACGGGCGCGCTCACCGACGCGACGCCGGGCGCTCGCTCCCCGAAGCTGTCGGCCCAGCCACGCCGTCTCGTCGTCGCGAGCTGTTGGCCGAGCCGGTCCATGTCGTCCCCCTCGACGGACGGACCCCATGCGAGGAAGACCTTGCCCGCGGAACCTTGGGTGAGCGGGAGTGCCGCGCCGACCTCGACGATGGTGCGGAGCTCATGTTCGGAGTCGACGGCGTCGACGCAGATGCGTCGATCGCCGTCGCGGACGAACAGCTGGGCGCTTTCGCCAGTGGTGTGCGCGAGCCGCTCGTGGGCCGGATGCGCGAGCTCCCGGAGCGGGAGCTCGCGCATCGCCGCCGTCGCGAGCCCGAGCAGTCGCGGGCCGAGCGCGTAGCCGAGCCCGCCCACGTGGAGGAGGTAGCCGTGGTCTTCGAGCG
>Ga0307311_10000275_pt1 | contig 9158 bp, 9 predicted proteins | sample ER_DNA_198_FD_194511 | JGI IMG/M metagenome (GOLD analysis project Ga0307311, IMG submission 194511) | Bulk soil microbial communities from the East River watershed near Crested Butte, Colorado, United States - ER_DNA_198 | ecosystem: Environmental > Terrestrial > Soil > Floodplain | place: USA...
GGGGGATGAGTGCCCCTCCAATCATCTGATACACCGACGCCGACATTCTCGTCTGATGTCGCGTGCGCCACAATGGCCGACACTAATTCGAAACCGCCCAGCGTGGCGGATTGGAATCGCCGGTCTCGTGAGAATAAGGAGTCTCGTGTCCGAGCTGCCGTACGCCAGCCGCCCCGTTCGGGTCGGAGTACAGCTGCAGCCGCAGCATGCCGATTATGGGGACCTGCGGCGGGCGGTGACTGCGGCTGAAGAAGCCGGGGTCGACGTGATCTTCACGTGGGACCATTTCTTTCCGCTCGGTGGTGATCCGAACGGCAAGCACTTCGAGTGCTGGACGATGCTCGCCGCTTGGGCCGAGCAGACCGAGCGAGTCGAGCTCAGCGCGCTCGTAACCTGCAACTCCTACCGCAACTCTGACTTGCTTGCCGACATGGCACGGACTGTTGATCACATCAGCGGCGGCCGCCTCATCCTTGGGATCGGCGCCGGGTGGTTCGAAAAGGACTACGAGGAGTACGGCTACGAGTTCGGGACACCAGGCAGCCGGATCGCGGCGCTGGGCAACTCTTTGCCGCGGATCCGCGCGCGATTCGACCGGCTGAACCCACCGCCAACGCGACCGATCCCGATATTGGTCGGCGGAGGCGGCGAGCGGAAGACGCTACGCCTGGCAGCCGAGCATGCAGACATCTGGCACGGGTTCGGGAGCGTCAACACCCTGGCCCGGAAGAACGGCATACTCGACGATTGGTGCGCGAAGGTCGGGCGGGACCCTGGCGAGATTGAACGATCGACCTCCGCCCGTAGCGGACCCGAGGAGCTGGGCGAACAGCTCGTAGCCATCGGTGAGCGGCTGATCACCATCGGCACTGACGGTACCTCTGGCTTTGATCTTGCTCTCACCCGCGACTGGCTCCAGTTCCGCGATGAGCAGAACGCCGATGCGTAAGTTTGGTGGGTGATCACTGCACTTGCGGACGCAGTTGCGGCTGGTCCGGTCGTACTGGATGGCGGCCTCGCGACGCAGCTAGAGTCCCAAGGTCACAACCTCAACTCCGAGCTGTGGTCGGCCCGGCTGCTCCATGATGATCCAGATGCCATCGTTCAGGCGCACCTGGCCTTCTTCGCTGCCGGGGCTCAGGTTGCCACCACTGCTTCGTATCAGGCCTCAATCGGCGGGTTCGCTCGAGCCGGCATTGAGCAGGCCGAGGCCGAGCAGCTGATTCGGCGGAGCGTACGTCTCGCCGAGCAGGCGCGTGCCAGTTGCGACGGCGGTCGCGCTCGCTGGATTGCCGGTTCGATTGGTCCGTACGGGGCGGCTTTGGCCGATGGGTCGGAGTATCGAGGCGACTACGGCTTGTCAGTGGATGAGCTACGGGCCTGGCATCGGCCGCGAATCGCGTTGCTGATCGAAGCCGGTGTCGATGTCCTCGCCCTAGAAACCATCCCCTGCCTGGCCGAGGTCGAGGCGCTGCTTGCCGAGATCGACGGGAGTGGGCAGCCGTGCTGGCTGTCGGTCACCTGTGCAGGCAACCGTACGCGCGCTGGAGAGCCGGCAGCCGCGGCCTTCTCGCTCGCCCGTGGCGTTGACGAAATCGTGGCAGTCGGTGTCAACTGCATCGACCCGGTCGACGCGCACTCGCTCGTCCGCTGCGCCAGTGAATCGACCAGCAAGCCGGCCGTTGTCTATCCCAATGGCGGCGAGCGCTGGGACCCCTCAGCTCGGACCTGGATTGGCCCGGCGACGTTCCGGTCTGAGGACGTCGAGGACTGGATCAGCAGCGGGGCGCGCCTCGTCGGCGGCTGCTGCCGTGTCGGCCCGGCGGAGATCAAGGCGATTCGTGATCTTGTCGGATGACAAGTGCCCTCGGACTAGACCTCAGTTGTGCAGCACGGCCGCACCGCTGAACTTCCCGTGCTTGAGATCCGCCAGAGCGCGGGGCGCCTCGCTCATTGGATAGGCCACCGTCGTCGCACGTACGCCGAGCCGCTCCGCCAGCCGGAGGAAGGTCTCCCCGTCCGCGCGGGTGTTTGCGGTCACCGACCGCAGCTTGCGCTCCTGAAAGAGTGTGTCCTCATAGTTGAGGACAGGGATGTCGGACAACCAGATGCCGGCGACGGCCAGCGTGCCGCCGCGATCGAGCGCCTGCAACGCGACTGGAACCAATTCGCCAGCCGGAGCGAACAAGATTGCCCCATCAAGGGGCTCAGGCGGTGCATCCCGGGCGTCGCCCACTGAATCAGCGCCGAGCTCGGCGGCCAATTTCTGGTTGGCCTCGCCCCGAGTCAGGACATGGACGCGCAGCCCCTGCGCCAGCGCCACTTGTGCGGTGAGATGCGCGCTGCCGCCAAAACCATAGATGCCGAGCGAGCCTCCCGGCGGAACCGCCGCACAGACCAATGCCCGGTAGCCGATGATGCCAGCGCACAGCAGCGGGGCTAGATGCTCGTCGTCAATGCCTGCTGGAAGCGCGTACCCGAACGCGTCGTCGACGAGGCAGAAGTCTGCATATCCGCCATCGGTGTCCCAGCCGGTGAAGGTTGGCGCAACGCAGAGGTTCTCCGCGCCGCGGCGACAGAATTGGCAGCTGCCGTCGGTGCCGCCAAGCCAGGCCACACCGACCCGGTCACCGGTAGCAAACCGGGTTGCGCCGTCGCCGAGGGCATCGACGACGCCGACAACCTCGTGACCGGGAGTGACGCTGGGATGCTTAGGAGACAGGTCGCCCTCGGCTAGGTGTAGATCGGTACGACAGACGCCGCAGCAGTTGACCTTGATGCGAACTTGGTTGGAAAGCGGAGTAGGCGCCCCACGTTCCACGCGCTGCAACGGTTCGCTCTCGATCGGCCCCGGTTGGTGCACGGCCCAAGCGTTCATCTCGCTATTCTGGCGAGTCAGCGGTGGTGAGGGGAACCGTCGTAGATGAGATCTTTCTCAGCGATAGCCAACCTCAGGTAGATGTTTTTCACAGTTTGACGCGTCATGATGGAAATATGAGCATCATCCAGCTTCTGATTACGGGGGTCGCCATTGTCGGCGTCATGGTGATCGTGTTGCTGGCGATCATTCCCTCCCTGCTCGACTATCCCCGAGGCCGCGACAAGGAAGAATCCGATCCGCCGGCGCCAACTCCATTCAAGCCAGACGACAATCGCGGCGACTCGATTGATCTGGCGGCCTGAGAACGCCTGACACTAGCGGCGGTAACAGCATCGCTTGGGTAAGCGCAGCCGCTCATCCTGCACGAGCTTGATCAAGTCGCCAGTCCCGACCTCCAAGATCTGACCGCGCTGAGTGTTGCGAGCGATGACGGTTATCACTTCGTCGCCGTTGGGGCTGTACTGAACTTCGATGTCCCCGACCGCCACCGTCGAATCAGTCAGCAGATAGGAATTGCCGGCCATGGATTGGAAGCTCAGACACTTTTGGTGGGTAGTGGCGCCGCACCGCACGGCAAACTTTCGGCCCGTCGCGACCTGCACGTAGACCTCCGTGGCGCCCTTGTCGAGCCGGAACATCTCGAAGGCGAGCGCGCCGCCCTGCCCAGTCCAAAAGCTCGGCATGTCGTAACGGCTGTCGTAGTGGTAACCAAATCCGCTGAAGTACTTCCCGCTCGGATCCAGGTAGGACGAAGTGACCTCGGCCATCTTCGAGCGCCACTTGAACAGGATCAGTGCCCGGCACGTCGCACTCGATGGATCGCAGCCCTGCCTGGATGGTGTCGATGTGGGCAACGATGGGGCCGCCTGCGGTACCGGTCGATGTGCGGGGACGAGCAGGCCGATGGCAACGACCGTCAGCACCACCACAACGACAGCCGCCAAGCCTCGCTGGATCCAGCGACGGCGGCTGAGCCAGCGACCGTGGGCCAGGTCATCGGCGCCGTCGTGGGACTCCCGCATGACGTACGGGATCGCATCTTCGAGCTCCTGGGCGAGTGTCTCGTCACTCGTACGCTCCGGGTGTTCGGCAGCGAGTGCGACCCGCGCGCGCCGAGCCAGGAGAAGCACGTCGTCGACCGAGCGCCCGAGGACTTCGGCGACCTGCACGGTGGGTAGCCCCGCATAGCCTTCCAAGATGACGACAACCCGCTGGTCGTAGGGGAGCATCCGAAGGTCGGCAACGATCGGCTCGGTGACTGGCAGATGCGGGGGCCCGTCGATGAGCTCGAAGCGCTTTCGCGGTTCCCAGGGGAGCTGGACGGGTCCACGAGCGGTCTGTACCACAGTCCGGAGCGCCTCGACCTGAGGATGCTGCACGCGGGGCAACCGCCAGTAGAGCTCCGCGAAGACCAATTGGACGACCTGCTCCGCCTGGACTTGATCACCCGTGAGGAGGTAGGCCGTGGCCTCAAGGAGCGGACGCTCGCGGTCGACCACGGCGGCGTATTCCTGGTCGCGGATCGCCGGCATGACTCACCTCATCCTGATGGTAGGTCGTGCAAGCGGGGGATGATCCATCGCTTGCTAGAGGTGATCTTCCTAGAGGTGATCTTCGCCGGCGGCGTAAGAATGGTCTGTGACCACTTTTCGTCGCTATGTGGCGATCGGCGACTCCTCTACGGAAGGACTAGAAGATCCTGATGGGAACGGTGGCTACCGCGGCTGGGCTGACCGGCTGGCTCAGCACATCGCCGACAATCAGGATGAGCCGTTGGAATATGCGAACCTCGCCATCCGCGGATTGAGGATGAAAGAGATCTGGACCAGCCAGTTTGCCGACGCGCTGGCCATGGGGCCCGACCTGCTTTCCGTATTCGGCGGTGTGAACGACGTCATTGGGCCGCGCTGTGACTTCGACTCGATTCGCGCCGAGTACGTCATCATCTTCGGCCAGGCGCGCGACCAAGGCGCAATGGTGCTGAGCTTCACCGTGCCCGATCTTTCGGCGATCAATCCGCTCGGCGTGCCCTTTAGGGATCGGGTCACCAAGCTGAACGACATCATCCGCACTGAGGCCGAGCGGCGCGGGGTCGTGGTGATGGATTTCGAGCAGTATCCGATCACGCAGGACCCCCGCCTGTGGTTCGCGGATCGGCTCCACGGCAATGAGCTCGGCCATGAGAAGGTGGCGGCCGCCTTGGCGTGGCGACTCGGCATCGACGGCTTCGACGATAGCTGGGCTACGCCCCTGGAAGGCGAGGCGATGAGGCCGCGAGGTCGTGAGCTGCTGACGGGCGACATGGAGTGGGCAAGGCACTACCTGGCGCCCTGGCTGGGCAGGGGCATCCGACGGCTGCGGACCGGGTACGGAATCGAGCGCAAGCGACCCATTCCCACTGTCGTGCCGAAATCGATGGTCTCTGAAGTTGGTTCGCGCGAGCCTTAGGAGAAGAGGGCCTGGCCGACGTGCTCGCCTTGGGCGATACCCGGCGGGATCGCGAAGAGGGCCGAGCCGGTGTGTTGCACATACTCGCTGAGCCCGTCACCCAGTCCAAGCTTCATCTGGATCGGGATGAACTGCGTACGGGGGTCGCGGACGTAAGCAAGGAAGAATAATCCGGCGTCCAGACGGCCCAAGCCGTCGCTTCCATCCACGAAGTTGTAGCCCCGGCGGAGCATTTTGGCGCCGCCATTGTTGCTCGGGTGCACGAGGCGTACGTGAGCATCGGTCGCCACCAGTGGTTCCCCATCGTTGCCTTTGAGATGGAAGTCTGGCTGGCTGAACTCGCTGCCGCCCGACAGCGGCGCACCCTCGGCCTTCGTCCGACCGATGACTCGCTCCTGCTCACTCAGCGGCTGCCGGTCCCAGGTCTCGACAGTCATGTTGATACGGCGCACCACCAGATAGGAGCCGCCGGCCAGCCACCGCCCCTTATTGTCAGCATCGGCTGGCGCCCAGACATGCGCGTCAATGGCGGCGGGATCTTCGGCCTTGAGGTTCATGGTGCCGTCCTTGAAGCCCATCAGGTTTCGTGACGTCGCCTGGCTGGTCGATGTCGATGATGTCCGGCCAAAGCCCAGCTGTGACCACCGCAGAGAAGCCCGGCCGAATGCGATCCGGGCGAGGTTGCGTACGGCATGTACGGCGACCTGCGGGTCGTCAGCACAGGCCTGGACGCACAGGTCGCCGTCAGACCGTTGCGGGTCGAGCTTGTCGGCGGGGAAGTGGGGCAGTCGATGCAGCGCATCGGGCTGCCGGTCTGCGAGCCCGAACCGATCTTTGCCTTGCTTGCGGAACAGTGTCGGACCAAACCCAAAGGTGATGGTCAGACCCGCCGCGGGTAGGCCGATGGCTTCTCCGGTGTCGTCCGGCGGTGCCGCGTACGGGCCTGATGTAGGACCGACCTCCCCGGCACCGAGGCCCTGTGTCATCCGTGCGGCGGCGGCGGTCCAGTCTTTGAGGAGCTGGACCAATTCCTCGCGGGAATGTGTGATCACGTCAAAGGCGGCGAAGTGCAATCGATCTTGGACCGGGGTGAGGATGCCTGCCTGATGCTCGCCGTAGAAAGGATAGGTACGCGTTCCCGCCGGCTGCGGTGACGGAGTGGTCTCCGCGCTTCCCAGCGCAAATCCACCGGCAGCACCTGCGGCCAGTCCTGCCAGACCGGCTCCCGCCGCACCGAGCAGCCCACGCCGGGAAACCGCCGCCCGTTCTTTGTGAGGATCTGGCGCCGGTGAGGGAGCTTCAGTCTCAGTGGGCTGCTGGCGAACGTACTCAGTCGATGTCATTCGTTGCGGCTTCTGACTTACACGACCGCGGCGGCCAGCTTGGACAGCGGCTCCGACAGGGCGTTCACGGCATCAGACAGCTCCTTGACCTCCGCCTTACTGAGTTTGTCGTAGGTCTTGAACCCATCGCCCTCGCGCTGCGCGTTCAGCAGGGCCAGCACTGTCGCGAACTTCGCGGTGATCTGGCTCTCGAGGGCAGGATCTCGATCCCGGAGCAGCGGCCGGAGTCCCTCGAAGCCCACCAGCGCCCCCTCGATATTGGCCTGGAAGTCCCACAGGTCAGTACGCGACCAGTACTCCTCCTCGCCGGTGACCTTGCCTGTCGCTACCTCGTCAAGCAGACCACGCGACCCGTTGGCGATCTCATCGGCGCTGAAGTCGAGCCTGGGAACCCTCTTATGGAGGCTGGCCGTGTTCTTCACAAGATCATCGGAGTACGCCACCCGCTCGGCCTTGCTGAGTGGCTCGTAGTTCTTGGCACGCGCCGGCCACAGATCTTTCTCAAGACGATGCCAGCCCGTCCACTTCTGACCAGGCTCGAGATCGGCTTCCCGAAGGTCGAGCTTGGGATCGAGATCGCCGAATGACTCCGCGACCGTCTCGATGCGCTCCCAATGCATGCGTGCAACCGGATAGAGCGCACGGGCCTCGTCGTCCTTGCCGGCTTTGTATGCGGCTACGAACGTTGCGGTCATGGCCACCAGATGCTCGGTCTGGTCTTCCACGTATTCGCGGTAGTTCTCGTCCGCCTGCTTGACCAACTCGGCGTCGCTTCCCGCGGACCCCTGCTGCGCCTCGCCGGAATCAGAGACTGAGAACGGTGCCCGAATGCCGTCGCCGGCCATCCCAGGCTTGCATGCGGTGAGGTAGCTCCCAGGCTCGACCTTCATGACTAGCTCCCGAGTAATGCCGGGGCCGATATTCTCCACCTCGCCGACGATGCGCTTTCCATCCTCGGCGTATAGGTAGAACTCCGTCACCTTCTGTCCCCCGTTTGTCACCGCGAACGTGACGGTGCCCGCGGGGGCACTGGTCGCGGACAGTTTGCACTCGGAGTCGGTTGCCTGAACGGTCAAGGCACGCGGGTTCGCACTCGCCGTGGAACCTGAATTGTCGGTGGTGTTGGTGGTGTTGTCCGTGCATCCCGCCAGCAGCGGCATGCCGAAGACGGCGCAGGTCGAGGCGAGAATGAGGGTGCGTACAGGCATGGCGAATTCACCAGCCGGACGGCTGAGGCGACTCATGATCATTTCCTTCCGGACGCCCCAACTGGCTCGGGAGTCGGGCGTGAGGGAGCTTGTGTGCGCTGTCGCTTCTGGTAGAGGAAGATCGTCATCGTTGGAATGAAGTAGAGGAGCCAGGCGGCCGCTTCGAGAACAGTGGTTGCGGGCGAGAAATTGAACACACCCTTCAAGAGCGTTCCGTACCACGAGGTTGGCGGGATTGCCGCGGACACGTCAAAGGCCAGGTTGTTCAAGCCGGGCAAGAACCGAGCTTCCTGAAGGTCGTGCCCGCCGTACGCCAGCACTCCGGCCGCGATGACGATCAGGAAGGCGCCGGTCCAGGTGAAGAAGCGGCTCAAGTTGATCTTCAGAGCACCGCGGTAGATCAAGTAACCCAGCAGGACCGCGACCAGTAGCCCCAGCGCTGCACCCAAGAGTGGGCCGGCGGTCGAGGCGGTGCCACGGGCTGCGGTCTGCGTGGCGGCCCAGAGGAAGAGCGCCGTCTCGAGACCCTCCCGACCCACAGCCAGCAGGGCGACGATGACCAGCGACCAGCGACTGGCGTCGGCGGCCTTGTCGATCTGCGCCCGTAGCTCGCCGGACAGAGTGCGCGCGGCCTTCGCCATCCAGAAGATCATCCACGTGACGAAGCCGACGGCCACGATCGAGAGCAAACCGCCGATTAGTTCCTGGGCCTCGAAGGTCAGCCCCTTGGGCCCGAAGGTGAGTGCGGCGCCGAACCCGAGTGAGATGGCTACCGCAATACCCACGCCGAGCCAAATCTGAGGCAGCTGATTCCGGCGGTTGGACTTCACAAGATAGGCAACGAGGATGCTGACGATGAGCGCGGCCTCTAGGCCCTCGCGTAAGCCAATCAGGAAGTTGGCTAGCATCTCTCCTCATTCCCCGGCAGTATTGGTGATTGCCTACCTCGCTGACGGCTTCGTTGCAGCCAGCGCAAATAGGTGAGGCTCGCCTAACTTAAGTCAGGCTTACCTTCCTTCGCAAGGCGTTGAGTCAGAATTGGCTGAGCTTTTTGTCACGCACCTGGATTTGGGCGGCTCAGGATTCCGGCTTGGGCGGGCCGAGAAGGATCTGGGTCTGCATAGTTTGCTGACGGTCTGCACTGGTTGCAACCTGTGCAGACCGTGAAAGAGCTACGTAGACGTAGGTTCCGGAGGCGGCTGAGAGAATCCCGACGTACAGTCAGTGGCGGATCTCGCCGAGCGTGATCATGAGCAGATGCTCGAGCCGCTCGCGTAC
>Ga0307311_10000284_pt1 | contig 9062 bp, 7 predicted proteins | sample ER_DNA_198_FD_194511 | JGI IMG/M metagenome (GOLD analysis project Ga0307311, IMG submission 194511) | Bulk soil microbial communities from the East River watershed near Crested Butte, Colorado, United States - ER_DNA_198 | ecosystem: Environmental > Terrestrial > Soil > Floodplain | place: USA...
CCGCTGTGACTTGGCGTTTATCGCTGTCGGTGGTGTCTCGCCCGAGGACGGCTATTCCACGAGCAACCTGGAGGATGCCGCGATGATGCGCGAGATGATGGAGCGCGCCACACGTGTCGCCGTGCTGGCCGATTCGTCCAAGTTCGGCCGCCGGCTCTTTGCGCAGGTGGCGGAATTGGGTCGACCCGACTACTTCATCACTGATGCCACTCCGCCGCCCGAACTGGAGAAGGCTCTCCATGAGGTTAACGTCGAGCTGATAACCCCTGCCGCTGCCTCCTGAATCAGCGGCGGTTGGGATCTAGTCCCCGCCGGCAAGGTGGCTGGGGGTGCTGGCGGACGGTGCCTGCAGGACCTTCGCAGGTGTTCCGGGCCCGACCGTAGGGCTATGTCTGTCCATGGTCCGTCGGTTGAGTGTACGTCGGATGACCTCAACCGCGACGAGAGCCATCAGGTCGAATCGTGAGTCGCGTAGCCACGCTAAGCGCGGCCGCGGAGCGGCATGGGGATGGCGCCAAGGTCTACACACCCGTCGAATCAGCTGGCACAGACGGTGTTGACACAAGCTCAATGACAGCTCTAAACTCGCATAATCAAGCATTAAACAGCGGAAAACCGCATCCAAAACGCAGAGAGGCAGACCATGGGCGAGGATGCTCTGAGCAGGCGCGGATTCATCAAGCTCGGGGGCGGGGCCCTGGGCGCACTTGTTTTCGGGTCCAGCCTGGCCGCTTGCGGGCAGGGATCAGCCGGCGGTAGCAACCCCGCCGCTTCATCGGGCCGCAAGGTGATCAATTTCGTCACCGCCAAGTTCGAATCGACCACGTCGATGCAGGACTTCGTCAAGCCCTTCAACGACAGCAGCTCCAGCTACCAGGTTGTCGTGCGAGAACTGCCACCGCCAAGTCAGAGCACCGAGGTTCATCAGCAGCTCGTGCAGCAGCTGGGGGCGGCGTCAGGCGACATCGACGTCTTCACTCAGGACGTCATCTGGCCGGCCGAGTTCGCCAGCGCCGGGTGGGCGATGGACCTCAGCTCTGAGTTTCCCCAGGCGGAACGTGACAAGTTCTTCCCCGGCCTGGTCCAATCTGTCACCTGGCAGGACAAACTCGTCGGGTTGCCCTTCTATCTCGACGCAGGTCAGTTGTACTACCGCAAGGACGTCCTGAAGGACAAGGGAATGAAGGTGCCTACGACCTGGCAGGAACTCGCCACGTCCGCCAAGGCACTGCAGGGCTCCGGCGACATCAAGAACGGCTTCCTCTGGCAGGGCAAGCAGGCCGAGGTGTTGGTCTGCAATGTGGTCTCCTTCGTCGGGGGCGCCGGGGGGGCCATCCTCGGTCCCGACGGGAAGACCGTCATGATCGCCGATCAGCCGGCACAGACCGCCATCCAGTTCATGTACGACACGATGAATTCCCTCAATATCACTCCGAAGGACGTCCTCTCCTGGGACGAGGAGCCCTCGCGCAAGCCCTTCACCGCGGGCAACGCGGCCTTCCTGCGCCAATGGTCGTACGTGTGGAAGGTCTCCCAGGACGCGAACCAGTCTCAGGTTGTCGACAAGGTCGGGGTCGCGCCCCTCCCCCACTTCCCCGGCGGAAAGAGCGCGGCATGTCTGGGCGGCTACCAGCTCGGCGTCTCCGAGTCCTCAAAGAACAAGGAGGGGGCCGTGGAGTTCCTGCGGTGGATGACGTCACTCGACACCCAGATCCGCTACGCCGAGTTGTTCGGCTCCAACCCGGCCCTGCGCTCTGCGTACGCCGATCCGCGACTGGCGAAGGTCTCACCCGCCATGGTGCAGCTGAAAGACGTGTTCGAGGGTGGGACGCCTCGCCCGATTACCCCGAAGTACCCGCAGGTTAGCCTGGCTATCCAGTCAGCCGTCTCCAAGGCGCTCACCACGGGCGACGTGGCGGGCAATCTCGCCAAGGTCAAGTCCGAGATCGAGAAGATCGTCTCCACGTGACCACAGTCGGGCCTACCTCCACCACTGTGGGGGTGGAGGAACCCAAGCCGCCGGCTCAGCCCACCCGTGCCGGCCGTGACCACGTGTCGTTTCGGGATTGGATGACGGGGGCGGCACTGCTGCTGCCAACCGTGGTCATGGTTCTCGCGGTGGCGCTCTACCCGGTGCTCCGCTCGGTCTGGATGTCATTCCGCAACACCTCGCCCATTCTGCGCGAGGACAACTTCGTCGGTGTGGCCAACTACGGCCAGCTCTTGGCGGACGAAGGATTTCGTAACGCCTGGTTGAACACCTTGTGGTTCACCGCCGTATCAACGTTGATCGAAACCCTGCTCGGCCTGGGCTTCGCTCTCGTGCTGAACCACCCGTTCCGGGGACGGGGGTGGGTGCGAGCGGTCGTGCTGATCCCCTGGGCCATCCCCACCGTCGTGACGTCGCGGATGTTCGGGTTCCTGCTCGACGGACAGAGCGGTGTCGTCAACTACCTGCTGTTGCAAGTCGGCCTGATCGACGCGCCGATCAACTTCACCGGCGACGTTCGCTTTGCCATGGGCACGATCATCATGGCCGACGTATGGAAGACGACCCCGTTTATGGCCCTGCTGATCTTGGCGGCGCTGCAAAGCGTGCCTCCGTCGCTACACGAGTCGGCGGCCATCGACGGAGCCTCTTCGTGGCGACGGTTCTTGAGCATCACCATGCCGATGATCATGCCGGCACTCTTGATCGCATCGCTGCTGCGGGCGCTGGATGCCTTCCGCATCTTCGATCTGCCGTATGTGCTGACCGGCGGCGGTCCCGCGGACTCCACCGAAGTGCTGTCCACGCTGTCCTACAAGACGCTCTTCAGTGGATCACAGTATGGCCTGGGGTCGGCCACCACAGTACTTATGTTCCTGACCGAAGCCGCGATCGCGGCGCTCTTCGCGATCTGGATCGCCCGCCGCTTCAAGATTCTGGAGGGCTGAGTTGACCGCCGCCACCACCACCGCCATTGGGGCCGCTGCCCCCCGCACCCGCAGCCGCGCCAACCTAACCGTGTCGCGGACACTTCGCCGCGTTCTCTTCGATGTCGCCGTCGGGCTCATCGTCTTGTGGTCATTGACGCCTTTCCTATGGCAGCTCAACGCCTCCTTCCAACCCGACCGCAACCTTTCGGCCGCCGTTCCGACCTGGCTACCCTTTCCCGGCGGCACCCTCGATCATTACCGCAGCGTCTTCGGCGAGCGGCACTTCCAGGGCTACATCGTCAACAGCGTGATCGTCGCAGGGACGGCGACCCTGGTCGGATTGTTCATCGCCATGGCCGGCTCTTATGCCCTCGCGCGGCTGCCGCTTCCTGGCAAGGCTGTAGTGCTGGGCCTGATCCTGGGGATATCGATGTTCCCCCAGATTGCCCTCGTCGCCCCGCTCTACCTGGTCTTGCGCCCGCTCCATCTCCTCAATACTTATGAGGGGCTCGGCTTTTCCTACATGGGCCTGAGCCTGCCGCTGATGGTGTTCATCATGTACGCGTTCTTCCGCGGGATCCCGCGGGAGATGGAAGAGGCCGCAGCCATCGACGGGGCCAGCACGATCCGCACCATCTGGAGCATCGTCATACCCCTGGCCCTTCCCGGGGTGGTCACGGCTGGACTGATTGCCTTCATGCTCAACTGGCAGGAGCTGATGCTCGCGCTGGCGTTCACCTCGACGCCCGACCGCCAGACCGTCCCGGTCGGCATCGCCAACTTCCGCGCCCTCTTCTTCACCCCGTGGGGGGACATGTCGGCTGCCTCAGTGGCCGTCACCATCCCGATCGTCATCTTGGTGCTTCTCTTCCAGAAGCGCATCATCGCCGGGATCACTGCAGGCGGCGTCAAGGAGTGATCCCACCAATCAGCGGCATCGTCCTCAGTCCCCCAATCAGTCCAAACGTCACCCTAGAACGCAACATGAGCCGACAACCGGAACGGCTCAGCATTAGGACGACGCTCGCGCAACGGTGACAGCACGCGCCGTAGGTTCTGGTCGCGTCCGGACGCGCCCCTTAGCACGCTCAGCGCAGCACCCATCACCGTGAAGGACATCGAGTTGCACAACGAGAATGCGCTGATCGTCCGGCTCTGCAGGCTACAGACACCATGCTCGCCACCGGCCGACCCGTCGCAGAGGCGCGGCGTCCCTTGTTTGGCCAGCTGGAGTACAGCAGCAAAGTACAGCAGTGTCCCCGCTACTCAGTGCTGTTCAGCGGGGTTGTGCCTGCGCTCAGCGCGCCTCAACGACACTGAGCGAGACCCATGCCGTCACTTTGCAAGCAAGGGGTTAGGGGTTCGAGTCCCCTTGGCTCCACCCCTAGTCAGCGTTGGTTTGCCCCTGCTTGATAGCTGTACTTTCGGCCAAGACAGCAGAAAGTACAGCAATCCGGACCCCCTGCTAATTCTTAATTGCGCGACATTAGTTTGATGCCATCCTTGTATCTGCTCCTTTGGCGAGAGAGCAGCGTGGTGCTGTAGATCCGCACGATCAGGAGTGGCGCCGACCCCAGTGTGCTGGGCACCTCATTGCCGGGCAGGACGGTACTCGCTATTGGTGGTCGCGCCAACGCTGAAACCGGGCCACGTTATTGACGACCACGGCGTACGGCTTTCGCGCCATCATCTTCCTGTAATCGGCCTCGTTCTTGCCCGGAGACAGGAAAACCTTGATGTTTGCAGCATTGGCCGTATTCTTGATCACAGATACCGACGGCCATCCGTCAGTCCCTCGGGTACTCAACGCATAGCTGATTCGATGACTGCCGTCGGCCTCGTCGAGCTTCTTGATCTTGTTCAGTGGGGCAAGCCGGGCAGCTCTCGCGACTAACTGGACCCTTGAGTTCTTGATGGTCTTCCAAAACTGCTTGGCCTGTGCATCTGTGATCGATGCGAGCTTGATCTCCAGGGTGAACGACTTCCCGAGCGAGTTGCCGTACCTCAGGAGATCGATCAAGCGCATCAGCCGCCGGCCAGCGACGTCCGTGCGACACCTGGCGCGGATGGAAGACCACAGCCATTCCGAGACCGGGCCCTCACAGTTCGTGATCCGGTCGAGTGTGGCGTCATGCAAAATGATCATCGTCCCGACCGAGTCGCGATCGGGACCAGTCTTCGTCCAGCGAACATCGGCATCCAAGAGGTCGGCGCGGTTTCGCACCGCGAACCGATACGCAGGCAATGTACCTTCGGCATACTTCGACATCTTGGCGCCCCGGTGAGCAACGACAACCTCGTTCATTGAATCGGCATGCGCCGCAGGCACAACCACGATCAGGGCAATGGCCGCGGCAAGCACGACACGCAGCACACGAAAGTGGCTCTTCACAGCTCTCCTCGCCACGGCGAAGGGTGAAAGTTGAGAGCGAGGCGCCACTCTAGCTAGACGCCAACGAGCCCGCGCAAACCGAGACGCCGCGAACTACTCGAGTCGTAATACTGGCTCCGCAGCCACGAAAGGGCCCGAGGTCGATACGGATAACGACGAGTTATGACGCTCACAACAATTTTGATTCTTGCCATGCTGGGCACCCATCTGTGACTGCCCCGAGTCTTTTCAGTATCCGCATACGTTGTTTGATTCCGCTATGCCGGGTCCAGCGTTTGGAAACTGCACGCACCCCTCGCGGGCGTGTCGCCAAACGGCTTGGATTGAGGGCAAGTGCCAGTCGGCGAGACGAATAAGTACAGCAGCAAAGTACGGCAACGGTGTCTTGCGCAAAAATGGTCACGTCTAGTTTGAGGAAATTAACGATGGGCGTTGAGCGCGTCGCGTCCAATCATCAGGGTGTGGATTTCGCTAGTCCCGTCGAAGATTTGAAGGGCCTTGCTGTCCCGGAAGAGTCGCTGCACGCGGCTGTTGTGGTGGACACCGAGAGCGCCAAAGATTTGGACCGCTTCGACGGCGTGCCGCATGGCCGCGTCGGTGCTGAACAGCTTTGCCTTGGACAGCAGGATCGGGTCACCGCCATGGCCAAGAGCGAAGCTGTCGCTGGCGGCCAGGGTAAGTAGGCGGGCGGCTTCGTAGTCGGTGGCCATCAACCCGATTTTGGTCTGAATGACCTGTACGTTGCTCAGAGGTTGACCGAACGCGATGCGGTTGTTAGCTCTGACGGAGCACTCCCGGATGGCAGCTTTGATGATGCCGCAGCCGTAGCTGGCGGCGTCCACCCGAGCCAGGTTGATGCCCTCCATCATTCCTTTGAACCCCGCCACCTTGAGCGCCGAGCCAGCAGGCACCTTGACGTCTTTGAAGGTCAGCTCTCCCAGGGGCATGCCCCGAAAGCTCATGAGGTCAAGGGGTCCGCTACGGCTTATGCCGTCTGATTCCAAGTCGATGACCAGGGCGACGGTCTCAGCGTCGCGGCCGTCATGATCGAGTTTGGCCAGCACCACGTTGAACGCGGCGTAGGGGGCGAGGCCGATCCATTCCTTGCCGCCGTTGAGGATCCAGCCGTCACGGTCGCGAGTGGCAACGGTCGAGATGGCTCGGACGTCCGTCCCTGCGTCCGGTTCGGTGACTCCGAACGATCCGTAGAGTTCGCCGCTGAGCAGCGGCTCAAGGTACCGGTCTGCGATATCGGGTTCGGCGTACCGCTTGAGTAAATAGGCTTGTAGTCGGAGGGCGCCCAGCGCGACCACCGCAGCGGGAAAGGCGGCGGCCACCAATTCTGTTGTCTGATGAACCAGGCGCATCCGATGGAGTTGCAGGTTGCGCTGCTCGTCGAACATCAACTCCAGCAGTCCTAGGTCAGCGAACTGACGAATGATGTCGGGGAAGAATTCGCCGTTGTCACTTTCATCGGCGCGGTGCATCAGGACGGTGTCGCAATACTTTCCGACGTCTTGCAGATAGGCGGCTTCGTCGGTGTCGAAGTCGCGTCGTCCGGCCATGTCAATCTCCTCGATTCATTGTGTTACTCGGATTCCTTTGAGGACTCGTCGCCTTGGTGGCTTGTGTGGCCGTTACAGATATGGGACACGGCCGGGCCGATCCGAGGCGTTGCAGAAGCAATCTGCAGCAAGTTGGTCCTGGCTCTTGATTGTCAGCGGTCGCCGTCGAGTTGCCAAGGGCTAGAACCTGGAATGCAACACAGTGGTTCCTCCCGGGGACCGGCGCATCATGGCCGGCGCCAATCTGCCATGCCGGATTGGAAGGTAATCGCACGATCGGTCGGCGACGTGGCCACTCGCGAACTCAGTCTCCGATTGGACCGGGGACCATCCGTCCTGATCTTGGGAGTCGCCTAGGGGTCATTGAGTACGGCCCTGGAGACAACCGGGCTGGAGATCGGAGGGTGGCGGACTCGCATGAGGCGCACGGCGATCGCTCAGGGATCTCCTGTTAGCGGTAATGCGTGGCGCCCATCACTTACTGCAATCTTGAGCCATGGCGCTGCGTTGTTTGATTGTGGACGACAGTCCGCGGTTCTTGGACGCAGCGCGCGGTCTGCTGGAACGTCAAGGGATCACGGTCGTCGGCGTTGCGGCCAACAGCGCCGACGCGTTGTTACGTGCCGAGGAACTTCAGCCGGATGTCACGCTGGTCGACATTGACCTGGGCGGCGAGAGCGGCCTGGAGCTTGCGCGGCGGCTTTACGGGGAGGCTGACCTCGCCAGGTCACCGGTAATTCTGATCTCGACCCATGCCGAGCGGGATTATGCCGAATTGATCGCGGCCAGCTGCGCCGTTGGATTTCTTCCCAAGACAGACCTCTCGGCCAAGGCCATTCAGGACTTGCTCCACAGCCACGGGGACAGCAACCCGGGCGATCCGATCAGCGGGCCTCGAGGAACGTGAGCACAGCAAGGACGCGGCGGTGCGCGTCATTGGTCTCCTGCAGATTGAGCTTGGTGAGAATGCTGCGCACGTGCTTCTCGACGGTCCCCTCGGTGACCCACAGCTGCCGAGCTATGCCGGCATTGGAGCGGCCCTCGGCCATCAGCGCCAACACCTCCTGCTCCCGCCGGCTGAGCGCGGCCAACGGGTCATCGCGGCGGCGGGCGGCGACCAGCTCCGCGACCAGCGCTGGATCGACCACTGAGCCGCCCTTGGCGATCCGCTGCAGCGTCTCGATAAATTCCGCAACGTCGGTCACTCGGCTCTTGAGGAGGTAGCCAATCCCTCGGCCGCTGGCCAATAACTCCATGGCGTACTCGACCTCGACGTGGGCCGAGAGAACAAGGATGCCGGTCTCAGGATGCTCTTGTCGGATGTGGCGGGCCGCCTCGAGACCCTCGGCCGTGTGTGTCGGGGGCATCCGGATGTCGACCACTACCAGCGCCGGCGCTTTCTCGTGAACCAGGGTCAGCAGCTCGGTACTGTCGCCGGCCTGCCCGACGACCTCGAATCCCGAGCGCTCGAGGAGGCTGGCCAAGCCTTCACGCAGCAGAACGTCGTCCTCGGCCAAGACCACCCGCAACCCGCTCATGTCTTGGCGATCACCATTCCCACCCGAGCTAACTGCGAGTCCGCTTGTGCCATCGTGTGCACGAGACTATCCGCTATGGGCACGCTGCAGCCGAGCTGGCAGTGCGCGGCTGCTATCGACACACTGCACCGGAGCTGGCAGTGCACGGCGGGCTAACGCGTCGCATGGTCGTCGCGAGCGGGCTGCTAGCGCTGGTGATCGCAACCGCGTTTGCGGTCCTGCTGTCCGCGGTTTCAGAGCTGCGCACTTTGGAACGCCGCGCCCGAACATCCGAGGAAGTGCTGGTCGTTGCCAACCGGCTGGAGCGACTGGTGGTCGACCTCGAGACGGGCCAGCGCGGGTTCGTCATCACTGGCCAAGACCGGTTCCTGGAGCCGTGGCGGGAAGCCCAGGTCGCCTTGCCCGCCCAGGCCAGCAATTTGGAACAACTTGTCGCGGACAACGCTGAGCAACGGGCTCGGGCGCAGCGGATCACTCAGGCCATCACGTCATATGTCCAGGACTACTCGATCCCGCTGGTCAGGCGTGCGAGGAAGGATCCGAGCGCGGCACGCAGTGTAGCTGCGACGGACGAGGGAGGGCGGCGGACTGATGCCATTCGAACAGAGTTTGATCAGTTCGTCACGACGGAACGAGGGCTAGCGGCGG
>Ga0307311_10000305_pt1 | contig 8819 bp, 10 predicted proteins | sample ER_DNA_198_FD_194511 | JGI IMG/M metagenome (GOLD analysis project Ga0307311, IMG submission 194511) | Bulk soil microbial communities from the East River watershed near Crested Butte, Colorado, United States - ER_DNA_198 | ecosystem: Environmental > Terrestrial > Soil > Floodplain | place: USA...
GACCGAAGTAGAGCGTCGCGCTCTTCGCGAGCATCTCCTCACGTTCGTTGACCATCGAAAGGCCTCCCTGAGAGCTCCGGGCCGGACCGGTCAGCCCGGTCATCTCCTTGAAGCATCGTTCAGGGGACGACCGGGACGCAAGTCCGCCCCGGCCCAGGTCCAGCGCTGACGCGTTGAACGGAGCTTCAGGAAACGGGGATCTGCTTCGAGGGATCCACGAACGGCATCGGGGCAACCCTCGCGCCTCGGGTCCCCCATTCGGTCTGGACGGTTACCTCCTGACCCCCGTTGCTGCGGTCCGACGGGAGCCAGCAGTAGCCGATGTTCTGCTTCAGGCGTGGCGAGTAGATCGCCGACGTGACCTTGCCGACCTGCTGACCGTCGATCGATGCAGGCCACTTCACCGCGTTGAGGGCCGGGAAGGGGTCGCCGTCGAGCACGATGCCGTTGATCTTCGTGTCGACCCCCGCCTCCCGGATCGCTCGGTACGCCCCGATCGAGATGCTCGCCTCGGGCGAGACGGTGTCGAGGTCCACCAGCCGATCCAGGCCCAGCTCGAAGGCGTTGTTCTCGTACGTCATGTCGGCGCCCCAGTTGAAGATGGCGCCCTCGATCCTGCGGATGTCCGACGGGCCGGTCGGCTTGATGCCGAACTCCTGCCCGGCTTCCATGAGCGCCTCATAGACGTCGTTCCCACGCGCCGTGTCGGTGGTGTAGACCTCGTAGCCGATCTCAGAGGTCCATCCGGTGCGCGTCACGACCACCGGCACGCCGGCGATCTTGGCGTCGGTCCAGAAGTAATAGCGGAGGTCGAGGATGTCCTCCCCGAGGAGCTTGACCATGAGGTCCTTGGACCGTGGCCCCTGAACCTGGAGCGGTGCGACGTCCGCCTCCTGGATCGTGACGTCGAGGTCCGGGTAGGCGTTCTTCAGCCCCCTCGCGAACAGCAGCGCATCGGAGGAGGCGAGCGCGAACCAGAACGTGTTGTCGTCCATCCGCGTCATCACCGGATCGTTGATAATGCCGCCGTCGCCGTCGCAGATCAGGACGTACTTGGCCTGACCCACGGCGCACGTCGACAGGTCGCGTGGCGTGAGGAGCTGCGCGAACCGGAACCCATCCGGCCCCGAGATCTCGGGCATCGCTCGACGGCGACGTCCCACAGCGTCACGCCGTTCAGCAACGCATCGAACTCCGCCTCGAAGGTGTCGAAGCGGATCGGGAAGTACATGTGGTTGTACACGGTGAACCCTGCAGGACCGTACTTCTGGGTTGCCTCGTAGTACGGGGTACGCCGGTTACGGGCCCCACGCTGGACGAGGCTCATGTCGAACGGCTGGCTCATCGGTCCTCCTTCGATCCGGGGTGGTGTGGGCAGTCATCGTGCGGGGCGGCGCAGCGGTTCGCAACGAGCTCCGTCGACCCCGGGTCACGGGTCTCCTCACGCGTCGGCCGAGGCGAAGACCCGCTTACCCTCGACGAACGTCATCTGGCATCGTGCCTCGGCGATCTCTTCCGATGGGTGCGCGAAGAGGTTGCGGTCGAGGACGGCCAGATCCGCGAACTTGCCGACCTCGATCGAGCCCGTCTCCCGGTCGAGGTGGTTCGCGAACGCGGACCCGGTCGTGAAGGCAGCGATCGACGTCGCCAGGTCGAGCCGCTCATCCGGCAGGAACGCCTCGTCGCGGTTCGCCCCATAGGGATAGTTCGGCGGCATCACCCGGTTGACCGCCACGTGGATCTCCTCCAGCGGGTCGGAGCTCGAGACCGGCCAGTCGCTCCCCATCGCCAGCGTCGCACCGTTGCGGACGAGGCTCGCGAACGGGTACTGCCACATCCATCGTGGCTCTCCCAGGAAGGGGATCGTCAGCTCGTCCATCTGGGTCTCGTGCGCCGCCCACAGTGGTTGGACGTTGGCGATGGCGCCGAGTGACCGGAACCGGGAGAGGTCGTCGGGGTGGATCACCTGCAGGTGTGCCAAGTGCGGCCGGGTGTCGGACAGCCCGTTGGCCTGGCGTGCCGCCTCGACGGCGTCGAGCGATTCCCGGACCGCTCGGTCCCCCAAGGCGTGGAAGTGGACCTGGAACTCAAGCGCATCGAGCCTGGTGACCGCCTCCTTGAGGAGCTCCGGATCGACGAACGAGATCCCACGGTTGTCCGTCGCCCGTCCGTCTGCATCGAGGTAGGGGTCCAGCACGGCCGCGGTGAAGTTCTCGCAGACGCCGTCCTGCATGATCTTGACCGACGTGGCGGCGAAGCGTCCGATCGCGCCGCGCTCGCGCATCGCGATGAAACCATCGATCTGCTCGAGCCCCGCGTTCCGATCCCACCACAGCGCGCCGATGACGCGGGCCGTCAGGGCGCCCTCCTCGGCGGCCTCGACGTACGCCTCGAACGAGCCCGTCCAGTCCGCGGAGCCCGACTGGACGATCGCGTCCTGCCAGGCGGTGATGCCGAGGGCCTGGAGGTGGGCCTGCCCCTTCAACACCCCGCGAGAAACGAGGTCGGGGCGTGGCGGCGGCACGAGGTGCCCCACGAAGTCCATCGCCCCCTCGTGGAGCGTTCCGGAGGGAGCGCCGTCCGCGTCACGCTCGATCCGGCCGTCGGCCGGATCGAGCGTGACGCTCGACACCCCGGCGCGCTCCAGCGCGGCGGAGTTGACCCAGGCGCTGTGCCCGTCGCGGTTCGGCAAGAACACGGGGCGGTCGCGAACGACCCGGTCCAGATCGGTCTTGGAAGGGCATCCCCGAGGGAAGACGTCCATCGACCATCCACCCCCGAGGATCCACGGTTCGTTCGGATCGGCGTCGGCGTACGCGGCGATCGCCGCCAGGTACGCGTCCTTGGAATCCAGTTCGTGGAGGTCGCACTGGAGCATGTCGATGCCCGCAGATACCGGATGGACGTGCGCGTCCTGGAAGCCGGGGATCAGCATCCTTCCGGCGAGGTCGATCACCTCGGTCCCCTGGCCGATTGCAGCTCGGACGTCCTCGTCCGTGCCGACGAGCGCGACCCGCCCGTCCCGCACCGCCACGGCTTGCGCCCAAGAGCGCATCGCGTCGACCGTGTATACGGCACCGTTCACGAAGACGAGATCCGCCGCCGAACCGTTGCCTCCCACCGATCCTCCCGCCTCGAAATCGCGGCGAGTGTACCCAGTTACGCGAGTGCCACCAGGTCGAGGTACTCGTCGCTCCACCGGTCCATGGCCCCGTCCGGCATCAGGAGGATCCGCTCCGGCGCGAGCGCTTCGACGAACTCCTGATCGTGGCTCACCAGCAGCATGGCGCCCGGCCACCCCTGAAGCGCCTCCGCGATCGCCGTGCGTGACGGCGGATCCAGGTTGTTCGTCGGCTCGTCGAGGAGCAAGAGGTTCTTCCTTCCCGCGACGAGGATCGCCAGCGCGAGCTTCGTCTTCTCCCCGCCCGACAGCGTGCCGGCGTCTTGGAAGGCGACCTCCCCATGCAGGCCGAACATCCCGAGGAGGGTTCGGAGCGCCAGGTCGTCGGCATCCGAGGCCTCCTTCATGTGATCGAGGACCGTGACCCCGTCGTGGACGCCCTCGTGCTCCTGCGCGTAGTAGCCGGGGACGACACCGTGTCCGAACGCGAACGTCCCGGCATCGGCTCCGGTCTCCCCCATCAAGATCCGGAGCAGACTCGTCTTCCCGGCGCCGTTGAGCCCGAGGACCAGCAACCGCTCTCCTTGGCCGAGGTCGAAGCTCACGTCCTCGAAGATCGCCGGGCCCCCGTAGGACTTCGTCAGACCGTCGGCCACGAGAACGTTTCGGCCGCTGTGCGGCGGATCGGGGAACCGGAAGCGAACTCGTTTGTCCTTCGCCGGTCCCTCGACGCGCTTGGCCTCCAGCTTCGACACGCGCGTATCCAGCGTCTTCGCCTTGCGGGCGCGCTTCGCGGTCTGGCCACGCATCGAATCCGCGAGGGTCTTCAGCCGCTGGATCTCGTGCTGCTGACGGTCGGCGAGCTTGCCGAGCCTGACCTCGTCGAGACGCCGCGCGTCTCGGTATTCGCGGTAGGTACCTCGGTATTCGACGACGCCGTCGCGATCCAGATGGAGGATCCTGGTGATCGAGGCGTCCAGGAGCGAGAGATCGTGACTCACGACGACGAGCGCGCCCTTGTACGACGTGAGGAACTTCATGAGCCAGGTCTTCGCGTCGATGTCCAGGTGGTTCGTGGGCTCATCGAGCAGGAGCAGGTCCGAGCCGCCGAACAGGATCCGGCCGAGCTCGAGCCGACGCCGTTCCCCACCCGACAGCGCACGAACCGGAAGGGAGAGCCGGTCCTCGGGCAGACCCAGTCCCGCGGCGATCGCCTTCGCGTGCGACTCGGCCTGATAGCCGCCGAGCTGCCGGTACTCCTCCTCGAGACGAGCGAACCGATGGACCTCGCGTTCGCCGTGCGACTCCTCGAGCGCGATCCTCGCCTTCTCGAGACGGCGGTTGAGGTCGACGAGTCCGCGCGCTCCGAGGATGTGCTCGAGCCCGCGATCCTCGTCCTCGGCGCGGTGCTGCCGCGGATCCTGGCGGAGGTAGCCCACCGCACCTCGGCGGATCACTGATCCGGCGGCCGGCGGGATCTCTCCCGCGAGCACCCGGAGCGTCGTGGTCTTGCCGGCGCCGTTGCGCCCGACGACCCCGACCTTGTCGCCGTCCCGGAGGTCGATGCTGAGTCCCTCGACGACGATGCGGCCGCCAACCTCGACGGAGAGCTCGCGAGCCTCGAGCGCGATCATGGCGCGCCCGCATGGGATGTACTGCGGTGGATGTGGTTCGGGCGGATCGACACGGTGGACCTCCTCGGGTAGCGCGAACACGGACCGCGGTCTGCGGCCGGTGGAACTCGAGGTTGGTCCGCTAGCTCAAGGCCGACATGGTACGACAGCGAGCGACCGGCCCCGTGGAGCCGTCAAGCCACCCTTCGCGGCCCCTTCATCTGCCCGTCAACTTCGCCTGCCAACGTGTCGATAGGTCGAGGAAGAACAGAACTCCAACGCAGGGAGAGCGCTGTGATCGTCAAGATCCTCGAGGTGTGGTTCCTCAGCTCTGTGCCGATCGGGATGGCCGTCGGCAAGCTCCTCGAGCGTGGTTCGGCCCCCCTCGCTGACGGCACCCTGCAGTTGGTGCGACCTGTCGCGGTCGCCGAACGGTAGAGCGCTAAGCCAGACCCTTCCCCGTTCGTCGATCTTCCCTCTACCCCCGCTATCCGTCGGGATCCGGTCGGCGGGCCGCGGGTGCTCGTGCTGCTTGCAACACGAACAACAACGCGAGCAGGACGATGTCGAAGGCGAGCAGCCTCAGTGCTCCAGAGCCGTACTTCGGCACGCATGCCCCGAATGGCTGGCTCGGATCGAGGGTCTCGCACGGACCGTCCGGCGTCTGCCGCGTCCACCCCAGGACGACTTGCGTCGCCGCGCTCCTTTCGAGAAGCACTAACACGAAGACGACGGGGGTGCCGGACAACGACGCCTTGACCCGTCGAGCGACGGGGTCGTCAGCTCCTCCCACGGAAGAATTGAAGAAGAGCCCGACGAGACCGAGCATGATCGCGCCGATGATCGCCCCGGGGACCGCGCCGCTCGGGAAGCCGTCGGGGTCCGAGCTATCGAGGACGCTCGCCAGGACACCCGCCGCGGAGCCGAGCAGGGCTGACCCGGCCACGGAGCCGATCAGGTCCCAGCGGAACGCGCGAGCTCCAACGAGGACGAGGGCGAGCAATGCGATCAGGGATGTGGTCGCCCATGCAACCATGAGGACGTATTCGTGGCGGTATGGAACGATGCCGAGCACTGCCGTCGCAACGAGCGAGACTGCCGCCGCACTCATCTCTCTCGATGCTGGATCATGTACCCCTGCGACCACCTGTCCCGCTTGCAGATCCAGTCCCACGTCTCGAACCTGTGCGGGCGCTGACCGGCATCGAGCTCCCCGATCATGAAGCTTCCGCTATCCGTCGCTCTCCGGCCGGCCGTGCGCGGGTGCTCGTGCCGCCTGCAACAGGAACAGCAGCACGAGGAAGACGGTGTTGAAAGCAAGCAGCGCCTGTACCCAAAGGTCCTCGAACCCCCGGTAGCACCACACCGCGTTACCCGATGGTCCGTCGGAGCAGGTGTGACCTGTCACCGCGTGGATGCGAAGGATCACCAGCGCCCCGCCTACCGCGGTCGCCACTGCTAGCGCTTTGAGGTATCGATCGAGAGGGGGCTCGGCGGCTCCCAAGGCGAGCCCGGCGAGGCCGGAGAGGACCAAGCCGACGCTCGCCCCGATGACCACGCCGTGCACGAGGGTCTCGAGATGCCCGTGCCACGAAGGTCCCAAAGCCACAAGAGCACCAACCGAGGAGCCGAACAGGGCCACCCCTACCGTGCTCGCCCCGCCGAGGAAAAGGGCCCATCCGGCAACCAGGCAGCCGACCACCCACAGACTCAGAAGGTCCTGAGGACTCCGGAGCATCAACCGGATAGGAACACGAGCATGCGCCGCTGAGCAACGGCCGCTACAGAACCGCCATGTCCGTTTATCTCGTCAGCTGGAAGGGAGTCGAGGTGGATCCACGGATAAGGACTGCGTTCGTTGTCGGCTTGCTCTTCGTCATCTCCTTGGTCGCATCGATCCCAGCAGCAGTCGCGCTGTACACCCCAGTGCTGGACCACACCGACTACATCCTCGGTGCCGGTGCTGATAACCGCATCGCCCTCGGAGCCTTCCTCGAGATGATCCTCATCGTCGCCAACATCGGTACCGCCGTCGTCGTGTTCCCGATTCTCAGGCGGCAGAACGAGGCGCTCTCTCTCGGCTACGTCACTGCGCGCGTCAAGGAAAGCGTCTTCATTGCCGTCGGCCTCCTGAGCCTGCTTGCGATCGTGACGTTGCGGCAGGACCTCGCGGGGACGGCGGGCGCGGACGCTGCCTCGCTCGACACAGTTGGCAGGCCGCTCGTCGCGGTCCACGACTGGACGTTCCTTCTCGGGCCCGGCTGGGTCGTCGGCGTCGGGAACGGGTTGCTCGGCTACCTGATGTTCCGATCCGGCCTCGTACCGCGGGGCATGGCGATGCTGGGGCTGATCGGGGGTCCGCTGATCATCTTATCGGGGATCGCAATGCTGTTCGATGTCATCGAGCCAGGCTCCTCAGCGCAGGTGATCGCGACGATCGCGGAATTCTTCTGGGAGTTGTCAGACAGTTGCGTCTTTGCCGTGCGCTTCTGGCCGAGCGAGCAGTTCCTCGGGCTGAAGCAAGACCAGCGCTTCCTCGCAACAGCGACGGACCCACTCACCGGTGAGGTCTTGGACTCCGATACATCCGTCTTCCTCGGCCGAGCCGCGTGATGACGATTCCAAAACGTCGGCTGGCAATCCGAGCACGCTGGTTGAGGGGGGGAAGGCATGACGCGCCGTGTCGCGTTCGTTGAGCTCTCCATGCCTATCCGGCTCAGGCTTCCATTTTGCCGACCTCGGCCTGTTCCTCGGCGTAGTTGATTAGATCGAGCTCGCCTGGCGATCGGCCCTCGCCGGTGAGAAGCGCCGCCGCCTCGGCTCGGTGCTGCGTCCCGTGATTCACGACATGTACGAGCATCTGCCAGACGGGCACCCCTTCGTGGACGTGGGCGACGAAGTCGTCCGTCAGGGTCGGCAACCACGCATCGACCGCGGCCCACTCCAGCTCCCAGCGTTCGCGCATCTCGCCGATCGTCGGCAGCGGCTCGAGCTCCGGCTCGGGTCCTTCATCGGTGCCCTGCGTTTCTAGTCCGATCCGCCAGCGCTGGGAAGCGCCGAGGTGGTGGACGAGGATGCTTCCGAGACCCCGCTCGCCCACGACGTCCGTCAGCGTCCACACGGCCGGGTCGAGGCCGTCGAGAACAGTCAACACCTGGCGGGTCGCCCAGCGGTCGTAGGCGAACAAGAAGCGGATCTCATCGGCCTGCATCGGTGGATCCTCCCGGTGCCGTCTAATGGGGTAGCGAAAGCTTAGATTGGCAGGGAGCCTCACGGCAGCCAGCCCACAGCTGGGAGCCCGCTATAGCGGAAGCTGGTCTTCGGCGATCCCTCCGTCAATCGTCCTTGCCGCGAACACCGGTGAAGGGTACGTTTCGTGTGATGGGTGGTCCTGATTACTCACGCGGCGGGGGCGGGGCCAACCCTCAGCAGAAGATGGATTGGATTCAAGAGCGTCACGAGAGAGAGATCCGAGAGGCCCAAGCAGACCACGAAGCACGTAAACTTCGGCGGTCGAAGGAGGCTGGCGCTGGGCGGCTTCCGTGGTACCGACGCGTCTTCCGTCGAACCGCCCCGTAGGCGGAATCTCGACCATTCCACCGGATCGTTAGACAACCGGCCGTGAGAGACCCCACATATCGTCAAGGGATTCATGAGAAGCCGCTGTGGAGCAACTCAACGTCCGTCAAAGAGCACGGCGGTATCGGATCTCGGAGACGATGACTCCCAAAACCTCTTTGACTCGCTCTGTTCCGTCGGATGCCCACCCAGTCGTCTCGTAGAAGCGACGAGCACGCTCATTGCCTGGCAGGACCCATAGCACGGCTTCGTCATAGCCAAGTGCGGCAAGCTCAACCTCCGCGCGCGCCAGAAGCGCTCGTCCGTAACCGCGCCCCCAGCGATCGGGCTCGATGTTGATCGAGTAGAGCTCGCCAGTGCTTGGCGCATCTGCCGCGGGACCCACTGCAGCGAACCCGACAACTTCCCTTTCATGAACGACGAGTATCGCCCTGGAATCGTCGGGGCGGGCCAGAGCGTCCGACCACATCTGTGCTCGTTCCTGTGCCGAGAGTCCGTCCAGGTAC
>Ga0307311_10000308_pt1 | contig 8813 bp, 7 predicted proteins | sample ER_DNA_198_FD_194511 | JGI IMG/M metagenome (GOLD analysis project Ga0307311, IMG submission 194511) | Bulk soil microbial communities from the East River watershed near Crested Butte, Colorado, United States - ER_DNA_198 | ecosystem: Environmental > Terrestrial > Soil > Floodplain | place: USA...
GCTCGCGAATGGCAGCCGCGACGTCACCGGAGAGGACGGTCGTGTTCGCCCACTTCGGGTCGAAGGGTGTGGTCGATGCCACGTACTTGGGCCGCGTATGCAACGCCGTCCAGATCGGGCTGTCGCCCGGATCTGGCCACGTTCCCCAGGAGCCGGCGAAGATCTCGTAGGTCCGCCGGCCAAACAGGAACGCGTCGGCGCGCTGATAGATCTCGTCCACGACCGTCCCGGCTTCATCGTCGAAGTGGGCCCATCCGCCGCGTTCGAACACCCCGCTCTCGTCCTCGTCCGGCCCGCCGGGCCCCTGCATCACTCCGTCGACGGAGACCTGCGTGGTGGTCGTCAGCTTCATGGTCGTGGCTCCCTTCTCGTCGGGTTGGTCGTTCGGTCGGAGCGGCGCTGCCTGAACATACCGGTAGTCGTCAGTGCAAGGAGCGTGTGCGACGCGATGAAGATCCGCCTTCGGATCAGCCGAAGGTGAATGCGAATCCCTCTGCTCCCGCATCCGGGAACTCGATCTCGAACAGACGATCCGTGATCGGACCGTGTTGGCGGATCAGTTGGTACATCCGCTGTTCGATGAGCTCGCCGGACCCATCGGGTTCGATATCGCTCCCGGCCGCTTCACCCGGCGGCTCGCCGTCGAGGAACACGCGGAACCGCACGGACGACCCGCGGGCCGGCGGTCCCATCACCAGATGGACATCTCGTGCCTCGAACCGGCGGGCGATCCGACCGTTGGGCTCGTTGAGGACGACCGCCTCCGCGGTGGCCGTCCAGTCACCCGCGAGGGCCCATTGGTTCCGTCGCAACCGGTCGGGGATGTCATAGACGCGAGCCTCGTTCGGTGTGAGCCCTCCGGGGGAAGCGAAGCCGTCGGTCCTCCGATAGCCGAGGTACGTCTCGCCCGACCCGAGGCTGTCCCGATCGGCCGCGACCTCCGCGTCTTGCGGGTTCACGGAAACGAGCTCGGCCCCCACCCCTTCGACCCCCGCCTCGGCCAGGAGCTGTTGGATGACGATCTCCGACCGGTCATAGTCGCCCTCACCGAATCGGTGATGCCTGATGCGTCCCTCGGCGTCGACGAAGTAGAGCGCCGGCCAGTACTGGTTCGCGAAGGCCTCCCAGATCGCGTGGTCGCTGTCGACCGCGACCGCATACGTGACCCGCATCTGGGTCAGCGCCTCGCGAACGTTCTCGAGGTCCTTCTCGAACGAGAACTCCGGCGTGTGCACACCAACCATGACGAGCCCGTCATCGTGGTACCGATCGGCCCAGGCGCGGATGTACGGCAGCGTCCGGATCCAGTTGATGCAGGTGTACGTGCAGAAGTCGAAGAGAGCGACCTTCCCGCGCAAGTCCGACGGCGTGAGTGGTGGCGAGTTGATCCACTCGGTGGCGCCCTCGAGGGAAGGAAGGTGTCCTTCGACGGGGAGATCGAGCGCGTGTCGGGTCGGCTCCATGGCTTATCGGGCGTCGGCGTCGATGACCGCCTGGGCGAACGCTTGCGGGGCTTCCTGGGGAAGGTTGTGTCCGATGCCGCCCTGGATCGTCCGGTGCGAATACCTGCCCGAGAACTTCGTGGCGTAAGCGCTCGGGTCCGGATGGAAGGCGCCGTTGGCGTCACCCTCGAGCGTGATCGTGGGCACGGTGATGGCCGGACCTTCGGCGAGCTGCTTCTCGAGGATGTCGTAATCCGGCTCGCCTTCCGCCAGCCCCAACCGCCAGCGGTAGTTGTGGATCACGATCTCGACGTGATCCGGGTTGTCGAGCGACGCTGCGCTGCGATCGAAGGTGGCGTCGTCGAAGTTCCACTTCGGTGAAGCGAGCCGCCAGATGAGCTTCGCGAACTCGTGCCGGTACTTCTCGTAGCCGGCGCGGCCGCGCTCGGTAGCGAAGTAGTACTGGTACCACCATTGGAGCTCGGCCTCGGGCGGCAACGGCATCCTGTTGGCTTCCTGACTCCCGATCAGGTAGCCGCTCACCGAGACCAGCGCCTTGCAACGCTCCGGCCAGAGCGCCGCGACGATGTCGGCCGTCCGAGCTCCCCAGTCGCAGCCGGCGAGGACCGCCTGCTCGATGCCGAGGGCGTCCATCAGCGCGACGGCATCTACGGCGACGACGGACGGCTGGCCGTTCCGGACCGTGTTCTCACGGAGGAAGCGCGTCGTCCCGTAGCCGCGAAGGTAAGGGATGATCACCCGGTATCCCTGCGCGGCCAACAACGGAGCCACGTCGACGTATGTGTGGATGTCGTAGGGCCAGCCGTGCAGGAGGAGCACGACCCGCCCGTCGGCAGGTCCCGCCTCGGCGAACCCGACGTTCAGCATGCCTGCGTCGATCTGCTTCAACAGGCCCAACGAAGCGTCCGTGCTCACGTAGCTCTCCTCGCCGTAGCGTGTCGTTCTTCGTGCACCATCGCTTCTTCCTTACCATCAGACTGCTGCGGGCTACCACAGCGCAAGGGGGTTCACGGATGAGGATCGCGCCAAGCATCCATCGACTGGGAGACAGGAGCATCGTCAACTCGTACCTCGTCGAGGACTCAGGCGAGGTGACGATCATCGACGCAGGGGTGCCCGGCTTCTACCGGGACATCCCCAAGGAGCTAGCGGCCATGGGTCGGACGGTCGCGGATGTCCGCGCGCTCGTCCTCACCCACGGCCACACCGACCACATCGGCTTCGCGGAGCGGTTGCGCCGCGACCAACGGATCCCGGTCTCGGTCCATGAGATGGACGCGGCCCTCGCACGCGGTGAGGTGCCGAACCCGTCGAAAGGGTTCGGGTCGATCAAGCTCGGACCGCTCTTCGGATTCCTGTGGTTCACCATCCTGCGCGGTGGACTTCGCACGCCGAAGCTCCACGAGGTCGCCACCTTCGGGGACGGTGCGACCCTGGACGTGCCGGGGAGCCCGCGCGTCATCCTGACGCCTGGCCACACCCCTGGGAGCGCCGCGCTTCACGTCCCCTCCCTCGGCGCGCTCTTCATCGGCGACGCGTTCGCGACGTACGCGGTGACGACGGGAGCTCGCGGCCCGCAGGTCGCGCCGTTCACCGCGGATGCGGACCAGGCGGTGGCATCGTTGCTCCGCCTCGAAGCGGCCTCCGCCGACCTCGTACTGCCCGGACACGGCGATCCATGGACCGGCGGCATCCAGGAGGCGATCCGCCTCGTCCGCGAGCGTGCCGCCGCGGCGCGCGGCTAACCGGTCCTCATCCTCACGTTTCTCGCCATCCGATCGATACCACCCGGACAGGATGGGGGAGTCCCTTGAGGGAGACCTCCCGTTCTTCACCGGCTGCGACGCGCATCGCCGCGGCAGCCACCGTCGATGTCGTTGCGAGGATCTCGCCTCCCTCGGCGAGCGCGCCGACCCTCGCGGCTTCGTGCACACCGAGGCCGGCGTAGTCATCGGCGACCGCCGTCGCCTCGGCCGCGTGCACGCCGATCCGGACCTGGGGCGCGAACCCGTGGCGGCGTCGATGCTCCGCGAGGCGACGCTGGATCGCGATCGCGCAATCCAGCGCGGCGCCTGCGTCGCCGAACGAGGCGAAGAACCCGTCGCCGGTCGTGCGCACCACCGTTCCACCGTGGGAGCCGATCACGGTGCCGAGCGTGTCGTCGTGCCAGCTCAAGACGTCGTTCCACGCCTCGTCGCCGATCGTCCCGATCAGATCGGTCGAGCCGACGATGTCGGTGAACAGGAACGTACGACTCACTCGCCGGCCCGCGGCGTCCTCGTCTGCTGCGCGGAGCAGCTCGTCGCATCGGTCTGCCTCGAGTCGTGCACCCAGGCTCGTGAAGGAATCCTTCGCCACGTGCAGCTCCAGGATCGCGGACGCCTCGTCCCCGGACAGACGGTGGGCGAGAGCCAGCCACTGGCGCGTCTGCGCGGCCTCGAACGGCGCGTCCGCCTCGGTCCAAGCGCGAAGAGCCTTGCGGAGCTCGACGATCGCGGCGGTTGCGTCGTCCTCCGAAGTCAGCGTGGCGCCGTTGGTCTGGTGCGACATCGCGTGCAGCACCGGCGAGTTCAGGCTCGACGCGATCCCTCCCAGCTCGTCGGCCGCCGCGCGCGCGTCGGTCACGTCGTGTGCGACGAGGGCGATCTCGGACTTCGCGGCGAGCAGCCGCGCGCGGTCGAGCGGGTCGGTTGCATCGGCCAGGGCGGTCGCGATCGACGCTCGAGCTGCCTCGGTACGGCCTCGCGCGAGGTGCACGAGCGCGAGACCCGGATGCGGTTCATGGCCGAGCTGATGCGCCGTCCGGAACGCCTCTTCCGCGCCGTCCAGGTCGCCGAGACGCAATCGGACCTCGCCGATCTCGTTCGATCCGGCACCGGCTTGCGGGAGCCTTCCGAACGCCGTCAGTTCGGTGAGCGCCTGGCGGGCTTCGCCCTCGGCTTCGGAGAACTTGCCTCGGAGGCGCATGATCTCGGCGCGCTGCACGCGACACACGCCGGGGAACCCCGTGATCGCCTGACGTTCGCACCATCCTGCTGCCGCAGCGGTCCACTCGGCGGCACGCCGGTAGTCGGCGACCGACCGGCACACGCCGATCGTGATGCAGTAGATCGAGCCGGCGGCGTACGGCGTGAGTTCGCCTCCGACGGCCGCCAGCGTGCCTTCGTCCACCAGACCGAGACCTCGTTCGACCTCCCCGGAGACGACCAGCGCGCCGCCGTGGAGCACGAGGCCTAGCGCGACCAGATCCCGGTCATCGAACGTCGCGCCGATCTCCCGCGCGAGGGTCGCGTGTTCGATCGCCTCCTCGACCGCACCGCGGTCGAAGCTCGATCGGACGAGCGACATCTCCAGATATCCGCGCTCGACGCACTCGGGCTGGTCCGCCAGGAGCCGGGCGGCTCGCTGCAGCCACGCGTTCCAGAGGGCCAGTTCCATCCGGTCCGCGTGCTCGTGGGCCAGGCGCATCGCGACGGCCGCGGCGCGCCGTGGGTTCCCTTCCGACGAGTAGGCCGCGAAGGCGCGCTCGAACGCCTCGATGCTCTCGTCCGGGCGCGCGCTCCACCACGCCGCCTCGCCCAGGCGCTGCCAGTCCTCCCCGCTCAGGTCCTGGCGGTCGCGGAGCGAGACGAGCCCTTCGTACGCGTCTTGCCACGCGTGTTCTTCGAGAGCCTTGCGAGCATCATCACGGATCTGGATGTCGGACACCACGCCACCTCGCCAGCATCATGGCAGGTCCCGTTCTCGGGCTGGTTCCTACCGACCACGCTTCGCGATAGGCCGTCTCACACCAGCTCGAACGCCTCCACCGCGTCCGACTTTCCCTTCAGCGACAACGGACCCACCGGCCTCGCGAAGATCGCACCCCCCAGAGACGCCACGGTGGCAGCTCCAGCCAGAACCTGACCGGGATCCGCTGCGGCCTGCAGGCGGGCCGCGACGTTCGTCGTGTTCCCCAGCGCCGCGAAGCTTCGCTGCGCGCCCGCTCCCACGTTGCCCACCACGGCCGGGCCGGTGTTCACGCCGATCCGGAACCGCGGCCACCCGGGATGAGCTGCGGCCACCTGCTCGGTCGCGTCGCGCATCGCGAGCGCCGCCCGACAGGCTCGCAGCGGATGGTCGGGTTGGTCTTCGAGGGCGTTGAACAGAACGAGGATCGCGTCTCCGGCGAAGCGCTCGATGAATCCACCCTCTTCCACCACCATCGGCACCGCCCGTTCCCAGTACGCGTTCACCATGTCGATCACCTCGCCCGGAGAACGCCCTTCCGAGAAGCTCGTGAAGCCGGCGAGGTCCGCGAACATCACCGAGACCTCCGACTCCCGACCGCCCAGGTGAGCGAGCCCCGGTTCTTCCTCCAGCCGGTCGGCAAGCCGCGGGCCCACGTAGCGCCGGAGCAAGGTGTCGACGCGGGACAGTTCGCGCGCCGAGCGCTCCAGGACCTCGACCTCGTCGCTGCTGAACCCTTGGGACCGCAGGTCCTCGACGACCGGGGCGAGCGGCGCATCGTCTTGGATCGCGGTGGTCAGGGCGCGCAACGCATCGGAGTGGCGACGATCGATCCGTTCGAGCGTCCGCTCCAGGTAGACACCGCCGAAGGCGCCAGTCACCGAGCGCTCGTGCCGGTACTCGGCGCGCGCCGCCAACAGGATCGTGCCGAACGCGAGGGCCATCAACAGATGCCACTCCCACCACGTTGCGTGCCAGCTTCGGCCGAACGCGATCGCCACCATCGCCTCGGCCAGGAGCACGAACGCCACCGCGATCGCGAGCGGCAGGGTCCGGCGACGCCGGTCATACAGCTGGAGATAACGAACCGCGGCGAAGCCATACAGCACGATCGCGACCGGCGACAGCAGCCGGAGGATCAGCGGAGCCTCTTCACCCGGGGTCCGCGAGAGCAACTCCACCTGGGCGAATGACGCGATCGCCCAGGTCGCGATCGCGATCAGCAGCGCCGACCGGAGCCATCGCTGCGTCCGCGGCCCCAGCCTTGTCTCGCCCTCCTCATGGGGGAGTGCCGAGGCGGCAGCGAAGAACGCGGCCACGACCAAACCGACGGGCGTCGCGATGACGAACCCTTCGTTGGGCGTGGCGAGGAGGACTTTCGGGGTCGCCAGCGCGTGGAGGGCCAGGAACCCCGCGCTCGAGAGCATGGCCAGCGAGACCAGGAACAAGCGCGCATCGTTGCGTTGACTGGCGGCCTCACTGGTGAGAACGGCCAGCACGACGTTCACGACGGCGACGGTGAGCACGAGCCAGAAGTGCGATGGGTGGTGCTCCCACATGACGTCGTACGCGGGAACGGAAAGCAGCAGTGCGAGGCCGACGAGGGGCATCGCGACCAACACACCCAACGCTGTCAGGCGTCCACGGGTCGTCACTGCCTCGGCCACCGGCGGGCCATCCTACGGTCTCGTCAGCTCGAGGATCGGGCGGTGAGGATCGCTAGAAGGCGAACCGATCGTTGGCGCGGGGGCTCAGAGTGGAGGCAGGATGAGCGGGTTGAGCCGGATCACGGCGTTGATGTCGGCGGTTCCGCCAAGGACGTCACGACCGAACTCACGCCCTCGAGTCCGTGGCCGCATCCGACGTTGTCGGGACCGCTGGGCGGCTGCGAGATGCAGAGACTTCCTGAACCGAGCTCCGCTCAGTTGGACCCGAGCGCCACGATCTGGCCTCCGGTCCCCTCCGCGACGAACACCTCGAAGTACCGCGCGCCGATCCCTGATGGAGCGTCGTAGAGCGGCAGCTGCCTCGTCTCTCCACCCGACAGCCTGAGCTCCACCGAAGAAACCTGACTGCCAACGAGGCCCGCGTACCCGACGATGGGCCCGACGCTCCGGTCCGACGCGTTGCCGAACCCGGCCATGGCGAACGCTCCATCGGGGGCCGTCTCGCCGGTGTGTAGGCAGAACCCGATCCCTCCGTACTCACCCTGATCGCCGACCATCAGGTCGCCGCACGATCCCCCCAAGAAGCGAGAGAACTGGTCACCCGAATAGGGCTTCGTGTCATAGGCAGCGAGGCTCCACTCGATGCCGCTCACGTGTCCGAACGACATGCTTCTGGGTGAGGAGGTATACCTCCTGGCCCTCCACCTGCTCGGTGTATGGAACCGTGCTGTTGGTGCCGTGGGCGGAGGTGTCCTCGGTCGCCGAGGGATCGGATGCGGGAGCTGCCGTCGCGTCGTTGACGCCCCCCTCGACCCCCTGCGGGCTGGCAGGATGCCTGAAGGCGCTTGAACGGTCCGCCTGGACGCGGGTTGGACCGACCTCGGCACCCACGACGAGAGGGCCACCGCCCCGACCGCGAATGCCGCAACGAGCGCGAGCGTCGCGAAGGACCCGATCGATTGGCGGATACGCACCCGTGCCACGGTGCCTTTGGGCATCTGCTGTACGAACACCGGCGCACGATCTTGAAGGGTCGCTGCGATCCGTTCCTCGAGGTCGATCATCCTTCGCTCCTTCCGATGTTGTGTCGAAGTTGCTCCTTCGCCCTGGAGAGAAGTGCGTTCACGGCACGAGGCGAGCACCTCAAGATCTCGCCGATCTGCCCCTCGGACAGGTCTTCCCAGTACCGGAGGACGAGCGCCGCCCGCTGCCGATACGGCAATCCCTTGTTGAAGGACCAGACCTGGTCCCGGTCATCAGCGCTCGTGTCGGGGTTCATCACTCCCGCCTCGGTGTGACGCCGGAGGAGGGTCCGCTCCCGTTCGAGTCGCCGGACCCTCGCACGGCACAGGTTCACGACCGTCGTGCGCAGGTAGGCACCGAAGGCCCCGGGATCACGGAGTTCCCCGAAGCGACCGGTGACCCGCAGGAAGGCGTCGTGGGCGATGTCCTCGGCGATGTATCGATCTCCCGTCAGGAGCGTCGCCAAGGCGACCGCTCGCCCGACGTGCTCTTCGTAGAGGCCGGCGAGCCGGGAGGTTGGCATCGAGGCCACGCCTTCCAGGGTCTCCGCGCCTTCGGCACCCATCGCCTCACCGTCCCTCGCCCTATCTCTACGACTGAGATGCCTGAGGTGGGGTCTTTGCTTCGCTCGATCCTTATCGGGATCGAGGGAACCGTCGTCAGCGGTCGCGACCTCAGTTAAGGGGTATGTCGCGACCTCACACCGTGGAGATGCTCCTGCGCTTGGCTGGATGCATCATCGGGGTGATCGGGGTTTGGGCTGTCCTGGCGTGGAACCCAACCATGTGCGTGGCACCGGCGATCGGGTGTGCCTCACCGCTTCCGGGCAAGACGTCGTCGTGCGTGCCTCCGATCCCCACCTGCACGAACGAGTACGTGCCGCTGAGGATCGTTGTAGCGCTCCTGAGCGTCGCGACCGCCATCGCCCTGT
>Ga0307311_10000309_pt1 | contig 8811 bp, 6 predicted proteins | sample ER_DNA_198_FD_194511 | JGI IMG/M metagenome (GOLD analysis project Ga0307311, IMG submission 194511) | Bulk soil microbial communities from the East River watershed near Crested Butte, Colorado, United States - ER_DNA_198 | ecosystem: Environmental > Terrestrial > Soil > Floodplain | place: USA...
CGATCAGCGTCCTCCGGTCCTCGCCGGGAACGACATCGCGAAGAACTTCGAGGGGATCCAGGCGCTCGCGGGGGTCGCGATCGACGTTCGCCCGGGCGAGATCCTGGGGCTGATCGGACCCAACGGTTCCGGCAAGACGACGCTGCTCAACGTCATCTCCGGGGTCTCGCATCCCACCCGGGGCCGCATCGTCCTGGACGGCCACGAGATAGCCGGCCTCACGGCGCACCGGATCGCCGGGCTCGGGCTGTCGCGCACCTTCCAGAACATCCGGCTCTTCGCCCAGCTGACCGTCCGCGAGAACGTCGAGGCCGCCGCTCCTCCCGGGGTGGGCGAGTCGGGGGTCGATGCGGTGCTGGCTTCGCTCGGGCTGATGGACCTCCAGCGCGAGAAGGCGGTGAACCTCCCGTACGGGATGCAGCGGCGTCTCGAGATCGCCCGGGCGGTCGTGCGGCGGCCATCGCTGATCCTGCTGGACGAACCGGCCGCGGGGATGAACGAGATGGAATCCGACGGGTTGCTGGAGAACATCCGTCGGATCCGCAGCGAGCTGGGCTGCTCGCTCGTCGTCGTCGACCACGACCTGCGACTGATCATGAAGCTGTGCGACCGGATCCAGGTGCTGGATCAGGGTCGCACGATCGGCAAGGGGAGCCCGCGACAGATCGCCGAGGACCCCGTCGTCATCGAGGCATACCTGGGGGGGCCATCCACGAAGACCGCGTAGCCCGGCTCGCCGCTCATCTGCACGGGCGCGAGGAGGCGTTCATCGAACGCCTGACCGAGCTCGTGGCGGTGGACAGCGGGACGGGTTCCGTCGAAGGCGTGAACGAGGTCGTCGGACGCTGCGCCGAGTGGTTGCGGACCGACGGCTGGTCGATCGACCGTCACGCGGTGGACGGGCCGAGCGGCCCGTTCGGGACGCTCGCCGTCGCCGAACAGAGCGGCGGAGCACCGGGCACGACCGTACTGATCGGCCATACCGACACCGTCTTCCCCGATGGGACGGCGGCCGCCCGGCCGCTGAAGCTCGACGGGGACCGCATCCTCGGTCCCGGGGTCTGCGACATGAAGGGCGGGTTGGTGTCCGGGATCCTCGCCGTCGAAGCCCTCCGGGCCACGGGCACGGCCTTCGGCCGGGTCATCTTCGTCCTCAACCCGGACGAGGAGGTCGGCTCGCCCGCTTCCCGGCCCTTCATCAAGGAGCGGGCCGCCGACGCGGACGTGGTGTTCGTCCTCGAGGCCGCGCGGGAGAACGGCGCGGTCGTCACCGCCCGGAAGGGCATCACGAACGCACGGATGGAGTTCGCCGGGCGCGCGGCGCACTCGGGCGTCGAGCCGCAGAAGGGCAGGAGCGCGGTGCTCGAGGCCGCGCACGCGACGATCGCCGTCCACGCGCTCAACGGGAGGTGGGACGGCACCACCTTCAACGTCGGCGTGAGCGCGGGGGGCACCCGCGTGAACGTCGTGCCGGAGCACGCCACCCTGACGATCGAGATCCGGTCGACGGACGAAGCGTCGTTGAAGGCCGGCGAGGAAGAGCTCGTTCAGCTCGCGGGCCGGTCCGTCGTCCCCGACGTGACGACGACACTCGAGCTGAGCCGCGAGCACAACCCGATGGAACGGAGCGAGGGGATCGCGGCGTTGTTCGCGCGCGCTCGGACACTGGCCGGCCATCTGGGGCTGGCGCTGGAGGAGGCGGCGACCGGTGGCGCGTCCGACGCGAACACCACGGCCGCGATGGGGGTTCCCACCCTGGACGGGCTCGGACCGGTCGGCGGCGACGATCACTCCCCCGCCGAATGGATCCAACGCTCGAGCGTGGTGCCTCGGACCGCGCTCCTCGCCGCTCTCATCGGGTCCGTCGGAGCGACGCCCGAGTAGCCGCGGGGCTACTATCCGCGATCGACATGACCGCACCGCGCGATCGACGTGTCCTCATCGCGTTCCTCGCGGTGGTGGTGCTCGGTGGCACGAACCTCGTCCTCGTGGTGAAGGTGGCTCGACAGCTGGATCCGCTCTGGGGCGCGGCCCTTCGATTCCTGGGAGCCGCTCTCCTCACGTTACTCGCGGTCGGAGTCCTTCGCGCGCCGTTGCCGCGCGGTCGCGAGCTGGTCGTGTCGGCGCTCTACGGCGTCTTCGCCTTCACCCTCGGTTTCGGACTCTTCTTCTGGGGCACGCAACGGGTGCCCGCGGGCATCGCCTCGGTGATCATCGGATCGGTGCCGCTCCTCACGCTGCTGCTGGCGGTCCTCCAGCGGCTCGAACCGTTCCGGGTCCGCGGCCTGGTCGGTGCGATCCTCGCGATCGCCGGGATCGCGGTGATCTCGGCGAAGCCCGCATCCGGGACGTTGCCGATCCTGTCCGTGCTCGCCCTCGTCGGCGCGGCCGCGGCCACGGCCCAGGCCGCGATCACGGTCCGGAGGATCCGCGACGCCGAACCGCTCCCGGTGAATGCCGTCGGGATGGCGGTGGGCTCCGTCCTCCTGCTGCTGGGTGCCATCGTGAGCGGGGAGTCGCTCGACGCGCCCTCGTCGGTCGGCGTCGGGCTGGCGCTCGCGGTGATGATCGTGACCTCGCCGTTGTTGTTCGTGCTCTACGTGTTCGTCGTGCAGAGGTGGTCCGCCTCGGCCGCGGCCTACCAGCTGGTGCTTTTCCCGCTCGTGTCGATCCCCCTGTCGGCGATCCTGCTCGACGAACACATCTCGGCGTCGCTCCTGCTCGGGGCACCGCTCGTGCTGCTCGGAGTCTGGGTCGGCGCGCTCGCGCCCGATAGGGGCCCGCTCGTGGCCGCCGACTAGGCTCCTTCCGTCATGACCGCGGCCGACCGCTACGACCTCGTCGTGATCGGGGGCGGTGCGGCCGGCGAGAAGGGAGCCGCGCGGGCCGCCTACTTCGGCAAACGGGTCGCGGTCGTCGAGCGCCGGAAGGAACCGGGCGGGGCCACCGTCCATACGGGAACGCTTCCTTCGAAGACGCTCCGGGAGGCAGCGCTGTTCCTGTCGGGCTACCGGCAACGGGAGCTGTACGGCGTCTCGGTCGACATCGCCCCGCAGTTGGAGATCGCGAAGCTGATCGAGCGGAAGAACGCCGTCCGCGAGCAGGAGACGGATCGGATGCTCGAGAACCTCAAGCGCCACGGGATCGAACTGGTACACGGCTCCGCCCGGCTGCTCGACGCGGGCACCGTCGAGGTGACCGACGAGCGCGGTGAGCGACGCCGGATGGCGACCGACGTGATCTTGATCGTGACGGGGTCGAGCCCGTTCCGGCCACGCGAGATCCCGTTCGAGGACCCCGACGTCCACGACTCCGACAACATCCTGGAGATCGATCACGTCCCCACATCGCTCGCCGTCCTCGGTGGTGGCGTGATCGGCTGCGAGTACGCGTCGATGTTCGCCGTGCTGGGCACCGACGTCCACCTGATCGAGCGACGGGAGCCGCTCCTACCGTTCCTGGACGCCGAGATCGTGGAACGCATGACTGCGGGGATGCGCGATCTCGGTGTGACGTTCCGCCTGGGTGAGCGCGCGGAGGCCGTCACGCGACGCGGCGCGGAGCTCGTCTCCTCGCTGCCGTCGGGTGACTCGATCGCAACGGAGAAGGTGCTCGTCACGGCCGGCCGGATGGGCAACACGGCGGACCTCGGCTTGGACGAGCTCGGGGTCACCACCGACGAGCGAGGCCGGGTCGTGGTCGACCACACGTTCCGAACGACGGTGCCGGGGGTCTATGCGGCGGGCGACGTGATCGGAGCGCCGGCCCTGGCCGCGGCATCGATGGAACAGGCGCGCGTGGCCGTCTCGCAGGCCTTCGGGCTGGTCCGGGACACCTACGTCGCCGACCACCTGCCGTTCGGGGTGTACACGATCCCGGAGGTGAGCAGCGTCGGGGTCTCCGAGCAACACGCCCGTGCACGAGGCATGGACGTCGTCGTCGGTCGCGCGCCGTTCCGGGACAACGCCCGGGGCGCGATCATCGGCGACCGTGACGGCATGACGAAGCTCGTCTTCGACCGCGGGACGCGACGGCTGATCGGATGCCATTGCGTCGGAGAGCGCGCGTCCGAGCTGGTGCACGTCGGCCACGCCGTGATGATGCTCGACGGGACGGTAGAGACCTTCATCGAGATGGCCTTCAACTACCCATCTCTCAGCGAGACCTACAAGTACGCCGCGTACGACGCCCTGGATCGGCTCGGCGAGGGGTAAGACTGCATCGCCGTCAGCCACTGCCGATGCGTAGGGCCCGCCTGACCGTCAAGAGATCCGGTCTCCGCACGTCGGTCACGAGCGCGTCGCTTCGGGAGGGGTAGAAGGTCCGACGTTGGTCCGCAGCCACTGCGTGATCGGCTTGGAGCTCTTCAGGAACTCGACGAGCCGGTCCTTCGCACGCTTGGTGCCCAACCATGGGCCGGCTGGCCACTCTTGCCACGCGATGAGGCCCTTGTACTGGAGGAGCTCGATCCGCGGATGGTCCTTCGGGAAGCCCTTCGGCGCAGTCTTGAGCTTCCCGTGCCCCGTGACGTCCAGGCCGGCCGCGCGCGCTTTCGTCACGCGCCTCGCGAACTCGCGTCCTGTGCGGTCGGCGACGACGGCTTGCCGGTAGCGCTCGAGCTGGTCCGGGGCCATCTCCCACATGCCGCTACCCGCGCCCAGCCCCTCGGCACTCAGCTGCACATAGCCCTCGCCGATCGTCGCCGCGATGCTCGTCTTGTATGGGGACTTGTCGCGACTGAACCGAACGTCCCGATACGGTCGGAAGATCCTTCCCTCACCCCATCCGGGCTCGAGCTCGGCGAGCAACTCCTCCATCGGCGCACGGACCAGCTCGTCGTACTCGTCCCTGTGAGCCTGCCAGTACGCCTTGGAGTTGTCGGCCTCCAACCCCTCGAAGAACTCGAGCGCCTCCGCCTTCCAGCCGACGAACGTCATCGCGTCGCGCCCGCGGGCGGACGCGCCCGTGTCGAACGAGCCGTGCACGTGCCCGATCGTTGGCACGTAGAGAGGGAAGCTCGTGCCCGCTCTGGCATCGAAACCTCGGATCGTGGTCGGCCGGGAGGGCTCATTATGCGTGCGACGCCCGTGGTGGCCAGGGCTTCCGTCGGTCAGTGCGTCGGGCCGTAGAGGCCGAACGTCCCTCCCTGCGGATCGTTGAACATGGCGATCTCCGTCTCGTCGTCCACCTTCATCGCGGGCATCACGACAGTTCCGCCGTGACCCGCGGCCCGATCCAGGTACTTCGGAAGGTCGTCGACCGCTGCGTAGATGTCGACGCGGGGCTCGCCGTCGGGCGAGCTGCCGATGCCGCCGCGCGCCCCGACCGATCCACCGGTGTCGAACCCACCGTGGATGGGGCCCCCGTCTTCACCGGACATGTCCCCTTCGATCGTCCAGCCGAAGAGCTCCCGGTAGAAATCCCACGCCTTCTTCGGCTCCGCGCAGCCGATCTCGACCCAATCGATGGGCGGGTTGTCGCCGGCGGAGACCGGTGACCCGCTGCCGTCACCCTGCATCAGGCCGATGTGGTTGCCCCACGGGTCGGCGAAGAGGGCGAACGTGACGATGTCGGGCATCACGGTGACGGGCATCAAGGTCCGCGCACCGAGGGATCCGGCTTCATCCAGCTTCGCCTGGATGTCCGGCGCTTCCGCGTAGAAGACCGAGCGCACGGTCCCCGGCGCCTGAGGCTGCGGGGCGGTGACGCCTCCGTTCATCCCGCGGCCGGCATGCGTATCGATGGTGATGTACCCACCCTCCATCGATTCGGTGTGCCAACCGAACAGCTCCGCGTAGAACGCTGCCTTCTTCTCGGGGTCCGGACCGATCATCTCGAACCACGTGATCGGGTTGCCCATGGCGCCCTCCTCTTGGTCGGGCCGGCCGTCAGAGCGGCCGAGCAGGTTGAACTTCAGCCTACGCCAGCCGTCCGACAAGCGAGACCCGGCGCTCGCGCGTCACGATCCGCGCGTGCGGAGGATCATCGTCGATCGGTGACGCACGACACCGACGCGGTCCCGCCTCGGCCGTACGGTTGGGCCATCGAACAGCGAACGATCGGAAGGAGGATCGAGATGAGCAGCCAGGCGATCCCGGTTCAGGTGGGACGGAGCTTCGGGTCGTGGCGCTACGCGGTGATCGCGGCGCTGGTGGCGGTCGCCTTGGCGGTCGCGCTCATCGTCGCGAACGCCGGCGGACCGAGCCCCGCCGGAGGATCCGGTCCAACCACGAACACCGGCCCCGCGAAGACGACCACGATCCAGGTCGGCGGCGGACCGGCCCGGTTCCACCCGCTGCCGAACTGAACCTCTTCCAGGCGTCGGGTACAGATCGCCCGCCCTCCCGAGGGGCGGGCGATCTCATGTGGGGATCGGAACGCGGCCGACCACCCTGGTTCCCCGTCCTGGCGCGCTCCGCACCTCCAGGGAGCCGCGCACCGCGTCCAGACGGTCGGCCATCCCCTGCAGGCCCGTGCCGTGCCGCGTGGCGTCCGGGTCGAAACCGGAACCGTCGTCCTGGACCTCGAACAGCAGGCGGCCGCCGTCCTCCGAGAGGCGGACGACGGCGCGGCTCGCGTTGGCGTACTTCGCCACGTTCTGGAGCGCCTCCAGACAACAGAAGTAGGCGACCGCTTCCAGCTCCTGCGGGTAGCGGCCGACCCCGTCGGCCGCCACCTGCACCGGCACGGCCGCCTTGCGCGCCTGTGCGTCCAGTGCGGCGGCAAGTCCCTTTCCGCGAGCAGCGGCGGATAGATGCCGCGCGCCAGGTCGCGGAGCGTCTCGAGCGCCTCCTGCGTTTCGGTTTGGATATCGGCGAGCATCGCCTTCGCCCTCTCGGGATCCCGGTCGACGAGCGTCTCGGCCAGGCGCTGCTTCACCGCGAGCGCGACGAGCTGTTGCTGCGCGCCGTCGTGGAGGTTCCGCTCGAGCGCCTTCGCGCGCTCATCCTGGGCGGTGACGATCCGGCGGCGCGACTCGCGGAGCTCCTCGATGAGCCGGACGTTGCGGAGCACGAGCGCGGCTTGTGCGGCGACGTCGCTCAGGAGCTGCTCGCGGTCGGCCGCGAGCGGCTCGGCCGGCGGGGTGATGACCGAGATCGCGCCCAGCAGCTCGCCGGCGTATCGCACGGGGAACGCGCGCTCGCGGTCGGGGAAGGTGAACCGTTCGGCATCCGCGATCGGCACGGGCTCGACCGCCCCGTTCGACGGCCACGACGCCGCGGGCCGGAGCTCCGACCCGACCCGGAGCCACACCCGCGCCTGGGTGGCGCCGACCCCGTCGGCGAGGATCCTCGCCATGCGCGGCAAGACGTCCTCGGTCGAGTAGGTCTCCGCTGCGCGCGCCGTGAAGTCGGTGAGGACCTCGTACGGCGTCGCGCGCTTGCCGTACACGAGGCGGTTCGCGAATCGCCGCGCCCGCAGGCGGACCGGTTGGAACGCGATCGCGACGAGGGCCGCGGCGAGGGCCGACAGCAGGGGGCTGCGTTGGTTCCCCACGAGCGCCCCGATGCCGACCACGAGACCGATGTAGACGACGGTGATGAACGCGGCGAGCGTCGCGAACACGACCGTCCTGCCGATCACGACGTCGATCTCGTAGAGCCGGTACTTGAGGATCGCCCGCGCCATCGCCACGTACAGGAAGGCCAGACCGACGTCCGTGAGGATGGAGAAGACCGGCGAGTCGCCGCCGAAGGGCACGCTGATCGCGAACGTGATGGCGGTCAGCCCCGCCGCGGTCGCGAACCACTTCAGCTGGAGCCGCTCGTCTCCGGTCGAGCCCTTGAACCTGACCACCGTGGATGCGAACGACGTGAGGATCGTCAGCGGCACCGCCACGATCGCGAAGATGAAGAGGACGACCAAGATCGTGTTCACGGGCCCGGCCGTGTTGCCATTGGTGAACGGATCGTTCCACGACGCCGTCGAGGTGATCAGCGCGACGGCTTCGAGCATGCCGAACAGGGCCAACGTGAAGATCTCGACGGGGCGCCACCTCCGCGAAGGGACCCGACCGGTCGGGAACCAAAGGAACAGCAGCACCAACGCGCTGAACGGGAGCGGCCAGAGCACGTTCGAGATCCAGCCGGCGAGGTTCCCGCCCGGGAGGGATCCAGGGTCGACGAGGAGAGCGTGCGCGGCGTAAGCGCCGGCGAACTGGCCGATCCCCAGGACGAGTCCGACGAGAAGGAACAACCACCCGATGCGGTTCTCTGGTCGCCGGAGGACCAGCAGCACGCCGAGAGCCGGCGTTCCCAGGTTCACGACAGCGTCCAGGACCGTGGACAGCTCCCACGATTGGGCGAACGAGGGAAGGCTCGCGTTCCGGTCGATGAACAGCAGGACGACGCCGCCGACCATGAGCGCGGTGGAAGCGACACCCACGACCACCGCCGTGCGACGAACCGCCGAGGAGTTCACCGACCTGATTCTGCCTCGGTCATAGCCGCGGAGGTAGCCCTGCTAGCGCGAGCTTCCCGGGTGGGGCAAGCATCCCTCTGGCTCTACGGGGGCCCCACGCGGTACGTGAGGAAGACGAAGCGCTCGTCGTGGTCGACGCCCTCGAGCGTCAGTCCGTGGGGACCGAGGCGCCGCGGGAGGAGCGGCGCGCCGGCACCGAGCATCACCGGCGCGACGCCGAGCAGGATCTCGTCGAGCAGTTCCCGGTCGGCGAACCGTCCGACAAGCTCGCCGCCGCCGACGAGCCAGACGTTCCGGCCGGCCGCAGCCGCGACCATCCGCTCGTGGACGGGCCCTACATCGCCCTGGACGAACGAGAGCGAGGCGCCGGGGATCGGAGGCAGATACCGG
>Ga0307311_10000310_pt1 | contig 8795 bp, 8 predicted proteins | sample ER_DNA_198_FD_194511 | JGI IMG/M metagenome (GOLD analysis project Ga0307311, IMG submission 194511) | Bulk soil microbial communities from the East River watershed near Crested Butte, Colorado, United States - ER_DNA_198 | ecosystem: Environmental > Terrestrial > Soil > Floodplain | place: USA...
TGCTTCGTACCTTGAGGTGGATGACCGGCTGCTTCCCACCACGATCACACCGGTCGACGGCACGGTCTACGACCTGCGCAGCGGCCCAGTCTTGGGGTCGGCAAACCTCGACACGGCGATGACCGACCTGGCGCGCGACTCCGACGGGCGCTGGCGGGTGAAACTCGTACTCGGTGACCGCCATGCCGAGTTGTGGGGCGACGAGACGATGCGCTGGGTACAGCTCTTCACCGGAGGACCGAACCGTGATTGGTCCATTGCCGTCGAACCGATGACATGTGGACCGGACGCGTTCAATGTCGGCCCAACCCACGATGGCATGAGAGTGCTGGCGCCCGGCGAGGCCTTTGTCGGCCAATGGGGGATTTCCGGCAGTTAGCTTCCATGCGTCCGGCTGTCAAGAGAGAAGCTGAGCCTGTAACCGAAACTCAACATGTATTCCAAACATTTTCGTCGAGCGGGGGTCTAGGGTCGGCCCATGACGGAATCCGAAATCTCGTCAGAGGGTGCGCCAACCCAAGCCGCACCACAGTCCGATCCTGTTCCGGATCCAACAACTGGCCCGTCGGTGGCTCCAGACCAACTCGGAGAGCCTTTGGTGGTGCTGAGCGATGTCGACAAGCACTTCGGTCAGCTGCATGTGCTCCAAAAGATCAATCTCACCGTGCGCAAGGGTGAGGTCGTCGTCGTCCTGGGACCGTCGGGCTCTGGCAAGTCGACCCTGTGCCGGGCCATCAACCGGCTGGAGCCGATCGAGTCCGGGACGATCACCATCGACGGTCAGCGGCTACCCGAAGAAGGCAAGGCACTGGCACATCTGCGCGCCGATGTCGGGATGGTGTTCCAATCGTTCAACCTCTTTGCCCACAAGACGATCCTGGACAACATCACACTCGGCCCGATCAAGGTTCGTAAGAAGCCCACTGCGGAGGCCAAGAAAAGCGGCATGGAGTTGCTCAAGCGCGTCGGAGTCGACTCACAAGCCGATAAGTATCCGGCTCAGTTGTCTGGCGGCCAGCAGCAGCGCGTGGCAATTGCCCGGGCACTCGCCATGGATCCCAAGGTGATCTTGTTCGACGAGCCGACCTCGGCCTTGGATCCCGAGATGGTAAATGAGGTGCTCGACGTGATGGTCTCGTTGGCGCGCCAAGGTATGACGATGATCGTGGTGACCCACGAGATGGGCTTCGCCCGCAAGGCCGCGAACCGGGTGGTCTTCATGGATGACGGCCAGATCGTCGAGGAGGCTGACCCGGACACGTTCTTCACCAGTGCGGAGAGCGCACGAGCCAAAGACTTCCTGAGCAAGATCTTGACCCACTAGCTCAGGGCGACGCAGTCCCGCTGCGTCTATCCGGATCGGTCATCGTCCCCACATCGGAGGCGCGGTCGATCATCTGCCGAGACCTCGGGCGAGCCAAGCCCAGGTTCCAAACGCAAGGAGAGCAATGCACATCAGCAAGAAGATCCTCGCCATAGCGGTGGGATCAGCGTTGGCCCTCACCATGGCCTCCTGTGGTGGTGGTGGCGGCGCCGGAAGCACCACGGGTGAGACCATCAACATCGGCATCAAGTACGACCAGCCTGGCCTTGGCCAGAAAGTCGGCGAGGACTTCAAGGGCCTCGACGTCGACGTGGCGCGGTATGTCGCAAAGGAACTCGGGTTCGAGGGCGACAAGGTGATCTTCAAGGAGACTCCGTCTGCCCAGCGTGAGACTGCGATTCAGGGAGGCCAGGTCGCGCTGATCTTCGCGACCTATTCGATTACCGACGAACGCAAGCAGAAGGTGTCCTTCGCCGGCCCCTACTTCATTGCCGGCCAGGATCTGCTGGTGCGCTCTGACAATACCGACATTACCGGCCCGGATGCGATGAACGGCAAGACCCTCTGTTCCGTCACTGGCTCGACTCCGGCACAGAAGATCAAGAAGGACTACGCCACCACGGTGAAGCTGTTTGAGCAGGACACCTACTCCAAGTGCGTGGAAGCGCTGGTTGGCGGCACCGTGGACGCGGTCACCACCGACAACGTGATCTTGGCCGGCTTTGCCGCCCAGCCGCAATACGCGGGCAAGCTCAAGGTCGTCGGCAAGCCGTTCTCGACCGAGAAGTACGGCGTCGGCCTGAAGAAGGGCGATACGGAGCTCTGTAACAAGGTGAACGCGGCGATCGAGAAGATGATCTCCGACGGATCCTGGCAGAAGGCGGTCGATGCGAACGTCGGCCCGTCAGGTTTCAAGGTCGACACCTCGACCAACCCGCCGAAGCCTGACCCCTGCGTGGCGGCCTAGGGATATCGGGGTGATTGGGGCCGGCAGATTGCCGGCCCCAGGTAGCTGAGGAGGTGTGTTGGATGCTCCAGGGCCTTTCCGAGCTGTTGGCTGAGTACGACGTGCTCGCCGCGTTCTGGATGACGATCAAGCTAACCGTCGCAGCCGCCATCGGGGCACTGGTGCTGGGCACCATCGTTGCGATCATGCGAGTATCTCCGGTTGCAGTGTTCAGGGCGGCCGGTACGGCGTACGTCACATTGGTGCGCAACACACCCCTGACGCTGATCGTGTTCTTCTGTGCCTTCGGGTTCTACATCACCCTGCAGTACCGGATCGGGGCACAGAACTCACCCATCGATATTCAGAACTTCCGCTGGGGGGTACTCGGCCTCGCGATCTACCACGCGGCTTTTGTCGCGGAGGCGCTGCGGAGTGGTATCAACACTGTTCCTCAGGGTCAGGCCGAGGCCGCTAGGGCCATTGGCCTTGACTTCACCGCGACCTTGTCCAAAGTGGTGTTGCCGCAGGCGTTCCGCGGGGCCATCGCCCCGCTGGGGAACGTGCTGATCGCGCTCACCAAGAACACAACGGTGGTGGCCACCATTGGCGTGGCCGAAGCGTCCTACCTCATGAAGGGCATGATCGAGTTCCGTCCCGACCTGATCTACATCATCTTCGGGATCATGGCAGCCGGGTTCGTGATCCTGACGCTTCCCCTCGGGATTCTTTTCACCAGCTTGTCGCGGCGACTGGCGGTGAAGCGATGACTGCCGAAACGAGCGTGCTGTTCGACGCTCCAGGTCCCAAGGCACGCACCCGCCACCTCATCATCGCGGTGGTCGGCAGCCTCGGCATCCTTGCCCTCCTCTTCCTACTGGTCAGGGCGCTCGCCGCCAAAGGCCAGTTCACTGCGGAGAAGTGGAGTCCGTTCATCGACCCGGTGACCTGGACCTCCTACCTGCTGCCAGGTCTACAGGCCACCTTGGTTGCGGCCTTTTTTTCCATCATCCTCGCGATCATCTGCGGCATCTTGCTGGGCATGGGCCGTTTGTCTCAGCTGAAACCGGTGCGGGTGGCCTGTGGAGCCTTTGTGGAGTTCTTCCGCTCCGTTCCGGTGCTGATGATGATGCTCTTCGCCTACTACCTCTTCCTCTTCGGATTCCAGATTTCCGGCGAGGCTCTTCCGCTGCTCGGCGTTGTCGCTGGTTTGACGTTTTACAACTCCTCCGTTATCGCTGAGCTCATCCGCGCCGGAGTCGGGTCGCTGCCAAACGGGCAGCGGGAGGCCGGCCTGGCCATTGGACTGACACCCTTCGCGACGCTTCGGCTGGTGCTGTTGCCGCAGGCGATCACCCTGATGCTGCCGTCCATCGTCAGCCAACTCGTCGTCGTCTTGAAGGACTCTGCGCTGGGGTTCCTGATCTTGTACCCGGAACTGGTCCGCAGCGGCCAGACCTTGGCCTCGCTCAAAGGAAACCTCATTCCGACCTTCATCGTGATAGCCGCAATTTTCATCATCATCAACTACCTGCTGAGCCGACTCGCCCAATACGTGGAGCGGAGGCTGCAGGCCCGGAAACGCGGGCCGAAGCAACCCCATTTGGATACGACGATGATCAGTCCATCGCTGGCACCGGGCGGGGCGCTCGCAGTACCCGGTCAGACCTAACGAGCGGTCTCAGTTGCCCTGGACTCCCGAACGACCGTGACCTTGATCTGACCCGGGTAGGTCAGCTCCTCCTCGATCTGCTTGGCGATGTCGCGAGCCAGAACCTGCGCCTCGATGTCGTCCACCACGTCGGGAGCCACCATGACCCGAATCTCACGACCCGCCTGCATCGCGAACACCTTGTCCACACCTTCCCGGGCAGCGGCGATCTCTTCAAGCCGCTCCAAACGCTGAACGTATGCCTCGATGCTCTCCCGTCGAGCTCCCGGCCGACTGCCGCTGATCGCGTCAGCCGCCTGAATGAGAACAGCTTCGACCGTGCGTACTTCGACCTCGTTGTGGTGGGCCTCGATCGCATGAACTACATCGGCATGCTCGCCGTATTTGCGGGCCAGATCGGCCCCCACGATCGCGTGCGACCCCTCCACCTCGTGTGTCAACGCCTTGCCAATGTCATGCAGGAACGCGGCACGCTTGCAGTGGGCCACATCGAGCCCAAGCTCGGCTGCCATCAATGCGGCGATGTGGGCGCTCTCTACCAGGTGTTTGAGGACGTTCTGGCCGTAGGACGTGCGGTAACGCAGCGTGCCGAGCACCGGGACGAGTGCTGGATGCAGATCAGAGATCCCCACCTCAGCCATCGCATCCTCGGCCGCTCGCAGACACTGAGCCTGGATCTGGCTCTTGCTCCGCTCGTGCACTTCCTCGATGCGAGCCGGATGAATTCGGCCGTCAGCAACCAGCTCGGTCAATGTCATCCGGGCGGTCTCTCGCCGTACCGGGTCGAAGCACGACAGCAGCACCGCTTCCGGCGTGTCGTCAATCATCACGTTCACTCCGGTGACCTGCTCAAAGGCGCGGATGTTGCGGCCTTCTCGACCGATGATCCGACCCTTCATGTCGTCGCCGGGAAGGTGCACCGCCGAAACCACGGACTCCGAGGTCAGTTCGGACGCGAGCCGCTGGATGGCACCCACAACGATCATCTGCGCCCTCGCGTCTGCCTCCCGGACCGCCTGCCGTTCGATGTCGCGGGCGAGGAGAACCGCCTGCCGCTTCGCATCGTGCGCGACCGCGGCAACAAGCTCCGACTTCGCCTGCTCAGCGGTCAGGCCGGCGACCCGCTCCAGCGTGAGCTGCTGCTGGGTCTCGAGATCGGCGAGCATGCGTCGCTGATTCTTGAGCTCGTTCTTGAGTTCCTCAAGCTGCCGGGTCTTGTCCTCCAGGCCCCGTACGTCGTTGTCGAGACGTTCCTCCCGATCCGAAAGGCGTTGCTCGCGGCGTTCTAGGTCGGCACGCAGCTCTCGAAGCTCGGTCCGCCGAGCGTGTGATTCTTCCTCAGTCTCGGCCCGTGCAGTCTGGGCCGAGACGAGCAACGTCTGGGCCTTCGCACGCAAATCATCAAGTTCGGCCTCGGAGCTTGGTTGTTCCTTCGCATCTGTGTCGACATTGGGGCGGTCTATCTGCGTGGCAGCTGCACTTGGTGAACCAGCGCCAGACCGCAGCGTCGACGCCGTTGAACGAGTCGCTCCATGTTGGTTGCCGCCGATGTTGTCATGGTGTCCGCGTCGAACCATAACCATCGTGGCCAGCCCCACCACTGCGACGAGCAAGAAAAGTCCAACCACTATCAGTGCTTGATAGACCCCACCCACCACCGTCGCGCTCCTGTCTACACGCTAACGCGCGTACTCAAGAGGATCCGCAACGCGAGACACAAATCAGCCAACGCTCAGCGAGTGAACGCCGGTCCCCTCATAACTCCTCTGATTTTGAAAGAAGTACTTCATTAGTTAACCGATCCGGAACATTCCTTGATCCCGGCTTTCGTCATATCGTTCAGGCGTTGTCGGATACCTCGTGTTGGCAGAGTATGTCCGGCTACGGACTTGGTCAAGCACAAATGTGCCGGCCAGCGAGATAGGGCCGCTGGCTCGCGGCTCACCTACCTAGTACATCGGCCAGCACTCGGGTCGTGATGGTGGTATCGAACCCGCGTCGGCTGAGTATTCCGGCGAGCCGCCGATACTGCACGTCGCGCGATAGCCCGTTCATCGCCGCCCGCTTGCGCTCGACCAGTTCACGAGCGGACCTGAGTTCGGCATCGTGATCGACATGGTCGAGCGCGCTGTCGATCGCGCTTCGCTGGACTCCTTTGGCTTGCAATTCTCGCCTGAGCACCTGACGAGAAAGGTGGCGGCGCTGCTGGCGGGAGGTGACCCAGTCAACTGCGAACGAGGCATCGTTTACCAGACCCACCTCTTCGAGTCGATCGAGTACCGCATCAATCGCAGCTTGGGGCACCTTCTTAGCCTGGAGCGCCTGGTCAAGCTCGTGTCGGGTGCAAGGTCGGGCAGTCAACTTGCGCAGCGCGATCGTACGGGCCACCGACTCAGCATCGGCGTCTACGTCCTCCGATTGTGGGGATGACCCCCGTGGATATCCGGATGACGACGGCCTACGAGAGTCTCCACCGGGATGCTCTGATAGTCGACGAACCGGTTGACCAGGTACTCCAGCCGGCTCGCCGACCCCTTGCCGTTGCAACCACTCCCGTGCCTCCGTTAGTGCCCGACCATCGGTCACGCTGCTTCGGCCGGCATCACTCCCAGGCTCAGTGGGCTGCTGATAGTCAATCGACACAGGCTAAAACTCCACCTCGCCAGTGACCGGATCGATGCCAGCAGGCAAGTCGATCTTCGGGCCGATGCCCATCCGCTCCTTAATCTTCTTCTCCAGCTCATCGGCCAGATCGGGATTGTTGCGCAAGTAGCTGCGGGCGTTCTCGCGCCCCTGTCCCAATTGATCGGCGTCGTAGGTGAACCAAGCCCCAGCCTTGCGAATGATTCCTGTGTCCACGCCCAAATCAATTAAGCTTCCTTCGCGGCTGATTCCCTTTCCATAGAGAATATCGAACTCAGCTTGCTTGAATGGCGGCGCCACTTTGTTTTTGACAACCTTCACCCGTGTCCGATTACCGACCATTTCCTGTCCGTCTTTGAGTGTCTCGATACGCCGCACGTCTAGTCGTATTGATGAGTAGAACTTGAGCGCACGGCCGCCAGTCGTGGTCTCGGGCGATCCGAACATGACCCCGATCTTTTCCCGAAGCTGGTTGATGAAGATCGCGGTTGTGCCAGCACCGCTCAAGGCACTGGTCATCTTCCGAAGGGCCTGGCTCATAAGCCGTGCCTGCAGCCCTACGTGGCTGTCGCCCATCTCCCCCTCAATCTCGGCCCGCGGCGTCAGTGCGGCGACCGAATCGATCACAATCAGCGCCAGTGCGCCAGAGCGGATCAGCATGTCGGCGATCTCCAACGCTTGCTCGCCGTTGTCAGGCTGGCTGACCAAAAGCGAGTCCGTGTCGACGCCGAGGCGTCCTGCGTATTCGGGATCCAACGCATGCTCGGCATCGATGAATGCGCAGATCCCTCCTTCCGCTTGAGCGTTGGCGATCGCATGCAGAGCCACGGTGGTCTTGCCGCTTGACTCGGGGCCATAGATTTCCACTACCCTGCCGCGCGGGAGTCCGCCGATGCCCAGGGCCACATCGAGGGCGATGGAACCAGTTGGAATGACCTCGATTGGCGCCCGGACCTCGTCACCGAGGCGCATCACCGATCCCTTGCCATACTGCTTGTCGATTTGCGCGAGTGCTGCCTCCAGTGCTTTCTCGCGGTCTTCCGTGGCCATCGCGATCCTTCCCTCGTCCGTCGGGCATTTCCTGTGCCTCCGGCGCTGTCTGGTGTGTTTGAAAGTCTTGCGCTGTGACCCTAAGGACGGGCACTGACATTCGTTCGGTCGCACGGGATTCTGTGGATAACCAATCCTGACCCCTGGTGGATAACCTACCGAACGTGTGTTCGAAGAGCATTCGACACGCCGGTTTGGAACACATCTGCACAATCAGTCGGCTTGCGCTTGGCGCGCGTAGGTGGCCCCGCAGCTCGACCGGCCCGAAGTCGCCGTAGCGGATCAGGCATCCGACTTCAACAAGGCGCTCGGCCCGGCGGGTCGGGATCCGACCTGGCATCGCTGAATCCGCCGTAAAGAGCGAAAGCGGCCTATCGGTCCCGCGCAGGCAGCTCTAAGGCGGCCCACACGGCACGCCAGATGATCTTGCACGGCACTCCGTCCGCCAGCGCTTGGACGACGGTGCGCTGGCCCAATGCCGCCAGGCTGTACTCCGACGCCCACACCCGGAAGTAACCCGCACCGAGGTGGAGCTGCAGACGCTGCCATAGCTCGGTCTCCTTCATAGCGGTCAATTGTGCCCGTGCAACTCATGCCCGGCGAACTGCTGCCATGGGAGATGTCAGTGCTCGAGGGCAAGATAGATGACGTGCCTGTTGATCCACTGGAGGTCTTCTCCCCGGCGACCGCTACCTGGTTCCGGGAGGTCTTCGCACGACCGACCCCCGCACAGGTTGGGGCATGGCAGGCGATTTCCGCTGGCGAAAATGCGCTGGTCATCGCGCCGACTGGCTCGGGCAAGACGCTTGCCGCCTTCTTGTGGGCGCTCGACGATTTGACCCGTACGGCGCGACCCAGTGTCAAGGAGCGGTGCCGTGTCCTCTATGTCTCCCCGCTGAAGGCGCTGGCGGTCGATGTCGAGCGGAACCTTCGGGCACCACTCGCTGGCATCACCCAAACCGCCCTGCGGCTGGAACAGGCGCCCCCGAGCGTCACCGTCGGCGTGCGATCCGGAGACACCTCCGCGGCCGAGCGGCGTGCGCTCATCACTCGACCACCCGACATCTTGATCACCACCCCAGAGTCGCTGTTCTTGATGTTGACCTCGGCTGCGCGCGATCTCCTCCGGTCGGTCCAGACGGTGATTGTCGACGAGGTGC
>Ga0307311_10000315_pt1 | contig 8703 bp, 12 predicted proteins | sample ER_DNA_198_FD_194511 | JGI IMG/M metagenome (GOLD analysis project Ga0307311, IMG submission 194511) | Bulk soil microbial communities from the East River watershed near Crested Butte, Colorado, United States - ER_DNA_198 | ecosystem: Environmental > Terrestrial > Soil > Floodplain | place: USA...
GACGCCCGGCAGCTGAGCACCGAGACAGTCACACGGCCGGCAACGAGCTACACCGCCACCGAGCCCAATCTCGACATTCGGGCCTTCCGTGACGAGGTCGTTGCCGCGATCGGCGCCAAGAGCCTGGTCGATGTTCGCAGCCCCGACGAGTACGCAGGCCGGCTGCTGGCGCCTGCCCATCTGCCGCAGGAGCAAGCGCAGCGTGGTGGTCACATCCCGACTGCAGTCAATGTGCCGTGGAGCAAGGCGGCCAATGACGACGGCACTTTTAAGTCCGATGACGAGCTCAAGGAGCTATACAGCGACGCTGGCCTGAGCTGGGACAAGGACATCATTGCCTACTGCCGCATCGGGGAACGCAGCGCGCACACCTGGTTCGTGCTGCACCAGATCCTCGGGCAGAAGAACGTCAAGAACTACGACGGTTCGTGGACGGAATACGGCTCGCTGGTTGGCGTTCCCGTGGCCGTGGGCGACGAACCCGGCAGCGTCTAGTCATTTCAGGGCCTAGTCATTCAGGGCCTAATATTTTAAGGAGAACAGCATGTGCGCAGCAACCAAGGGTGGCCTCAGTCTGACCGACGTCGACGTCACCAAAGAGGCTGTGATTCAGGGGCGCGTGCTGCGCGGCGGCAATCCGGTCGCCGGAGCATACGTACGCCTGCTCGACTCGGGCGGTGAATTTACCGCTGAGGTTCCGACGTCGGCGACTGGCCATTTCCGCTTCTTTGCCGTCGACGGGAATTGGACGCTGCGCACACTGGTGCCGGGGGCCACGCTGGATCGTCGAGTCGTAGCCGCACGCGGCCGCGTAGCCGAGATCGATGTCGACGTCGAAACTGTCTGAGAGTTTTCGTCTTCATACGAACAACACCCTGATTTTGCGTCACCGGCGACTGTCGTACCGTCCAATTGCGCTGGTCCGGCAGCAACCGTGATGCAAAATCAGGGTTTCTAACCCGCCGAATCCAAAATCAGCGTTACGGGGCCGTCATTAGTCGAAGTGATCTCCATATGAGCGCCGAACACGCCGGTCGCAACTTCTGCGCCGCGTTGCCGCAAAGACGAGACGAACGCCTCGATCAGCGGTTCACTGACCGCACGAGGCGCTGCAGCGCTCCACGACGGCCGGCGACCCTTGCGGGTGTCTGCATAAAGAGTGAACTGACTGACCACCAGGATCGGGGCGTTCTCATCCTGACAAGATCGCTCGCCGTCGAGAATGCGGAGCGTCCAGACCTTCTCGGCGAGCCGATCGGCCGTCGCCGGCTGATCATCGTGAGTTACCCCAACCAAGATCAATAAGCCCGGCCGATCGATTGCGCCTACGATCTCACCATCCACCTGCACCTGCGCTGAGCTCACCCGCTGAATTACCAGGCGCATGGTTAGCGGGCCGGTCGCTTGATCACGGCTGCCAGTCTTTCAGAGCGGGAGGGCGAGATCTCAGTTTCCGATGTAGGCCTCGACTTCGACCTCGACAAGATGCGATGGATCGGCCAGTCTCGCGACCTCGACCAGGGTCGCCACTGGCCTTATCTTGCCGAAGAGTTCGTGGTGTGCCCGCCCGACCTCTGCTTGAGAGGTGATGTCGGTGACATACATCCGGGTTCGTACCACCTGCTCCGCTGTCACGCCCGCCCTCTTGAGGGCGTCGAGTGCGATCGTGAATGCGGCCACTGTCTGCCGGTACGCGTCACCCGGATGCAACACGCCGTCCAAACCGGTTGCGGTAGTTCCGGCTGTGATTGCCCAGTTTCCGGCTATCACTACACGCGAGTAGCCGTAGCTGGCCTCCCAGGGCGCCGAGCCGGCGAATCTTGTGATCAACACAGCGCTACCCTCTGCCACAATGAAAGGCCATGTCCACTGAAATGACTGTGCGCTCGCTACTGATCAAGATCACCTGTGGGGTTGAGGCGGCCGAGCGCGCCAATCAGGCTTGGACGGTCGCCGCGATGGGTGTGGCCGCCGGAGCCTCAGTTTCGGTCTGGTTGACCGGCGAGGCCGTCTGGTTCGCGGTGCCCGGGCGGCAGCCGGATCTCGAGCTGCCGTACGCAACACCAGTCGCCGAGCTCATCGAGACGGTCCGGCTGGGCGGCGCGATTACGGTGTGCACCCAATGCGCCGCGCGGCGCGAACTCGTCGTTGAGGATCTCGTGCAGTCGGCGACGATCCAGGGCGCTGCGAGCTTTGTTGAGGCGGCTCTCGGCGACAATGTGCAGGCCTTGGTCTACTAGGCCATCATCGGGCAGCTACCCCTGCAGAAGTTTGGCGAGCTCCGCCGCGCTCATGTCACCCGGCTTGGCTCCCGCAGCAGCCGCACGCCGAGCCAGCATGGCGACTTGCTCGTTGATCGGTGCCTGAAGTCCCGCGCGATGCGCGATCGCCACGATTTCGCCGTTCAGGTAGTCCGTTTCGATGTTTCCGGTACCGCGCTGTAACGACTGCCAGGTGGAACCGCCGGTAGCCTCAGGAACGCCTGGTACCGGCTTCATAATGAAGCCGGCAGCGCGGGCCGCGGCCTCCTCGGCGTCACTGATGTAGGCGATGCCGGCGGCATCGAGCACGCCCCGGCCCTCGGTCTCCGCCTCGGCGACCAGCGGACGCCAGTCCCCATTGCGGGCCACTAGAGCCTGGAAGACATTGCCGATGTTGCTGATCAACTTGCGATACTTCCACGCCATTACGTCGTCGGAGAGAGGCGCGTCGAAGTTGGCAGCGACAAGATCGGCAGCCACCTGCTGCAGCACTTGATCATGATCTCGCGCAGTCTTGGGTACCCGTCCGATGTGGAGCATCCCCGATCGCGGTGTGCTGCGGATGATCACCTCGCCCGGCACCAGATGAACAACCGGCATCCAGACACATACTCCGAACACCCGCCGGAAGTACCGATGCGCAAAGGCCTCCCCAGCGACTCCATTGAGCGCAACAAAGACCGGAAGGTGCCTGCCTGCCGTCCCAACCACTGCGCCGTTCTGGTGCACCGGAGCATCGGTCCAGCCGACTAGGAGATCGTTTGCTTGCTGAGTCTTCGTCGCCAAGATCAGAATGTCGTCGATACCAAGCTCGATGTCCTCAGGCCTCCCCATTGCAGGCAGGCGTACGGTGAGGTCCTCATCAGGCGTACGCAACCGCACGCCACGCTCTTGAAGAGCTGTCAAATGATCGCCGCGAGCCACCAGCACAACACTGCGGCCGGCCAGCGCGAGCCGACCACCGATGGCACCGCCGACCGCTCCAGCACCAAGAATGATGTAGCGAGGCATGTTTCTCACCGTAACCTGGCACAGTGGTGGGCCATGGAGTTGACCCCGAGCTTTCGTGATCTTGAACCAGCCGACCTGAGCGATCTGGACTGGTCAGGCGGACCGGAGCACATCCGGGCGGTTGCGGCGGCGCTTGAGGCCTCCTATGCGGGCGAAGTCGCGTTGGTTGTGGGTTGTCTTCCGAACGACCGGCTGATTGCCATGGGTGGTGTTGACTTTCGACCATCGGAGGATGCCGGGAATATCTGGATGCTGGCGGTGCACGAACGGTTCCAGTCTCTAGGTGCGGGAGCTCAGCTGATTGCGGCATTGGAGAGGAAGATCATCGATCATGGTCGGCCGCTGGCCAGGATGTTGGTTGAGCATGACAACCCGCGAGCCAGAGTGCTCTATGCGCGCTTGGGTTATACCGAGGCCGGAGCAACGCTCGACAGCTGGCCAGTTGCTGGTGGCCGCACCTACGTAACAGCCTGCACGATCATGGAACGCAGACTGATCGAGATCCAAAGCGATGACGCCGCGCAGGGCTAGACTCCGAGCCATGTCGCTGTCCTCCACCTTCGCTTGGCTGCTGATCGGTGGTGTCGCTGCCTTTGGCTTGCTGCTGCTGATCTTGCTGATAATGCTCATGGTGCGTTCGGCAAGCACCCGTTCCGGCGGCTGAGCATGCCGTCCGAGCTCCCAGCAGATCTACATCCTGATCTGACTCCCATCGCGTGGCTGATCGGTCGCTGGGAAGGTAGTGGCAAGGCAACCTACCCGGGTACTGAGGACTTCGATTTCGGACAGCAGATCGATTTTGCTCACAATGGCGGGAACTACTTGCACTATCTGTCACAGATATTTGAGGTCGACGACCAAGGCATGGCGATCCGGCCGCTCGATATGGAAACCGGATTCTGGCGACCACAAACAGATGGCGGCCTCGAGGTCGTGATGTGCAACCCAGCTGGGTATGCCGAAATCTGGTACGGATCGGTCGAGGGATCCAAGATCGAGCTAGCGACTGACGCAGTCGTGCGTACCGCCTCGGCGGAGGATTACGCAGCCGGACAGCGCTTGTACGGCAATGTTGGCGATGAGTTGTTGTGGACCTTTGACAAGGCAGCGCAGGGATACAGCTTGCAAACCAACATGTGGGCTCGGCTGCGCCGAGTTTGATTGCTCCGCTCGCTACGCTCGCTCCGCGCGGATCGCGCTTTGCAAGCCGCCTCGTTCGTCGTCCATCGGGGACGAAAAGCATGTCCCCTCGCTCCTCCTCACACGGCGGCGCGCGACCCGCCGAGTTTGATTGCTCCGCTCGCTACGCTCGCTCCGCGCGGATCGCGCTTTGCAAGCCGCCTCGTTCGTCGTCCATCGGGGACGAAAAGCATGTCCCCTCGCTCCTCCTCACACGGCGGCGCGCGACCCGAGGTTCGACAGACGCCGCCCTCAGTTTGTCGAAGGGCTTAGTGCCTATCTGAGCAAGCGACGTGATCAAGTTGTAGCCGTCTGACGCTCGAGTTCGCTTAGGTGGCATCGGTACCGTGACACAGGTGGGTAGCACAACCCGAGTGGCGGTAGCAGCGACTACGACTGCCACAGCGCTGGTTGTCGGAGTGGTGGGAATTGTGCTTGTGGTCGATGACCGTCGGCGTTCGGGCTCGACCGTGACTAGCTCTTCGCCCAGTGGTGCAGCGCCGAGCGCGACGCATTCGACGCCGATGCCAACTCCGACGGTCCCTCGGCCCGCTCCATTGCTGCTCCACAACATGAGGAGCCTGAGCGCGTCCGATTTGCAGATAGAGGTTGTTGGGACTACCCGCGGGCTGCGCTTCGCCGCATCGCTGGCCAATGTCGGACCTGGGCCGCTCTTCCTGCTGCCTCGGAGTCGCGGCGGTTGCCCCAGCAGCCAGCATGAGGCCGTCCAGGTGCTGCACCGAGACGTCAACCGGGACGGCAAGTTTCAGCGCACCCGCGACCGTGAGGGAAGCCGTCGACTGACCGGCTGCATGCTTCGTCATCCCGGTCACAAGCACTGGCATTTTGACGCCATGGCTCCTACTCGCTGAGGCGCGCGGGTTCATCACAAGTGTTGGTCTCACGCGACAAGGTCAGCTTCTGTTTGCGAGACAACTACCGGGTGCCCGGCCAGCGGGTCGCCGTACCACGACGGCACTTTGGGAGATGTTCGCGGAACAGCCAGCAGGGAACCTCACCGGGCTGGGTAGACCTCTACAAGGCAGACCTTTCCGGGCAATGGTTGCGCCTGCCGGCCAATGTGGGGTCGGATGTGCTCTGTCTCGACCTCGAGGCCGACCCGCTGGGCCGGCTCGTCGAGACACACGAGACCGACAATGCAACCTCAGTGGCATTTCGGGTCGACGGCACGAGAATTCGCAGACCGAACTCGAATGCCTGTCGTTGATTCCGTCCTGAAGAGTCCTCCTCCGGATTGAGCGCGATCAACAGATCATCAGGCAGATGCCTACGATGGCAGGCATATGGGAAGAAATATGCGGGTGGGAGTGCTGAAGCGACTATGAGCGCGGTGGTGGCCCAGACGGGACCAGATGTCAGTGTGCCGTGGCATTACGGCGACCCGATGCGTGAGCAGCGGTTGCTGGATGCCGGCGAGGGTGTGGTTGATCTCTCTCATCGAGGTGTGGTCACGGTGACCGGGCCCGACCGGCTGAGCTGGCTGCACTCGCTGACCACTCAGTATCTCGAGGGACTCGAACCGGGTCGCGGAGTCACCACGCTGGTGTTATCGCCGCATGGCCACATCGAACATGTGTTGTACGGCGTGGACGATGGCGAGACCTTCTGGGCGCACACCGAACCGGGTGCTGCGGCGCCATTGGTGAGCTGGCTGGACGGAATGCGGTTCTTGATGCGAGTCGAGGTCAGCGACAGAAGCACCGATTACGCGCTCGTGTGGTCGGCTGGAGAGCTGCTCGGTGATCAGCCGTTGCGAAGTGGCCCGGATTCGCTGGGTGGCCACGAGGTTTTCGTGGTACGTGATCGACTCGACGAGATCATGAATAGCGGTCCGCGAGCCGGCACCTGGGCTCTGGAAGCCCGGCGGATTGCCGGCGGAATTCCGAGGATCGGCCTTGACACCGACCATCGCACCATCCCGAACGAGATCGGCCTGCTCGGCGTCGCCGTCCACCTCGACAAGGGCTGCTACCGGGGTCAGGAGACGGTTGCCCGGGTGCACAATCTCGGACGGCCGCCGCGCCGACTGGTACGCCTACATCTAGACGGCAGCGTCGATGCGCTGCCAACGCATGGGGCAGATCTGATGTTTGATGGGCGTGCGGCCGGTTTCGTTGGCGGCTCGGCACGGCACTTCGAGCTAGGGCCCATTGCCCTTGGACTTATCAAACGCGGCACACCCCTGGATGCCCAGTTGACCGTCGACGGCATCGCTGCCGCACAGGAACCACTGGTCGATCCCGAAATCGGACTCCACGTCCGGCCATCCGTTTGACGGAGCCATCCCACTCGCTGATCGTCTGCAGCAACCTAAGTTCACATCCGTTGCTGGACGGTCTGCATAGGTAGCAACCCGTGTAAACCGTCAGCAAATTACGTAAACGTAGGTTTTGAACCGGAGTAGTCAGCGATTTGGGCTACGGGAGCACTAGGCGCCAAGTTGCGACACGGTTTCCTTGCATGGGCGGATCTCGCCGACCCGTTCACCCGCGCCGAACACCGGAGCGCTGGACTGATCATCCAGGGTTTCATGATCAAATCCCAGCCGCTTGAGGACGCCGGCCATGGCCACCGGACGAGCTCGGGGATGCCCATCGCTGATCTTGATCGCGATGCCGCGGCCATCGGGCAGCCCGGCAGCATAGACCGACTCGGCTCCGGCCTTCGCGACTAGACCGGGAATCGCCCGATGTAAATCGAGCTCGTCACGCTGCGTGCCTGACACGTACTCCGGATGGTTACGGATCGCCGTCGCGACGCGGTACTCAGCACCGTCCGAAGCACTCACAATGCGCCCAAAGGCCCCCGCAAGGGCATACAGCGAGATCGCATACAGCGGGGCACCGCAGCCGTCGATCGCGAGGTTTGTTGCCTGCTCATGAGCAAGATCATCAATTGCCTGCACGATGGCCAGCTGAGTCGGATGATCAGGATCGCGATAGCTTGCGACATCCTCGCCGTTCAGAACAGCTGTCCTGAGCATTCCGGCGTGCTTTCCAGAACAGTTCATCGCGAGCGGTGATTTGGCAACACCATCGCGAATGGCATCCTCTCTGGCCCGCTGATCCAACGGCCACTCCGCGGGCATCTGCAACGCTGACTCATCCAGCTCGGACATAGCCAAAATGCGACGTACTCCATCGAGCTGAAACCCCTCGCCTGAGTGCGACGCGCAGACCAACGCCAACAACTCCCCATCAAGATCAAGACCGGCGCGCAACATGCCGACCGCCTGCAACGGCTTGTTGGCACTGCGCGGGTACATCGGAGCAAAGTCGGCCCCGACCGATGAGGCCAGGCCGCCGTCAGGATCGGTAATGGCTACCCGGCCACGATGAACACTTTCGACGAAGCCATTGCGGACGACCTCGACCAGCACAGGATCGGATTCAAACGGGCTCACCACGACCTGACGATATGCCCAACCACCAGGCGAGCAACCTTTGTTTGCGGTAGGCGAACGGACTTCTGTCTCAATGCCCCTCAATGGGGGTTACAGCGGCCTAGTCTTCTCGGTGTGGACTGGCGTGATTACGACGCGGCGCTGTTCGATCTGGACGGCGTGCTGACTCCGACTGCCGAGGTACATATGCGTGCCTGGCGGCGGCTCTTCAGTGACTTTTTGATCAAGCGCGGTATCGACCAGCCATATCTGGAGAGCGACTACTTCAACTACATCGACGGCAAGCCGCGTTATGACGGGGTTCGTGCGTTTCTTGCGTCGCGGGGCGTTGAACTAGCCGAGGGCGATCCCAGTGACAGTGCCGAAGCGCAGACAGTCTGCGGCCTCGGCAATCGCAAGAACGAATTCTTCGGTGAGGTGCTGCGCGAAGAGGGCGTTCGACCCTACGCGGGATCCGTACGCTTGCTTGATCATCTTGCCGAGCGCGGCACCAAGGTTGCCGTCGTGACGTCATCTAAGAATGCAACGGCGGTGCTCGAGGCTGCGGACCTGCGCCCACGCTTTGGCGTTATCGTCGATGGCAATGTTGCGGCCGAGAAGGGCCTACGCGGAAAGCCTTCTCCGGACACCTTCGTCGCGGCTGCCGACCAGCTCGGCGTACCCGTCGAGCGTGCCGTGGTGTTCGAGGATGCAGTCTCTGGTGTCGAGGCCGGACATGCTGGTGGCTTTGGACTGGTTGTCGGCGTCGACCGGGGAGCTGGCGCTCAGCGGCTGACAGACTCCGGCGCCGACGTGGTCGTTGTTGATCTTGCCGAGCTGGCGGCATCA
>Ga0307311_10000340_pt1 | contig 8403 bp, 8 predicted proteins | sample ER_DNA_198_FD_194511 | JGI IMG/M metagenome (GOLD analysis project Ga0307311, IMG submission 194511) | Bulk soil microbial communities from the East River watershed near Crested Butte, Colorado, United States - ER_DNA_198 | ecosystem: Environmental > Terrestrial > Soil > Floodplain | place: USA...
CCGAATCGCCGCAGGAGGCCGAGGCTGGCCTCGTTCTCCGGGAACACGCCGGTCTGCAGCGTCCAGATACCCGCACGCTCAGAGCTTTCGATCGCGGCCGAGAGCAGCTCGGCGCCGACGCCCTGGCGGCGGGCCTCCTCGCCGACGTACGCGCTGATCTCGGCGACACCGGCGTAGCAGCACCGCGCCGAAACCGGCGCGAGCGCGACCCAGCCGACGACCGCGCTTTCTCGCTCGGCCGCGAAGCGGTGCGCGGCGAGGTGCGCCGCGTCCCAGGCCTCCCACGACGGCACCTCGACCTCGAACGTCGCGTTGCCCGTCGCGATCCCCTCCTCGAAGATCAGCGCGACCTCCGGCCAGTCGCCCGGCCGGAGGTCGCGCACCTCCACGCTCGGCAGTCGCGGGCCAGGGAGAGTCCCTGGGCGGTCCTGGGCGGTCACGCCCGGAGGTCGTCGCGCATCGCCTACGCCGCGAACGCGTCCTCGATCAACGCCTGCGCGGTGACCGACTCGATCGTCTGCAGGATGCGGCCGGTGATCCGGTACGGGTCAGCCATCGAGTTCGGCCGGCGATCTTCGAGGTAGCCACGGTGGCCGCTGTTGACGAAGCTATGCGGGATGCGGATCGACGCGCCGCGATCGGCGATCCCGTACGTGAAGTCGTCGATGGCCGCCGTCTCGTGGAGGCCGGTCAGGCGTAGGTCGTTCTCCGGGCCGTAGCACGCGATGTGCTCGTTGCGCGCCTCCGAGAACGCGCTCATCAGCGCGGTGAAGTACTCCTCGCCGCCGATCTCGCGCAGATGCTTGGTCGAGAAGTTCGTGTGCAGTCCGGAGCCGTTCCAGTCGACGTCGACGCCGAGCGGCTTCGGGTGGAAGTTGACGTCTACGCCGTAGCGCTCGCAGAGGCGGAGCATCAGGTACCGCGCGATCCAGAGCTCGTCGGCTGCGCGCTTGGCGCCCTTGCCGAAGATCTGGAACTCCCACTGCCCCTTCGCGACCTCGGCGTTCACGCCCTCGATCGCGATGCCGGCCTCGATGCAGAGATCGATGTGCTGGTCGACGATGTGCCGTGCGACGTCGCCCACGTTCCTGAAGCCGACGCCGGTGTAGTACTCGCCCTGCGGCGCGGGAAAGCCGTCCTTCGGGAACCCGAGCGGCGAGCCGTCCTTGTACAGGAAGTACTCCTGCTCGAAGCCGAACCACGCGTCGGGGTCGTCCGGGATCGCGCCGCGGCTGTTCGACGGATGTGGCGTCCCATCGGGCAAGAGCACCTCGCACATGACGAGGTGGCCGCGGCTGCGCGCAGGATCGGGGAACAGCGCAACCGGCTGCAGGAAGCAGTCCGAGCTGGAGCCGTCCGCCTGGCGCGTCGAGCTGCCGTCGAAGTTCCACAGCGGCAGCTGGTCGAGTGTCGGCTCAGTCTCGAAGTCGACGATCTTCGTCTTGCTGCGCAGGTTCGGGACGGGCTCGTAGCCGTCCAGCCAGATGTACTCGAGCTTGAACTTCATCCTGGTTCCTCCTGATCTCGGACCAACAAAAAAGGGCCCACGACGCTTTCGTCGTGAGGCCCCAATGCCTCCGCGCCCGCCTTCGGCGGCGAACGCTGCGCGCAGATTAGCGGGGCCGCCGGACGCTGTAAAGAGTCTTGCGCGCGTCCGACCGCCCAGGTACCCTCGGCGGGCGATGTTGCTCCTCGGCTGACTCCGGTTTCTGCGCGCACCGCCTCTCAGGCAGGTGCGCACTGTCCGCGTCCCGTCGAGTTGGAGCAACACATGAAAGCCCTAGAAGTCCACAACCTGCGCAAGGAGTTCACCCGTCGCGACAAGCGCGGCAAGCGCCGCGTGGCCGCACTCAAGGGCGTGACCTTCACCATCGAGCGCGGCGAGTGCGTCGCGATCCTCGGTCCGAACGGGTCCGGGAAGTCGACGCTCGTCCGCCTGCTCTCGACGCTCCTCCTGCCCGACGGCGGGGACGCCTCCGTCTTCGGCAAGGACGCGTTCAAGGAGACCCGCGCGGTGCGGCGGATGGTCAACCGCGTCTCGGTCGAGGCGAGCTTCTTCAAGAAGATGTCGGCCGTCGAGAACCTGAGCTACGCCGCCCGTTTCTACGGGTTGCGCCCCTCTGCGACCAGAGACCGGATCCCGGAGATCCTCGGGCGCGTCGGCTTCCCGGCCGACCGGCGAGACGAGCCGATGGAGAACCTCTCCCGCGGGATGCAGCAGAAGGTCGCGCTCGCTCGCGCGCTCCTGACCTCGCCGATCCTGCTGCTGCTCGACGAGCCGACGACGGGCCTCGACCCGCGCTCGAAGCAGGAGGTCCAGGAGTTCATCCGCGAGGTGCGCGCCGAGCACGACGCGACCGTCCTGCTCTGCACACACGACCTCGCCGAGGCTGAGAGCCTCGCCGACCGCGTCGGGATCCTCGACGGCGGCGTCCTGCTGTGCCTCGAGCCGGTTGACCAGCTGAAGGCGCGGTACGACTCGGAAACCCTGGAGGAGGCGTTTTTCGCCGCGAGCGGCCACGCCTTCGAGAACGGCGATGGAGGTGATCGGTAGTGCGCACGATGAGCCTTGCGCTGCGCCACGAGCTCGTTGGGCTGAGCGGCGTGATCGAGCGCAACATCTATCTCGTCAAGCGCTACATCTGGTGGGACATCGCGTTCTTCCTCTGGACGGTCGCGAACACGCTCACGATCGTCTTCATCGCCAAGGGCATCCCGGCGGTCGGCGGCCAGATCGACGTCGAGAAGGTGACCACGATCCTGCTCGTCGGCGCGGTCATCTGGGCCTACCTCGGGATCATCTTCGAGATCCTCACGGAGACGGTCGCCTGGGAGCGCTGGGAGGGAACGATCGAGTACACCTTCATGGCGCCGCTCTCGCGCCCCGTCCACCTGTTCGGGATGGGCCTGTTCGCGATCGTCTACGGCGTCGTGCGCGCGATCCTGCTCTTCGGGGTCGTGGCCGCGTTCTTCAGCCTGCACCTGCCGGATGCGAACTACGTGGCCGCGCTGGTGCTGCTGGTGATCGCCTCGATCTCGTTCATCGGGATCGGGATGATGACGGCCGTCCTGCCGCTGATCTCGCCGGAGAAGGGCACGCAGCTCGGCTTCGTGGCGCAGGGCCTGCTGCTCGTCGTCTCAGGTGTCTACTACCCGGTCTCGGTGCTGCCGCAGTGGATGCAGTGGATCTCGGTGATCTCGCCGGCCACCTACGCCCTGCGCGGCTGCCGCGCCGCGATCATCAACGGTGCGGGCCTGTCCGACCTCACGACCGAGATCTGGGCGTTGCTCGTGATCGGCGCGGTCTCGGTGCCGCTCGGCCTCTTCATCTTCCGCACCGGTGAGCGCTACGCCAAGAAGCACGGGAAGCTGAAGCGGTCGGGATGATCCGCCTCGTCGACACCCGCGCCGACCTCGAACTGTGCCTTCGGGTCGTTCGCGAGGTCGAGGAGATCGGGCCGTCGATCGAAGAGCTCGAGGCGGTGCGCGACCGGCTGCTTGTCCACCCGGACGGGGGCTATGCGTTGGTCAAAGACTCGAACGTGGCAAACAGTGCTTACGCGATGGTGCGCGTGCTGCCGGACCGCCGCCGGCGCGGTATCGGCTCCGCGCTCGTGGAGGCCGCCGTCGCGGCCGCACGCCGGCTCGGCAGCGACTCGGCGTGGGGTGTCGTGCACGCCGGCGACGAGGAATCGCTGAGCTTCGCCACCGGTCGCGGATTCCGTGAAGTGGGCCGCGAGGTCGAGTTGCGGCGGCGCCTGGTTGCCGGCGAAGGAGCGGTTGTCGGCGGGGTCGTCGAGCTGCGCGACGAGCACCGAGCAGGCGCGTACGCAGTATCGGTCGAAGCGATTCGGGACATGCCGACCGCGGGCGAGCCGGAAGCCCAGGCGTTCGACGACTGGGTCGAGAACGAGCTCGCGGGCGTTGCCGCCTTCGTTGCGCTCGAGGATGGAAGGGTCGTCGGGTACACGACGCTCGAGCCCATTGGCGATGACCCCACGCGGCTTGAGCATGGCTTCACCGGCGTCCTGCCGACGCACCGGCGCCGCGGCTTCGCGACGGCGCTCGGTCAGGCCCACATTGCGTGGGCCGCCGCGCGCGGCTACCAGGAGCTCGTCACCACGACGGGCGTCTCGAATGCAGGGCTCAGGCGCCAGAAGGCCAAGCTCGGCTACGGCGAGCTCGAGGGACCCGTCCTCGTCCGGGGGCCCGTGTGAGGCTCCCGGCGACGACGGTCTACTACGGCCTGAGCTTCGGGTCGAGGCTGCCGACGTGGGTCGTGATGGCCGTCTACCTGGTTCGCGAGCTGCACCTTTCACCGCTGCAGCTGGTGCTGATGGGCACGGCGATGGAGGCGGCCGTCTTCCTGTTCGAGCTGCCGACCGGCGTGGTCGCCGACACCTACAGCCGACGGCTCTCGCTGATCATCGGCTACCTCGGCATGGGTGTCGCGTGGGCCGCTGTCGGGCTCGTCTCTGCACCGTGGCTGGTGATCGCGCTCTGGGCGCTGTGGGGCCTCTCGTACACCTTTACCAGCGGCGCCGAGCAGGCCTGGATCACCGACGAGGTGGGCGTCGAGAACGTCGGGCGGGTGTTCCTCCGCGGCGCGCGCTGGGGGCAGGTCGGTTCGGTGATCGGGCTCCTCGCGCAGGTCGCGGTCGGAGTCGGCTCCCTGCGGGCGGGCGTGATCCTCGGTGGTGTCTTCACGATCGCCTGCGGGCTCGGCTGCCTCGCCTTCATGCCGGAACACGGCTTCGTCCGACGCCCGCGCGAGGAGCGTGGCTCGGCGCTCGCGGAGCTGCGAACCACCGCCTCGGCGGGTGCGCGCTACGCCTGGGCGGCGCCGGCGATCCTGCTCCTGATCGGCGTAGAGCTGTTCATGGGCGCCTCGAGCGAGGCGTTCGACCGGCTGAAGGAGGCGCACTTCCTCCGTGACATCGGCCTGCCGGGCGAGATCGACCCGGTGGTCTGGTTCGGCTTGCTCTGGCTGGCGGGCATGGTGCTGAACATCGCCGCGATCGGGAGCCTGATCAAGCGTGTCGACCGCGGCGGCCGCGAGTCGGTGGCGCGCTACCTGTTCGCCTTCGTCCTCCTCGAGCTGGTGGCGATGCTCGTCTTCGCCTTGACCGGCTCGATCTGGCTCGCGGTCGCGGGCATTCTCGGCGTCTTCCTCGCGCGCAACATGGCCGGGCCGCTGTTCGACACCTGGCTGAACGAGCAGATCAGGGACTCGAGCGTTCGCGCGACGGTGATCTCGCTGACCGGGCAGTCGAACGCGGTCGGCCAGTCGGCCGGCGGGCCGGTGCTCGGCGTGGTTGGCAACGTCTGGGGGATCAGCGCCGCGCTGGCCGGCGGCGCCGCCGCGATCGCACCTGCATTGGCCCTCTTTGCGCGTGCGATCGCACACCACGGACGCGAGCCGGAGCTCGAGCAGCTTCCCGCAACGCCTGCTGTAGACTGAGCCTGTTCGTAGGCGACGCGGCCTCGGGCGCCCTAGAGCGCTCGGGGCTTTCGTGTTTTCAGGAAGGAGTCGAGCGTGGCGCAGGTCGAGAGCAAGCCGAGGGCGACGAGCAATCCAGATGCGCGCAAGCGCGTGCTGAAGCGGATCGGGGACGAGGGGATCGAGTTCCTGCTCCTCTGGTTCACGGACATCGAGGGGCACTTGAAGAGCTTCGCGGTCACGCCGAGCGAGATGGAGGCCGCGCTCGACGACGGGATGGGCTTCGACGGCTCCTCGATCACCGGCTTCAACGCGATCGAGGAGTCGGACATGGTCGCGATCCCCGACCCGGAGACCTTCACGCCGATGCCGTGGAAGGAGGGCGAGACGAAGGTCGGCCGGATGATCTGCGACGTCGTCACACCTGACGGCCAGCCCTACGAGGGCGACCCGCGCTACGTCATGCGACGCGCACTCGAGCGGATGACCGAGGCCGGCTTCGACACCTTCAACATCGGCCCCGAGCTCGAGTACTTCCTCTTCAAGGACGACAAGGGCACCGAGACACTGGACGAGGGCGGCTACTTCGCGATGACGACGATGGACGCCGCGAGCGAGCTGCGCCAGGAGACCGTGCGCGCGCTCGAGACCGTCGGGATCCCGATCGAATACGTCCACCACGAGGTCGGCCCCTCCCAGCACGAGATCGACATGCGCTACGCGCCGGCGCTGACGATGGCCGACCACACGGTCACCTACCGCCTGATCGTCAAGGAGATCGCCAAGAAGGCCGGCTTCCACGCGACCTTCATGCCGAAGCCGATCTTCGGCGAGAACGGCTCAGGGATGCACACGCACATGTCGCTCTTCACGGACGGGCGCAACCAGTTCTTCGACGAGTCCGACAAGTGGCACCTGTCCGAGGTCGGCAAGGCGTTCATCGCGGGGCAGCTGCGCCATGCGCGCGAGATCTCGGCGGTGTTCGCGCAGTGGGTCAACTCGTACAAGCGGCTCGTGCCGGGCTACGAGGCGCCGGTCTACGTCGCGTGGTCGCAGCGGAACCGTTCGGCGCTGATCCGGATCCCGCTCTACAAGCCGGGCTCCGAGCAGGCAACGCGGGCGGAAATCCGCTGTCCGGACCCCGCCTGCAACCCGTACCTCACTTTCGCCGCCCTGCTGCACGCGGGCCTCGAGGGGATCGAGCGCGGCTACGAGCTGCCCGAGCCGATGGAGACGAACCTCTACCACCTGACGCCCGAGCAGCGGCGCGAGCGCGGCATCGTCTCGCTCCCGGAGACCCTCGGCGAGGCGATCGACGAGCTTGCGGCCTCCGAGCTGGCCCGCAAGGCGCTCGGCCCGCACATCTTCGACCGCTACGTCGAGCTGAAGCGCAAGGAGTGGGACGACTACCGAGTGCAGCTCACGGACTGGGAGCTGGAGCGCTACCTATCTGTTCTGTAAGGGAGGACTCGACGAAACCTCGACTCTGCCGCCGGGCCGCGCTGCACCCCGGCGACGAGCGAGATTACGCCACGCCCTCTTGACGTGCGAGAATTGGTTTCGATCTCGCTCGCTCTGGCAAGCGAGATCCAACTGACGGCCGACCGCGAGCTGCCGAGTCTTCGCAGCTCGCGGTCGTTTCGGGCCGAGTCGGCCGTCAGGGACAAGGTGAGCCGAGCGTGAACGTGTTCTCGTGCCAGTTCGACAGGAAGGGAGCTGCCCGCCACACGGCGCAGGCGTTGGACGGTGGCCCCTGCTGGAACGTGTTGCCGAAGACCTGAGTCGGAACATGGCCGAGCGCCGGGGCGCATTCGGTTCTCGGCGCGCCGTACGGGTCGTTGCCGTTCGGGTCGTTCGGCTGATAGCTGTTGTTCGAGAAGACGAAGTCGCCGCAGCCGAGGCCGCCCGAGTCCGTCAGCTGCACGCCGTAGTAGCTGTCGTTCCCGAGATCGACGAACGTGTTGTGGTCGATCGTCAGGTGGTAGATCGGCCCCTGGTCCGGCGTGATCATGATGAAGCTGTTGGCGCAGCGCTGGAAGGTCGAGTTTCGGATCGTCACCCCGTCGACGTACCCGTCGATCGCGAAGCAATCCGGGTGAGAGCCGGACTGCGCGATTGTCTGGCCCCAGTGAACGTCGTGGAACGTGACGTGGTCGAAGACGATGTTGCGCGACAGAGGTGCGGGGACTCCGCTGCAGCGGCGCGTCGGGCCGACCGCCCCTGTCGTGCCGATCCCCGAGTCCTCGTCGCCGTATGAGGAGTAGCCGCCCCACGACTCGTTCGAAAACGTGATGTTCGAGTTGCCCTCGAAGATCATGAATCGACGCCCGGTCCCGTTCTGGATCGTGACGTGATCGTTGCAGGAGTCGAGCTGCAGCTCCCAGTTGGGATCGGAGCGCGGGAAGTTCAGGCCGTCGAAGACGATGTGATGAGCATTCTGGACCATCGTTCTGCCGGTCAGGTTGACGGTGGCGCCTACCGCGGCGCGGAAGGTGACGTCGCCGCCCCTGTCGCCCGAAAGGGACTGGTTCGAGTAGCTACCACCAGCCAGCTGCACCGTTTGGCCCGCTGAGGCGAGGTTGAACCCCCGCTGAAGCGACGCGCATGGCGCTGCCTGCGTGCACGCGGAGGCGTTGTTTCCGCCGGGGGCGAGGAAGAGGCTCGCGCCCGTAGGAGGCGGCGGAGGAGGAGGAGGAGGTGGTGGTGGTGGTGGTGGTCGCCGGGATTTCGGCGGCGGTGGGCGTGGCGATCGTGGCGGTGGTGGCGGTGGTCGGGGACGACGCTGACTGAACGGCGGGAGTTTCTCGAACCTGACTGCGGTTTGCGTTGTCGAACCGCGTTTTTTCGTCTGACTACTGGACTTATGCCGGGCGCAGCTTCGGGCGCACACTGACGAACAGGACGGCTGCGTCGAAGCGCAGCCTATTGTGCGGTGCGACGCAGCCACTGGAACCACTTTTTCG
>Ga0307311_10000353_pt1 | contig 8305 bp, 10 predicted proteins | sample ER_DNA_198_FD_194511 | JGI IMG/M metagenome (GOLD analysis project Ga0307311, IMG submission 194511) | Bulk soil microbial communities from the East River watershed near Crested Butte, Colorado, United States - ER_DNA_198 | ecosystem: Environmental > Terrestrial > Soil > Floodplain | place: USA...
ACCGCTCCCTCCACGAGCGGCTCCTCGCGGAGGTCGAGCTCGTTCTCGACGAGCTCCGCCGGCGCGTTGGCCAGTCGTTCACCCTCGAGGAGCTGGCCGGTGCCTACGGCGAGTCCGACCGCTGGGTGCTCGAGGCACTCGCCGAGCACGAGCCGGCTCCCGGTTGGCCCGCTCGGGCGACCACGGCGCAGGACGCAGCGTTCTACCTCTATGCCCGCGGCGCCGTCGACTACCGCCCGTGAGCACGGTCAGTCGGCGGCGCAGAAAGAGCTCGACCCGCAGGCGGGTCGGCTGGGCGCTCGTGTTCCTGCTCGTCTTCGCCGTCGGGGTCGCGTTCGGCCAGGCGCTCGAGGACAACCCGCAGCCCGCCTCGACGATCACGCACGACCAGACCTTCACCGTGCCGCCTGAATCCGCGACCGTCACGGTCACCACGCCGTAGGGTCGATGTTAGAAATCGGAAAGTTTGGGTAGATTCGCCGCCGCATGGCACGCGACGTTCCCAGCCGAGCTGCCCCCTCGGGCGAGCCCGACTGGCTGACGCTTGGCCAGGCGGCGAAGTACCTCGGCGTCGCGCAGAGCACGATCCGAAAGTGGTCCGACGACGGCCGCGTCCGCGCCTTCTACACGCCCGGCGGCCACCGGCGCTACCGGCGCGGTGACCTCGAGGACTTCCTCAACCGCTCGAGCCCGAGCGGCTCGACCAACGGTGGCCCCGTCGTCCTGATCGTCGACGACGACGAGCGCCTGCGCGAGTACGTGCGAGTGAACCTCGAGATGGAGGGCTACGCCGTGCACGAGGCCGCGAGCGCCGAGGAGGGCCTGCGCATCCTCGAGGAGTCGACCCCGGACCTCGTGCTCCTCGACGTGATGATGCCGCAGATGGACGGCTGGGAGATGCTCAAGCGGGTGCAGGAGCGGCACGGCGCCGGGACGATCCCGGTCGTCATGTTCAGCGGCAAGATCGACGAGGCTGCGGCGGACGAGGCCACCTCCCGCGGGGCGCAGGGCTTCATCGGGAAGCCCTTCAACCCGCAGGAGCTGATCGAGCAGACCAAGCAGCTGCTGGCAAGCTGATCAGGCTCGACCGCCACCTCGAGCGCTGGGTCGTGCAGCACCGCGTCGGCTGGCTGGACTGGCTCTTCGTCGACCTGTCGCGGATCGGCACCAACGGGCTCGTGTTCATCGTCGCGGGCGCCGTGCTCGCGGTGCTGTGGCGCAGGCCATGGTTCCTGCTCCTGCTAGCGACTGCCGCCTTCGCGGCGGACGGCCTCTCGCTCGTGTTACGGCAGTGGATCGGCCGCGAGCGCCCGCCGCTCGTCTACCCGGAGCCGAAGCCGCTCGTGCACCTGCCGCACTCCGGCGCCTTCCCGTCCGGCCACGCCTCGGCCGCCTTCGCGTGCGCAACCGTGATCGCGTGGGCGGCGCCTCGGCTGGCGATCCCGTCGTTCGTGCTGGCCGCGCTGATCGCGTGGTCGCGCGTCTACAACGGCGTGCACTGGCCGCTCGACGTCCTCGGCGGTGCCGTCCTCGGAGTTCTGGTCGCTACAGCTCTTCTGAAGCTCGTAGCAGCCCGGCCACGATTACGCCCAGAGCCGCCAACAGGCTGATCCAGATGCCGATCCCGCGGCCGGCGGGCGGCGGGATCGAGTCGGGGATCGAGATCAGTCGCACCAGGACGAAGATCGTTGCCAGCGAGCCGAGCGCGATCACGACGAGGCTCTCGGGAATCGCCGGCGGGAGCTCGAAGCCGGCTTCGCGCAGCCCTGCGAGGAGCAGCAGCAGGAGCCCGATGAAGAAGACGAGCTTTCCGAGCACGCCCGTGTGCCAGCCGATCACCGCGAGCGTGGGGCCGGTCGAGTCGGGGCCCGCGTACCAGTCCGTGAACGCAGAGACCGCGAGCACGAGCGCCGCGACCCAGGTCAGGCGGCCGCCGAGAGCCCAGATCCCGGTGCCCGGACGGACGAACGCGTCCTCGTCGGGCTCGAAGTAGGGCTCTTCCCGTTCCTCGGGGGCGAAGGACTCGGGCGTCTGCACGCGCGCAGTATGGGCATTTTCGCCGTGCATTTCAGAGAGAGGGCTCGGCTAGAGCCCGAACAGCTGCTGGATCTGGTTCCAGATCACGATCGCGAGGCCGATGCTCGTCGCGATCACGGCGACCAGCGCGAGCCAGAACCGGAACCGTGCGAGGCTGCGCTCCCGGGCGCGATCCTCACGCACCCGCCGCTTGATCCGCTGGCGTCGGTAGTTGCGCTGGATCGCGGTTGGATCGAGCAGGTCCTCCTCGACGTGCTGTCGCTCGGGCAGGGCCACGCGCAGAGTTTAGAGGGCCTGGGTGCCGGGGCGGCGCGGCTGCGCCATACTTGGCCAGGGGCAAAGATGGCCGTGGCCAGGGAATCAACCGGTGTCAGCGGCCTCGACGGAGCGCTCGCGGAGATCGTCGCGCGCACGGCGGAGGTCGCGGAGGCGGACGTGGTCGTCGCGCGGCTGGCCGACGATTCCGGCGGCGTGGCTGCACGTGCCGTGCATGCGACCTCGGCCGCGCTGCGGGCGGAGCTCGAGGGCTCCCGGCTCGGGCCCGGCGCGCTCTCGGACGAGGAGCGAGACGAGCTTTTGCAGCTGCCGCGCCCGCTGCGGCGCGTGGCGGAGCAGCTCGGGGCGGGCGGCGTCCTGCAGCTGCCGGTGTTCGACCGCGAGCTCGTGATCGGTTCGCTCGAGCTCCTTCGCCGCCGTGGCGACTTCGACGAGCGCGAGCGCCGGTTCGCACGTGCCGCCGCCGACGAGATCGCGCTCGCGCGGCGGGCGTTCGGCAACGACGACGGCACGGCCAGGGTCGCGCCAGACCTGCTCGGCCTCGCCGGAGACGCTCTGGCCGCGGGCTCGGACGAGTCGCGGGCGGCCGAGCAGGTGGCCACGCTCGCAGCCGAGGCGACCGGAGCGCGTGCCTGCCTCGTCTGGCGCTACGAGCCGCAGGGCCCGGTGCTCGCGGCTCTCTCCGGCAGGGCGCTGCCCGCGCTGGCGCTCGAGGCCGTGCAGCAGGCCAAGGGCGCGCCACGTTCGCTCGCGATGGAGCGGGTCGAGCTCCCGGACGAGCTCGTCGCCACGCTCGTGACGCTGCAGCTCGGCGAGCCGCCCCAGGGTGCGCTTCAGCTCCTCCTCGACGAGGAGCCGGCCGACGGCGACCCGCTGCTCGATCGGCTCGGCACCTTCGCCGTCCGCGCGGCGCATGCTCTCCGCGCCGGGGAGCGCAGGCAGACTCTCGCGCTCGAGCTCGAGCGCACTCGCGCGCTGTTGACGATCGTCGGCCAGGCGATCGCGCAGCTCTCGCTCTCCCACACCCTCGACACCGCGGTCGAGCGCGTCGCCGAGCTGCTCTCCGCGGAACGGCTGGCCGTCTATCTCGCCGACGAGGAGGGCCGGCGTCTCGAGCCCGCGGCCGAGCGCGAGCTCACCGGCCCGCACGCGCGCGTCGGCGAGCGGCTGCTCGAGCTGCTGCTCGGCCCCGCCCGCGGCCGCGGCCTGCTCGTCGTGCCCTACGCGTCGACCGACCCGCGCCTCGCCGGCGTTCAGGACGTGCTCGAGGAGATCGGGATCGAGGCCGCGGTGGCCGTCCCGCTGCGCGTCCGCGACGACCTCACCGGCCTGCTGGCGGTTTACCCCGAGGCCGGCCGGGAGCTGACCGAGAACGAGGAGTCGCTCCTGCTGGCGCTCGCGGCCCAGCTCGCCGTAGCCGTGCAGAACGCGCGGCTGCACGAGGAGACGAAGCGCCTCGGCGCCGAGCGCACGCAGGCGCTTGAGGCCGAGCTCGTCGTGTCCAAGCGTCTGCGTGCGCTGTACGAGATCTCACGCTCCTTCTCCGAGAGCCTTTCCCTCGAGCTGACCCTGGAGGCGGTCGCGCGCGCGATCGTCGAGTCGCTCGAGGTGGACGCTGCGGTGCTGCGGATGCCCGATCCGCGCGGAACCGCGCTCGTCCCCGTCGCGGTGCACGTGCGCGAGGAGCGGATGACCGAGGCGATGCGGACGATCCTCTCGCTCCCGCAGCCGCTCGCGCCCGCCCGCCCGCCCGTCTTCCGCGGAGGAGAAGCGTTGCTGCTCGACGCACGCACCGCGGCCTCGCTCGGGCAGGCGCACACGCCGCTGATCCCGTTCCTCGAGCGCGGCTCCACGGCTGCGGTGATCCCGCTCGCCACGCAGGCGGAGATGCTCGGGACGCTGACGCTCGTCTCGCTCGACCCCGACCGCCCGGTCGACGACGAGACGCTCGACGCGGCCTCGTCGATCGCCGGCCAGGCCGCGCTCGCGCTCGACAACGCGCGGCTCTACCAGCAGCAGAAGGAGTTCACCGACTCGATGCAGCGCTCGCTGCTGCCGCGGAGCCGGCCGCAGGCCGAGCGGCTGGACGTCGGCGCCGTCTACGCGTCCTCCGCGCGCATGGACGTCGGCGGCGACGTCTACGACTTCCTCGAGCTCGGCGACGGCCGGCTCGCGGTCGTGCTCGGCGACGTCACCGGCCACGGGATCGACGCCGCGGCCGACATGGCGATGGCGAAGTTCGTCTTCCGCTCGCTCGCGCGCGAGCACTCGGAGCCCGGAGACTTCCTCGCGGCCGCGAACGAGATCGTGCTCGAGGAAATCGGCGACGGGAAGTTCATCACGCTCCTCTATCTGACTGTTGACGGGCGCGAAGGCCGCCTGGCCTGCGCGAGCGCCGGTCACCCGCCGCCGCGGATCGTTCGGGCCGGCGGGGCGCCGGAGCCTTTGGCGGTCAAGGGCCTGGCGCTTGGGATCGCCGGCTCCCAGCACTACGAGGTGCAGCGAATCCAGCTGGAGCCGGGCGACGCCGCGGTGCTCTACACCGACGGCCTGCTCGAGGCTCGTCGCGACGGCGAGCTTTACGGGGAGGAGCGCCTCGACGCCGCGCTGGCCGCGAACGCCGGGCTCCCGGCCGAGGAGCTGGCCAACCTGCTGGTCGAAGACTGCCGCGCGTTTGCGGGCGACCTCGGCGACGACTGCGCGGTCGTCGTGGTCAAGCGGGTGTGATCGACCTCTCGCGGCTAAACGGCCGCGCCCTGCGGATCGGCCATCGAGGCGCCGCCTCGCTCGCGCCCGAGAACACGCTCGAGGCTCTCGAGCGCGCGGTCGAGCTCGGCTGCGACCTGGTCGAGTTCGACGTCCATGCGGTCGCGGGCGAGCTCGTTCTCGCCCACGACGCCCCGCTCGAGGCCGGCGGTCTGCCGAGCCTGGATGAGGCGCTCGACTACCTGGGCGCGGCTGGGGTCGGCGTTCACCTCGACCTGAAGTCGGCAGGGGCGGAGACGGCGGTGGCCGAGACGGTGCGGCGACACGCCCTCGTCGAGCGGACGCTCGTCAGCTCGTTCCGCGGTCCGGTGCTGCTGGCGCTCCATGCCGCCGAGCCGGCGCTGAGGCTCGGCCGGACCTACCCGCAGGACCGCACCGGGCTGGCGCAGCGGCGGGCGCTCGAGCCGGTCGTGAGGGGAATCCTCCACGCCATGCGCCGGGCTCTTCCGCGCAGGATCGCCGGGCTGCTGGCTTCCTCGCAGGCGACCGTGGCCGTGCTGCACTGGTTCGTCGTCGACGAGCGGGTCGTCGAGCGGTGTCACGCCCTCGGCGCGCCTGTTCTGGTGTGGACGGTCGACGATCCCGCCGAGCTGGCCCGGCTCGACGCGCTCGGAGTGGACGGCGTGATCACGAACGATCCGCGCATCTTCGAGGGCTAGACTTCTCGCGCGATGAGGAAAGTGGGTCTCGCGCTCCTGTTCGTGCTCGGGCTCGCCGCCGCCGGCGGGCTCTCCGCTGGCGTGGTCGCAGCCACCACGACCGGCACGGGCACGACCACGACCACGCCGCAGACGATCGCGACCGGCGTGACCATCTCGGGCGTGGATGTCGGCGATCTGACGGCGTCTGAGGCCTTCGACACGGTCACGGCCTCGTTCGCGCGCCCGCTCATGCTCGTCGTCCCGCGCCACCGCCTCGCGGTCGCGCCGCCCCGGCTCGGCGCAATGGCGGCCGTGCGCCCCGCCGTCAACCGCGCGCTCACGGCTCCCGCAGGCTCGGAGCTGAAGCTGCGCGTGATCCTCAACCGCCGGCGCACCGAGGCCTACGTCGCGCGCGTGGCGAAGCGCTTCGACCGCCAGCCGGTCGACTCGCAGCTCCTGCTGCGGAACCTGCGCCCGTGGGTGACGAAGCAGAGCGACGGCCGCTCGCTCAGGCGGCTGCGTGCCGTCGACGCGATCTTCACCGCGCTCGTGACGAACACGCGCCCGCTCTTGCAAATGCAGTTCAGGGAGCTGAAGCCCACGGTGAACCGCTCCTCGATCGGCCCGGTGATCGTCATTCGCCGCGGCTCGAACCGCCTCACCCTCTACAAGGGCATGCAGCTCCTGCGGGTCTTCGGCGTGGCGACCGGCCAGTCGCGCTACCCGACGCCGCTCGGCCGCTGGCACGTGGTCGTCAAGTGGCGCAACCCCTGGTGGTACCCGCCGGACTCGGACTGGGCGAAGGGCGAAAAGCCGATCCCGCCGGGCCCGGGAAACCCCCTCGGCACCCGGTGGATGGGGCTCTCTGCCTCCGGAGTCGGAATCCACGGGACTCCCGACGACGCCTCGATCGGCTACTCGGCCTCGCACGGCTGCATCCGGATGCACATCTCCGACGCCGAGTGGCTGTTCAACCACGTGACGATCGGGACGACGGTCTTCATCGTCTCCCAGTGAGATGACCGGACGGCTGAAGCTCGGCGCGCAGGTTCTGGCGGTCGGGCTCGTGGCCCTGCTGCTCGCGCTGCTCGTCTGGAAGCTGGCCCAGGGCTCGGGGAAGGAGGCCGAGATCGGGAAGCAGGCGCCGGACTTTGCGCTGCGCCGCATCGACGCGCCGGGGACGCTCCAGCTCGCTTCGTTGCGCGGCAAGGTCGTGGTGCTGAATTTCTGGGCTTCGTGGTGCTACCCGTGCAAGCAGGAGGCGCCCGCCCTCGCCGCGGCCTCGAAGCGCTGGGCCGATCGGGTCGTCGTGCTCGGCGTCGACGTGAACGACCCTGCGGGTGACGCGCGCACGTTCGCGCGCAAGTACGGCCTGACCTACCCGCTCGTGCACGACAACCGCAACGTGACCTCGCCGAAGTACGGGCTCACCGGCCTGCCGGAGACGTTCTTCATCGACCGCAGCGGCAAGCTCGTCGTCCACGTTGCCGGCGAGGTCGAGGCGGCTGACATCCGCGACGGGGTCGAGCGGGCGCTGCGGTCGTGAGGCTCGTCCTGCTCGCTCTGGTCGCGCTGGTGGTCGCCGCGCCGGCCCTGGCGAGCGAGCAGCACCCGACGCTCCCGGAGCTCGAGGGGCAGCTGATGTGCCCGATCTGCGAGGGCGAGACGCTCGCGCAGTCGGATTCGCCCGCGGCGCAGCGGATCAAGGTGGAGATCCAGGAGCGCATCGCGGCCGGGGATACGCGCAGCGAGATCTAGCAGAGACTGGTTTCCGAGTGGGGGGCACGGATCCTCGCCGCGCCGCCGCGGCACGGGTTCGACCTGATCGCGTGGCTGCTGCCGTTGATCGGCGTCCTCGGCGGCGCTCTTGTCCTCGGCTTGCTGGCCTGGCGCTGGACTCGCGCCCGCGAGCCGGAGCCGACGCCGCAGCGCTGGTCGCTGAACGGGCACCCGCTCGGACCGGAAGAGGAGCGCCGGCTCGACGACGAGCTCGCCCGCTTCGATGGGTGAGCGAATCGCGGCCGCGTTCGCCGCGGGCCTGGTCTCGATCGCCTTTCCCTGCGTGCTGCCGCTCGTGCCGGGCTACCTCTCGGCGATCTCGTCCGTGGAGGTCGACCGGCTCGGTGAACGCGGAACGGCGAAGCGCGTCATCCTGGCGAGCGTCCCGTTCGCGCTCGGGTTCACGGTCGTCTTCGTCGTGCTCGGCGCGGGCGCCGCCGCGCTCGGCGGCTGGGTCGACCAGGAGACGAGGACGAAGATCGCGGGCTTCGTGCTCGTCGTGCTCGGGCTCGCCTTCGCCGGCCTGCTGCCCTGGCCGGAGCGGATGGTGGCTCCCGGTGCGATCTCGCGCGCGCGGGCGAGCGGCTCGCGGGCGCTGCTCGGCGCCGCCTTCGCGGTCTGCGCCGCCCCCTGCGTCGGCATCGTCCTAGGCGCGATCCTCGCGCTCGCGGCGGACTCCCACACCGTCGTCCGCGGCTGCATCCTCCTGGCGGTCTATTCGCTCGGGATCACGGTCGCCTTCGTGGCGATCGGGGTCGCCTTCTCGCACGCGATGGGCGCCTTCCGCTGGGTGCGCAACCACTATG
>Ga0307311_10000356_pt1 | contig 8285 bp, 6 predicted proteins | sample ER_DNA_198_FD_194511 | JGI IMG/M metagenome (GOLD analysis project Ga0307311, IMG submission 194511) | Bulk soil microbial communities from the East River watershed near Crested Butte, Colorado, United States - ER_DNA_198 | ecosystem: Environmental > Terrestrial > Soil > Floodplain | place: USA...
AAGGCCGAAGGCGTACCGCTCGGCATCACCATGACGATCAACGACTTCGCGAACAAGTCACCGATGGCGGGCGGCGCTGTCTACGTGTGGCACTGCGATCGGGAAGGCAGATATTCCCTCTATTCGAAAGGAGTCACCGATGAGAACTATCTGCGTGGCGTCCAGGAGACCGATGATCGCGGCCAGGTGCGATTTACCACGATCTTCCCTGCCTGCTACTCAGGCCGCTGGCCGCACATTCACTTCGAGGTGTACCCGAGCCTGGCCAAGGCCACCAGCAGCGCGAGCAAGATCGCTACGTCTCAGATGGCGCTGCCCGAGGCAACCGCAAAGGCGGTCTACGCAACGAACGGCTACAAACAAAGCGTCAGCAATCTGAGCCGGGTAAGCCTCGCGAGTGACAACGTCTTCAGCGACGGATACGACCTGCAGATGCCGACCGTGAAGGGTGACCCGTCCAGCGGCTACGAGCTCACGTTCAGCTGCGCTGTTTGAGCCGCGCCGCTGGACACGCGTGCTCAGTGCCCGCTGATACGTCGGTACGTTCCGCTCAGAAAGTCGTCCAGCTCGCCGAGGTCATTCAGTTGTCGCCGAATCCGATAGGTCAGCTGATCGTCGGCTATGGCGAAACGATGCTCGGCCATCCCTCGTGCGGTGGCCTTGTGCATGATCAACTCACCATCTTGCCAGCCGCCATGAGCCGGCTGCGGCGGATATCCGGAGGAGTCGAAGAACCACCAGAGGATCGGCGTTGGCGTAGCCGGAGACATCACATCAGCGCTATCGATCATGAGCACACCGTGTCCGGAGAACTCCTCGCCGTCAGCTCGCACCTGCCGATAGTCCTGCACCACGACCCGGTCACTGACGTCCAGCTTGAACACGATCATCGCCCTTGCCGACGTTGCCTGGGCCCCCGGCGAAGCGGCCTGCTCCTCGAAACCGGTCCAGTTGCCCAGTATGGGAAGGAAAAGCTCACGCAGCCCCACGGCCCTAGTATGACCAGCTGCGAGCGTCGGAAGTCGCGCGCCGTCCTGAGGAGGAGGGAGCGGACTTCCCTCTGCGAGCGACGACGAAGTAGGCGGACTCCACGCGCGATTGCGCGAGCAGCTCTGAATCAATGGGCATAGACCTCGATGTCGGAGGCCTTGACGGCAGCCCAGACTTCGCTCCCGGGCCTGAGCTCGAGGTCGGCGACGGCTGACGGTGTGATCTCGGCCAGAATGCTCGACGTCCGATCAGGAACCTCAGCAACCTCGACGCGTACGCCTTCGCCATGCGGCTCGAGCGTGACGAGGCGGCCTGCCCACAGGTTCCGGGGCGATCCGTCGGGACGATGCACGAACAAAGAGACTGATGCCGGGCGGAAGGCAACGTACACATCTCCCGAGACAGACTCGGCCAGTTCGACGAATCCCCCGCTAGGTAGCAGCACCCGGTGGCCCTCGCCGCGACCCGCCAGCAGGTTGAGGCCGACGAGTCGAGCAACGTAATCGGTTCGCGGTCGGCGGGCCACCTGCAGTGGCGGGCCCTGCTGCACCACGCGGCCATGCTCAATGACGATGAGTCGATCTGCCAGCACGGAGGCATCGATCGGGTCATGCGTCACGAGCAACGTTGCACCGGAGAAATCCGCCAGATGACGACGTACCTCGGCGCGTACGAGTAGGTGTGTCTTGGCATCGAGCGCAGCGAGCGGCTCATCGAGCAGCAGCAGCCGGGGCTCGGTCGCGAGCGCGCGGGCCAGCGCTACGCGCTGCGCTTGGCCTCCAGAGATGGCCGACGGCTTGGATCCTGCGAGGTCCGCGATGCCGACGCGAGCCAGCAAGTGACCAGCCCGTCGCCGAGCCTCGGGCTTATCCACTCCGCGAACGACCGGCCCAAACGCCACATTGTCGAGCACGGTGAGGTGCGGAAACAGCAGATAATCCTGAAACACCACGCCAATAGGCCGCTCGTGTGGGGCGCGATGGATGCCTGAGGCCGAATCGGCCACCACTCGCCCACCTACCGTGATGTGCCCGGACGTAATCCGCAGCAGCCCGGCCAATGCCCGTAGTGCTGTGGACTTGCCGGCGCCGTTCGGGCCGAGCAGCGCGACCACTTCTCCAGCCCCGATCTCGAGCTCGAGGTCGAGGCTGAAGTCGCCGCGACGTACGCCGAGATCTGCAGACACCTCGGCTACCACCGATTCACCCAGCGCGCCCGAAGCAGGGCCAGTACGGCGACCGACACACCCAGCAGCAGCACCGAAAGCAGCAATGCCGAGCCAGGATCGGTTTCCAACGCCAGATAGACCTCGAGCGGCATGGTGCGCGTCGTCCCCGGGAAGCTGCCCGCGAAGGTGATCGTCGCACCGAATTCGCCCAGGGCACGAGCCCAGGCAAGCACGGCACCGGCCGCAATGCCGGGCCCGATAAGCGGCAAGGTAATGCGTCGAAAGACCGTGATCGGCCGCGCTCCGAGAGTCGAGGCTGCCTCTTCGTAGCGGCGATCGGCGGCGCGCAGCGCGCCCTCCACCGACAGCACCAAGAAGGGCAGCGCCACGAAGACCTGAGCCAGGATTACCGCGTACGGGGTAAAGGGGAATGCGAAACCGGTGAGCTGGTAGAGCGGTCGACCGAGCAGTCCCGTCCGGCCGAGCACAGTGAATAGGGCGACTCCCCCCACGACGGGCGGTAACACCAAGGGGATCGTGATCAGTGCGCGCAGCAGCGAGGCGCCACGCAGATTAGGCCGGGCGAGTACCCAGGCAAGTGGCACACCGACAAGCAGCACGATGATCACCGAGACCGTCGCAGTGATCAACGACAGCTGCAGCGCCTGCAACGCACCAGCGCCGGTGAGCACCGTACCGGCGTCGGTCCAAGGAGCACGGATCACTAGCCCGACCAGCGGCAAGACCAAGAACAGCAAAGCTAAGGCGGCCGGCACAGCGAGCAGCAACGGAACGCGATTCTGCCAGGGTCGGTCAGCCGCGCGGGCAACGGGGACGCCCTTCGCCTGCGTCGCCCGAACCAGCGTTGGCTCAGTGTTAGGGCTGGGCAAAGCCTGCCTTGGCCAGCACCGCTTGGCCGTCAGGTGAAAGGACGTAGTCGACGAAAGCCTGGGCCAACGCCGGGTTCTTCGACTCCTTCAGAGTGGCGATGGGATAGGTGTTGATCGCCTGCTGGGCTTCGGGAAATTGGATCCCGTCGACCTTGTCTCCTGCGGCTATCACATCGGTCTTGTAGACCAACGCAGCGTCGACTTCGTCAGATGCGACTTTCTGCAGGGTCGCCTTGACATCTTGTTCCAAGGTGTCTGGCTTGGGGACGATCTTCGCGTCGGCAAAGACCTTCACGGCCGCTGCACCACAAGGCACCTGTGGCGCGCAAAGGGCGATCCTCCTGCTCTCATCGCCGAAGTCTTTAAGTCCTGTGATCTTGAGGGTGTTGGACACAAAGTCCTTCGGCGTATTCGCAGCACCGGCCGCCGTCACGGCCTTCATCGTTGCTGGACTGGCCGCCGCGAATACGTCGGCCGGGGCGCCCTGCACGATTTGGGTTGCCAGCGTCGCGCTTGATCCAAAGCTGAAGGTGACCTTGCTGCCGGGATTCTTCGCCTCGAAATCCTTGCCGATCTGGTTGAACGCCTCGGTCAGCGAGGCAGCCGCGAGGACGGTGATCGTTCCACCGGCCGAGGAGCCTGCTGGGCTCGGGGAGGGAGCTATCGCTTGCGGCTCAGCGCCGCCGCAAGCCGAAAGCAGCAGGCCGAGGACCGTAGCGAGAGCGACCAAGACCAGACGTTTGCCGGCCTTTGGGAGAAGTGTTGTGTTCACAGATCTGCAGGAACCTCCACGACGACATGGGTCGACTTGACTGAGGCGACCGCGAGGACTCCGGGTTCGAGCTGGAGTTCGGTGGCCGCCTCGGCTGACATCAGCGACACAACGCGGAACGGCCCGCATTGCAGATCGACCTGTGCCATCACCGAATCCTTGATGACGCGAGTGACCAAGCCGGTGAAACGGTTGCGGGCGCTCTCCGCGACTCGAGTGCCCAATTCTGGTGCGGTCGCGATCTCTTGGGCATGTGCCGCAAGATCGGCCCCATCGACCGTCGCTGGTCCGTCGGCGCCGGTTGCCCGTAGTCGGCCGGAATCGATCCAGCGGCGTACGGTGTCGTCCGAGACTCCGAGCAGCGAAGCGGCCTGGGCAATCCGATAATGCGGCACGGGAGCTGATTCTACGCCGCGGTTGCGGCATTGTTCGCTTACATCGCTCGAGAACGCGGATTCAGAATTGCCTGCCTAGCTGGCAATGCAATACCCAGGTGTTGTCACCACCCGACGACACTCGACGAAACGGACTGTCGGTGCTGGCTCTTGTGGCCACAACACAAGAGACTTCCTTCTGTGATGTCTGCTCGGGGCAGAGTCATCGTGATCACCGGCGCGATGGCAGCGGGAAAGTCACCGGTGGCTGACCTGCTGGCAATCCGGCTACCCAAGTCGGTTCATATACACGGCGATGTGTTCCGCAGGATGGTGGTGAGTGGTCACGCAGATATGACGCCCAATCCGAGCCCAGATGCGCTGGCCCAGCTGAATCTGCGCTACGACATGGCGGCGATGACCGCTGACCGCTGCGCTGAGGACGGCTTCGATGCCATCGTTCAAGACGTGATCTTGGGCAAAGATCTGGCTGACTTCGTCAAGCGCATTGCCTCACCGGAGCGCTATCTCGTCGTCCTTTCCCCGAGCCTGTCTGCCTTCGACTGGCGGGAAGAACAGCGCTCAAAGACCGGATACGTCCATTTATCGACTGGCGCGCTTGACGAGATGCTGCGGCGCGAGACGGCCCAGATTGGCTATTGGCTTGACTGCAGTAGCCAAACTCCCGACGAGACGGTCGCAGACATCCTCGCCAATCTGCAACTGGCAGCTGTCTAGGACCTACCACCGATTGGATAACCTCCTCCGACACCGACGTGACAAGCAGGAGGGGCGGGCCCATAACAGGCCCGCCCCTCCTAGCAACTAATCTCAGCGATAATCGCCGAGGTCAAACTCCTCAAGCGGCACGGCAGCGCCCGACCCCTGACCGAAGTCGTAGTCGAACGAGTCGTAGCCCACCATCGAGTACGCCTGTGCCTTGGCTTCTGGTGTCGGCTCGACCCGGATGTTCCGGTACCGCTCCAGACCCGTACCGGCCGGGATCAGCTTGCCCAAGATCACGTTCTCCTTCAGACCTACCAGGGAATCGGACTTGGCATGTATCGCCGCATCAGTGAGCACCTTGGTCGTCTCCTGGAAAGACGCAGCCGACAACCACGACTCGGTCGCCAACGACGCCTTGGTGATTCCCATGAGCACCGGACGACCCGACGCGGGGGTACCGCCCTCGGCAAGGACCTGGCGATTGGCCGCCTCGTAGGACAGCCGATCCACCAGATCACCGGCGAGGAGATGAGACTCACCGGACTCGATCACGGTCACCCGACGCAACATCTGCCGGATGATGATCTCGATGTGTTTGTCGTGGATCGGGGCGCCTTGGGTCCGGTACACCGACTGCACCTCATCCACAAGGTGCTCTTGCACCCGACGGACACCGAGGACACGCAGCACGTCGTGCGGATCGGGTGTGCCCGCGGTCAGCTGCTGACCAACCTCAACGTGATCGCCGTCTTCGACCAGCAACCGGGCCCGACGGGACACCGAGAACTCCGACACTTCCGATCCATCATCAGGAGTGACGATGATCTTCTTGAGCCGGTCGCTGTCCTCGATCTTCACGCGCCCCGTGGCCTCGACGATCGGCGCCTTGCCCTTGGGCTGGCGAGCCTCGAAGAGCTCCACCACACGCGGCAGACCCTGAGTGATGTCGTCACCTGCGACACCGCCGGTATGGAAGGTCCGCATCGTCAACTGGGTACCCGGCTCGCCGATGGACTGCGCGGCCACAATGCCGACAGCCTCACCGACGTCGACCAGCTTGCCGCTGGCGAGGGAACGGCCGTAGCACATCGCGCAGGTGCCGCTCGCAGCCTCACAGGTCAGCACGCTGCGTACCTTCACCGAGGTTATGCCGTTGTCGATCAACAGCTGGATGTTGACATCACCAAGATCAACTCCAGCCTTCAGCAGCACCTCACCGTCCGGACCGAACACGTCGGTGGCAAGAGTGCGGGCGTAGACCGCCGTCTCCACGTGCTCGTCGATGGCCAGGTTGCCGCCAGCGGAGGAACCGTCGGGACGGGCGATGATCTTGGTCAGGCCGCGCTCAGTGCCACAGTCCTCCTCACGGATGATCACATCCTGGCTGACGTCGACCAACCGCCGAGTCAGGTAGCCGGAGTCGGCAGTCCGTAGCGCCGTATCCGCCTGACCCTTACGTCCGCCGTGCGTGGAGATGAAGTACTCCAGTACCGACAGTCCCTCACGGAAGTTGGACTTGATGGGCCGCGCGATGATCTCGCCCTTCGGGTTGACCACCAGCCCACGCATCGCGGCGATCTGGCGCATCTGCACCATGTTTCCGCGGGCACCGGAGTGCACCATCATGTAGATCGGGTTGGTCTTCTCGAAGTTGCTCTCCATCGCGGCACCGAGGCGAGAGGTCGCGTCGGTCCAGATCTCGATCAACTCCTGGCGACGCTCGTCGTCGGTGATCAAGCCCCGCTCGTACTGCTTGTCGATCTTGTCGGCGCGATCCTCGTAGGGAGCCAGGATCTTCGGCTTGTCGGCCGGAGTGCTGACATCGCCGATGGAGACGGTAACGCCGGAGCGTGTCGCCCAGTGGAAGCCCAGGTCCTTCAGCTGATCGAGACAGTGAGCCACCTCGACCTTCGGATAGCGCTCGGCGAGATCATTGACGATCTGGCCCAGTTGTTTCTTGCCCACCTCGTAGTCGGCGTACGCGTAGTCGTTCGGTAGCGCCTCGTTGAAGAGGGCGCGGCCGAGCGTGGTTTCCAGCAAGATCGAGCCGTTGGCTGACAAAGTCTGGCCTGCCGGCGGCACGATATCGCCGAGCCGCAGTTTGATCTTGGCCTGGACCGAGAGCTCCCTGCGGTCGAAGGCCATCAACGCCTCGGCCACCGACCCGAAGGCACGGCCCTCACCGGCTGCGCCATCGCGCTGCATGGTGAGGAAGTACGTGCCGATGATCATGTCCTGGGTCGGCATGGTCACCGGACGCCCGTCGGCCGGCTTCAAGATGTTGTTGGTCGACAACATCAAGATCCGGGCCTCAGCCTGAGCCTCGGCGCTGAGCGGCAGATGCACCGCCATCTGGTCACCGTCGAAGTCGGCGTTGAACGCCGTACAGACCAACGGGTGGATCTGGATGGCCTTGCCCTCGATGAGCTGCGGCTCGAACGCCTGGATACCGAGCCGGTGCAGCGTCGGCGCACGGTTCAGCAACACGGGATGCTCGGAGATGACTTCTTCGAGCACATCCCAGACGACCGGCCGCTGGCGCTCAACCATCCGCTTCGCGGACTTGATGTTCTGCGCATGGTTGAGATCATCCAGCCGCTTCATCACGAATGGCTTGAACAACTCCAGCGCCATCGCCTTCGGCAAGCCACACTGGTGCAGCTTGAGCTGCGGACCGACCACGATCACCGAACGACCGGAGTAGTCGACACGCTTGCCCAGCAGGTTCTGCCGGAACCGGCCCTGCTTGCCCTTCAGCATGTCGGAGATCGACTTCAGCGGCCGGTTGCCCGGACCCGTGACCGGCCGGCCGCGACGGCCGTTGTCGAATAGCGAGTCCACGGCCTCTTGGAGCATCCGCTTCTCGTTGTTGACGATGATCTCGGGTGCGCCGAGGTCGAGCAGCCGCTTCAGCCGGTTGTTCCGGTTGATCACACGCCGGTACAGATCATTCAGGTCCGATGTCGCGAATCGACCACCGTCCAGCTGCACCATGGGACGCAGGTCCGGCGGAATGACCGGAACACAATCCAGCACCATGCCGGTGGGGCTGTTCTTGGTGGTGAGGAACGCGGAGACGACCTTCAGTCGCTTCAGGGCACGAGTCTTGCGCTGCCCCTTGCCGACCTGGATCGTCTCGCGGAGATCCGCTGCCTCAGCCTCGAGATCAAAGGTCTCCAGCCGCCTCTGGATTGCATCGGCACCCATGGAGCCGGAGAAGTATTTGCCGAACCGGTTCTTCATCTCCCGGTACAGCACCTCGTCACCTTCGAGGTCTTGCACCTTGAGGTTCTTGAAGCGGTTCCATACGGCGTCGAGCCGATCGAGTTCACGCTGGGCTCGGTCACGCAACTGCTTGACCTCGC